>Ga0307424_1001717_pt1 | contig 11311 bp, 6 predicted proteins | sample SalMarWE160320MG_FD_202157 | JGI IMG/M metagenome (GOLD analysis project Ga0307424, IMG submission 202157) | Salt marsh sediment microbial communities from the Plum Island Ecosystem LTER, Massachusetts, United States - WE1603-20 | ecosystem: Environmental > Aquatic > Marine > Intertidal zone >...
GTCGGGTTCCGCGCCATCCTCGGCCTCCCGCACTTCGCGCAGCAGTTCCTCGACCTGCTTGAGCCACACTCCTTCGGGAACTCGGAAAGCGCTGCCCTCTAGCTGAAAGCCGCGAGCCTCCAGATAACGCCGCAGCGCGCCCTCCTCCGCCATCAGCGCCAGCGCCGCCGCCGCGCCTTCCACGACGCCCTTCAGGGCCTCTTGGAGGTCATCGTGGCTGAACCAGAGGTCAAGGCTCGGGGCCACCGCATGCCAGCTGCCATCCATCCGGTAGGCAACCACCACTGCCTCCAGCGCTTTTACCGCAGCCGTACTGGTAGTGCTCCTTGTGGTCATACGTCACCTGATTATACCATCGCCGCAGCTACCCCACTCGCCCGCGAACACTTCCTGGGGGAGCGGTTTCAGTGCTAGGGCTTTGCTGGCCTGGAATCCACCCATCTTCCCAGCATTCCGCGACCCCATTTAATCCTGATTTGATGCGGCTTAAGGCTGTATTTCCGCGCGCCGAAGTGCTACAATAATCACGGGTTTGAGGATTGGGGCGGAATATACTGTTGTTTAGTGAATCGCGCCATGGAAAAGACAAAAAAACCTGCCGGGGAATCCACCGCCAAGAACACCGCGTCGGGCGGACGTAAGAACAAACGCCAGGATGCGGACGAGGCCGCCCTGGAGGCTTCCGCCATCGTGGCCGAAGAGGCGGCGGACAGTGGCGATGCCGAGGATCCCGCCCCGCCGGAGGCGGTTGAAGGCGAGTACAATGGCAAGTCCATCCAGGTGCTCAAGGGCCTTGAGGGCGTGCGCCAGCGCCCCGCCATGTACATCGGCTCCACGTCCGAAAGCGGCTTGCACCACCTCGTTTACGAGCTGGTGGACAACGCCGTGGACGAGGCGATGGCCGGCCACTGCAAGAACATCCTCGTGACCATGCACAAAGACGGCAGCGTGTCGGTGGCCGACGACGGGCGCGGCGTGCCGGTGGACTTTATGGAGTCCGAGGGAATGAGCGCGGCCGCGGTCATCTACACCACCCTCCACGCCGGCGGCAAGTTCGGCAGCGGCGCTTACAAGGTCTCCGGCGGGCTGCACGGCGTGGGTGGCAGCGTGGTGAACGCGCTCAGCGCGCGCTTTGAGGTTGAAGTCCACCGCGACGGCGCCAAGTGGTTCCTGGCGTGCGAGCGCGGCAAGCTGGTGGAAAACCTGCGCGAAACCGGCAAGTCCAAGAGGCGCGGCACCATCGTGCGCTTCTACCCCGACCCCGATATCTTTGAGACTACCGACTTCAAGTTCTCCATCCTCTCCGAGCGGCTGCGCGAGCTTTCGTACCTCAACGCCGGCCTGACCATCACCCTCAAGGACGAGGCGGAGGACAACGAGACCTCGTTCAAGGCCAAGGGCGGGCTGGGCGAGCTGGTCAAGTACCTCTCCCGCGCCCGCAACCCGTTGCACAAGGTTATCCATTACACCAAGATGGTGGGCAGCACCCGCGTTGAGTTCGCGCTTCAATGGACCGACTCCTACCGCGAGTACATCCTCGGCTACGCCAACAACATCCACACCAAAGACGGCGGCACCCATATCACCGGCCTGAAGGCCGGACTGACCCGCACCATCAACTCCTACGCCCAGGGCTACGGGCTGATCAAGAACGGCGCGGAAATGCCCTCCGGCGATGACGTGCGTGAAGGCTTGACCGCCGCCATATCCGTCTGGCTGGAAAACCCGCAGTTTGAAGGACAAACTAAAGGCCAACTCGGAAACTCCGACGTGAAGGGCATCGTCGAGTCGGCGGTGAACGAGATGCTCTCGTCGTACCTGGGGGAGCATCCCACCGAAGGGCGCAAGATCTTCAACAAGGCGGTGGTGGCGTCCAAGGCGCGCATCGCCGCCAAGAAAGCGCGCGACATTACCCGCAAGTCTGCGGGGCTGGACACCTCGCTTCCGGGCAAGCTGGCGGACTGCTCCATCCGCGAGCCGGAGAGCGCCGAGATCTTCATCGTGGAGGGCGACAGCGCGGGCGGCAACGCCAAGCAGGGGCGCAACCGCGAGTACCAGGCCATCCTGCCGCTGCGGGGCAAGATTCTCAACGTGGAGAAGGCGGGCCTGCACCGGATACTGGGCAACAAGGAAATCCGCACCCTTATCACCGCCATCGGCACGGGCATCGGCGCGGACTTTGACGCCGAGAAGCTGCGCTACCACAAAGTGGTCGTGATGACCGACGCGGACGTTGACGGCGCGCACATCCGCACGCTGCTGCTGACCTTCTTCTTCCGGCACATGGTTGAGCTGGTGGAGCGCGGCTTCCTGTTCGTGGCCCAGCCGCCGCTCTTCCGCGTGCGCAAAGGCCAGAAAACCGCCTATGTGTTCACCGAGAAGGAGCTGAACGAGAAGCTCGCGGAGTTCGGCGCCAACTGCGAGGTCACCCGCTTCAAGGGCTTGGGCGAGATGACGCCGCAGCAGCTCTGGGACACCACGATGAACCCGGAAACGCGCACCCTCACGAAAATCACCATGGACGACTTGCGCAGGGCCGAAGAGACCTTTGAGCGCCTGATGGGCAGCGAGGTGCAGCCCCGCAAGATGTTCATCACCGACTACGCCCGCACGGTAAAGAACCTGGACGTATAGCGCAGTCCTGTAGGGCAGGGATAGAAGTGGTGGCGCGGGCGACGGTGGCGCGGGCGTCCCCGCCCGTGATTCGTTACTTCTTGGCCGGAGTGGTGACCTCCAGGTCGCCACACCTTCTAGAATCGCGCGACCTGCGGTATCTCCCTGAGTGGTTCACCACCGAAGGGGAGGTCGCGCGTCCGTTCTGGGGTCTTGCTGATGACTGATTGCTGGCAACTGACCGCTGGTTGTGGTATGATTGCCTTGAGGGAGCCGGCTTATGCCGCAGGGGAGGTCAACAACCGCCCACCACCACGGCGCGGAGAGTGCCCACTACCGCTTTGCCACCAACCATACGCTGCAACTGGCGGCGGCCTTGGCGCTCCTGGTAAGCATCGGGGGCTGCGGGCATACGCACAGCCCGTCGGTGCCGCCCCTGACGAATCTGCCCTGCCTGGTCTCGGTTGAGCCGGCTTCGGCGGTTGCGGGCGCGACCATCACCATTATCGGCCAGGGCTTTGGCAGCGACGCAGCGAGAGTCCAGGTCTTCTTCGGCGAAGAGGCGGGTCAGATAGTCTCGGTTTCCGACGCCGCCATAAGTGTGATGGTTCCGCTGGACGGCGAAGGCGCCTTGCGGGTGCTGGTTGACGGGCGGGAGGTTGTCGGCGTTGCCAGTTTCACCTATCTGGTTGAGACGCTGGTGGTGACCGGTTTCGCTCCCCGGGAAGGCCCGCCCGGAACACCCGTTCTGATCACGGGCGGGGGCTTCGGCGCCATCCCGGAATGGCTGGAAGTCACCTTCGGCGGGGTCTCCGCCGCCATTTTGAGCGTCACGCCGGAGGAGATTGAGACCGCCGTGCCCCCGGGTGCAGCCAGCGGCCCCTTAACCGTCAAGCGCGGCAGGCAGAAAGTCACCACCGGCGACATCTTTACCGTAACCGAGCCGGTGCCTCCGGTGCAGCCGCCGGAGATTGAGGCCTTCGCACCGAAAGCGGTCTACCCGCTGGGATCGGTGACGTTGAGCGGCAAGAACTTCGGCACCGACCTGGCTGCGACCGCAGTGTTTGTGGGAGGCAAGGAAGCCCTGGTCGTCGCACTCGCGGAAGACGAGCTTGTCTTTCAGCCCGTACCGGGAACAGTGGACGGCGCAATCAGAGTGCAGACCTCCGGCGGAACAGCGGAGAGCGGGGACGAGCTCTCCATCAAGCGCTATCCGGACTACTTCATGCGCATCCAGGCTGTTTCCACCACCACCGTGGGACCGGGCGGGATTATCAGCTTTGCCAAAGCAGGGAGTGTTGGCACCGGCGTGCGGACACCGGTGCTGGGCGGTGTTGAGCTGGACCATCTAACGTATGTCGGGGAGGGTTCGGATAGGCGGTACATCTACCGGGTCCCGCCCGGACACGAGGGAACGTTCTATCTGGGGTATCCGCAGCGCGTGAAAGAGGAGGACGCCTGGGTCGCCGCATACTATGAGGAACCGATAACTGTTACCTCCGAAGGGATGTCTCCGCCTGAAGTAACCGGGCTTTCCCCGGACACCATCTTCGGCAGCCTGTTTCACGGGGAAGCCATGGTTTCGCTAATTGACGGTGACTACAGCGAACCTATGGCGGTGCTGGCGGACGGTCGCTTCATCTACTATTACCAGGGCACCGACGATCCGGAGGAGCTGGCGGAGTACGAAGAGCAGGGCGGCTTCCCGATAGGTTTCGCCAACCCGCCTGAGATACTGGAGCCGGGCAACCACAGTCTCACCGTCGCCTCGGGGCAAGGCTCCACCACCGCCGATCCGGGATACCGCCTGGCAACCGTCGATGAGATAGAGTGCTCCATTGATAACATCGGCCCAAGCACCGCCAAGGTAGGTGATGTGGTCACAGTCTCGGGTGAGAACTTGTACTTCAAGGGAACCGGAGGTTTGGGCTGGTCGGTACTTCAGGTGCGAATAGGCGGCGTGCCCGTCCCGGTGATCCCCCTTGATACTTTTCTAGTATACAACACTTCGGTTGATGAACTAAGGTTCATTGTGTCGGCGGAAGCCGCGGCCGGAGGCGAAGTGGTGGTGGATATCCAGCGCAATGAGCCGTGGGTGGTAGGGGAGGTATACCGCACCATAGAATCGGGGAAAGAACTCAGCGTGGATAGCGGCTTCCTCGACCGGCTGGATAAGCAGTATCTTCCTAAGGGGGCTGCAGGAGGACACGTCGCGGAGAACCTAATCCACGATAATCTTTTCACCAGCCTTGCAGCAACGGGCGAGCTGTACTTGGCCTGGCGGGACTTCGTCGCCTGGGACGAGGAGTACCTCCGCTGGGGCTATGTGAAGGACGGCGGCTTTGTGGACCTGGGCCGGATTGACCAGGCCCCGATCATCTACGGGGACTATCCTCAGGGCACATCCGGACCTTTTATGTGGGACGGTTCGGTCAAGGTGCGCCCCAACGGCGACATCCATCTCTTCTATGCGACCGGCGACAGCCGTGGCCCACTCCTGGAACCCGAAGTCGAACACTGGGAGAACAGGCTCGCAATCGTCCACGGTGACGAGATAGCGATAGAGACCTACAACCTCTACGACACCCTCACGGGAGAAGGCTCGGAGGAAGATAGGTACGGTGTACTCGCGTACGACGAACTCGGGAACATCGTCATGCTGATCAGGAAGCGCATCCTGACCAGAACCGAAGCGGGCTGGACCGAGATAGGCGAAGGACCTCCCAGGTTCACCCACCAGGACCCTCAGTGGGGCGAGTTGGAGATTACTCTTTCCACTCCGATGTATGCCCACTCTTCGGGCCTCCTCAAGCTCTTCGGGTACGTAGAGGAGCCGGGTCCGCCTTTCAGGAGGCTGGCCACGTATTTCATCACCCGCAGCCCGGACGGAGAATGGGACAAGCAGCAGATTCTGGGGCGATACCAGTGGTTCAAGGAGCTTGCCTTTGACACCGAGGGGAGGGGGAGGATGTTTCGCAACGACGATACACAGCTATACGTCTACCGGGAAGAGACGGGATTCGCCGTCAAGGAGCCCTGGCTCCCTATTCCCTTTCCCGGGGGCAGCGAGATTCCCCTGTACTACTGTCAGACGCCGGAAGGATACCCCGAGCCCACTTGGGGTTTCCTCAGACTGGAGATTGAGTACGACCACTTGAATCGCCCGGTGGGCTGGCTGCAGCTTGCCCTGGCATCCGATTGGGAGCTGGAAGGTACTGGCCAGTACGGAGCCTTCTCGGTGTTTTACCTGATCGGCCCCTCACCTTCCACCGGGGAAATTGTGATTGAGCCGGTAAGCGCTTTCCCCTCCGACAGCTTCCTTAGCACTGCGGGCGCTACTCTCAATGGTCTGGAAGTCGACTTCCATCCGTCTTTGTCCGCTCTCCAACTCAATCCTGCACGAGACACTCTCATGGTCACGGGCTCGCGCATTACATACAGGAACGAATTCCCCACATACTACGATATCCACGACATTGCATTGTGCGCCTGGTCCTGGTGAAGGTGAAGCACGAATGCGACGAGGGCGCGAAGATGGAGGCGCTGGACTTCTTTGAGGTGCGGCTGGCGTAGCGGCTTCCAGCTATCAGCTTTCAGTCACCCGAAAGAGCGAAGAGCGGCGCTAGTGAGCACCGCCTACTCGGTGGTTTGTGGTTCTTTCTTGCTGGCAGCTGACGGCTGACCGCTGGCAGCTGATACGCCCGGCGTACCTGGTTTTTCTCTGCTAGCCTCTATCCCCCTACCCCTAATCCCCTCTTGCTGGCCGCTGATTGGCCGGCTAGCCGGGCGCATTAGCTATCGCCACTGATTTGTGGTAGGATATTGCCATAGGAGGCAGGGGTAGAAGGGCTGTTCCCACGCGGGCGCCGCCCAAATGTTCGGGGAGGTGATAACGGAGTTATGAGACTCTTAACCCTTTTGGCCGTTCTCCTGGCTGCATGCCTGCTGTCGTTCCCCGCTCGCGCCGCCAGTACTGATACCGCCGCCATCAACATCACGGTCAACGACACCTACTATGTCGCCTTGACCGCCGGCGCGGACTGGACTTACACCATTGTCGAGGCTGATTTCCTTAACGGCTATGCGGTCAGCGGATCGCTGGTGGACGTGATGGATATCGCCGGCAACGCGGCGTACGAGATTACCGCCCAAATGAGCGCGGCGACCTGGGACGCCGGGGTCACGCTGCAGATTGACGTTGAGGCCGCGGGGTGGACCAGCCTGAACGATTCCACGGCGACGGTGATAACCGGCCTGGCGTCGGAGGTTGCGGGCAACCAGGACGACCTGGACCTGGAGTGGCGGCTCAACGGCATCACCTGGGCCAACACCGACAGCAGCGACGACTGGACCTGCACCGTCACGCTCACCTGCCAGGCGGACACTTAGGCTAACCGGTAAGGACACCAGCGGAATGGGGGAAGGCCGTAGAGAAAACTCGCGTGCGCGCGCAGCCAGTGTTCACGCGCCGGCTGTGCGCCGTTTGCGCGACTACCGCCGGTCGGCCCCAAGATACATGCTCGCCGGTTCTATCGTGCTGGCCCTATTGGCAGTGACCCCCGCTCCCGCCCAGGCCCAGTTTGACGTCACCGTCCACGGCGACGTCTCGCTGACCGCCACCGAAACCAGCTTCCTCAACGGCTATCACGACTCGTACAACAACACCATCACGTATTCCGCCAGCGGCCTGTGGGTGATCTACGTGTGCTCGCTGGACGCCGACCTGGGCCAGAGCGACGACGGCTTCTACACCAAGCCGCTGAGCGACCTGGAGTGGAAGCGCTCCAGCCAATCGTCGTGGAACGCGATGACCACCAGCGATGCTCTTGTGCGGGGGGGGCCGGCGGGCGCCAGCAGCTTTGACATGGACTACCGTTTCCTGTTGTCGTGGTCGCAGGATAGCGCCGGAGCCTACGGCGCAACTATTCAGTACACCATTACCGCCTTGTGAACGGGCTGGTAAGGTGAAGGTTGATACCCGGCTCTCCGAGCCGGCAATGGGAGGAAGGTGATATGCGGGTATCGCAGCTTCTGCGCTGCGCATTGCTGGCAGCCGCTGCACTGGCGGCATGGTCGCTCGTCGCGGGAGCGAACTTCTCGGTGAATGTCGCGCCAGCTGACCTGGAGCTCGCGCCCGGCGAGACCTACACCGGCTACGTGACCGCGACCAACAGCGGCGAAGAGGAAGTCCGCCTGCGCGCTTACCTCGGCGACTGGCGCACCACTCCGGACGGAATGGAGTACTTCGCGCCCGGCGAGTTCCCGCGCGGAGCAGCCACCTGGATGAAGCTCAGCCCGTCCCAGCTCGCCCTCCCTCCCGGCGGTGCCGAGCGCATCTACTACGAGATAGCCGTCCCCGAGGACGCTACGCTGGCCGGCAGCTACTGGGCCATGATCTTCGTGGAGGACGCCTCCGCCCAGCCCCTCGCCCCGCCGGAAGGGGAGGAGCAGCCGCAAATGGCCATCCGCACGCTGCTGCGCTACGGCGTACAGGTCTTCGTCACCATCCCCGGCACCGAGATCCGCGGCGCGGTGTTTACCGGCACCGGCCTGGCGCCGGTGGAAGGCGGTTTTGACCTGTCCGCCACCATTGAGAACCGGGGCAACATCCACTTGCGCCCCACCACCTGGCTGGAGCTGCGCAGCGCCGCCGGTGACACCGTGTATTCCGCCGAGCATATGCGGCTCACCGTGCTGCCGGGCTGCACCCGCGAATACAAGTTTGAGCTGCGCCACCTGACCCTGCCGCCGGGCAAGTACTACGCGCTGGTCATCGCCGATTACGGCGCGCCGACGCTGGTAGCGGCGCAGGCCGAACTGGAGGTCGCCGGAGAATAGATGCCGCCGGCTGCGCACAATCCGCAGCAAACCATTAGGCTTCACCGCCGCGCGCCTGCGCCCCTCATTGCGCTGATGCTCCTTGCCTCCATCCTGCTCGCCTCGGCGGGAGCGGTAGCGCAAAGCTCCGGCGTGCGCGTCATCGCCAACACCGCGCAACTGGAAGCGGTGCCCGGGCAAATCGTCTCCGCCACTTTCCGCGTCATTAACGAGACCGCGGACACCCGCGAGTTTGAGCCGAGCGCGGAGCTTCCCGCCGGCTGGCAGCTCGTTTCGCAGTTCTTCCCCTTCACCTTGGAGCCGGGTGCGGAGCATTTGCTCTTCACCGCGGTCGCCGTTCCCAAGTACGCGCTGGCGGACAGCTACACGGTTAGCATCGCGGTGGCGGACACTCACGCTGCCGGCATCGCGGACATGGCTGAAGTGCAGATCGTCGTCCTGCCCTTCGCCAATGTGGAGGTGCTGCCGGAGCCCGGCGAATACCGCATTCTCGCGGGCGACGAATATACCCGCACCTTCACCGTCGCCAACCGCAGCAATGCTACCAGCCGCTTCCGCGTCTCCGCCGAGGCCACTCCGCGCTGGGAGATTACGGTGGAGCCCCGCGAGTTCACCCTCGCCGCCGGCGCGTCGCAGCAAGTTTCGGTGAGCGTGCAGACGCCGCTGGACGTGCACAAGGAGCTGCCCCACCGCGTAGTGCTGCGCGCAACTGCGCTTGACCTGGACTTTGGCCGGATGCAGGCGCAGGGCGCCGCCACCACCGCGGTTTTCCCGCGCACGCTCACCGGCGAGATGCACGAAGCGCTGCACGGAACCTACGGCTTCACCTTCGCCTGGGACGACAGCGGCGACGCCGCCATGCAGGCGCGATTGGATCTGGACGGCTCCCTGGGCGACGGCCGGCACGGCGAAGTGTACTTCGTCGGCCCCTACCTCTCCCGCTGGTCCGGTCAGCGGTTCCTGGAGCCTGACAGCTTCCGCGTGGAGTACCGCGACGAGGCGCGCGGCGGCTTCCGCCTGGGCGACGGCCAACTGAATGTCACCCCGCTCACCGAGCGCTACTTCTACGGGCGCGGCCTGGACGCGGAAGTGAAGGGCGACCCGCTGTCGCTTAGGCTGTTTACCGCCAAGCGCCGCGACGCGTGGATACCCGAGCGCATCTCCGGCGCGCAACTGGCGGCGGAACCTTCGGACGATTGGCGCTTCACCCTCACGGCGTTACGCCGCGAGGAACTGGATGCGCCCGCCTACCTGAACCGCGGCGCGGCCGACGGCTCGCTCGCGAGCCTCGCGGTGGAGGCCACCCCGGCGGACGGCGTGGAGCTCTCCGGCGAGTTCGGCGCCGGCAAGTATGACAACGGCAAGGGCGCGGGCAGCCAGAGCGGTGAAGGCTACCGGCTGGCGGCCGATGTCGTGCGCGGCGGCTTCAACTTCAGCGGCGAGCTCGTCCGCGCCGATAGCGCTTTCCCCGGCTACTGGCAGGACGCGCGGCTGGCCCGGGCGCACTTCAGCGTGGAGCTGGCCCGCAACCTGCGGCTGTGGGGCACCCTGGGGGACACCCAGTGGAACGTCGCCGGCGACCCCACGTCCGCCAGCTCGCGCAACCGCACCCGGCAGGCCGGCCTCAGCTTCCCCGCCGGGCCGCTGGGGCGCGCCAGCGTCTACCGGAGCTGGCAGTTGCGCGAAGACGCCAACCTGCGCCGCTGGGACGAGCGCGAGGAGGCCTGGAACTTCCAGCTCTACCGCGACCTGGGCGACCTCTCGCTCACCGGCGTGGCCGAGCTGGGCGAACGCGACGACCGGCTCACCGGCGGCCGCCGCGACCTGGAGCGCTACCGGTTGATGTTCAGCGCCAGCCCCACCAGCGCCGCTACCTTCGCAGGCGGCTACAGCTGGCACACCGAACAGGAGTTCGCCTCCGGCGCGCACGTGGACAGCGACCAGTTCTGGCTGGACGCCGACCTGCGGCTCAACCGCGCCAGCTACCTGCGCCTGGGCTACTCCCGCAACGGCGGCTACGGCGCGACTTACGATTGGCTGCGCGCGGAACTGGGCTATGACGCCGGCGGGCCGCAACTTAAGCTCAAGGCGCTGCGCCGCGGCGGCGCGCTGGGGGGTGAAACCGCGCTGGGGCTCGACGTGCTGTTCCCGCTCACGGTGCCGGTTTCGTGGCTGCCCACCAGCGGCGCGGCCGAAGGCCGCATTTACCACCGCGACGGGATGGAAGTGCCTCTCGCGGGCGTGGTCGTCATCGTGGACGGCAGCAAGGTCGCCACCGATGCCGGCGGGCGCTTCCGCTTCCCCACGCTGCCCGCGGGCGAATATGAATTGCGCCTGGAGCGCAGCACCCTAGGCTTCGCCCTCGTGCCCGACGTGCCGCAGCCGCTCAAGTTCACCGTCCAGCCTGGCAAGACCGCGCAGCTTGATATCCCCGTGGTAGCAGCCGCATCCGTTAGCGGACGCGTGGTGTTCAAGCCTCACGGCAACGGCGAGCCCATCCCGGAAGACGCTTCCATCGGCCTCAACAACCTTCCGCGTGGCGGGCCGCCGCCCGCGCCGGGCGCTCCCGGCTCATATCCAGCGGCCGTGAGCGGGGTAACCGTAACGCTCTCCGGCGAAATGGGCACCTTCACCCAGGTCACGACCGCCGATGGCAGCTTCAGCTTCGCCGACCTGCGGCCGGGGCAGTGGACGCTTTCCGTGGCGCTGGAGCAACTGCCGGAGTACTGCGCGCTGGCGCCGATGAAGTTCGCGCTGGAGCTCACCCCCGGAGAGACCGCCGAAGACTACACCTTCGTCCTCTCCCCCGCCCCCCGCGAGATAATCATCACCGCGCACTCGGGGGCGTAGCCTGCCTTTC
>Ga0307424_1001718_pt1 | contig 11303 bp, 10 predicted proteins | sample SalMarWE160320MG_FD_202157 | JGI IMG/M metagenome (GOLD analysis project Ga0307424, IMG submission 202157) | Salt marsh sediment microbial communities from the Plum Island Ecosystem LTER, Massachusetts, United States - WE1603-20 | ecosystem: Environmental > Aquatic > Marine > Intertidal zone >...
CGGGCGGCCACCCTGCGCGGCGACGCCCTCTTCGAGGCCGAGCGGTTCGGCCCCGCCCTGGACGCCTACCGCGAGGCCCTCGATCTCTGCCGGGCGGCGGGCGTGGACAGCCTGGTCTCCCGCATCCAACCGGTGCTCCCGCTGTGCGCCTACCGGCAGGCGGAGGCGGCGGCCGCGGACTCAACCCAACCCGCGCAGGCCGCCTCCCTGTTCGAGGCCGTGGCCCGCACCTGGCCCGACTACGAGCACGCCGGCCTCGCGCTCTATCGCGCCGGGCTGGCCTACACCGATGCCGCGAAGACCGAGTCGGCCATCGCGGCCTGGGAGCGGCTGCTCGAGCGCTACCCGAAGCACCCCTACGCCAAGGACGCCCACCTGCAGATCGCTGCGGCCTGGGAGAAGGCGGGGAACCCGGTGCAGGCGGCCGCCGCCTACCGGCGGGTGTCGGAGGCCTATCCCCAGGATCCCCAGGCCGGGGACGCGCTCTTGAAGGCGGCGGACCTGCTGGAGTCCGCCGCGGATTCGGCCGGGGCCGAGGGACTCCGCCTGGACTACGTGGACCGCTTCCCGGACGACGTGGAGACGGGGATGGGCATCCTGCAGAAGGCCGCCCGGCGCGAGCTGGATTCGCTGGCTCCCGGGGCGCCGGTCTCGGCGCTCTTGACCCCGGCCAAGGGGAAGCATCCCTCGCGACTGGCCGCCTACCTGGCCCTGGCCGAGGCGCACCCGGAGATGGCTGGGGCGGCGCTCCGGGCCCGGGTGCAGTTCCTTCGCGGCGAGGAGGCCCTTCCCGCCTATCGCGAGCTGGCCATCACGCTTCCCATCGACGTGGCGATCCGGAAGAAGAAAAAGAGCATGGAGCGGGTGCTGACCCTCTACGGCGGTTGCGCGCAGTACGGCGATCCCGAGTGGTCCCGGGCCGCCGCCCATCGCATCGGCCGGGTGATGATCGATTTCGGGCGCGCGCTGGAGGCGAGCGAGCGGCCAGCGGAACTCACCGGCGACGACCTCGCGGCCTACGACGAGGTGCTGAACCAGGAAGCGTGGTCCTTCTACGACCAGGGGGAAGCGGTGTGGTCGAAACTCCTGGAAGAGACCCGGACCGTGGACACGGATCCGGGGGGATGGATCGCGGCCACCCGCCAGGCCCTCTGGCCGCGACTGGCCGAGCGCTTCTACTGCATGCCCGAGGTCGAGTACCCGCTCCTCCACGCCGACGGTCCGCAGGCCGTGGAGCCGGCGGCCCCGGTCCGGTCGGAGGTGTTGCCGGGGACCGGAGGCTCGGGGACCGGGCCCGGCGGGGGGACGCCGCCCCAGACCCCTCACAAGGCGAATGAAGATGACTAGGTCAAGATGTTGGTCACGTGTCAGTTGTGGGTTCACCCGAAGCGCCTCCGCGGGCGCCTCCGCCGGCGTCCTGGTCCTGGCAGTGGCCCTGGCCCTGGGCTCGGCGCTGGCCGGCTGCGGCGGCGGCGGGAAGGGACAGACGGCGCTCCAGGACCTGCGGACCGGGATCCGGAACGACGGCACTCCCTGGGCCCAGCGGCTGGATCGTGCCCGCCGCGCCACGGTGCTCGCCCCCTGGGAACCGTACTGGCCCTACGCCGCCGGCTCCCTCTACGTGGAGGCCGACTCCCTGGCCCGGGCCGAGTCGTCGCTCCGCGCCGCCCTGGACGTGGACCCGGCCTACGGCCCCGCCCTCTCCCTGCTCTCGGAGATCTACTACCGGGAGAACCGGCACCAGGAGGCGGTGGACCTCCTGGAGTCGGCGCGCGCCGCCCACCCCGAAATCCCCCCCGAACTCCTGGCCGACCTCGTCCTGCACCAGGAGGCGCTCGGACACACCGAGGCGGCCCAGAACCTCATGCAGGGACTCAAGGGAACGCCCCAGGAGACGGAGGTGGAGACCTTTGTGCTCCTGCGTGGAGACGACTTTGCCGCCGCGGCCGCGCCGGCCAAGCAGCAGCTGGCGGCCGCGCCCGAGAACGCCGTGCACCAGAACAACTACGGCATCACCCGGCTCCACGCCGGGGATCCGGTGGGGGCCAAGAAGGCGTTCCTGACCTCGGTGTCCCTGGACCCGTTCCTCCCCGGGCCGCTCTACAACCTGGCGTTGACCGAGCGGTTCTACTTCATGGACGAAGCGGCCGGGCGGCAGTGGTTCGACCGCTACTGGGATTTCTCCCAGGCCGATCCCGACGGCCTCCACGACGTCTTCTACCCGCCGGCGGAGGACGGCACCGGGGACGCCCCGGACTCCGCAGACGCCGCCGCGGCGCCGGCGGACACGGCCACCGCCCCGCCGGAGCCGGCCGCGAGCGCCGCCGCACCCGAATCGACCGCGACCCCCCCCCAGGAGGACAGGCCATGACCGCTCGCTCCCGCCTTGCCGCCGCCCTCGTGATCGCCCTCGGGCTCGGGGGGGCCTGGCTCATTCCAGCCACCGCGGCTCCACAGGCCCCGGAGAAGCCCGCCGTCCTCCCGGAGACCACCGCCCCGGCCGCCTCCCCGACCCCGCCCCCCCGGGATCGCGCCGCCTCCCCCGGTCCCGCGGCCAAACCCGACCGGCGCGGTAAAGGGATCCGCACCCTGGACGAAATCACTATCGAGGGCGAGATCGCCGTTCCCCAGGTGCTCTTCATCACCGCCCGGGACCGGCAGCGATACCACGACTTCCTGCACCGGCAGTATCTGATGACCGCCAGGGAACTGGGGCGGGAAACCGTCTTCCCCGAGGCGATCGGCCTGGGGCCGCGCCCCTAGCAGCCGACCGGCTGCCCAACGAGGAGACTCGACCATGAACGTGCTTTCCGCCGTCTCGACCTACTTCAAGGCCGGCGGCCCCTTCATGTACATCATCCTGGCCACGGCGGTGGTCATCCTGGCCATCGTCCTGGAGCGGATCTGGGTGATCGGGCGGGCCTCCTCGCTGAACAGCGAGAAGTTCAGCCGCGACCTGGAGCGGCTGATCGGGAAGGGCGACCTGAACGGTGCCCTCGCCCTCTGCCGCCGGGTGAGCACCCCGTCCAGCAAGGTGGCCCTGCACATCTTCAAGGAGGGCGCCTCCACCCCCGGCGGGCTGGAGGCGGCGGCCGACGAGGCCGCGGCCCTGGTCCTGCCGCCCTTGAGCCGGCGGCTCTCCCACCTGGCCATGCTGGCCAACGTGGCCACCCTGCTCGGGCTCCTGGGTACGATCTTCGGTCTCACCACCGCCTTCAGCGCGGTGGGTGCGGCCGACCCCGCCCAGCGCTCGGCCTTCCTGGCCGCGGGCATCTCCCAGGCGCTCAACACCACGTCCCTGGGCCTCATCGTGGCCGTCCCCACCTTGATCGGGCACGGCTGGCTGGTGGCGGCGGTGGAGCGCATCGTGGACCACGTGGACGAGGTGAGCATCCGGCTCATCCGCGCCCTCTCCCGGTCCGAGGCGGAGACGACCACCGCCCTGCCCCGGAACCGGGCCGAGGTGGCCTAGGCTCCCGGCCATGAAGCGATCCCGGCGGAAGACTTACCGGAAGCTGGTGGAGACGGAACTGGAGACGCTCCCCCTCATGGGGCTCTTCGTGGTCCTCATTCCCATGCTCCTCCTCTCCGCGGTCTTCCTGCACATCACGGTCATCCCGGTGCCGCTCCCCGACGACGACAGCGCCCGGGTGGAGGAGGCCGACGCCTTCTCGGTCAGCGTGCGCATCCTGGACGACCGGTTCCAGGTGGAGGCCAAGGGATCCCCGGCCCGGGTCATCACCCGGGACCACGCGGCCCTGGAGACGCTCTCCCGCGAGTTGCTGGAGGTGGTGACCGCGCATCCGGAGAACCGGGCGGTGACCATCATCTCCGAGCCGACCACCCGCTACGAGGACATCGTGGCCGTGATGGACGTCACCCGCGAAGCCGGGCTCCCCCAGGTGGCCCTGGCCGGAGAGGGGTCCTGATGCGCGCCTCCCGCCGCAAGCGCACCCGGCGCCTGGCCGGACTCTCCGCGGTGCCCCGGTTGCGCATGACGTCCATGATGGACATCCTCACCGTGCTGCTGTTGTTCCTGCTCAAGAGCTTCGTGGTGGACGGCGAGTCGCTCACGCCCCCGCCGGGGCTCCAGCTTCCCCAGTCCACCAGCGACAGCGTCCCCGAGGAATCGATCCACCTGGCGGTGGAGGACCGGGGCGTGCTCCTGGGCGAGGAACTCGTGGCCACCACCGACCAGGTGCTCCGCGAGCCGGGCTACGTGATCGCGCCCCTGGCCGCCCGGCTCCGGAAGCTGCAGGCCCAGTCCGGGCGGATCGCCCAGATGCAGGGACGCGAACGGCGGCGCACCGCCACCATCCAGGGGGACAAGGACCTCCAGTTCGCCCTGCTGCAGAAGGTCATGTACACCCTGAGCGTCAACGGTTACGCGGACATCTCGCTGGCCGTGATCCGGAAGTCCTGAGCCATGGTGCACTCGATTCCCCAGGAGTACCGGCTGCCCTGGATGGGCGAACTCGACCCGCAGTTCCGGCGCTTCCTGACCGGGTCCGCGGCGCTCGGGTTCCTGGTGCTGCTGGCCATCCTGATCGTGCCCCGCCGGGAGACGGCCATCACCGAGGTCACCCAGGTCCCCGACCGGTTCGCGCGCCTCATCGTGGAAGAGCCGAAGCCGGTGGCCGCCGAGGTTCCCAAGCCGGCGGCCGGGGCCAAGGCGGAGACGCCCGAGCCTACGCCTCCGCCCGCGGCGCCCAAGGCCCGGCGCCGGGACACCCCGCCGCCGGTGGCCCCGGATGCCGGCCAGGCCGGACGGGCCAAGGCCCGGCAGGAGGTCTCGGCCAGCCTGGAAGGAGCCACCAGCGCGGCCAAGAGCGCCATCTCCGACCTGAGCGCCTCGCTGGGCAAGGCGGCCTCCAGCACCCCCCTCCCCGCCGCCGGGGGCCGCCGGCGCACGGTGGGCCGCGGGCGGGGGGCGAGGCAGGTCACCCGGGTGACCGGTTCCGCCTCGGCCGGGGGCGGAGCCACCGTGGCCGGCTCCGCGGTCGCCGGGTCCCTGATCTCGGTGGAGGCGGTGAGCGACGTGGAGGTCTCCGGGGCCGGTTCCGGCTCGGGGACGGAAAGCGGGGGCGCCTCCGGCGGGGCGGTGGCCGGAAGCGCGGGACGGTCCAACGCCAGCCTCCTGGCCGTGGTCCGGCGGTACGCCCCGGGGATCCAGTTCTGCTACGACAACGAGCTCAAGCGCGACCCCGGGCTCCGGGGGAAGATCGTGGCCGCCCTCACCGTGGCCCCCTCGGGCCGGGTGACCGACGTCCGCATCGTGACCGACTCCGTGGGCTCCAGCCGCCTCTCCGGCTGCGTCCTGGCCCAGATCCGCGAGTGGCGGTTCCCGGCCGTCTCCGGGGGAACGGTGGTCTTCAGGACCCCCTTCGTGTTTACGCCGCCCAAGGAATGATCTATGCTCTTCCGGCCTTTCGGCCCGGCGTGCCGCCGGTCCGAGGCGGAAGGACAGGATTTGAAACCCACCCAGAAAGACACCCCCGCCGACGCGCACGGGCCAAACGGCCACTCCCCGGACGTGGAGCCCCAGAGTACCCTCCCCGAGATCACCCTGGAGGGCCTCCCCCCCAAGCTCCGGGAGGCGGCCGGGCTCATGGGCTGGGAGAGCCTGATGCCGGTCCAGGCCAAGGCCATCCCCTACGTCCTGGCCGGGCGGGACCTCATGGTCCAGTCGCGGACCGGGAGCGGGAAGACCGGGGCCTTTGTGCTCCCCATCCTGGACATCATCGATCCCCGGAAGAAGACCTGCCAGGCCCTGGTCCTGGTGCCGACCCGGGAACTGGCCAAGCAGGTGTGGTCGGCGGCGGACGCCATGGCCAAGGGAAGCGGGGTGCACACGGTGGCGGTCTACGGCGGCGTGGGCTACGGCCCGCAGCTCGACGCCTTCCGCGACGGCGCCCACCTGGTGGTCGGCACCCCCGGGCGGATCCTGGACCACCTCGAGCGCCGCTCCTTCCACCTGGACGGCGTGCGGATCCTGGTCTTCGACGAAGCCGACCGCATGCTCTCGGTGGGGTTCTATCCGGACATGAAGGCCATGGAGGCCTATCTTCCGGCCAAGCGGCGCGGCTTCATGTTCTCGGCCACCTATCCCCCCTCGGTGCGCTCCCTGGCCCGGCAGTTCCTGAACGAGCCGGAGATGCTGAGCCTCTCCAGCGGCCACGAGCACGTGCCGGAGACCGAGCACATCGCCTATGAAGTGCCGGCCATGGAGAAGGATCGGAGCCTGATCCGGATCATCGAGATGGAGAACCCGGACTCGGCCATCATCTTCTGCAACACCAAGGCCACCGCCAACTTCGTGGCCGTGGTCCTGCAGCGGTTCGGCTACGACGCCGACCAGCTGAGTTCCGACCTCACCCAGGCCGCCCGGGAGAAGGTGCTGGGCCGGGTCTACGCCCACAAGCTCCGGTTCCTGGTGGCCACCGACGTGGCCGCTCGCGGGATCGACGTGGTCAACCTGTCCCACGTGTTCCTCTACGACTTCCCCGAGGATCCGGAGTCCTACATCCACCGCACCGGGCGCACCGGACGGGCGGGAGCCAGCGGCGAGGCCATCTCCCTGGTCGATCCCTGGGAGATGATGCGGCTCAGGACGGTGGCCCGGCAGTACAACGTGGACATCGAGTACCGTACCCTCCCCTCCGATGAGGACGTGCAGGCCATGGTGGCCGAGCGGGTGACCGCCCTCCTGGAGGCGGAACTCCGCCGGCTGGACCGGCTGGTGGTGGAGCGCATGCAGCGCATGCTCCCCCTGGCCCGGAAGCTGGCCGACGAGGCGGACGAGCTGGCCGTCTTCGCCATGCTGCTGGACGCCTACTATCAGCGGAAGCTCCACGCCACCCCGGAACTGCCCAGCGGCGAGCCGGCCCGCCCCGCCCCGCCGGAGCGCGAAGAGAAGCGCCCCCGCCGGCGCCGCCAGAGCGGCGGCCGGAGCGGAGGCAGGAGCGGCCGGCCCCGGCGGCGTTAGCGCGCGGCCGGAGGGCGGTACGGCGTGAGCGGCGGGCGCCGTCGCGCTGGAGGTGCCGGCCGGGGCGGCGCCCCGCGGAGCGGCGCTGCCGAGTCCCGCCAGAACGGCTTGGGCGGTGGAGACCGGCGTAGGGACGTTGCGCCACGGCAGCCGGAACAACCGACGCTCCGGGGTCTCGCCAGGGTGGCTCGGGCGGTGTTGGCCGGCCGGCCGGCCACCGCACCACAGCCTCGATCCGGGCCACCGCGCCCGACCGAACCGCCAGAAGGGAGATCGGCCCATGACCGGTAACACCGGCTCCACCTCGTCCACCACGCCGTCGTCCGCTTCCACCGCCGGCGCCGCCTCGGTGCGGGAGCGCCACCGGGAGTTCCTGCTCCCCGCGGTGGCCAATTACTACCGGGAGCCGGTGGTTCTGGACCGCGGGGAGGGCCTGTGGCTGACCGACGTGGACGGGCGCCGCTACCTGGACTTCTTCGGCGGCATCCTCACCGTCTCCATCGGGCACGGCGACCCGCGGGTAACCGGCGCCATCAAGGCCCAGGTAGACCGCCTAGGGCACGTGTCCAGCGTCTATCCGGTGGTGCCGGTGGTGGATCTGGCCGAGCGGCTGGCCGCCATGACCCCGGGCCGCCTGCAGAAGAGCATCTTCCAGGCGTCGGGCACCGACGCCGACGACACCGCGGTTACCCTGGCCCAGGTTTACACCGGGGCCCTGGAGGTGATCGCGCTGCGCCACGGCTACTCGGGGCGGAGCCTGCTGGCCCAGTCGCTCACCGGCCACGCCCCCTGGCGGGCCGTCCCCACCCAGGTGGCCTCGGTCAAACATGCGGTCTCGCCGTATTGCTACCGCTGCCCCTTCGGCCTCACCTACCCGAAGTGCGGCGTGCAGTGCGCCCGGGACCTGGAGGAACTCATCCGCACCACCACTACCGGCAAGGTGGCCGGCTTCCTGGCCGAGCCGATCCAGGGGGTGGGCGGGTTCATCACCCCCCCGCCGGAGTACTTCGAGATCGCGGTGGAGATCGTGCGCCGCTACGGCGGGGTCTTCATCTGCGACGAGGTGCAGACCGGATTCGGCCGCACGGGAACCAAGATGTTCGGGATCGAGCACTGGGGGGTGGAACCGGACATCATGACCCTGGCCAAGGGGATCGCCAACGGCATGCCCCTGGCCGTGACCATCGCCACCCCGGAGATCGCCGACGCCTTCGGCAAGCTCACCATCTCCACCTTCGGGGGCAACCCCGTCTCCTGCGCCGCCGCCCTGGCCACCCTGGACGTGATGGAGACCGAAGACCTCCCGGCCAACGCCGAGACCATGGGACAGCGGCTCCGGGCCGGCCTGGACGCCCTGGCCCGGAAGCACCCCCGGGTGATCGGGGACGTGCGGGGCAAGGGCCTCATGCAGGGCGTGGAGCTGGTCCGGAACGAGGAGGCCGGCGACCGCACCCCCGCCCCGGAAGCGGTGGCCGCCGTGTTCGAGGAGACCAAGGCCCGGGGGCTCCTGATCGGCAAGGGCGGCCTGTCCGGCAACGTCCTCCGCATCTCACCGCCCCTGACCGTGACCGCCGACGCCGTGGACGAAGCGGTGCAGATCCTGGACGCCTCCTTCGGCGCGCTGGCCGCCGGTTGATGGTCCCCGAGCCCCCTGCCCGCCGGCCGCTCGTCCTTCACGGCGGTGGCCGGAGGGTACCCTCAAGGACCGCATGCGCGCGGTGAACGTCACCCGGGACGTCGTCCTGGCCGATCGCCTGGAGTGGGCGGGCACCAGCGAGACCCGCCGCCGCGGCCTCCTGGGCCGCACCGGCCTGGAGCCCGGCCAGGGCATCTACATCGTCCCCACCCAGTGGATCCACATGTTCGGCATGAAGTTCGCCATCGATGTCGCCTTCCTGGACGGGAACGGCAAGGTCCTCTCCGTCCACCACCGGTTGCGGCCCAATCGCCTCTCCCGCCCCGTGTTTCGCGCCGACGGCGCCCTGGAACTCCCCGCCGGCCGCCTGGAAGCCACCGGCACCGTGGTCGGCGACCGCGTGATCTTCGAGGACTAGCCCGCCCGGGGAACGTCCCTTCTCACCCCGGGCATCGCGCTCTGCGATGCCGAGATGCCAGATTCGGGATCGGTACCGATGAGGGGTTCGTCTCTCGCGCTCCTTCACCGCCGGTTCCCTGCGCCGGATTCCCCTCTCCATGTTGGCCACCGGCGGCGTCTCCGCACGCGACGTTTCCAACCTAGCCACCTCGGCCGGGGACCCTTGTCCCCCCCTCTCCAGGTGTCCCGTCCCGACGATCCAGCCCGGGACCAACGGCCTTGGGCACACGTGTACTGCTTCCACGTGTGCCTTCGCTCGGACCTGCCTCCGGGCTCCTGCCCGCATTCCTGTCCCGCCCCCTGCTTCGGCCACGAGGTCCGGGGCGGTCGTAATCGCGGAGAGGGCCCTGCTCGTGATGCCCGTGGATGGCCCGGTGGCAGGAGGCGCACAGGGTGACCAGGTTCTCCGGGTCGTTGGTGCCCCCGGCCTCCCGCGGCGTCCGGTGGTGCACGGCCAGGAACCGTGCGCTCCCGCATCCCGCCGACCGGCACCGGTATCCGTCCCGTTCCAGCACCTCCCGCCGCACCCCCGCCGGGATTACCGCCCGGTTCCGCTTGCCGCGCCGCCGCACCCGCGCGTCACAGAGGATCGCCCGCAGTTCTTCCGGGTGAAGCGGCTCCGCCCCCCGATGCGTCGCCACGCTCCCCCCCGCACACGACGGGCAGAGCTGGACCAGGACCTGGTACGGCGACGCGAAGACCCTGCCGGGAGGGCCGCCATGGCGGCCCCTCCCTTTCGCTCCCCCACCCGCCGCGCCACCTCCCGCTTCACCCGCCACCTCCAACCCAGCCGTGCCGGGAACGACCAGAGCCTCCAGGCCGGCCAGGAGGAGGTCCTCTCGTCCCTCCCGAGCCCCCCGCTTTCGTGCCGCCTCCAGCAACGCTTCGTACCGGGCGCCCTGCTCGGGCGAGAAGCGCAGATGAACACTGCGTGGCAGCGGAAGCGATCCCACGGGCGGTACCGGCGGAATGTCCTCCCGCTCGGTCCAAACCTCGGTCTCCTTGCCTTTCTCCTCCCACTGTTCGTGACTCGTCTCCTTGCTCTTCCCCTTGGTCTTCTCGGTGCTCGCCCCCTTGCTCGTCCCCTTGCTGGTCTCCCCGTCCGTCTCCTTCCTCCGCGCCTTGCCTGTCTCCGCGTTGGCCCCGTCCCCGGACCGGCCGGGTTCCGGGCCGGAGCCTTCCAGCCTCAGCACCGCCTGCCCCGTGCCGGCGCCGGCCATCCTGGCCCGCCGCCGCGCCACCCGCACCTGTTCCTCCAGTACCCGTGAACTCGTTCCCCTGGCGGCGTTTAGCCAGGCGGCCTCCGTCCGGGGCGTGGCCACCCCGGCCACCGTCCGGGCCTGGGTCCAGGTCAGCTCCCCCCGGGCCACCGTGGCCCGCAGCCGCGGCAGCTCCCGGAAGGCCCGGGCCAGCCGGACGAACTGGGCGGTCTTGCCCAGCCCGAAGCCCAGGGCGATCGCCGCGTACTGGTGGATGGAGCCGAAGCCCAGGTCGCGATAGAGCCGGCGATGCAATACCTCGGCAAACCACAGGACGGCGCGCTGCTCGGCGCGGCGAAGGTCGATCACCGCGTCCCGCAGGCGGCGATCCACCTCGCGGGCGGAGAGACCGGATGGTATTCCGGGAACCATGATCGTGTCCCTTCGAAGGGACGGGGGAAGTCGGGAGAAGTACAGTGACTATGTCGCACGTCAGGCAATACGTCAACTACAAATTGACGTTGTGGCTATTATTTCTTGGGACGCGAACCAGCGGAAGACTTCGAGTGACGGATTCCCGTCACCGATTGACGCCAACTCGTCACTCGAGACGCGCGCCGCGTCGCACCTGCGAATCGCCGCAACGAAACAGTACACGTGAACACGCGATATCCGGAGGAATCCCCGTTTACTCCTCTGCTGCGACGAAGTGGCACGTGACATGCAACGAGAGATCCCGGAGTGCGCGCCATGGAAGAACTCAGGAACGACGACACGGGTGATTCCTGCCTTCCAGGGACACGTTCCGAAAGATCATGCGCGCCTGAATCCTCGAATCTGAGGGAGGTCGCCTCACCCCGCGGTTGCAGGAGGGCACGCGTCCCGCAGAGGCGGATGCAAGGAGTGCACCGCCTACGAAGGTCGAATCTAGCCCCGGTCGAGTACACGGGTACTCACGAACCGATGAAGAGGAGGTACATCGATGTCCTGATCTTGCAGCCCAAGGTCGGGCCACCCCTCCCAC
>Ga0307424_1001723_pt1 | contig 11294 bp, 9 predicted proteins | sample SalMarWE160320MG_FD_202157 | JGI IMG/M metagenome (GOLD analysis project Ga0307424, IMG submission 202157) | Salt marsh sediment microbial communities from the Plum Island Ecosystem LTER, Massachusetts, United States - WE1603-20 | ecosystem: Environmental > Aquatic > Marine > Intertidal zone >...
TTTCGAGGGGGAAGAGAGCAAGATGCGGATTCAAAGACGTTTTACCGAGCCGGGACGGTCACCTTACGACGCGATCGACTTCCGGGAGAGCCGGAGCGAAATTCGCAATCCGGACGGGTCGGTCGTCTTTGCCTTGGAGCGATTCCTGGTACCGGCCCTGTGGAGCCAGGTGGCGGCGGACATCCTCGCTCAGAAGTATTTCCGAAAAGCGGGCGTGCCGGCCAGGCTCAAGCGCGTCGAAGAGAATTCCGTGCCGTCGTGGCTGTGGCGGTCGGTGCCCGACGCGGATGCCCTCGAAGCACTGCCCGAGGCTGAGCGCTTCGGCAGCGAGACCGATGCCCGGCAAGTGTTCGACCGGCTGGCCGGCACCTGGACCTATTGGGGCTGGAAGGGCGGCTATTTCTCGTCGGAGGAGGACGCGTCCGCCTTCTTCGATGAGATGCGCTACATGCTCGCCATGCAGATGGGCGCGCCGAACAGCCCACAATGGTTCAACACGGGCCTGCACTGGGCCTATGGCATCGATGGCCCAAGTCAGGGTCATTACTATGTGGACTTCGCCACGGGCGCGCTGAAGGCCTCGGATTCGGCGTACGAGCATCCGCAGCCGCATGCCTGCTTCATCCAGTCGATCGAGGACGACCTCGTCAACGACAACGGCATCATGGATCTATGGGTGCGCGAGGCGCGCCTGTTCAAATACGGCTCGGGCACCGGCACCAATTTCTCGCGGCTGCGCGGCGAGCATGAGCCGCTGTCGGGCGGCGGCAAATCCTCAGGCCTGATGAGCTTCCTCAAGATCGGCGACCGGGCCGCCGGCGCCATAAAGTCGGGCGGCACCACGCGCCGCGCCGCCAAGATGGTCGTGGTTGACATCGATCACCCCGACATCGAGGCCTACATCAACTGGAAGGTCGTCGAGGAGCAGAAGGTGGCGGCGCTGGTCACCGGCTCCAAAGTGCTCTCGGAACGCCTCAACGCGATCCTCAGGTCTTGCGTCAATTGCGACGGCGACGGCGACGACTGCTTCGACCCGAAGCGCAACCCGGCGCTCAAGCGCGAGGTCAAGGCTGCGCGCAAGGCCAAGGTGCCGGACAACCTCATTCGCAGGGTGATCCAGTTCGGCCGCCAAGGCTATAGCGCGATCCAGTTCCAGACCTACGATACGGACTGGGACTCCGAAGCCTATCGCACCGTCTCGGGCCAGAATTCCAACAACTCGGTGCGGGTGACCGATTCTTTCCTCCGGGCGGTGGAGGCCGATGAAGATTGGGACCTGACCTACCGGAAGAACGGCGCCGTAGCGAAGCGGCTGAAGGCGCGCGAGCTGTGGGACCAGATCGGCTACGCCGCCTGGTCATGCGCCGATCCCGGCATCCAGTTCCACACCACCATCAACGATTGGCACACCTGCCCGGCGGCGGGCGAGATTAAAGCGTCGAACCCGTGCTCGGAGTACATGTTCCTCGACGACACGGCCTGCAATCTCGCTTCACTCAATTTGATGGCGTTCCGCAACACGGACGGCAGCTTCGACGTCGAGAGCTACGAGCACGCCATCCGGCTGTGGACGGTCGTGCTCGAGATCGCGGTGACCATGGCGCAATTCCCTTCGCGCCAGATCGCGCAGCTCTCCTACGAGTACCGGACGCTCGGACTTGGCTACGCCAATATCGGCGGTCTGCTCATGGCGTCGGGCATCCCGTACGACTCGGATGAAGGCCGGGCGCTCGGTGGCGCGCTCACTGCGATCATGACCGGAGTCGCCTACGCGACGAGCGCAGAGATGGCGCGTGAGCTCGGTCCCTTCCCCGGCTACTTGGCGAACCGGGAGCCCATGCTCAGCGTCATGCGCAATCACGCGCGGGCGGCCCGCGGCGAGAAGACCGGCTACGAGGCGCTCGCCACGGTACCGGTGCCGCTCGACCATGCCGCCTGTCCCGACCCGCGGCTTCTGACGCATGCGACGCGCGCCTGGGATCAGGCGCTCGAGCTCGGGCGCGAGTTCGGCTACCGCAACGCCCAAGCCACGGTGATCGCGCCGACCGGCACGATCGGCTTGGTGATGGACTGCGACACCACCGGGATCGAGCCCGACTTCGCCCTGGTGAAGTTCAAGAAGCTCGCCGGCGGCGGCTATTTCAAGATCATCAACCGCATGGTGCCGGAGGCTTTGAGGTCGCTCGGCTACGGCGCGGACGAGATCAAGCGCATCATCGACTATGCGGTGGGCCGCGGCACGCTCGAGGGCGCTCCGGGCGTCAATCACGAGACGCTGGCCGCCAAGGGCTTCACACTGGAGAAGATCGATGCGATCGAGAAGGCGGTCGCTTCCGCCTTCGACATCAAGTTCGTCTTCAACAAGTGGACCCTCGGCGAGGACTTCTGCACCGAGGTTCTTGGGCTTGAGCAGGCGCGCCTCGACCAGCCGGACTTCGACCTCCTGGCGGAGATCGGCTTCTCGCGGGCCGATATCGAGGCGGCCAACGAATATGCCTGCGGAGCGATGACGCTGGAGGGTGCGCCCGGGCTCGATCCGAAGCACCTGCCGGTGTTCGACTGTGCCTCGCCTTGCGGCCGCAAGGGCAAGCGCTTCCTCTCGGTGGAGAGTCACATCCGCATGATGGCCGCGGCGCAGCCTTTCATCTCGGGCGCCATCTCCAAGACCATCAATATGCCGAACGACGCGACCGTCGAGGACTGCAAGGAGGCCTATCTCCTCTCCTGGCGTCTCGGTCTGAAGGCCAACGCCCTTTATCGCGACGGCTCAAAGCTCTCGCAGCCGCTCAACGCTCAGCTGCTCGCCGACGAGGAAGAGGAGCAAGACGAGGTCTTGGCGGCCATCGCCTCAGACCAGCCGCAGGTCCAGCGCGCCACGGTGTTCGCCGAGCGCGTGGTGGAGAGGGTGATCGAAGTCGAGCGCAAACGGGCGGAACGCGAGCGCCTGCCCGACCGGCGGACGGGGTATATCCAAAAGGCCGTGGTTGGGGGCCACAAAGTCTATCTCCACACGGGTGAGTACAAGGATGGGCGTCTCGGTGAGATCTTCCTCGATATGCATAAGGAGGGCGCCGCCTTCCGTTCGCTGATGAATAACTTCGCCATCGCCGTGTCCGTGGGCTTGCAGTACGGCGTGCCGCTGGAGGAGTTCGTCGATGCCTTCACCTTCACGCGCTTCGAGCCGGCAGGTCCGGTGCGTGGGAACGCCTTCATCAAGAACGCCACGTCAATTCTCGACTACATCTTTAGAGAGCTCGCCATCGCCTATCTGGGCAGAAACGAGCTTGCCCATGTGGATCCCAGCGAGATCGGCAATACCGGCGTCGGCTCCGGTGAGGCCAGCAAGGACGTCGGTGGGGGCTTGGAAGGCGAAGCTCGCGTTTCTCCTGGATTTGCCAGAAGGCTGTTTCTCGAGCACGGGAAGGTCGAAGTCTCTGGCGGAAGGCAAGGCGCTACGGCGCGCCTAACCGAAGTCGACCTCCAGAAGTCCGACCAGCCGGAGTCGCTGCTCGAGCCCGAGCAGACGGAGAAGGTCCGGACCGTTGAAGTGTCCTCCGAGCGGAGCGAGTACGAGCTCATCAGCGAGGCACGCGTGAAAGGCTACGAGGGCGAAGCGTGCCAGGAGTGCGGAAACTTCACCCTGGTCCGAAACGGCACCTGCTTGAAGTGCGATACCTGCGGCTCGACGAGCGGGTGCAGCTAAGCGGCCAAGGCGACGATCGAGAGGCCCCACCCTTTGGGTCGTCGGTCACGCGCCTGAGCGGCGACGATGACGGGAAATGATTGTGGACGACTTCACAATGTCGTATTCGATTCCTCTGTGGAGTTTGATCGATGACGATTCGCGATCGACTCCGGCGCTAGGGCAGCGCGGCATCTTCTGGCCGCGCGTTAAGACCTAAGAAGGGAACTCTGTAAAGAATGCCCCGTGGCTTAACCCCTCGTGCGAAACGGCACGTGTCTCAAACGCGATACGCGCAGATCGACGAGCGGTTGTAGTTAGAGTGACCCGATCAGCCAGCCACCCGATAGGAGGGATGCAAAATGGCAGTAGCGAAGAAGAAGGCAGCGAAGAAGAAGGCTCCGGCGAAAAAGAAAGTCGCCAAGAAGAAGGTCGTCCGCAAGACCGCAGCAGCCAAGAAGCGCGTTGCGAAGAAGACCGGCACCGCGAAGCGCAAGACGCCCGCGAAGAAGAAGGTCGCCAAGAAGCGGCGCTAGCTTCTGCGTGGCTTTACAAGAGGCGCGGGGATCGAATAGACCCCGCGCCTTTTTGCTTTAAAAACAGCATGTTGACATGTCGCCCTGGGGATCGCTTCCCGGGGCTTTTTGCTGCTCGCCCACAGCCGCTTCACGCGCTTGCGGCGCGGGTCCTTGGCATTAGACTCTCCGAGTCCTTTTCGCGAGGTGACACGAATGGCACTGCTTCGTCTCGCCTATATCAGCAGGTCGCGGCTCGCCGGAGATCCGCGTGAGCGCGAGCACATCGCCGACATCCTGATGTCCTCACGCCGGAACAATGTCGAGGCGCAAGTGACCGGCGCTCTCCTTGCCACCGACGAATGCTTCGCCCAGGTCCTCGAAGGCGAGCAGGAAGCGGTCGAGGAGACCTATGGCCGAATCACCCGCGATCCACGTCACCACGACATCGTGCTGCTGTTGACGGAGCCCATCGTGGCGCGCCAATTCCCAGACTGGTCCATGGCCTATATCGGTCCCTCCCAGTCGGCCGAGGAGGCGGTGGCACGGGTGACCCAGAACCTTCCCGGCACCGACATGGGCGAGGCGGCGCGTGACCTCGTGAAGTCCATGAGTCAGATGTTGGCCAACTGCGATGGGACCCCACCCGGCGAGGCCATACCTTGAAGCTAGGACCCCTGTGCTGTCGCTTGAGGCTTAGGCGTCGTCCGCCGCGCTGGCGCTGAAGCCTTCCCGGGCGATCACCTCCCAGAGCGCACGGAGGGCCGACTCAAGGCATCCCTCGTCCGTGGTGCGCAAGACGATGTAGGTGCCGAACCGCCTGTGCTCGAAGAAGGGATAGGAGCCCATCTGCACCTCCGGGTGTGCGGCCTGAAGCGCGGCGAGCGGCGGCGCCACGTCTCCTTCGGGGGCATCGACCCGAACGGCGCGCGCCAGCATGGGGCGTCCCTTGGCGAGCCGCGGCATCACCTCGTCCAGCATCACCTGCATGATCCGGGGGACACCGGCCATGACGATGACGTTCTCGAGCCTATAGCCGGGGGCGCGGGAGACCGCGTTGTGGATCAGCTCGGCGCCTGCGGGGATGCGGGCCATCCTGAGGCGTGCAGGCGTGAGGTCTTCTTCCGTATATTGCAGGCGCATCGCCGCGACGGCATCGTCGCGGACACTCGCGTCCACCTCGAAGGCCTTGGCGATGGCGTCGGTGGTCACGTCGTCATGGGTCGGGCCGATGCCGCCGGTCGTAAACACATAGGTGAAGCGGTGCCGGAGCTCATTGACCGCGGCGATGATCTCGGCCTCCACGTCGGCCACCACGCGCACCTCGCGCAGAGCGATGCCCACGCGGGTCAGGTAGGACGCCACATAGCCGATATTCTCATCGCGCGTGCGCCCGGAGAGGATCTCCTCGCCAATCACGAGCAGCGCGGCGGTAACGGTCTCCGGGCTCGGGGTCTTGTCGGCCATGGCCTCTCTTCTACCCGAACTTTGTGGGCCGGGGGAGTTCGGGGGTAAGCACGCCCCTCGCCTTGCGGACGCATCGCGGCCCCCCTAGGCTCGGCGCCCATGCTCATGCGGTTTTCCTCAAACCTGATCGAGGGGCGGCTGGTCAAGCGCTACAAGCGCTTCCTTGCCGACGTAGAGCTTGCTTCGGGCGACATCGTCACCGCCCATTGCGCCAATCCCGGCTCGATGCTCGGGCTCAATGCGCCTGGCGCGCGCGTCTGGCTGTCCCGGTCAGCGAACCCCAAGCGCAAGCTCGCCTATTCCTGGGAGCTGATCGAGGTCGATCTCGGGTGCGGGGGCACGCTGGTCGGCATCAACACGGGAAGCCCGAACGGCGCCGTGGCCGCCGCCATCGAGGCCGGCCTTATCCCGGCTCTCACCGGCTATGCCGATATGCGCCGCGAGGTCCGCTATGGCGAGAACAGCCGCATCGACATTCTCTTGGAAGACCCGGCCCGGGCGCCCTGCTACGTGGAGATCAAGAACGTGCATCTGATGCGGCAGGCAGGGCTCGCCGAGTTTCCCGACTCGGTGACGGCGCGCGGCGCCAAGCACCTCAAAGAGCTTGTCGCGATGGTCGCCTCAGGCGCCCGCGCCGTGATGGTCTATTTCGTCCAGCGCGGCGACGCCGAAACCTTCACCCTCGCTCACGATATCGATCCAGGCTACGCGGCTGCCTTCAAAGACGCACGCGCGGCCGGCGTCGAGGCGATCGCCATCGCCTCCGAGGTCACGCTCGAAGGGCTCACGCTGCCGCGGGCCATCCCGCTTCAGGTGCCGGCTTGAGGAGAAAAGGCCGCAGGCGCATTGAATGGAGAGAGATTTCCCCCTAAGTGAGGGGAAGTTCCCTATATAATCCGTACCCATGTCCAATCTCGAATTTGCCCGCGCCCAGGCGCGCGACACCAAGATCAAGCTGCACGGACCTGAAGCTTTCGCCGGCATGGCGAAGGCCGGACGGCTCGTGGCTGAGGCCCTCGACCTTCTGACCGAGCATGTGAAGCCCGGCGTGACCACCGATGAGCTCGACGCCATCGTGTTCGACTTCGCCATGGCGCATGACGCGATCCCGGCGCCGCTGAACTATCGCGGCTTTCCGAAGTCGATCTGCACCTCGCTGAACCATGTGGTCTGCCACGGCATCCCCGGCCCGCGCGCGCTCCGTGAGGGCGACATCATCAATATCGACGTGACTCTCATCGTCGATGGCTGGCATGGGGATTCGAGCCGCATGTACCCGGTGGGCAAGGTCAGCCGCGCGGCGGAGCGCCTGCTCGAGGTCACCTATAACGCGCTGATGCGCGGCGTGGCCGCGGTGCGTCCCGGCGCCACGACCGGCGATATCGGCCACGCCATCCAGGTCTATGCCGAAGGCGAGCGGTGCAGCGTGGTGCGCGATTTCTGCGGCCATGGTCTGGGGCGCGTGTTCCACGATCGGCCCAACATCCTCCATTACGGCGAGCCCGGCGAAGGCCTGCCGCTCAAGCCCGGCATGCTGTTCACCATCGAGCCGATGATCAATCTCGGCAAGCCGCATGTGAAGATCCTGTCGGACGGCTGGACCGCCGTGACCCGCGACCGTTCGCTCTCGGCGCAGTTCGAGCACACGGTCGGCGTCACCGAGACGGGATGCGAGGTGTTCACGCTGTCGCCCAAGGGCCTGGATCGTCCGCCCCTGGCGACCTGAGCCGAGCGGAAGCCCCATGGGTTTCAAAGACGCCGCCAAGCCGCATTATCTCGGCCATCGCGAGCGGCTTCGTAAGCGATTCCGCGACGGCGGGCCGGACGCCCTCCCAGACTACGAACTGCTGGAGCTGGTCCTGTTCCGCGCCATGCCGCGCCGGGACACAAAACCGCTCGCCAAGGCGATCCTCGCCCGCTTCGGCAGCTTCGCCGAGGCCATGAACGCGCCGGAGGATCTCCTGCTGGAAGTGCCGGGACTTGGTGCGGCGGCCGTCACCGAGATCAAGCTCGTCCGGGCCGCGGCGATCCGGCTGATGCAGGGCGAGGTGTTCGAGCGGCCCGTGCTCGCCTCGTGGCAGCAGGTGCTCGACTATTGCCGGGCCGCCATGGGCTTCGAGGCCAAGGAGCAGTTTCGCATCCTGTTTCTCGACAAGCGCGATCAGATGATCGCCGACGAGGTGCAGCAACGGGGCACCGTCGACCACACCCCGGTCTATGTGCGGGAGGTGGTGAAGCGAGCGCTCGAGCTGTCAGCCACCGCGATCGTGCTCGTGCACAACCACCCGTCGGGCGACCCCACGCCGTCGCGCGCCGATATCGAGATGACCAAGCAGATCATCGCCGCGGCCAAGCCGCTCGGCGTCGTGGTCCACGACCACATCATCGTCGGCAAGCAGGGCACACGAGCTTCCGCGGGCTCGGCCTGATCTAGCGCGAAGGGTGGAGCCGTGCTCGAGAAGATTGACGATGGCCTTTGGCTGACCGAGGGGGAGATCGTCAGCTTCTACGGTTTCCCCTACCCGACCCGCTCGGTGATCGCGCGCTTCGACAACGGCGATCTTTGGGTGTGGTCGCCTGTCAAACTCACTGACGACTTGCGCACGCAAGTGGATGGCTTGGGCCGGGTCGCGCATCTCGTCAGCCCCAACAAGATCCACCACCTCTATCTCGCAGCCTGGAAGGCGGCCTATCCCGACGCCCGGCTCTGGGGGCCCGAATCGACGATCCGGCGGCATCCCGAGCTCGCGTTCCGGGAGCCGCTCCAAGATATCGCCCCTGCGGAATGGCAGCCGGATATCGACCAAGCCTGGTTTCGGGGCTCCTTCGCCATGGACGAGATCGTGTTCCTGCACCGGCCCTCCCGGACCGTGATCCTCGCCGATCTCATCGAGGCGTTCAGCGATCAGTTCATACGCAAGCACTGGTCGTGGTGGCAGCGTCCCCTCGCCGCCCTCGACGGCCTCACGGCCCGCAACCCTGGCGCTCCGCGCGAATGGCGCTTGTCATTCGTGGATCGCGCACCTGCCCGCGCGGCCCGCGCCAAGGTCCTCGGCTGGGATTGCGAGCGGGTCATCATGGCGCACGGCGAATGGCAGCGCGCGGACGGTCACGCTTATCTCAATCGATCGTTGGCTTGGTTGGGCGACTAGGCGCTACGCCGGCGGCGGGCCGAACACGAGGACCGCGTTGAGGCCGCCGAACGCGAAGCTATTCGACATGGCGTAGTTGATCTCGCGGGTCTTGCCGGTGTTCGGCGTGTAGTCCAGATCGCATTCCGGATCCGGCTCGTCGAGGCCGGCCGTGGGCGGCACATAGTTCTCGCCGATCGCCTTGATGGCGGCGACCGCTTCGATGCCACCGCCAGCGCCGAGACAATGGCCGTGCATCGACTTGGTCGAGGAGATGGAGAGCTTGTTGGCGGCGTTGCCGAACACGCGCTTGATCGAGCGGGTCTCGTTGATGTCGTTGACCATGGTCGCCGTGCCGTGCGCGTTCACGTAGTCGATGTCCGACGGCGCGAGACCGCTGTCGTCGAGCGCCATCTGCATGGCCGTGGAGGCGCCGTCGATGGACGGGTTCACCATGTCGGCCGCGTCGGCGGTCATGCCGTAGCCCAAGAGCTCGGCCAGGATCGGGGCGCCACGGTCCTTGGCGCGCTCGTATTCCTCAAGCACCAGGATGCCGGCGCCTTCGGCGAGCACGGTCCCGTTCCGCTTCTTGGCGAACGGCCACAGCCCGTCGGGGCTCAGCACGCGCATCGCCTGCCAGGCGCGCGTCGCACCCCAGTTGAGCGAGGCTTCCGCAGCGCCGGCGACGCCGACGTCGACCAGACCCTCGCGGATCATGCGATAGGTGAGGCCGATCGCGTGGCTGGCGGTGGCGCAGGCGCTGACTACGCCGAAGGTCGGGCCTTTGATGCCGTACTCGATGCTGACATGGGCGGAGGCTGAACTCCCGATCGCCTTCAGCAGGGTGAGCGGATGGGTCGCCCGCTTGTTCTCCTTGAACAGCATCTTGTAGGAAAATTCGAGCGTGGTGAGACCGCCGACGCCGGAGCCGATGATGCAGGCGGAGCGATAGGCCTGCGCGTCGCTGAGGGGCAGTTCGAGCTTCGACTGGGCGACGGCTTCCTGCGCGGCGCAGCCGGCGTATTGGGAATACTTGTCAGCCAGAAGCAGCTGCTTGCTCAGCGCGCGCTCCCTCGGGTCGAAGTCCGGCACCTCACCGGCAATGGTGATATAAAGGTCTTCGGTATCGAAGCTCTGGACCTCGCGAATGCCGCAAGAGCCGGCCTGCAGAGCAGCCCAGAACTTGTCCACGCCTGTACCCAAAGGAGTGACGACGCCCTGGCCAGTGACCACGACGCGTCTGCGTCCATTAGTGTGTGTCATGTAGTGCTAAGCCGTAACTCCAAGCCTGGTCCACGTCCCGGGAAGGACCCGAGCGGATGGCTCGTTCAAGCTGCTGCGCCCGAGGCCTTCGTTTCTGCGATGATCCCCTTCACACGGTCGACCACCGAGCCGACCGTCGCGAACGCTTCGACTTCTTCGTTCGCATTATAGGGGATTTCGATACCAAAGGTATCCTCAATGTCGAACACGATCACCGCGAGGTCGAGGGACTCAATCTCAAGCTCGCTCAGGGGGGTTTCGAGCGTCACGGTCTTGGATGGATCCTTCATGTTCTTTCGCAGAATCTCGATGATCTTGGTGGCCACCTCGTCCATATCGCTCTCCCTGCCCCGTTGACGGGGTCCGTGTCTAATGGTCCCTGGCTAAAACATAGCTAATCCAAGGGCAAGTCAGGCATTGGAATAGACTTAAAAACTGGTCGAGTCTACCCGTGCCCGGCCCGCTCGATTGCACATACTATATGCTCTAATCGCTAACAAAATTGGCGTTTTTGCGCCTGCCCACGCCTTGGTTTCAGCATATTCCCAGACGCGAGATGTGTCCCTTGCGGCACTCTTTATCAACACCGTGCTACAATAATAGTAGGTGAATGGGCTTGCGGCCAATTGCCTCCCGTTAGATGGCCCCCACCCGTTAAGTGACGGTAAAGCAAAACAAAAACTGAAAGCCGATGGCAAGCAAGGTCAACCCGGGCCCCCTGAACGCCACCCCCGGCAGGGAGAATCGCCCCTGGCTCAAGCGCTATCCCCCGGACGTGGCCTGGGATCAGACCTTCACTCCGACGCTGGTCAGCACGCTCCTGGATGACGCGGTGGCGGCCTTCGGCTCCCGCCCTTGCACCTATTTTCTGGGCAAGAGCCTGAGCTACGCCGAGATCGGCGCGCTGTCGGACCGGGTGGCCAAGGGCCTGCGGGCGCTCGGCGTGGGCGAAGGGGTCAAGGTGGGACTCCTGCTCCCCAACTCGCCGACCTTTGTCATCTTCTACTTCGGGATCCTCAAGGCGGGCGGCACGGTCGTCAACTTCAACCCGCTCTACAGTCTCGATGAGATCGAGTCGCAAATCCGCGACAGCGACACCAAGATCATGGTGACGCTCGATCTCGCCCTCCTCTTCAACAAGGTCGAGGCCCTGCTCGCGCGCGGGGCGCTTGAAAAGGCCGTGGTGGCGGACTTCGCTTCGCTGCTCCCCACGCTTAAGGCGTTGGGCCTCAAGCT
>Ga0307424_1001725_pt1 | contig 11275 bp, 13 predicted proteins | sample SalMarWE160320MG_FD_202157 | JGI IMG/M metagenome (GOLD analysis project Ga0307424, IMG submission 202157) | Salt marsh sediment microbial communities from the Plum Island Ecosystem LTER, Massachusetts, United States - WE1603-20 | ecosystem: Environmental > Aquatic > Marine > Intertidal zone >...
CGCGTCCGCACCGGCGCGGACATCTTCGCGGGTCTGGAGGGGGCGGAGCACGCGCTTCTGCTGCTCGACTCTCGGGGATTGGTGCTGGGTGGCGCGCTGCGCGATCGGACGGGGCGCGCCGTTTCCGAAGAGGTCGCCGCCTACGTCGCGGGAGCCGCGCAGGAGGTCGAGCGGGCGACGCGTCTCCTCGAGTTGGGCGCGTGGCACTCCGCGGCCGTCGAGGGTGAGGACGGGTATCTGCACGCCTCGAGCCCCGCGCCCGGCGCGATCCTGGTCGTTCGACGCGACCGGTCCGTGCCAGCCGGCCGGGTGGCCCTGCTCGCCCGGCGTGGGTCCGCCGCGGCCCGAACGTGGCTCCAGGGGCAGACCGGATGAACCTCGAACGCCTGAACGCGGTGCTCGATCAGGTGACGCGCGTCCGAGGCATCCGGGGCGCCATGCTGGTCTCTGCCGACGATGGCCTCAGCGTGGCGGAAGCCCTGATGGAGGGGATTCGGGGGCATGCCCTGGCGGCGCTGGCCGCCTCGCTCACGGCGCGGCTGGGTCGAGCCGCCGAGGCGAGTGGCGCGGGGGAGCAACGATTCATCCACGTCGCCGCGGAGCACGGGGCGCTGCTCCTCCTTCCCCTCCGCGACGGGCTGTTGCTCGTCGTCATCGCGGACCGGGAGGTCAACGTCGGGCTGACGCGGCTGGAAATGCAGCGGGCCGGAGACGCGCTGCGGTGAGCGCCCGCGTTGTCGAACCGTGGCTGCTCGCGCCCCTGGAGGCCTTCGTGCGCGAGAGCGGCGCGCGACTGACGCTGATCATGACGCCCGCGGGCCAGGTTCTTGCCCAGCATGGATTCACCCGGGCCGTTGAGGTCATGGCGGCGGCGGCCCTCGGAGCGGGCATCGCCGCCTCCACCGGCGAGATCGTTCGGATGCTGGAGGAACCGGAGTTCCGCATGCTGAATCACCAGAGCACCCGCCATGGCGTCTTCCTGGGTCGGTTCGTGGCTCCGCGCGGACCCCTCCTTGCCCTCGTGGTCTACGGAGCCGACACTTCCATCGGGTTGGTCCAGCTATTCTTCGAGGATCTGGTTCGGGATCTCGCGGCCGCCACACCGCCACCGGCGCCACGGGCGCCCGTGCTGTCGGCGGATTTCGAGCGCGATCTCAACGAGAATCTCGCTACCCTGTTCCGGTGAGCCCGCATGTCGCTCGTCAACTTCACGACCCGCGAAATCACCTGCAAGATCGTCTACTACGGTCCTGGGCGCTCCGGCAAGACCACGAATCTCCAGTACATCTATGGGCGGGTTCCCGAGGACCGCCGCGGGCGCATGGTCTCGCTGGCGACGCAAACCGACCGCACGCTGTTCTTCGATTTCTTGCCACTGGAATTGGGTTCGATCTCGGGGTTCGCGACCCGATTCCAGCTCTATACGGTCCCGGGCCAGGTCTACTACAACGCGACCCGCAAACTCGTGCTCCAGGGGGCGGACGGCGTCGTCTTCGTGGCCGACTCCCAGGCGCGGCAACTCGATGAGAACCTCGAGAGCCTGCAGAATCTCCAGGCCAATCTGCTCGAGCAGGGTATCGATGTCCGGGGCGTCCCCCTGGTGCTGCAGTACAACAAGCAGGACCTACCGAGCGACTTGATCCTGGCGGCCCACGAGCTCGACGAGCAACTCAACTTCCGTGAGGTTCCGTCCTTCGGCGCCGCGGCGGTCTCGGGGAAGGGGGTCTTCGAGACGCTGCGCGGCATCTCGGAAGGGGTGCTTCGACGGCTGAGCGAGGAACAGAGCCAGTGACCAGCGCGCTGAACCCGCGGTTCACGTTCGACACCTTCGTCGTGGGTCCGGCCAATCGGCTGGCCGTGAGCGCGGCGCGGATGGCCGCCGAGAATCCGGGAAGCGCGTACAATCCTCTCTTCATCTACAGCGCGAGCGGCCTTGGGAAGACGCACCTCCTCACGGCGGTTGGGGCGCGGGCGCGGGCGCTGGAGCCCGACCGCCGCGTGGAATACCTGACGCTGGAGGAGTTCGTCGATTCCTACAACGCCGCCGTCGCCGTCGGCCAGGGCGAAGCGTTCCGTAACCGGTTCACCGATGTCGCGGTCGTCCTGATCGACGACGTGCAGTTCCTCGCCCAGCGTCTCGAGACGCAGACGGAGCTGCTGCGCTTTATCACCCAGCTGCTGGAGCGGGGCCACCAGGTCGTCCTCGCCAGCGATCGCCCGCCGCGCGACATCGAGCACCTCGATGAGCGGCTCGTGTCGCAGTTCGCGGGTGGCTTGGTCGTCGACATCGGGCCACCCGAATTCGAAACCCGATTGGACATCCTCCGGCGCAAGGCACTGGAGCGGGGGGCCGATTTCGAGCAGGTCGTGCTCTCGGCGGTCGCGTCGTATGAAGCGCGGAATGTGCGGGAGCTGTTGGGCCTGCTGAATCGTCTGATCGCGTTTCAGGCGGTGAACGAGGGCGCGCTGACAGTCGAGGGCGCGCGCACACTGCTCGGCCTCGAGAGCGCGATCCTCGAAGGGGAAGGGGCCACCGACGCCGCGCCGGAGGGGGTGGTGGCTGGTGGAGACGAGTTCGCGGACTTCCTGGATTCCGTGGGGTCGGCGCTCGCTCGGCAGGTCGAGGCGTGGCGGAAGCGAGTGCAGGAGGCCGCCGAATACTGGGATGGCCAGGGCTATCGGACCGCCCGTATCACGGCGCTCCTCGACGCGGACACGCCCCTGGGGGCGGAGCAGGCGGTCCGGGCGTACGAGGGAGACGTGGATCGGCTACGCGCGCTCGCGGAGGAGATGGCGCAGCTCGATCCCGCCCGCGCCGGCGATCCGGTGTTCCGCGATCCCGACCGGGTCGCGGATGCCGAGGGGCTCGTGCAGGCCGCCCGCGAAGGACTGGGCGCGCCGCCCGAGCCCGCGTCGGCGCTGACGTTTGACACATTCATTCAGACCGAGGGGAACAAGCTCGCCGTGGCGTCGGCGCGCACCGCCGTCGCGCATCCGGGCGCGCAGTACAACCCGTTTGTCATCGTCGGGCCGAGCGGCGTCGGCAAGACCCACCTGCTGCACGCGATCGGGAACGGCCTGGTCGCGCAGTTGGAGTCTGCCGTCGCGTGCCTCTCCGCCCAGCAATTCGTCGACGAGTACGTCGATGCGCTCGAGCGCAAGCGGCTCGAGCCGTGGCGCGAGCGCTTCCGCCGCGTCCGGGCGCTGCTCCTTGACGACGTCCACTTGTTGGCGCTCCGCGCGGGGACGCAGGAGGAGTTGTTCCACCTGTTCAACGCGCTGAGCGGTGCCGAGCGGCAGCTCGTGTTCACGGCCCAGGCGATGCCGCAAGACCTCGAGGGGTTGGATGATCGGCTCACCAGCCGCCTGGCGGGGGGACTCGTCGTCCAGCTCCCGGTTGCCGCGCGGGAGGTGCGGTTGGCGGTGGCCCGACGGGAGCTGGCCGTCCGCTTGGGGACGGCCGATGAGGATGTCGCGGCCTACCTCGCGGACCGACCGGATGCGTCGCTCCACACGCTGGTGGAAATGGTCCAACGGATCGCGCACGAGTGCGCCGCACGTGGCAGTGGGGCGGACCTCGCCCTGGCCCGAGACGTGATCGAGGGTGGTGCCGCGCCCGCGCCCCGACCGGCGCGCCGTTCGCGGAACTCCGGCGTCGTCCTGTCCTCCACGGCTGGCCTGCGCAGTCCCGAGAAAGTCATCTGGCGGTGGCCGCACGTTGGCGAGCGACTCATCGAGGACCTGTCCTGATGGCGATCAAGGGCAGTCTCAAGGAGGCCTCGCTCCCGGACGTGCTCCAACTCCTCGCGCTGGGGCAGAAGACCGGCTGCCTGTCGGTCGCCGACCGCGCCAACTTTGGCTCCATCTTCTTTGATCACGGTCGCATCACGTTCGCCTCCATCGTCAACCGTCCCGACCGGCTGGGCGACATCCTCGTCAAGCACGGCCGTCTGGATCCCGAGCGTTTGGCGGAGGCCATCGAGCTGCAAGCGAAGGAGCGCCACAAACGCGTCGGGCAGATCTTGATCGAGCAGGGCTGGGTTTCGCGCGCGCACCTCGAGCACTTCGTGCGCTTCCAGATCGAGGAGTCGGTCTACCTCCTGTTCACGTGGACCCAAGGCACGTTCAAGTTCGAGAGCGACGTCCGGCCGGACCCCGAGGAGTTGCTGGTCTCGATCAATCCCGAGTCGCTGTTGCTCGAGGGGGCCCGCCGGACGGACGAATGGAGCCTGATCGAGAAGAAGATTCCTTCGTTCGATCTCATCTTCGTGGCGGATCGGGATCACGTGGCGTCGGTAGGCGTCGAGCTGACGCCGGAGCAGGAGCGGGTGCTGCCGCTGCTCGACGGGGTGCGGGACGTCACCCATGTCGTGGAGGAGTCGGGCCTCAGCGAGTTCGAGGCGGGGAAGGCGCTGTACGGGCTCATTTCCGCCGGCTTCGTCCATCGGTCGGGACGAAGCCAGGCGGCCCCTCGTGTCGAGGTCAACGAAGGGCGGCTCCAAGAGCACCGCAACCTGGGCATCGCGTTCTACAAGACGGGGATGTACGACGAAGCCGCGCGGGAATTCCGGCGGGTGGTCGAGTTGCGTCCCGACGACGGCCAGGCCCACGCGTGGCTCGGCATCGTCGCCTTGCGGCAGGCCCGCTGGCAGGATGCGGAGACGCTGCTCCGGACTGCGGCTGACCACGGGGGGGCTCGGCCGGCCGTCCTGCACAATCTCGGGATTGCGTACGCCCAGCTCGGCCAGTTGGACCGGGCCGATCAAGTGCTGGGTGATGCGTCCGCGCGGGCCCGGACCGATCCGCGCGTGTTCACCGAATGGGGCATCGTGGCGCTCTACGCCGGCGACTACCCCAGTGCGGTGGGGCGGCTGGATCGCGCGAAGGAGGTGGCGGCGGGAAAGGCGATGCCGGCGGTCTGGGTTTGGGCGCGCGCGCTGGCGGCTGCGGGCCAGGGTGAGCTCGACGTGGCCGACGCGCTGTTGACCGAGGGCCTCGAGCGCTTTCCGCGCCACCCGACGCTCGTCAACAACCTCGCCGTGGTGCTCGAGCTGCAAGGGGAGCCGGAGCGTGCGCGCGGTTTGTTGGAGGATGTGCTGGGCGACGAGCCGGCCGTTCCACAACTTTGGAAGAACGTCGGCGACCTCGCGTATCGGGCCGGTCACTATGACGAGGCCGCCAACGCCTACCGGCGCGCCGTGAAGCTCCAGGACGATCTTGGCGACGACGTGCACTTCAAGCTCGGCAACATCGCGTTCCGGGACGGGAACGCGGCTGCGGCCGCGGACCACTGGAAACGGGTGCTCGTCATCAATCCCGGACACGAGCTCGCGCGCACGAACTTGGATGCGCTCGGGGCGGCGTGATGACCGCGCCGGATGCGGGGGACGACCTGGCCGGGTTATTGGCGCAGATTACCGCCGTCCGCGGACTTGCCTGCGACGGCTACAAGCCGAGCTGTCTACGTCGACGCCTTGCCGTCCGCATGCGCGCGCGCGGCGTGCACACCTATCCTGAATATGCCCGCGTCCTTCAGGCGGATGCCAATGAGTACGACCGCCTGCTCGACGCCCTCACGATCAACGTCACGAAGCTCTTCCGGAATCGTGAGGCGTGGGAATCCCTGGTGACGCGGTTTCTCCCGGATCTCTGGCGGAAGCGCGACGGCGTCCTCCGGTGCTGGTCTGCCGGCTGCGCCACCGGGGAAGAGCCCTACACGCTCGCGATCCTGCTCCTCGAGCACGCCCGGCGGGCCGGTGGGACGGCCACGCGGTGTGTCGTGGACGCGACGGACCTCGATCCCGCGGTCCTCGCCCGCGCGCGCGGGGGGCGGTTCCGAGCGGCGGCGTTCGAGGAAACCCCACCGGACATCGCGGAACGGTACTTCGACGCGGGAGACGAGCGTATGGTGGCGGCCGCCGTGCGAGCGCTCGTCCGGTTCTCCCAGCACGACATGTTGTGCCAGGCGCCGCCCACGTCTCCGTACGATGTCATCGTCTGCCGCAACGTCGTGATCTACTTCGGTCGACCGACCCAGGAACGGCTCTACCACGCGTTCGCGGACGCGTTGCGTCCTGGCGGGATTCTGATGTTGGGCAAGGTCGAAACGCTCGTCGGCGGCGACGTGCGTGCGCGGTTCCGGCTCGAGGACACGCGCGAGCGGATCTACCGTCGCCTGTGACCGCGACTGCCGGAGGCCGCTCGATCGGATTGGGGCAGTGGGCCGTGGCGTCGGGTGACGGCACACTCGCGTGTCTCGGGCTCGGCAGTTGCGTGGCGGTCATGCTGCACGACGCGGCGGCGCGCGTCGGTGGCATGGTGCACGTGGTGCTCCCGTCGGCGTCGTTGTCGCGCGATCGTGACAACCCGGCGCGGTTCGCCGAGACCGCGGTCCCAATGCTCCTCGAGCAGATGCTGCGCGCCGGCGCCGTTCGCGGCCGGATCACGGCGCGGATTGTCGGGGGCGCGAGCTTGTTCGCGCTATTGACCCCGCCGGGCACGGTGCACATCGGGCAACGCAACGTGAGTGCCTGCCGGGCGGCCCTGGCCGCCCATGGCATCGAGCTCACCGCGGAGGCGGTGGGCGGGGAGACCGGTCGGAGCGTATGGTTCGCCGTCGACACCGGTCTCGTCACGGTCCGATCGGTAGGGCATGATGCCGAGACCATCTAGCCGCGTGGCGCGCGTGCTGGTCGTGGACGACAGCGCCCTCTTGCGACGGGTGCTGAGCGACCTGATCAACGCCTCGGGACGGTACCGCGTCGTGGCCACGGCCCGGAACGGCATGGATGCGCTCGAGAAGGCCCATCGGTTCGGGCCGGACGTGGTCACGATGGACCTCGAGATGCCGGAACTGGATGGACTCGGAGCCATCGGGTATCTGATGAGCGAGGCGCCGTGCCGGATCGTGGTGGTAAGCGCCTACGCCGGGCCCGGGACCGCTCACGCGATCCGGGCGTTGGAGTTGGGGGCGGTGGAGATCGTCGCGAAGCCGAGCGAGACGAGCCGCTCGGCGCTCGAGGACATGGGGCCCTCCCTGCTCGCGGCGCTTGACGCGGCCTTGGAAGCCGACCTCTCGCGCGTCCCGGTCCTCGCCCGGATGCCGGTGCCGCCGCCACCACGGGGCGGCGTGGCCGTGCTCGCCGCGCGCGCCCGTACCGCCGTGGCGATTGCCGCGAGCACCGGCGGGCCGAGGGCGCTCGCCGACGTCGTGCCGCAACTCCGCGCGGGGCACGGGGCGGGGGTCGTCATCGTCCAACACATGCCCCCACGCTTCACGCGCAGCCTCGCCGAGCGCCTGGACCAGCACAGCACGCTCCGTGTGGTCGAGGCGGACGATGGAACGCCGATGCTCCACGACACCGTGTATGTGGCGCCAGGCGATTATCATATGCGCGTGGTGGTTGACGAAGCTGGGCCGCGGCTGCGACTCGATCAGGAGCCGCCCGTGTGGGGCGTCCGTCCCGCCGCCGACCCGCTGTTCCGGTCGGTCGCGGTGGCGTTCGGGGCACGGGCCGTCGGGGTGGTACTGACCGGCATGGGCCGCGACGGCGCCGACGGGCTGCGAGCCATTCGGGACGCGGGCGGTGCCGGCATCGCCCAGGATCGCGCATCCTCGGTGATCTTCGGCATGCCGCAGGCGGCGGTGGAGGCCGGTGGGGCCGAGGTCGTGGCGCCGCTCGGCGAGATTGCGGGCGCGATCATGCGAGAGCTCGAACGTCGGGGGAGCCCGTGACGGGCTGTGTGCTCGTGCGTAGTGGTGCTCGCACGCTGGCCCTCCCGGTCGGTGCCGTGGAGGAGGTGCTCCCGCTCGGGCCGGCGCTTGCCGCGCCGGGCGTCGCGGCGGCGGTCCGGGGGGTCGTGCCGGTGCACGGTCGCCTCCTGCCCGTCGTGCACCTGGGCACCCTGCTCGGAGGCGGAGTACCGCCGGACGAGGCGGGGTCCACCGGCGTCGTGGTCGCGACCGGGGGGCGCCGTTTCGTGCTCGAGGTCGATGCGGCGGATGAGTTGGTAACGTTGCCCGGCGAGACGCTCCCGCGTGGCTGGCAGGGTCTGTGGGCGACGACGGCGGTGCGCCGCGCCGGCGCCTTGCTTCCGGTGGTCGACGTCGAGTGGCTGGCCGACCGGCTTGCGCGATCGAGAGAGGCCGTCACCCCATGAGCAGCGGCGACGAGGTCCAGTTCGTGATGTTCCGGGTGGGTTCGCAAGCGTTCGCCCTCAACATCTTCCACGTCGAGCGCATCCTGCGGTACCAGGAGCCAACGCCGGTGCCCGGTGCGCCAGCGTTTCTCGAAGGCGTGTTCCCGCACGGAGATCGAGCGGTGCCGTTGGTGGACTTGCGGAAGCGCTTCAAGGAGCCAGCCCGCGTCCGTGACGAGACCCGCGTGATCGTGATACAACTCGACGATGGGCCGGTTGGCATGGTGGTCGACGCGGTCCTGGCCGTGCGGAAGGTGGCCGCCAGCCTCGTTGCCCCGCCATCGTCGTTGTTGCGGGGGCTCGCCGCGGAATGCGTGCAGGCGACGATCGCCGCGGACAACCGTACCATCGTGGTCCTGGCGGCCGCGCGCCTGTTGTCGTCCACGGAGCAAATCTCGCTGCGCGACGTGCTTGCGGAGGTTGTGTAATGAGCGATTCCCCGGTCACCGCTCTGCGCGAGCAGTACGGTACCATTCAGCGGCGGCTCGATGCGGCGACCACCGCGGACGAGCGAGAGGCGGTGAAGCGCGAGATCATCGCGCTGTTCAAGACCGTCGACCAGGCGATTGGGGAGCTGACGACCTTGAAGGAAGGGATCCGCGTCCTGGTCGACAAATACAAGCAACTCCAGGCGGGCCAGAGTCATGACACCGCCCCCCAGTTCACCGGCCAGATCCCGGCCGTGCACGCGAGCCATATCGACGCCTCCACGCTGATCGAGAAAGGCTGGCACCTCATCTCCCTCGGAGACTATGATGGGGCCATCGCGTCGTTGCAGAAGGCGCTGCAGTACTCTCCGGGCGACACGCAGGCGGAATCGCTCCTGGGGTGGGCGCAGATGCGGGCGGAGCTGTACGACGAGGCGCTCCAGACGTTCCAGCGGGTCTTGACGAAGGAGCCTGCGAACGCCCTCGCGCGCATCAACGTCGGCTATATCTGTCTGAAGAAGCGCATCTTCGGCGAAGCGATCGAGCATCTGTCCAAGGCGATTCGCCTGGACAACGATCGCAAGGCGACCTTGTATGCGCACTTCTATCTCGGCCTGGTGTACCTCGAACGTGAGATGTACGAAGACGCCCAGACCTTCTTCCGCAAGACCCTCGGGCTCGGTCCCAATCTGATCGAGGCCTACTTCGAGTTGGGACGATCCTTGTGGTATGCGGGCGACCAGGAGGGGGCGAAGCAGACGTGGGACGACGGATTCAAGGCGAACCGCTTCAACCCGTGGGGCACACGGTGCCAGGAAGCGCTCGAGCTCGTTGCCCAAGGCCAGGAGCCGCCGCGCTCCTAGCGGTCGCGCTGGCCTCTTCAGTCGCCGGCGCGCAGGGGCCCGCCACGGTGCAAGTGGGCGAGGTACGCGCCGTCTACTGGCCGGGTGACGAGCTCCTCGCGACCAGTCTCGCGGAATACGCTGACGACGCCCGCACCTGGCCGGGTCTGGGGACCGTGCCGTCGTTTCCCATGACCATCATGGTGACCCGCTCCACCGCGCGGTTCGACTCGCTGACTCGGGGTCGGCTCCCGTCGTGGACCGGTGCGGCGGCGTTCCCGCGCACGAGCACCATTGTGCTGCGGGTGACCGGCGACCCGTTTGCGACCCTGCAGCACGAGCTGGCGCATCTGGTGTTGAGTCGGGTGGCCCCGCGGGCCCCGCTGTGGTTTGCGGAGGGATATGCTGTCCGGGCGGCCCGTAGTTGGGACGCGCTCGACGGGTTGTCCCTGAACTGGCGGCTCCTGCGGGGACGGCCCCCTGGATTCCACGAGTTAGATCGCGAGTTGCGGGAAGGGGAGAGCAACGCGCGTGCGGCGTACGGGCTCGCGGCGGCCGCGGTGCTGTATCTGGAGCGGCTCGGCGGCGACCAGGGTCTCACGCCGCTCCTCACGCGCCTGGCGGACGACCGCGATTTCGAGCACGCGGTGCGCAGCGTCTATCTCGTCTCGGTCGACGAGCTCGAGCGGGATTGGCACCGAGATCTGCGGCGCCGCTATGGCTGGTTGCTCCTGGGAACGTCGCTCACACTGCTCTGGGGGAGCGCCGGTTTAGTGGTGGGATTCGTGTGGTGGCGGCGACGCCGGACGGATCGCGTGCGCCGGGCCGCCCTTGACGACGGGTGGGTCATAAGTCCGGAAACGGATGCTAACGCTTGACCACATGGGAACTTCCGGTTACGAATTGTGTCTATGTCGAACAGGGCCCCGTCATCCGCCAGCCTCCGTTTCGGGCTCCGCAACGTTGCGCTGCTCGCCGCGGCCGTGGTGGCGTTGGTAGCCGGCTACGGGCTGCTGGCGGCGGGGTCGACGGGGCTGGCGCCGTTGTTGCTCGTGTTGGGGTATTGCGTCCTGTTCCCCCTGGGCCTCGCGCTGTAAGGGAGCGTCGGGGCGAATAGCTCAGCGGTTCAGAGCGCCTGCCTTACACGCAGGAAGTCGGGGGTTCGAATCCCTCTTCGCCCATTCGGTCGTGCTGGGCCGCATCGGCTGGCTTCGGAGGACCTGAGCGTGGCAGCTTACTCGTCTGTGATTCGTCGGTCGACCGTGGTAGGACTCGTGCTGATTGGCGCCGCGTCGCCGCAGCACGCGGCCGCGCAACTGTCGCGCCGTGCCGCGAATGAACGCATCCTGGTCCTGGCGCCGCTCACCGGGCCGGGCGTGGATTCGACGATGGGGCCGGTGGTTGGGGAGGCCCTCCGGGATCGCATGATGGGTCGGTACCGGTCCCGCATCACCGTCATTCCGGGCACCACCATTTGCGAAGCGCTCGAGGCATCGGGCTTTTCGTGCACGACGCCGTTGCCGCAAGAGAACGCTCCGGCGCTCGCCCGGTTCCTCCAAGCGACCGGATTCATCGTGGGATGGCTCAATCGGGACGGCGACAGTCTGAAACTCACGCTTCGCATGGTCGACAATGCGGGCTCCGGGCTTTCCGGGTGGCAGTCCTTCACCGCGCCCGCCACCACCTCCGCGGAGGACCTGGGGAAGCTGGCGGCCGACGGACTCGAAGACCAGCTCAAAGCCGCCGAGTACGCACGGGAGTGCTCGGATCGTCGGAACCGCGGGGACACCAAGGGGGCGGCCGACC
>Ga0307424_1001726_pt1 | contig 11272 bp, 15 predicted proteins | sample SalMarWE160320MG_FD_202157 | JGI IMG/M metagenome (GOLD analysis project Ga0307424, IMG submission 202157) | Salt marsh sediment microbial communities from the Plum Island Ecosystem LTER, Massachusetts, United States - WE1603-20 | ecosystem: Environmental > Aquatic > Marine > Intertidal zone >...
CTTCATCATCAACATGATCAAAACGCTGGCGCTCGCGCCGAAGTCGGCCGGTGACGACCCCTGGGAAGGCAACTCGCTGGAGTGGATGACCTCCTCACCGCCGCCGGAGCACAACTTCGACGAGCTGCCGGAGATTCATAGCGAACGCCCCGCGTGGGACCGCCGCATGGCCCAGCGCGCAGCCTCCACCACGATTCACGGAGCGGCGCACTAGCCGGCGTAGAGGGACAAAAGAGGGACTCGTGTTCAAGACCTGGCAGGTACTCGTCTTCTCGCTCATACCGCTAGCGCTGGTTTTCGCAGGCGTCATCATCGGTTCCATGGACGGGATCGACGCTCAGCGCCAGGTCATTCCCACCCAGGCCCCCACGTCCGAAGCCACCGCGCCGCCGACGACGCCCGCCGCGCCCGGGGACACGACGCTCCAGCTCGTGGCGCAGAACGTCCTCTTCGATCAGCGAGCCCTCACCGCCGCGGCAGGCGGTACCGTGACGATTCAGTTCGATAACAAGGACGCCGGCGTCCTGCACAACTTCGCGCTCTACACCGACCGCAGCGCCAAGCAGAAGATCTTCGCCGGCGACCTCTCAACCGGCCCGGAAGTCGTGACCTACAGCTTCGACGCGCCCGCGCCCGGCACCTACTACTTCCGCTGCGACGTCCACCCGGACACGATGAACGGTTCGTTCACGGTTCAGTAGAACCCCCGGCGCCACCGACCTCGAGAAGTTTCTCTTCGATCACGCCCCGAGGCACAAAGCGCAACAGCAGCGCCACGCCTATCCCGGCCACCAGGATGTCGTCCAGCTGCCCGAGGACGGGCACAAAGTCCGGTATCAGGTCCAGGGGCAGCGCCAGGTAGATCACCAGCGCCGGAGGCAGCAGGCGCACGAGGAGCGGTATGCGCCGGTCACGTGCCAGGGACTTGGCGAGGCGAAGCTTGTCACGCGGCGACAATCGCCAGATTGCCTTCACAAGGCGCTTTGAGTCGTCACCGGCGCGCCGCCAGACCCAGACCAGGTAAGCAATCACGACAAGGCCGGCACCGGCGAGAACGAGAGCAGCGTAGACAAGCGCGCTCATGCGTGCAGCTAGGTTCTGCTACTGGCTAACGACGGCGTCCAGGGCGTTGACCAGCTCCTGCCTGCTCGTAGGACCTTCGAACTTCATCGCCACCTTGCCCTGCGCGTCGATCACGAAGAACCACGGCTCCGTCTGCAGCCCGAAGTCCTTGGCGGCCTGCACCAGGACGTGGTCCGGGCTGGACGGCACCTCGTACGGCTCCACGTGGATGAACGACATGCGATCGCGATACTGCGGGTAGAGCTTGCGCATGATCTCCAGCTCGGGCCCGCAGAGCTGGCTGGTACAGTAGCCAGGGACCGCGAAGAGCACCAGCACCGGCCGCCCCGACTCGATGGCGTGAGCAATGGTCTCGGTGTGCATCTCCTCGGACGGCGTCGCGGAGCTGTCGATCAGGCTGAGGTCGTCAACGTCGTCCACGGTGCGGTTGATGCTATGCGGCGCGTCGGTGCCAATCGGTACCGTCGTCGACTGCGTGCCGACGCTGAAGCTGGGGTCAATCGTCTCCTTGCGCTCGCCCGTATCGACCTTCAGCTCAACGCCCCATCTGCCCGGCTCGGGGAAGGCGACCACGGCAGTGTAGATGCCCACCTGCTCGCCGACGTTGGCGTGGATGTGGACGGTGCCGTCCGCGTGTACGTGCGGAATCGTCTCGTCGATCCCGGCATCGCGCGCCGGGACGGCAGAGATCGCGTCGGCTTCGAAGCGCTTCTCCTCGTCGCCGTCCACGAGGTAGTAGAACGTCATGTGGACTTTGGCGTCGATGATCAGGCTGCCGTCAGGGGCGATCAGCGCGAAGGCAAAGCGATTGGTGCCGGTGACCAGCTCCGTGCTGATCAGCTCGGGCCGGATGTCGTCGTTGCCGATGACGACGGTGTCGGCAAACTTCTTGCCGCCGCCACCGCCGCAGGCCGAAAGCAGCAGGAGCGCGGCGAAGGCCGCAGCTAGGAGAGCGAAGGGCCTTGTGGTCACGTTCACAAGTGATCCTAGCACGCAGATCAGGGTGCAAAACAAGACACGCGCCTTCCTCGCGCGATAACCTTGGCTGGGTCGAAACTCGGAGGAGACGTGAGCTCAGACACGCTGCCACGAACTCACCTCGTCAAGCGGGCGCTACTGCTGCAGTCCGCCGTGATCGCCTACAACCTGCTGGAAGGCGTCGTCGCCGTGGCCGCGGGCGTCGTGGCGGGCAGCGCGGCCCTGCTCGGCTTCGGCCTCGACAGCGCCATCGAGGTCACCGCCAGCGTAGCGGTGCTGGCACACCTCTGGCGCAGTCGCGAGGAAGAGGCGCTGCAATGGGAACGCCGCGTGGCCGTCTTCGTGGGCCTCACGCTCGTGGCCCTGGCGATTTACGTGGCGTCTCAGTCCATCTATGACCTCCTGACGCAATCGGAGCCCGACGAATCCTACCTCGGCATCGCGATCGCCGCCGCATCGCTGGTCATCATGCCCCTGGTATCACGCTACGAGCACAGCCTGTCGCACCGCATCAACAGCCGGGCGCTCGAGGCGGAATCGCGCGAGACGCTGGTCTGCAGCTACCTCTCGGCCACGCTGCTGCTGGGGCTGGGCGCGCACGCCCTGCTGGGCTGGTGGTGGGCCGACCCGGTCGCGGCCCTGATCATGACGGCGGTCATCGCCCGAGAGGGCTGGGAGGCATTCACGCGCCAGGAATTGTGCGGCCTGGACTAAGCTGGCGTGCACATACGACGAGGGCTCGTCATAATGAACCAGACGGGGTGATGTCTGTGATTTTCGAATGGCCTGGACGCTGCAGCAGCTGCGGCGAACAAATCGAAGACTGGGCCGGCGCGGGGCTTCTCAACAAGCGCTGGATCCACAAGACCTGCTACACACGGCACTGGAACGAAGCTCGCTCGCGCGGAGAACCGCCGCCGGAGCTGCAGTCGCCGGTGGAGCGCGGCCGCCTGCTCGAGCTGCCGATGCTGATCTTCCTGCTCATGTTCCACTTCGGCCTCGGCGCCGCCGTTGCCGGCTGGATCATGATCGACCAGGACCAGACGCCGGGCACGGGCGCCATCCTGCTCGCTATCGGCGTCATCGTGCCGCTGATCGGCGTGGCCGGCGTGGCGCTCAATATCCTCAGCCGGCGTCGCATTGAGATGGTCCGCCATGCCGTCGATCTAGGTGGCGGCTGGAAGCCCGGGCCCTAGATATGACACCCGTACTGCTCCACCTCGGCCACACGGTCGGTAGCTGGAGCCTGGAGCCCAGCGTCATCGCGGGCACGTTCATCGCCCTGAGCTTTTACGCCTACGGCGTCCTCACCCTGAAAGGCGCCTTCGAAGGCTGGCGCGCCGCATCGTTCACGCTCGGCGTGACGGTGATCTTCCTCGCCCTCGTCTCCCCCCTGGACAGCGGCGCCGATCGCCTGCTCTCGCTGCACATGCTGCAGCACGTCGCGCTGACCACAGTGGGCCCGCCGCTGCTGCTGCTCGGCCTGACCCCTGCCCTGCTCGATCCGATACTGCGCCCGGGCTTCGTGGCCAACGTGGCGCAACGGGTGACGCATCCGGTCTTCGCCGGGACGCTATTCATCGTCAACATGTGGCTCTGGCACGTGCCGCCGGTTTACGGCGCAGCCCTGGACCACCTGCCCATCCACATCGCCATGCACCTGGCGTTCATGGGCACGGGGATCCTCTTCTGGTGGCCCGTAATCCAGCCATCGCCCGTTACCGGCCGTTACGGCGACGGCGTCCGCCTGCTCTACCTCTTCGCCGCGGGCATGCCCATGGGCCTGCTGGCGCTGCTCTTCTTCGCTAGCGGCGGCGTGATCTACTCCCACTACGCGATGACGGACCGCCTGTGGGGAATCTCCGCCACAGACGACCAGCAGATCGGGGGCCTGATCATGGGAGCGCTGGGCGAAGCAGCCAGCTTCGCGGCGATCACGATCCTCTTCTTCCGCTTCCTCGACCAGGAGGAGTCGGCTGCGGCGCCGGCTCCGCCCCGAACAGACGCTGCATGAGCAGCAGCGAGAGGACGCTGCCGAGGATCGCCCCGATCGCGCCGGCGAGGAGGACTGCCCACTCCGGCAGCCCGATCAACCCGGCGACGACGAAGAAAGCCACCGCCACGCCGGCCCCCGTGCCCCAGCGGATCACCCTCCGGCCCAGCATCCTGAAGTAAGCCCGAATCATCAGGCGCAGTATACGGGTTGGACAATTGACAGGCCCCGGAGCGCGCGCTAGAGTCAGTGCGACGGGACGTTCCTGCAATTAATTGCATTTAGCTCTACGGAGAGCTCTCATGAGCTTCGAACCTCTACTGCTCGTGGCCGGGATCGGCGGCATCGGTGTTTATGCCGCCGCGCTGGCGCTCGGCTTCCGCCACGGCATCGACTGGGACCACATCGCCGCGATTACCGACATCACGAGCACCGCCGCCGCAGTCGACGAGGAAGAAGAGAGCTGGCTCCTCGGTGAACCCGGCGTCATGCTCACGGACGAAAGTCACCACTCGCTGCACTCCCACACGCACGAAGAGGACAATGCACCCCCGCACCTGCAGGCCAGCGAAGCCTCAACCCGCGTGGCCAACGGCGTAACTGCGACATTGACGCGGCCTCTCTCCAGCGTGCGTGTCCTCACGGCGTCCCTGCCGCCCAGCCACCGCGAAGCCATCTGGCTCGGCTCCCTCTACGCCGTTGGTCACGGCACCGTCGTGGTCATCCTCGGCCTCATCGCCATCGTCGCCGCCGAATTCCTGCCGAACTGGGTCGACCCCATCATGGAGAAGCTCGTCGGCGTGACGCTGCTGTTCCTGGCGGCGTATCTCTTCTACTCCGTCTACCACTACTATCGCGGCGGCGGCCAGTTCCACATGCGCAGCCGCTGGATGCTGGTGTTCGCCGGCGTACGCAACGCCTGGCACTGGGCGCGCTCCCACGTGGGACAGCACGAACACACCCACATCGAGCCGCAGCGCTACAGCGCCCGCACCGCGCTCGGCATCGGCGTCATTCACGGCATCGGCGCGGAGACCGGCACCCAGGCCCTGATCATCGCGACCGCAGTCGGCGCAACGAGCCAGGGCGTCGCCGTCGGAGCGCTGATGGCTTTCGTCGTCGGCCTGCTGATCTCGAACACTGTCGTGACGATCACTTCGACCGTCGGGTTCGTCTCCGCCCGCCGCCGCCAGACCATCTACGTCATGGCCGGCCTGGTCGCCGCAGTGTTCAGCCTCGCGCTGGGCCTGATCTTCCTCACCGCCTCCACGGGCATCCTGCCGAACCTCGACCCCTACTTCCGCTGGATTGGCGGGCCCGCCTAAACCTCGGCCCGGGCCAAAAGCAAAGGCAACGGCGAGCGGCCCAGCAGCGTCATCGCCACGCTGCCCATGACCACATGCCGCCGCGCGCTGTAACCGTGCGTCGACATCGCGATGGCGTGGGCTCCCAGCCGCTGCGCCGCCTCGATGATCGCAGTGTCGACGCCGGCGCCCAGCGGTATCTCCCGCACCCGCGTTTCAACCGCCATCGAGGCCGGCAGCTGCTGGCGCGCCTCCGCCAGGCTGTCCTCGCACTCGCGCACCGCGGCGGCATTGTCCCGCCCGCCCGGTTCGTGCTGGTGAACACGCAGCAGCGTTACCTGCAAACGCTCCGCAGCTCCCAGCGAGCCGACGGCGCTCAAGATCGCCCGTGAGGCAGACGAACCGTCGCTGATGATCACGATGCGATACGGCTCTGGCTGCGCCAGCACCGGCTCCAGGTCGGGGCCGCTGACCAGCAACGGCAGGTCGGCGCTGCCCAGGATGTCCAGCGCCACGCTGCCGTGCAACGCGTGCCGCAAGGCGCCGTGGCCGCGAGAGTCGATCGCGAGCGCGGTGGCGTTGACTTCGTGACAAACGTCCAGGATCACCTGCGCGGCCTTGCGTCTCGGGTCGGGCGCTTCCGCACGCACGTCGCCGCTGAGGCCAAGACGCGCCAGCGTAGCGCGTAGCGCTCCCTCGGGCTCGGCGCCCGGCGAGCCATCGAGGACGGTCAGCAGCAACAGCGGCGTCTCCAGCGCCGCCGCCAGCTGCGCCGCATGCGGCAAGACGCGGTGGGAGTGTGCGGAGCCGTCGGTGGTGACCAGGACTGGCCCTTTAGCGTTCATCCCTTCCTCCTCAGGCTCATGCCGACTCTAACTCCGGCCTGCTCTTCCGCGTCGCGAACAGCGAACCGACGATCGCCGCCGTCAGCACCAACGCGATCACACCCAGCGAGAGCCAGATCGAGATGTGGTAAGTGTCATCGCTGAGCATTTTGACACCGACGAAGACCAGGACCGCGGATAACCCCACCTTGAGGTAAACAAAGCGATGCATCGCGCCGGCCAGCAGGAAGTAAAGCACCCGCATGCCCAGCACCGCGAAAGCGTTCGAGCTGAAGACGACGAAAGTGTTGTCGGTGACCGCGAAAATCGCCGGGATCGAGTCCACCGCGAAGATCACGTCCGTCGTCGCGATCGTCAGCACGACGGCGAAGAGCGGCGTCGCCATCCTCACGCCCGCCTGCTTCACGAAGAAGCGCGTGCTCTGGTAATCGGATGTGATCGGGATAACGCGCCGCATCAGCTTCAGCGCCGGGTTGTCCTCAGGATTGACCTCCATCTCCTTGCCCAGCGCCATGCGCAGGCCCGTGAAGACGAGGAACCCGCCGAAGATGTAAATCATCCAGTGGAATGCGTTCAGCAGCCCCGCGCCCGCGCCGATGAAGATCAGCCGGAAGAAGATCGCCCCCAACACGCCCCAGATCAGGATGCGAGGTTGATAGGCATCAGGCACCGAGAAGTACGTCAGGATCAGCGCGAAGACGAAGATGTTGTCAACCGAGAGGCTGCGCTCGATGACATAGCCGGCGATGTACTCCCCGGCGGCATTCTGGCCGTGCCAGACCAGTATCACGCCCGCGAACGCAATCCCTATCACCGTCCACACGACGCTCCAGATGAAAGCCTCGGTGAGCGAGACCTCATGAGCCTTGCCCTGGAATACGACAAGGTCAACGGCGATCAGGAAGAAGATCAGGGCAATGAACGCGGGCCAGATCCAGAAATCGACTGCCAAACGAAGACCCTCCAGCTGATCTACATCAGCCGAAGGTCTGTCCCGCCTGGCCGCGTCGGCGAAGGCCGCGTCACCGGCCCCTTTGTGATTGGGGCGTCCTGACGATGGCGCTGTTGAGGGTTACTCCCCTTCGGTCTATCCAGCTTAGCCTGCCAGCAGGGTCTGGACAAACGCGCCTGCCGGGTGCGTCAACCAGACACGAGCAGCCATCGCAAAGCCATTTCGATTATGTCGCGCAGCTTCACCGCGAGTTTGACACCGACTTGCCAGCCCGTATGATTGCGAAGAAGGCTTCGCTTATGTCAGACAGCACCCGCCCTGCCACCGCGGCCATCCTCACCCTCGGCTGCAAACTCAACATCGCCGATTCCGAGGCGATGGCCCGGCGCCTGCGCGACGCCGGCTGGAACGTCGTCGACCGCATCTCCCCTGAGACCAACGCCGAGGCCGTCATCGTCAACACCTGCAGCGTCACCCACGTCGCCGACCAGAAGTCGCGCCACCTCGTGCGCCTCGCCCGCCGCGTCGCCCCGGACGCCACCGTCGCGCTGACGGGCTGCCTCCTCGAGACCGCACCCGAAGACAAGATCGACGCGCTCGCCGCCGACCTCGTCTGCAAGCAACCCGATCAGCTAACCCTCGCTGACCGTCTCATTGAACTTCACCCCGTCTCGACCCCTCTTCCCGTAGAAGCCACTCCGGCGCGCGCCGCCACCCTTAAAACCCGAGCCTTCATCAGCGCCCAGGAAGGCTGCAACGACCTCTGCGCCTTCTGCATCATCCCCCGGACGCGCGGACGTGAGCGCTCCAGGCCGGTCGACGCCGTCGTCGCGGAAGCCCGGGCGCACCAGGCCGAGGGCGTGCAGGAGATCGTCATCACCGGCACCCAGCTCGGCGCCTACGGGCGCGACTGGGGCCGCCGCACGCCTCACCCGGTGCTCAAGGCGCTGCTCGACGAGACGTCGATACCGCGCATTCGCATGTCCTCGCTGCAGCCCCAGGACCTCTCGGACGAGGTCATCGATCTCTGGCGCAATCCCCGCCTCTGCCGTCACTTCCACCTCGCCCTGCAGAGCGGCAGCGCCGCCGTCCTGCAGCGCATGCGCCGCCGCTACACCCGGGACGAGTACCGCGACGCGGTCCGCCGCCTGCGCGACGCCAGCCCCGACGTGGCGATTACCACGGACGTCATCGTCGGCTTCCCCGGCGAGACGGACGCCGAGTTCGAGGAGAGCTACGCCTTCTGCCAGGAGATGCAGTTCGCCGGCATCCACGTCTTCCCCTACTCCCAGCGCAGCGGCACCGTGGCGTTCAAGCTGCCCGGCCAGCTGCCCGATCCCGTCAAGAAGCAACGCGTCCACAGGCTGATCGAGCTCGCGGACCGCATGTCGGCCGCCTACCGGGCTCGATTCCTGGGCGAGACCACGGCCGTGCTCTGGGAGTCGCGGCGCAACGGCGCCTGGGAGGGCCTCACAGACACCTACATCCGCGTCCGCGCCGCTTCCGGCCTGGACCTCACCAACCGGCTCACACCGGCGTGCCTGATCGAAGAACGTGACGGCGTCCTGTGGGCTGAAATCCCCGAGGAGGTGACGTTGTGAACACGTTCAACCGCGTCGTCCTGGTAACGCTCTGCCTCGCCCTCATGTTCGGAGCCGCGGCAGTCACCGCCCTGGCTTGGGCCGGACCGGACGAGTCGATCAACTGGCTGCGCGACGCTGCCACGTGGCTCGATGACCGCAACACCGATGGCACCAAGATCCTCATCACCCTGGGCGCCGCGATCACTGCCGCGCTCGCGCTCACGGTCATCGTGATCGAGCTCTACCCGCGCTCCCGTGGCAACGTCAAGGTGACCGACCTGCAGATCGGCGACGCCGTGCTCTCGACCACGGCCATCGGCCAGCGCGTCGAAGAGGCCGTGAACCAGCTGCCCAACATCGCCGACGTGCGCGCCACGGTTCGGGCCAAGCGCAAAGGCGTCACCGTCAGCCTCGACCTCCACGTCGACCCGGAGGCAAACCTCGCCTCCGTCATCGACGACGCCAGCGAGGCCGCGCGCGATGTTCTGGCCGAGAAGGTGCACGTCGCCCTGGTCGAGCCGCCGCGCACCCGCATCCATTACCGGGAGCTCCGCCTCCACGGCCGCCCGCCGCGCCGCGCCACGATGACTGAAGCGCCCGCGGCCGGCGAGCCGGAGCCGCCCAGCACCGAGGAGCCGCAGCCAACCGCCGAGGAGCCAGAAGAGGAGACCGCCGTCAAGGCATGAACAAGCGCCTGCCATCGCTCAGCAAGGACCGCCTGCCCGCCGCGATCGAAGCCATCCTCTTCGTCGCCGACGAGGCGGTGGAAATATCGATGCTGGCGCGCGCCCTGCGCCGGCCCGCCGACGCCATAGAGGATGCGCTGGCGGAGCTTGAGCTGCGCTGCGCTGAGGGTGGCACGCGCCTGCAGCGCACGCGTGACACCGTCCAGCTCGTCACCGCCCCGGAATCAGGGCCTTATGTGGAACGCTTCCTCGGCCTCGAGAGCCGCCAGCGCCTCTCCGGCGCCGCCCTGGAGGCCCTGGCGATCATCGCCTACAAGCAGCCCATGACGCGCGCCGGCGTCGAGCAGGTGCGCGGCGTCAACTCAGACGGCGCCATCGCCTCGCTCATCGCGCGGGGCCTGATCGAAGAGATCGGCAGGGCCCAGAGCCCGGGCCGGCCCGCCCTCCTGGGCACGACGCTGCGATTCCTCGAGCACTTCGGGCTCAGCAAGCCGGGGGACCTGCCGCCGCTGCCCGCCAACGGCTCGATCCTCGACATGGCCGAAACCCTGGAGGCCGTCGCGCCCGAGGACACCGGTGACGAAGAAACCGCTGAAGACGCCGAAGCCGAAGATGCCATCGAGGACGAAGAGGCCACGCCCGCCGGTTAGCCATTCTCTGGTTGCCTCATCTAATCTGCACGCCAGATGCAGGCCAGCAAACTGAAACAGAGCGCAAGCAGGAGTAGCGGGGCGAAGCTGCATCCGGAGCCCCGTCGAAGGGCCATGCGCGGGGGGTCTGGGGGAGCCTGTCCCGGCTCGTCGGGATGTCCCCCCAGTTTCCTTCCCATTTAGGAGCGCAGCAGACAAGCCCCGATGTATCGGAGCGCAGAATGCGAAGCCTGGAATGCCCGTAGCCCTCTGCCGCCTCACCCTGCGCCTGCCGGAAAACCAATCCCTCAAAGGCAAGCGCGCCGTCATCAAGTCGGTTCAGCAGCGGCTGCACAACCGCTTCAACGTCTCTGTCGCGGAGGTCGAGCACAACGATGCCTGGCAGCTCGCCGGCATCGAGATCGCCGCCGTGGCCAACACCGGCGCCCACGCCTCGGAGGTCATCGAAAGCGCGGTGGCCTACATGCAGGCGCTGCGCCTGGACGTTGAAATCATCGAGGAAGAGACCGAGGTTCTGGGCTAGGCGGCGCCCTTGTAGAAATCAAGGTTCTGCTGTGGCTCCGGCAGGGTCACCATCTCCGTCCAGTACAGACGCAGCGTGTCCACCACCTTCTGGAACTCGGCTAGGTCAACCGGCTTGACGATGTAGGAGTTGGCCCCCGCTCGCGCCGACGTCGTCAGCATGATCACGGGAATATGGCGCAGCGCCTGGTCAGCCCGAATCACCTTCAGCACCTCCACGCCGTCCAGCTTGGGAAGGTTGAGGTCCAGGAGGATCAGCGTGGGCAGCGGCTCGCTGCCGCTGAGCAGGAGGTCAACCGCTTCCTGGCCGTCGTGAGCGTGTCTGATAGGAATCTCAGTTCCCTGCTTGGAGAAGACTCGTCGGGTCAGGGCTACGTCAAGCGGATTGTCTTCCACCAACAGAATCCGGGGATTCTTCTGGTTGGGCATCTGCATTAGTTATCGGCAGATTGAAGTAGAACGTGCTGCCCTTGCCGGGTTCCGACTCCACCCAGATCGTGCCGCCGAGCGATTCAACCGCCTTCTTGCAGATTGTCAGGCCGATGCCCGTGCCCTCCGATTCCTGGCGCGGGTCCAGCCGCTGGAACACCCTGAAGATGCGCTCGTGGAAGCGCGGGTCAATGCCCTTGCCGTTGTCGCGCACGAAGAACGTATAGCTGCCCGGCTTATCCTGCAG
>Ga0307424_1001727_pt1 | contig 11263 bp, 10 predicted proteins | sample SalMarWE160320MG_FD_202157 | JGI IMG/M metagenome (GOLD analysis project Ga0307424, IMG submission 202157) | Salt marsh sediment microbial communities from the Plum Island Ecosystem LTER, Massachusetts, United States - WE1603-20 | ecosystem: Environmental > Aquatic > Marine > Intertidal zone >...
CAGCGGCTGCGTTGACCTGGCATCGCTCCAGAAAGAATTTCGGGGAAACGGGATGCCTACTGTCCAGCACACTTCAGAGACCCGTGTGCAGTTCGAGAACGTCGAACTTGTCTATGATGCCTTTGGTGATCCGCAATGCCCGGCCATGCTGCTGATCGCCGGGCTCGGCAACCAGCTCATCGGCTGGCGTGAAGACTTCTGCCGCCAGCTGGCGGCAAGCGGATTGTTCGTGATCCGTTTCGATAATCGCGATGCCGGCCTTGCAACCCGTTTCGATCAAGCAAACACACCGAACATGCTGGCCATCGCCATGGCCTTCATATTCAACACCACGTTGAAGGTGCCTTACACGCTGAACGACATGGCCGGCGATGCACTTCGGCTCCTCGATCACCTTGGTATCGATCAGGCGCACATACTGGGCGCATCGCTGGGCGGCATGATCGCCCAGGCGTTTGCACTCAATGATCCAGAACGTATCCGCTCGCTAACCTTGATGCTGACTGCCGCGCCAGGTAATCGGCGTCCCCTTCCACGACCCCGCTCACTGGTCCTGTTCAGCCCCCCTGCCGTCGGTCTGGAAGCGCAGGTCGAACACCACCTGCGCGTGAAGCGGGCCCTGCGCGGTCCACGCTTCCCGCTGGATGAGCCTGAACTTCGAGCCCATGCTCGCCGCTTGATCGAACGTTCGCCCCGGCCAGCCGGAACGGGACGCCAGCTGGCAGCCATTGCGGCCTATGGGAACCAGGCACACTCCCTGCGGAAGCTGTCCGTTCCCACGCTCGTGATCCATGGCACGCAGGATCCGCTGCTCCCACCCGGTCATGCCCATCGCCTGGCAGAACTGATCCCGGGAGCAAAGCTGTTAATGATTGAAGGACTGGGACACGAATTCCCGCCTGGCATCTTTCCGCAGGTGGTTGACGCCATCCTGCGAGATTCTGTAGGTGCGGATTCGTAGGTCGACTCCTGGGCCTCTAAACCCCAGCTCTAGCCGAGGTTCGACTTCAACCAGCTGCGGACACTGCCGGGACCCATTGGCCGGGTGCGTGCGGTATGATTAGCGCCGTGACCGCTCAAGAACTCGAACTCCGTGCCGCGCTTGGCATCCCGATGGATGCCGAGCGAGTCCTGATCTTCGCCGAATCCAGCCACTGGGACCCCGACTGGCTTTACACCTCCGAGGAGTACTACGAGCGTTTCGTCCAGGCGAACCTCAACCAGGCACTCGACGAGCTGGAACACGAGCCGCGCCGGGTGTACTCCATTGAGTGCATGTTCTTCCTGCGTATGTTCTGGGAGCGCCAGCCAGAACGGCGGACACTGCTGCGCAGGTACATCAACGAACGCCGATTGCGGTTGACCAGTTCGGGGGTCACAACCGCCGATACGATTGTCCCTGGTCCGGAAGTGATCCTGCGAGATTTTCTTCTGGGGCAGGAATGGCTGCGCCGGGAAGGCATGACCCAGGAACCTGCTCTGGCATATTTCTCGGACAGCTTTGGCAGCTCACCAGCCCTGCCTTCGCTGCTTCAAGCGGCAGGATTCTCGCAAACGACGATCACCCGCATCGACGGCATGTACTTCCTCGGGATTGAACCGAACAACCCCCGCCGCTACCCGCGGCCAGGCTCCAGCGCCGAGCTGCTCCTGAAAAAGGAACGCTCGCTCGATTTCATCTGGCGTGATCGCGCCGGCGGCGAGGTGCTCACACACTGGAATGCATTCACCTACGGCCAGGGAGATCTTCTGGCCTACCGCGGCTTGAGCCGCATTTACCTTTTCCCCTTCGCGGTGCCTGCCCGTTCTGACCGGCATGTTGCCCGTCGTATCAATCGATTTGCGAGCAGGTTGAAGCCAGTCAGCCGGACGCCGTACCTGTTCTGCCCAATCGGCTTTGATTTCGTCGCTCCGATTCCCGACCTGGTGGCACTTCTCGACCGCTATAACCGCAGCTATTACCCGCAAACCGGCATCTGGACCGTGAATGCCGGGTTGGATGATTATCTCAACCTGGTCAATTGCCAGCGCGATTCTCTCCCCACGCTGGAGCTCGACCCCAATCCGTACTGGACCGGTTTCTACACCGCCCGGCCGGCGCTTAAAGCCCGCTGCCATGAACTGGTTGAGAAGCTAACGCTGGCCGAGTCGCTCGCATTGCAGGTGAAAGCCGGGGGTGCGAGATCGACAGTCGACAATCTTCTTCAAGACGCCTGGTGGACAGCCGCGGTCTCCAACCATCACGATTTCATTACCGGCACATCACCTGACCGTGTGGTCTACCAGGAGCAAATTCCATGGCTCGAGAGGGCTGATGGAAGTGTGACGCGCGCGATCGAACTGACAGCTCCCAGCATCCAAGCCGTTCCAGCTCCGGAGCTGGAACGATCCATGCCTTCCTGGTCACGGCATGCCGATAAGGTCGAGATCCGAACCGCGCATTACACCCTCGAGCTCGACCAGGCGGCCGGAGGAGCGATCGTACGTGCCGAGGATCCCCTGACCGGCGAACCTCTGCTGGGTGGAGCCGGGAATGACCTCATCCGATACCGAGTATCAGGCGGCTTATGGCGCATGGGGTACGAATTTCGCGGCGGCAGGTGGAAGGAGGCCGGTCGCAGCAGCCAGCACCATTCGGACCTGGCTGTGCAAGAAAACGAGCACCGCCTCGAGATCCGCTGGGTCAACGGATTTGACGGCGAAATCTTCGAACGTGAGATGTGGATCTATGACGACGATCCACGCATTTATTTCCGCATTGTCGGCCGCGCCGGACGGCGACGGACGATGACCGTCCGCTTTCATACCTGCCTGGTGGCTGACGGCTTGCTGATGGACCAAGCGGGGGGCGTCATTCAACGACCACGCGAGAAAGTCTATTCCCCCACGTTCTGGCCGTTCCAGCATTTTGTCCATGTTCGTGATCGGGAAAGTGGGCGCGGGCTGGCACTCTACCAACGCTGGCCGGGGGCTGTCTCGCTCACCCCCCGTGGGCAGCTTAGCATCATCGCATTACGCAATGCAGCTATCGAGCGTGCCTTCGGCCTGCTTCCGCTTTCGGGCAATCCGGCCCGTGGTTACGAGAAGGAAGCCTACACCTTCGACTACGCACTTGAATTCACACCCCAGGGAGACTGGCAGACCAATCATCTTGCCGAGAAAGCCTACCAACGTTTCCACACCCCCGATCCAGGGAGTCACTTCGAGACCCTGCATCGGCAAATGCGCTCCGAAGTGCTCCTCGATCGGCCAGATATCATCCTGCTTGCTTATAAGCAAGCCGCACGCGGGAAGGGCAGGATCATCCGTTTGTACTCGCTGGACGGCGGCGATACGGTTCGGCTGCGCTTGCGGTCAACCAGGATCAAGGCTGCCTGCCTGTGCGACGCCCGCGAAAGAGACCTGAAACCGCTTTCCGTTGTTGATGGCGAGCTGGAGGTTGAACTCCCTGGCACGCTGACAACTCTGCGCCTTCAGACCTGAACGCTCCATCATTAGAAACGTATTCCCCGGCTCAAGTCCGCTCCACGGAGTTTAAAGCTCCCTTTAAGCGGCGTTAAAGGTCCAGCTGTGCCTCTTTGGTAAGATCGATGATGCGTTCAACTGGAATAGGGAAGCCCGTTCCGAGGGTCACATCTGAGTACATCACACAGTAATATGCGCCGTCTCTTGCCTGGCATCATCCTAATCATCGCCCTGCTGGGCCTGGTGTTTATCCTTGCCGACTGGCAGCAGGTTCGCTCGGTGCTGACTCAAGCCAGTTGGAAACCGGTCCCTTTCGCGTTGGCCACCACGGCTTTCTCCTACCTTTGCATCAGCTTGAGCTTCGCTCGGGTCAGCAAACTGCTCGGGGTCCAAATGACCGTACGCGACCTGACGCTGGTCGGATTTGTCTCAACCGTCCTCAACCATGTGGTCTCCAGCGGTGGAGCTGCTGGCTACTCTGTCCGCTTCGCGTTGATGAACCGTCACGATGTCGGTATGCGTGATGTGCTGGCGGTCTCCTTCCTGCATTTCTACCTGACGAGCCTGGTGATGATAGGCATGCTTCCGATCGGACTGTTGTATCTTGTCCAGCATGCTGCCATCAGCCAAGGAACTGCAGCACTGCTGGCTTCTCTGGCCGGAGGCGTGATTCTTGCCACAATCCTGGCGACGCTGCTCCTTTTCTCCATCCGTCTCCGCCAACGGGCAATTAAACTGCTGGTGAGGATCATGCGCCGGTTTACCAGGCACGATCCGGAAGCCTCGTTGATGCGATTTGATGAGACATTGGCGCAGGGTGTGCACGCCATGCGCAAGCAGCCAACGTCGATCGTCATCATCCTGGCCCTGGTGGTCATCGACTGGTCCGCCAGCGTCACAACGCTCTGGCTCGCCTTTCGCTCGCTCGGAGTGACGCTTTTACCCGGCCAGGCTGTCACGGGCTTTGTCATCGGGATTGTGACCGGCGTCGCTTCAATGATTCCCGGAGGCCTGGGTGTACAGGAGGGCTCAATGGCCGGCATCTTCGCGCTTCTGGGTATCAGCCTCGATCGGGCAGTGCTCGCTTCAGTCTTCTTCCGTGTGCTCTATTTCTTCGTACCCTACCTGATCAGTCTGACACTCTACCGTGGGCTATTGCGCAGGAACCACGAATCAGCCCCCGGTGCACTGGAGATCGAACATGCACATCCTGATGCTTAGCCACGGCTACCCGCCAACGATCAGTGGTGTGACTCTCGTGGTTCAGAAAGTCGCCCGGGCTATGGTGGAGCGTGGTCATGATGTGACGGTCGTCACCGCCAGTGATCACGGTGCGCCCTATCAGAGTGAAGACCAGGGTGTCCGATTGTGGCGGGTTCGCTCGGCGCCGAATCCGTTTTGGTCCGAAGGACGGCTGCCGCTGCTGACCTATGACCGTTTGAAGGAAATCGTGGCGCAGGTCCAACCGGATGTCATCAATACTCATGACAGCGCGCTCTTAAGCTGGCAGCTCTATCGGCTCGAGCATCAGAAAGGGCACGTGCCGGAAGTCCTGACCTGCCATTTTCTGCCTCGCTTCGTGACCTACTATGTGCATGCCGGCGAGGCAGTCGAGCAAATGGTCGAGGAAATCACCTGGGATGTGACGCTGCGAATGTTGAGCGGGTTCGATCACGTCATCTTTCCTACCGGGACCCAGCGTTCGCTTTTCGAGCAGGAGGGGCTGGAAGTCCCATCGAGCGTAATTTCGAACGGGCTCGACACCTCGCGCTACAGACCGGAAGGCGAGGACGCTGGTTTGGCTGAGAAATACTGCCTGCCTGAAGCTAAACGCATCCTTTTCGTCGGGCGCCTAGCACGCGACAAAAAGATCGGAGTTCTTGTTCGGGCTCTGGCCGCACTGGGCGATGCGCACCTGCTGATTGTCGGACGCGGTGATGACCGGGATCGGCTGGAAGAGCTTGCGCGTGAACTGGGAGTTGAACCACGCGTACATTTCTTCGGATACGTCCCCGAAGCAGATCTGCCGGGGCTGTACCGGGCAGCGGATATTTTTGCCATCGCTTCCGACGTCGAGGTGCAGAGTATCCCAACGCTCCAGGCCGCCGCCAGCGGCCTGCCGATCGTCGCCGCCAATGCCGCCGCACTGCCCGAATTAGTCCACGACAATCGCAATGGATATCTCGTTCCGGCCGGAGACGCAGCCGCTTTCGCCGCTGCACTGGACCGGATCCTCGAACACCCTGCACTGGCCGAGCAATTCGGCCAGGCCAGCCTGCAGATCGGCCGCCAGCATGCTGAAGAACTTACCTTCAAAGCATACGAAGAGCTCTATCGTCTTTTCGCAAGATGAGCTGCTTGTGGGGAAAATAATCCGGATTCGACCCGCTGGATTAATTACGGGCCGTAAGGTTATATCTCTGGTTGCCAGCGTCAAACAGCAAAATATCTGACAGATTTTATCTGATATAATCGGCTTCTGCTCGCGAGTTAAGATGGCAATTCCGACTTCCGAAACAGAGGCTTCACCCACCGAATTCGGTGGTCTTCTTGGTGTGTATCCGCCCAGTTGGGTGGATCGCTTTGCTGATGCAATCGAGCGGCTGGCCCTGCCCTATTGGCTGACCTGTCTGTTGCTGTTCGCCCTTGAGTTCCTGCTCATGCATGTGATCTCCTGGATAGGAGGCACCACGCCATTCCCACAGTTGCGGTCGGTTTTCATCAGCCCGCCGCTCTGGACTTGGGGCTCGCTGGCATTGATCATTTATCTCGATCGGACCTCGATCGAAGCCCTGGCCAAATTCAGGCTGCTGCTCCCATTGGATGACCAAGCGTACGAGGAACTCGAATCCCACCTCACGACCATGCCCGCACGGCCAATCATCATCACCAATATCATCTTCGTCCTTTTCTTCCTGGTCTTTGCTTTCGTCGTTCCGATCAAGGTGTTGGATCTCTTTCGTGGGCGCGGTCTCGCCATACTGATTGTGTCGGCAACGTTCTCCTTCCTTCCCGGAAGCGCCTTCTACTACCATACGCTACATCAACTACGCATGGTCAGGCGCATTTACGAATTTGCACGGCCTTTTGATTTATTTGATCGCGAGCCAATCTTTGCGTTCTCAAAGGTAACCTCAAGCACAAGCGTCGTTTTGACCTTCTTCCTGCTCTCCAACTTAGTCGTGGCGATCCCACTCCATGCGCTCGATACCGGAGTGGTCGTTTTCGAGCTCATCGGCGTTCCGCTTGCGGTGGCCGCCTTCATCATCCCGCTTTGGGGTGCTCACACCCGGCTGACGGCCCAGAAGCGAGGGCTTCAAGCCAGCACCGAGCGTCGAATGAAGGAAACACTGCAGAAACTGGATGCGGAGCTGCAGGTGGATGACCTATCGAAAATGGATCAACTGCAGAAGGCGCTCAACAACCTGGTCATCGAGCGCGAGGTACTGGCCCGGTTGCCAACCTGGCCCTGGCGGCCGGGCACCGTCACCGGCGTCGCTTCGGCCATCCTGCTCCCGACACTGCTGCTCCTGATCCAGATAGTTATTCAGCGCTTGATCGCTCCCTGAGCGGATTTAATTCCAAACCTCGATCAAAATCACCGACGGCATCGTGCGCTTCAATTCCAATCAAAATTTGGCCTACTTTCCCTCCTGAAGAACCCGTCAGATCACGTCATCCACCTACGATCAGCATAACTAAATCCGAGACGGCCGAAGGGATCTTGCTCTGGCTCTAATTCAGACCAGAGGGCCTCGAATCACTCAACCGGTCAGGATGCGCTATGATGAATGTGTCCATTCTGGCTGATCAAGATAGAGGAGGCGCAATGGCTGAGAGTGTGTACAAGGTAATCGAGCTGGTCGGGACCAGCGAGAAGTCGTGGGAGGATGCAGCCAGGGCAGCCGTCGATCTGGCCGGCAAACAGCTGCGCGATCTGCGTATCGCCGAGGTGGTCGACCTCGATATGCAGCTGGAGGAAGGCAAGGTGCTCGCCTACCGGGCCAAGGTCAAGGTATCCTTCAAGTACCACGGCGGCGACTGAAGGCTGGTCCAGAGCGAGCTCGAAAGATCAAAAGCCTGGACCAAATCCTATGCGACCCGGAGCCCCCTCTTGAACGCTTCGGGCAAGCCGAACTGGAGCTATACGTTTGCGGGGCATTAGCCGGCGTACCGTATCTCCGTCCAGGCCGATAAACCCCGCATTTTGCCCTGTTTCTGAATTCCAGAGCGCGCGGGAAAATGTATGCAGGAAGAACAAAGCAGACGGATCGATGTACAATCCGTCCGCTTTGTTTCAAGTACTCGGAGCAATTCAGGCTGCTGCAGGCGCTTTCTGCGGCAGCAGGCCCAGCTGTGCCAGCAGTGCAAATCGATCCGGTGAACCCCAGTGTTCGACCATTTTCCCGTTCTCAAAACGCAGCTGGTCGAAAACGGTAATACGGAACGATTTACCGTTCGGTGGGCCCATAAAACCGCCGTGGTTGGTGCCGCGGGCCGTCATGCGCGCCCACAAGATCTCGCCGTCTTCAACCAGGTCCTCGATTGTCAGCGTGAAATCGGGGAACGCCTGACGCAGGGACTCGATGTCGGACTGCATCCCTTCGATGGTCGCCTTCAACCCGAATTGGTGCTCTACAAAATCGGGTGCTACATCACGCTGCAGCACTTTGTAATGCCCTTGATTGAAAGCCTCGCTGATGATCTCCCGGAAGACACTCTCATTCTTTGAACCAGACATGTTAAACTCCTTTCCAATCCATCCTATTAGATTTTTTAATCGCGGATCTGGAGTAAAGTGTTGCTGTGCGCAGATCCGCATTCATTACAGTAATACTGTATTGAATATGGATATTATGCATCTATTTAGGTAGAATGTCAAGTAAATGGCCCAAACCAAGAAGACCAAACGTTCCTATGATTCGAATCTCCGCCAGCAGCAGGCCCGCCAGACACGCCGCCTGGTGTTGGGCGCGGCGGGCGAGCTTTTCAGCGAACTCGGGTATGCAGGCGCAACGATCGAGGCCATCGCTGAAAAGGCTGGGGTCGCACCCGAGACCGTGTACTCAATCTACAGCAGCAAACGCGGCTTACTGGCCCGGCTCATCGATGTCACGGTCGGAGGGGATGACCAGGCCATCCCTCTCATCGAGCGGCCCGGACCGAAAGGGGTCCTGACTCAAGAAAACCAGAGCCAGCAGATCGAGCTCTTTGCGCTCGACATCACGAGCGTCCTGGAACGCATCGCACCGCTTTTCCCGATCCTACGCACGGCAGCCATGACCGAACCGGAGATCGCCGAACTGCTGGGGGAACTGCTCGAGGGGCGCCGGCAAAACCTGGCTAAATTCGTGCAGGCGCTTGCCTCTCATGGACCGCTACGGGCGGGTCTGGACTTACAAGCGGCCACCGATCTCGTCTGGACCCTTAGCAGCCCGGAGGTCTTCAACTTGCTAACGATCGACCGGGGCTGGCCGTCCGACCGCTTCTCGGAATGGCTGTCCGTCTCACTGGCGCGCCTGCTGCTGCCCTGACCAGCTCATCCAGGCTTGATCAAACCTTAACCGCTGTTCGAAACCTCCCTTGCCACCGGCATCACCTATCTCGTCCGGACCGACTTGGAGCTGGCCGATGTCGTGCAAAGGCTTAGCCCTCCTCCGCTTTGGCAGCGGCCGTACAACGGGTCAAGCGCCTGCCTGCCTGGCCTAACCCGGACCAGCTGCACGAGATCGCTGGGTCCTGGAAACCCTGGCGGGCAATCGCCGCACTCATCCTTTTGCATCCTTACCTGAGTTGATATTCGCGGAATTTAGGCCAGCTCTGTTTGAACACAGCTTGACTCTTACGTAACGTTATGGTTTAGACTGCTCGCAGTGAGGCAAACATGGCCGAATACACAGTAAGCCAGCTGGCAGAGTTGGCGGGGATCAGCGTGCGTACGCTGCATCACTACGACCAGATCGGGCTGCTCCCGCCTGCCAGGCGGACGGAAGCCGGTTACCGAATTTACGGCCGGGCTGAGCTGATGCGGCTGCAGCAGATCCTGCTCTTTCGCGAACTCGAGATGCCCTTGGCCGAGATCCAGGCCCGAATCGAAGCACCGGATTTCGCCCCGCTCTCGGCCTTGAAGGAGCATCGCCAGGCGCTGGAACAACGCCGAGACCGGCTGGGGCGATTAATTAAGACAGTGGACAGAACACTCGCAAATCTGCAGGAGAATGAGATGAGTTTATCGGACGAAGAGCTGTATTTTGGCCTGACACCAGAGCAGGCCGAACGCTACCCGCGTGAGGCGCGCGAACGCTGGGGCGAGGAGCGGGTGACGGAGGCCGAGGACAGGGTGCGCAAGCTCTCGAAAGAACAGTGGGCACAAATCGGCCAACAAGGCGAGGACGCCACCCAGGCAGTGGCCGCACTCGTCGGCAGGCCGGCAGACGACCCACAGGTCCAGCAGGCTATCGCCCTGCATCATGCCTGGATCGAGAACTTCTACCCGGCGCCGGCCGAGGTCTACCGTGGTCTGGGCCGGATGTACGTCGAACACCCCGAGTTCCGCGCCTACTATGAGCAGCGCGCGGAAGGCCTGGCCGAATTCATGCGCGCTGCGATCGAGATCTACTGCGACCGCAGCCTCACGTAAGACCTCAGCTCGGCAGAAAGCCGGTGCGATAAAACGCACCGGCTTTGTTCTTCCAAATACCAGCTTGAAGGATCAAACGCGATCCGCTAACGTCTCCAGCGAAATCCAGGTGCCCATCCAGACACAATGAGTACAACCGCCGGAAAGCACGCCGAGCGCCGCGAATGCTGAGAGCGTGGACAAAACCAGACGCTTTGAATATGCTCCTGGTTGTCCTTCCACGAACTTGCCAGCAGGATGGGCCTGACCCGGGGGTTGCGCCGATGGCCGAAACGATCATCCAAACGGAACTTGATAACGGTATTGCTGAGATTCACCTGCATCGTGGTGTGACAAATGCAATTCATCCCAATTTGATTGCCGACCTCGATGCGGTTCTGGATGAGATTGTGCCCGACGGGCGGGTGCGCGGCCTGGTCCTCACCGGTGGAGAGAAGTTCTTCTCGATCGGCTTCGATCTGCCCTATTTACTCACGCTCCCCGAGCCGGCTTTTGGTGCGTTCTACCACAGCTTCAACATACTCTGCCTGAAGCTCTACCGCTTACCGCTTCCCACGGTCGCTGCACTTTGTGGACATGCCACCGCCGGCGGGTGCATCCTGGCGCTTTGTTGCGATTACCGCCTGATGGCCGAAGGACACAAGCTGATCGGCCTGAATGAAATCAAGCTGGGTCTGCCGGTTCCCTTCCCGGCTGACCGCATGCTGCATGCGCTGGTCGGAACCCGGATCGCACGCCAGGTGCTGGAAACGGGCGACTTCTTCGAGTCACGTGCCGCCCTGGAGTTGGGGCTGGTGGATCGAATCTTCCCCCTGAAGGATTTGATCCCCGAGGCACGCAAGCTGGCAGGAAGCCTGGCAGCCGCGCCGGGCGAGGCCTACTCCCTGATTAAATCAAACCGGGTAACGCCGACCCTGCAGGCGATCGAAACAGGGCTGACGGAACACGAAAAACTGTTTGTCCACAGCTGGTCTTCCTCAGCTGTGCAGCCGCTGCTCTTTGATGCTGCGACCAAGTTTTAAAGCGTTCAAAGCCCTCGCCCAATCACTCCCTCGGGCCGCTGTCGTGCGACTCGTTCCACTACTCGCCTGCAGCATGTCCTGCCGAACCCGGGATTTTGATTCAGGTTGAGATCCATGACGGTATTCGGGTAAAATC
>Ga0307424_1001728_pt1 | contig 11262 bp, 12 predicted proteins | sample SalMarWE160320MG_FD_202157 | JGI IMG/M metagenome (GOLD analysis project Ga0307424, IMG submission 202157) | Salt marsh sediment microbial communities from the Plum Island Ecosystem LTER, Massachusetts, United States - WE1603-20 | ecosystem: Environmental > Aquatic > Marine > Intertidal zone >...
TTTGTTCATGAGTATGGAGTGCCAAGCCAAATTTATATTCGTGGATATCGAGACGTTGGTTTTGAACTTGCATTGTTCTACCCTGAGAAGGGAATATTTGCGACATACAGTCGTACATCGAAGTCGGATGGTAAAAACTTAAAGAGTTGTTTCGATAGCGCGAAATCCCCATTTCTATATCTTTGGTCGCCAGATCAGCCCATGAGCTTTGATGAAGCGATGTCTACATTCCGTGTTCAAATTGAAGATATTCCAACATATCGCCCGATTGAAGAAGCAATAGACAATTACGATGAATTTATACGTAGTTTACTGGAATTGGGGAGTCCCTCGTGTGTTGAATCTCCAGTAGACCTATGGCCTCGCCAAAACTAATATTATGATTAGAAGATGTATCTTTCTTCCTTGAAGCTTCTAACATTTACAAAATGACGACCTACCGATCCAATTAATGATCTACGTGCGCTGTGGCGTAATTTATACGCCACATGTTATCAGTTGCAACTTTTCACCCAGGACATGATTGTGCTAAATTCGGTTTTTAAATGGGATTTGCCTCCAGGTATCCAGATGGGTGATTTGGGCTCTATGATGAACCTGGCAATCTTTGGACATAAGTGATAATCAAGGATTATACATATGAAAAGAAAATTGACTCTATGCAATCTATTTTTATCTGTGCTTATTCTCTTGGTTTCCTGTCGTTGGCCTGCGTTGGAGCAGGAACAGCAGATTGATCAAGGCCAAAAAAATTACTATATTGACTCATCTTCACTCCTTCAATCCTTAGCCCAAAGCGAAAAGGACTCTTTCATCTTGCAGACAGCTACACCAAAGGCAACTTTACCTACGTCACCTTCGTCAATTTCTTGGAAACAGGCAGATTATTACTTTATTGCCCAATCATTTTATCAATTGGTCCTAGGCGAGTCACTAAGTGAATGGAAATTAACGAAGATGTATTTCGGGTTAGACTGCAAAGACATCAATACAGGGTTGCAACAAGCCGGCTTTACCTTTTTCAAAACTGAACATACGCGAGACCGTGATTCACGACTGATACGATATATAAATATTGCCCCTAAGGAGAACCAGGTTTATTTCTCAGAAACAGAATATTATCCTGAATTAGAACAATGGCAATTTATTGATTTGAATCAAATTAAAATATCTGCAGAAGGCGCATTGGAAATAGCAGAAAAAGCCGGGGGATCGAAAATCCGAACAGATAAAGGAAATAATTGTTATGTAACAGAATTATTTGACTCTCGGGGAAAATTTAATGGCTGGTCATTGTGGTATTCGTCGGATAATGGATCTGTTTTTGTCATTGATATCAGCCCTCTTACTGGCGAATACAAAATAATCCGATAGTTTTCTGTCTGATGACGTCGCTCGATCCAGCCCTGGTATTTTCGCGAATGGCATACGGACGGATCAGAATGTATCCAAATGGTACTCAGAATACTATCGACGTTTCTATTATGCAGAGTTTAGAAGTACCCTCGGAGGAAAATTTATTGACTTCCTTATTTCCCGGTGATTGCTGAGGTAATATAACATGTTTCTCAAAAACCTGAATAGACGCAAATACGTGTTTATTGCTCTCATATTTATACTGCCATTTCTATTGACTTCTTGCGAAAATATTCTTCCAGGAAACGCAATTGGCGATGGAGGGTTATTGTCTGGCCATCCCTGTTCCGCCCCGTGTTTTTGGGAGGTTTATCCTGGTTTAACCACTAAGGACCAAGCCATCAAAATCCTACAAAGATATGGCGCAAGTAATTACCAACAAGAGGGTAATATCATCAGCTACGGTAATTCGATTGATTTTCAAAATGATGTAAATGGCATCGTAGACATAGTGGCTTTCGCGCCTAGCTCCACTATTGCAGTGGACGCGCTAATCGCTAAATACGGTGTTCCCGATGCGGTTGAAGTAATTTACGATGTCTCTTCGACGCCCGAGAACAATTACTTTGACATGAAATTGTATTATGACGATCTGTACACTCACGTGACACTTGAGCGACAAGAGACTTGGCCCGCCTATGTCTTGAGTCGGGATACTCGTATTGCCGAGGCAATATATTTTTCTGAGAAGTCTTACAACGCAGCGCGAACGGCGAGTCAACATCTTACTGGATGGAAAGGTTATGGATCGTACAAAGATCCCAATCCTTACCATTGGCCATGACTATGTCTGCCAAGGCATCAAATGATGTAAAAATAAAAGTGCGATTGGATCTCACCTTCTATACAAGGCCTTGGCAAGCTAGTACCCACCTATGGTGTTGGATTTAACCAGCGTGAATGGCATGGTCTACACCTGGGATACCAATAGGAACTTGTTGAGTGATGACGTCAATACCTATGCCTACACAAGTAATAAACTGTCAAGCATTTCCGGGGAAAATCTGAACGTTACTTATCAGTACAGATGCAATGGATTGTCAAGCGATCAATGGGGTATCATTGGCTGTGATAGCGACCGCGTGAGCCAGACCGTGAACGGAGTCACGACCAATTACGTGTTAGACATTGCATCACCCTTGACCCAGGTCTTGCAAGACGGGACGAATACCTACGTGGACGGCGTGGATCGAATTGCCCAAATGAACGGTGGAATCCCCGAATACTTCCTCACCGATGGATTGGGCAGCGTGCGCCAGCTCGTGGACAGTACTGGTGCAGTCACCCTGGCAAAAAGCTATGAGCCCTATGGCGAGACCATTTCAAGCGCGGGCAGTGGAGTCAGTGTGTATCAATTCACCGGTGAAGCCCGTGACCCGAGCGGCTTGACGTATCTCAGGGCGCGGTATCTTGATAGTAATGTGGGGCGATTCATCAGCCGCGATACGTGGGGAGGAAATTACAATAGACCTCTACCATTGAATCGCTGGATGTACGGATATGGCAATCCTGTCAATATGGTAGATCCAAGTGGTCATTTCTCAGAAAGTCAAATATTTTCAATACTAAATGAAAATAAATGGGATGATGTATATAGTCTGTTTGCTGATGGTGGTATCTATCAAGGAATGTGGGGAATTCTCGATATTCTTCGCATGATCAATGACGGAGACAGCCTTACTGCGGACTTTGGTTCCTATGTAGTTCCATCAAGTGATAAAACGTTCATAATTGCTCATAACAACGAGTTCTTGGGCACAGTAAGATATGTCAATGGAAAATTCTTTCTTGAAAACAATGGTAGCATGGTAGCAGGTTTAGATGTTCTATCAAACAGCAAGTACAAATCTGCAGACCAAATACTTCTAGAAAGAAATGTTCCACTCTTGAATGTTACTAGCTCTACCAGCGTCTACATCTACCTAAACTCAACCATGTATACGGACCGATATGACTTCTCTAAAGTAGACGTTGCAGGTTCAGTTAATGCTGGTTATTCTCTAAAAGTATATGGCGATTGGGGAGGAGCTGGATTATCCTTGGCGGGAGCTTCACCTTTTCCAGTTGTAAGCATACCTGCATCAATAGGTTCTATTATTCGTGATGCATTAGTAGGTGTGCAACCATAATTATCTCTTAACCTAGTTCTATAAAAGGGCTCAATGATTATGATAATCTCTCAACTTATTCCCTGGTTGCTTGCCATTTCAGGTTTTGTCGTATTCTTTTTTCCACGCATCCTTGTTCCAGTTGAAGCTGAGTTTACTGACGACCAAGTTATTAACCGAGGAAAATTTGATCGAACTATTGTTAAGTGGTATCCATTTATAAGTTTTGGATACTTGGCTTTAATAATTGGGATATGTGCTATATCAATATTCATCACGAAAGTAAACCCCTATCCAGAAGGCTTGTCAATTATCGCTTTGTTTTGGGGAGGGCTTGGAATATGTGAGAGTGTTTTTTCATTATTATCAAAGGTTATGTCAGTTTCAAACCGCTTACAATATCGTTATATCGAAGTTGATAGCAGCAAGATAACTCGTTTACTGAAAATCCAATTAGCTGCTTCTTTAGTGATTGTGTTTCTTGTTATTACCTACCTTGCTTTTTTGTAATTGGAATAGAATCAAATGTTATTAACTCACCTTACGCGGTATTGAGTAAACGCCTGTTCGGCGATAGTCTCCTATGGGCGCGGCTGTTCAGATGGCAGGTGCAGCAGTTCTTGCGGGGCAGGGGGTGGTTTCAGGGTCAATCGCTGTCTATGATGCTGGGAAGATCGTCGCTATGTTGCGTAGCCGCAATGGAGGAGGCGGGGGAAATCGATATACTACAGATAAAAAATATGCACAGAAGAAACTAAATATATCAGACCGTCAGTTTAATAAGGCAATTCATGATGCAAAACAACATTTTGAAGGTAATCCAGATATGAAATTTGATTTAATAACTGGAGATATAATCGATCAACGATCTGGTGAAATTATTGGAAATTTACTTGACTACAAGTAGGAGAATTCTTGTGAATCCTAGTCAATCTACTTCAGATGAAACAGTTGTAACCTTTCGTTTTGTTGGAGATATTGTAAACCCACCCGCGATTTCATCACGGATAGGTATTAATCCAACTGAAGCTTATTCTAAAGGTGATATTGTGGAAAAACATCCTCATCGGAGATATCCGACAGGATATTGGGGACTTTCCAGTCTTCTTTCTTCAGAACGTTCACTTGAAGATCATTTGAGATATCTTATTGATATATTGAAACCTCATATATCAGCAATTAAAAAATTAGGAGACACGGGTGTTATTCCAAATTTTTTCTGCGGATTCTTTACAAGAAATGACAAACTTGATTCGTTTCTAAGATTGGAGCCAGATACACTTTTCCAAATAGCACAAATGGGTGCCTCATTAGAAATACATATATATTGTGATAATGAGAAAAATGAGATTATTGCTGATCCGTAAAATCAGTATATCCGAAAATACATAATGGCGCGCTTGAGAGCAAGAAACGATGCAGAGCAACGATAGCCAAAAACGTTTGAGTACCTGTAGCGGTCGTTTGAGCGAATCAGATAGTCTTGGCGTAAAGAGACGTAAAGATTGAACAAAATGAAGGCAAGTCCATCGATTACACCCTCAATCTCAACGCCAGCTTGACCCAGGTCCTCAACGACGGCATAAATACTTTTACATTAAGTTAATTTACTTGCGCTCTCGCTGGTATGACCCCGCTTCTGGACTTTTCCCCACCAGAGATTCCTGGCAGGGCGATTATAACAGACCGCTATCCCTCAATCGCTGGAATTACGTAGGTGGGAATCCCATTAATTTTGTTGATCCTTTTGGCTTGTGGAAAATACTGCCTGGATATGAACTGTCAAATGGCGGTTTATATGGGCAAGGAGTTATGACAATGGCAGGGTCACCAAAGCAATGCAAAGGAACCTGTTGGAATGCAGCTTTCACCAAAATGTCAATCTTTGTCCCAACCATGATAGAAGGTGTTCTTTATGATGATATAGCTTATCGCGTTCCTAAAACCATAAATGGTTTAATAGTAACAGAATGGGATGAGTACGATCCAATTGGAGCATCATTTAGATGCTTGGATAATGCCTTATTAGTGCCCGTGCTGTATAACAAATGGCAAACCATTTTTACCATGAGAGGAAAAAGCAACTCTTTTAGTCAAGGAGGGCCTCATAGCTTTACTGTTGGTGTAGCTCTTGGTATGGGACTTGACGCAGGATTTGTTCCATATGATGTAGATTTTCAAAGCTCAATTGATGAAGATTGGTCTATTGCATTGGCTTATTGGAGATCTCAATCTGAATTAGAACGCGAGCAGTTAGATTTAGTAAAATTGTGGGATGATGCAAACACCAGTCGCTCACAATTGGCTGGATCTGTAAATGCAGTCGCATTTACAGCGCAGGCATTGTCAGGCATACAGGCTTACAATTCAAGAGATGTCACGATAATTATTCAAGAGCATAAAGGTGTACGAGGCTTATATAGGGCTACAATTGAAACCTTTTCCCTCTGGAAAGCCGTGAAAACAGACGCTGTGTATTCGACCTCTGCATTCGTATCTTATAGTTCAAACCATTCGCAGGAACATCGCTTTAATCTAACAAGGTTGAGATGATGGGAAAGGAAGCATTAAGATGAGTCTTTGGGAACAAATTCCGTGCACATCGATTACAATTTTGCTTCTTGGCTTGCTTTCTCTAAGTGGAGGAATAAGAATACTTATCCATAAAAAAACAATATTATTGGGAAGAGACCCGTCGCTCCAGAAATGGGGAAAATCAGAAAGGGTTCGAGGAAAGCGGAGTCAATTCTGGGGATTACTTTATGCGGTCTCAGGTTTCCTACTAATTATTTTAGCAGTGCTAACCTTTATTGGAGGTGTTTAAAGAACCGATAAGCTCCAGTTGAAATTTACTACTACTCGTTCGTATCCATTCCTCCTACAAAAGGCAAACAAAGCTGGAAACAACATAGTTTGCCTTTTTGTAGGGGGTGTTCAAATGCGTGGCATACATACCGCTAAATTGGCGAATAGCAAGAGCCGTTGTACCTTAAAAACTCATATGTTAATCTCTTCTTTCAAGGCGAGCGACAAGATGCCATCCCTCAGCGCCCGCACTGTCTCACGCTGGGAATCGTTGAGCGTACCGCTATTCAGCGCGTCCACCAGCGCCACCAATTCGGCAGGCGTGAATACCGGGGCCTGCTGGCTTTCGGACAGTTCGAACAAGCGCTCGATCTGCCCCATAGCACTATAGTAGTCCGCTGCCACCGTGCCATCGTATAAGCGGGCGTAGCCCAATCTGGTGTCCACCTTCTCGTGGCCGAGTAAGGCCTGCACGCTCAACACCGGCGCTCCTGCATTGAGCAGTAACGTCGCGCAGCTGTGCCTGAGTTGATGCGGTGTGACGTGGATGTCACGGCGTTTTCCATAAGTTTGCAGGCGCACCCCGCAGTAGCGGCAGGTCAGGGGCCTATGGCGATACACGAAAACGTGATCCGAAAGGAATTCTGCTTCACCACGTACAGACAGCCAGGCTTGCAGGGCTTCCACGGCGGCTGAATTCATGTAGACCAGGCGATCTTTCAGCCCTTTGGAATGCTCGATGCGGATGCGGCGGCGCTCGAAATTCACGTCTGCCAGCCGCAAACGGCGCACTTCGCAGGTGCGCAGCCCGCAATAGAGCATCAAATGTACCCAGGCGCGGTCCATGATCCCAGTGAGCCAGCGGTTGGCGTGTTTCGCGTCCGCTACTTGCTCGATCTCTTCCAGCAATAGACGTAGTTCGGTGATGGACGCATCTTTTGGGAGACTCCTACCGGCCTTGAGCGGCTCCACCAACAGCATACGCTGGCAGACCGGAAAACCGGCCTCGTCCAGGAAATACAGGAGCGCCTTCAGACGGAATAGATGACTGTTGATGGTGTTCGCGTGATGGCCTTCTTTCATGCGCACGTCCAAGTAATCGAACCAGACCTGCGGGGTGATGTCGCCGATCTCGTTCAGGGTTGTGTTGCCCGCCATCCAGCGCAAAACCCTGCAAAGCGGGCTGAGCGTGCCAAGGGTGCAGCGGTGACGGTCTTCGGGCCTCCAGCCTTTCTGCTTGTGGGCGATGAAATCCCGCACCTGATCGCGCAGCCAGCCCGGCAGGCCATCCAGGTAGTACTCCCAGCGGATCGCGGGTGGGCGAGCAGCCTTGTTCTTTCTCAAACGCAGGTACTCGGCCAGTTTGAGCAGTCCTTTGTTGTATTCCCTCCGCGTGGATGGGCTGGAATACCGCTTTTCGATGTAACTGCGCACGCGATCCAGGTCTGTCTCCGGGTCGATTTCCCAGTGCAGCTTGTTTAGATATCCCAGCGCGAGGCGCGCTGCGACCGAATAGAGGTTGCGCGCTGAGGGGCCATATCCACCCGCTTTGAGCCAATGATAAAAGGAATGGTGGAAACTGCGGTTGGGAATGGGCCAGGCGGCAAAAGGTGTGATCGCCGGGTCTTTCGGGGTGGAGTTCTTGAAGTGATGGCGGCGTTTTCCGGTGCTGAGGGTCATGACGCACGCTCCGCTAACGACAAGCGTTCCATGACCTGTTCCATCGCCGCTTCGTAATCGGCCTGCACCTGCGTGTCCGAGATGTGCAGGTAGATTTCGGTAGTGCGGATGCGGGCATGTCCCATGAGTTTCTGAATCGTGGTGACCGGCACGCGCGCTTCAACCAGATGCCGTCCGAAGGTATGGCGCAATTGGTGGCAGGTGACCCAGACGCCTGCCCGCTCACAATTAGCTGCCAGCAGGAGCTGTATCCCGGTGACGGTGAGCCGGTTGCCGGAGCGGTTGACGAACACGGCCTGCTCGCTCCCATCCGGGCGCTGCTTCAGCCAGGTTTCCAGCGCGGCCATCGCCTGGGATGAGAGATAGACCACGCGTTCTTTGTCGCCTTTGCCATGCAGCCACAAGCGTGGCAGGCTTCCGGGGATGGAGTAGAGATACAGGTCTTCCATCGAGAGATTGCGGACTTCACCAACCCGCAAACCGCATCTGAGCATCAGCAGGAACATGGCCCGATCACGGGGCGATGTGATGACTGCGAACAACTGCTCCAGGTCTTTATCCTGAACGTCTCTGGGCAGGTGTTGTCCCTGCCGGATGAAGTGACGTTTCAGGCGCACCGGGTTGGCTGGCGCGTTTTCTTGCATCATTGCCAGGAATTGGTAGAACGAACGCAGCGCTGCCAAACGCCGGTTGATGGTGGCAATGGCATGCCCTTCTTCTTGGAAATGTTCGATGAAGGCATCTACGTCCTGCACGCAGACTTCTTGGATCGGTTTGGATACCCACTCGAAGAACTTCTCCAGATCGCTCGTGTAATGGATGTGAGTGCTGCTGTGCGGAGCTTTGCGCCGCAGCCATTTCTGGAATTGCTCGATTTCTGATAACATGGATAAACCTCCTGGTGATTACTTTGGATTGAACCTTGGCGGGTCTCATCCAGATTATCACCAGGAGGCAATTCAGACAATGTTTGTCCGGTTAGAAACTTAATGTAAGAGTCAAGGCTTGGTGTATTTACGCTCCCGTATGTATTCCCCATCTATTGGAAAATTCACTACTCGTGACATCTGGGCTGGAGATGAAAAGGAACCCATATCTTTCAATCACTGGTCGTACGCTTATTCACAACCTATTAATAACATTGATCCGTCTGGATATTCCACGATCCAACAAATATTCGCAAACTACGTAGACGATTATGACAACAACAATAAAATGGCATCACGCTGGACAAATCAGGAAATCTATATGGTCAATCAGGCGCTTGGTATGATTGCATTTGCTTACGCCGACGCTTATAACAAAAAAGCGGCAGATGAAGATACAATTATTCCGGTAGAATGTAATCAGTGGCTGGAGAAGAAATTGGCTTTCTTTGCTCCGCCTAAATCTATTGATCCGATCTACGCGTTTTTAAGGGTTCACGGCGGTAAAGTTACTGTTTGGAAACATACTGGTAATGCTCCAGCTGCCTATGGCGGAGCCTGGGGGACAGGCTTGAGTGGGCATCAACTAGACATTTGGGCGGCCGGGCACTTCGATTCCAAGTTGAGTTACCTGACCAAGTACGGGGAATTCGGTATGAACGTTGCGGTAGATAATTATGAACGATTTATCACACATGAGATGGGTCATGTGTTCGATCATGCTATTGGCGACAAGGCACGCACCGAGATTGGAAAGGCTAAATATTCCAATCTGGTAATTGGCGGTTATACCACAGCAAATGGATTTTGCGGGCCGAAGATCGGGTTCGATGCTAATACTTGGCAAGGCTGGCAATGGCGTTTTACGACCGGTCCGGAAGAATATTTCGCTGATATGTTTGTCAGTTGGGTATATGGGTGCTGGGAACCACTGGGTCCAAGGAATCAAAATGTGTTGACCGAAAGGGGACAAGCACGGTCCGACTTTATGAATGAACATATGCCCACATGGATATTCGAGAAGGTTGAAACTAGGTGAGCCATGAAGAAATCACTACTTGTGTTCCTTTGCCTCTTTTTGACAGGATGTTTAGCTAATCCAAATCTATCTCCAACATCAACGCTGGATAATTTTAGATTGCCTCCTTCAACAGCAACGATGGCACAGGTGACTAAAGAGTCAACGGCAACTTCGGTACAAGTATTCACTCCAACTCCCCTCCCCACCTTGAAGCCAGAAAGCGGATTGCAAATTCTTTCCTCTTGGCTTGAAGGCAACGAAAAGTGTCGTTTGCCATGTTGGGCTGGAATTACACCAGGAGTAACTGAATGGAACCAAGCAATATATCTTCTACATCCATTGGAAGGAATTGCAACAATCCGGACAGGCACAAACGATGATTGTGTCTTTGGTAAATGTAACTGGATAACCTGGGCTTTATACTCCCCTACATCCGAGTATGGTTACTTTGACGGTAGTTCTGTAGAGAATAAGATTGACTATATGCAATTGGACCTCACTGAACCCTCCTCGCTAAAGTCTCTTAGTCTACAAAATGTTCTGACGCACTATGGAAAACCCACCTTCCTGCTAGTGAGCGCCTTGCCTGTTGGCTTTGGGAAGGAAATACCCAGCGAGCTGATCATGGAATTGCTTCTGGTCTACCCCGACCGGCAGTTTATCATCAAATACCTGAGACATGCTGAATTGAAGGGGGACAACTTTGTGAGTTGCGGACCCGATACTTATATCAAATTGATCGTCTTGGACAACAAAGATCAATTGTCATCGCTCAATTCGATTGCCAACTCTCTTGAAACAAAGGATTTAGGTGTTCTGGTGTGGCACAAGTTCATCGAAGAAGCAACCGGAATAACCATTGACTCGTTTGAAGAAGTATATAGCAAGGAAGATCCACCTTGCATTATCACACCAAAAAATATTTGGAAACCATAGCGCATTTTTTAGCAGGCCCTTTGACTTCATCAGCACTTCTTACACGGAAAGCTGAACCGGACTAGAAGAGCAGCCCAACTGGATATTATTTATCCACCTGAAATCACCTGGATCAACGGCACCCCCACGATCACCAGCACCGTGATTACGAAGGGCAAGAAGTAAAACACCGCTGAGACCACTCCCAGATTGGAGCCCAGCCTTTCGGCGCGTGTCTCAGCCTGGGCGATGAACTCATCCGCGAAGGTTAGCGCAAGGGATTTGAGCAATCCCTGCACCTGCACCCCTTTGCCCACAAATCCCAGTTGAATGGCCAGGCTGATCAACCCGGCGTGCCGGCTTTCTTCAGCAGCCTGCCTGGCTGCACGCA
>Ga0307424_1001730_pt1 | contig 11248 bp, 12 predicted proteins | sample SalMarWE160320MG_FD_202157 | JGI IMG/M metagenome (GOLD analysis project Ga0307424, IMG submission 202157) | Salt marsh sediment microbial communities from the Plum Island Ecosystem LTER, Massachusetts, United States - WE1603-20 | ecosystem: Environmental > Aquatic > Marine > Intertidal zone >...
CCAGCGGTGGTGAAATCCTGGTAAATATCAGAGCGGTTGCCGGTCAGTCAGAACACGCCGCTGGCGAGAATTCGTCAGGTGTTGAAATGGAATTCATCGACTCCGGACATGGCATAGAAAAAGAAAATCTGGAAAAGATCTTCAATCCTTTTTTTACGACCAAAAGCGATGGCGTCGGACTTGGTCTGTCAATTACTTCCAGACTCGTTCAGGAAAACGGGGGAACGCTGGTGGTAGACAGCGAGCCGGGGCAGGGGGCACGGTTTGTCATCCGCCTTCCCGCCGGATAATTGCCCTGGTATCCTTCTGAACGCGGAGGACACGGAAAAGGCGGATAACCGCGGATTTCACGAGCATCGAGGAGCGCGTATCCTCCGAAGGAGTCCTTTGGACAGAATCGAGTATCGGCTAACGTTTCCTCTGTGGCATAGCTGCTAAAATGAAGAAATTGTATCAATTTTTACAAAAAACAGTCGATAGTTAATAGGAAAGACTGTATATACTGTTGGTATATAGACCAGGAAGAATTTTTGAATGGATGCAGAAAAAAAACTTTTAATTGTAGATGATGAAGAGACCCTGACTTATAGCCTTTATCAGACTTTTATCAAATCACCGGACATTTACGAAGTGGTAACGGCTGCTTCCGGAGATGAGGCGGCGGAAAGACTGGCTAAAGACAAATTCGATCTTGTGCTTACCGATATAAAAATGCCCGGTATGGACGGTCTGGAATTATTGACAGAAATTAAGGCAAAGTATCCTGGGACAAAGGTGATTGTAATGACAGCCTTTGGTTCAATGGAAAAAAAGGAAGAATCTCTTGCCAAAGGGGCTGATTATTATATTGAAAAGGATTTCGATATCAGTGATATCAGACAGTTGGTATTAGAGTTTCTTAAATAAATATGGCATTAGTCGGAAATCTTCATGACTTAAAACTGCCAAATCTAATCCAGCTAAACTGTATGGAACGTAATACGGCCAAACTGACTGTGGAGCATGCCGGGAAATACGGTACAATTTATTTCCACGAAGGACAAATTGCCCATGCCGAATACGACCCGGACATAGGTGAACAGGCATTGTACAGGATGCTGCGCCTGTCAGAAGGAAAATTTAAGGTAGAGAACGGTGTCCGGCCGCCACTCATATCCATCAGCACAAACTGGAACAATTTATTGCTGGAAGGTCTTCACCAGCTGGACACTATTGAAATTGAAGATGACAGCAAAGAAGTCCGCCTGTTAAGTATGATCATGAATGTCAGAGGGGTGAAACGGGCCTGGATTATTGATAAAAAAGGTATGACGGTAAAAGGAGAAACTGGATCGGAAAGAGAATCCGCCCTGCAGGCCCTGATTTATCATGAAGCAGAACTTCTTGGGAGATTATTAAAACTGGACAAGCCGGGTTACATCAGTCTTGTCTCTAAAATAAAGCGTACAATCGTAAAAGAAATCGACAAAAAAATGGTCATTATCGATATTGAACCAAAATACCAGCTTGAAACTGTAATGCCTTTTATCGATAATGTGATGCAAAAGTCATGAATAGATCAAAATCAGGTTTAAGGTATGCGAAATCGCTGGTTAAATGAGATAACCGGAATAACAGGCGTTGAAGGTGTGATGCTTGTAACAGCCGAGGGTGATGTTATTGAAAATCTTGGCACACCTGATGATATTTACATTCTGGAGAGTATTGCACGCCATGCGATGCGTATGAGCGCCGCCTACCGGGTGCTTGGAAATGATGTCAGAGAGATCGAACTTGTATGGCAGAATTACCGCTTATTGGTGATGAATGCCGGTCCCTTTGCCCTGATTGTTTTTTGTGGGTTATTGCGCGCGATATCCCTGCTGAGGATTACCCTTATCGTGGCTATCGCTCATTTAAGTGAGGATAAAAAAATAATGAAGAAAATTAAAAAACGTTCGGCAAGGAGTGAACGTCTGTTGAAGACAACCGATCTTGATCAAATGGAAATAAATTTGATTTCTAAATTGCAATAAAGGGGATAATGGATTATATTTTTAAGCCTGTACCCAAAATCACTGTTGATTTTTGTACATGTACTTAGTGCTTAAAGGAGAGTTTTTGGCGGGTGTTTCCGAATAATAAAGTTATTATTAAAATAAATCCCAAAAACCCTCCGACAGCGGCTGACTTATCCCTGAAAGAATGGAAAGTGCTCATGCAGGTAGATGGGCAAAAGACCCTTCAGGAGATCATTCAGGAACTTGCAATTGGAGAAGAAGAAAGTCTGGCGGTCTTCCATGATCTTTATCAGAAGAATCTGATTGAGATCGATGTCGATGAGAATATCCAAAACCGCATTGCCGGGGACGACTTTTTCAGAAGTCTTGAAAAAATCCTGGTAACGATTATTGGACCTGTCTCGGTTTATGTGATCGATGATGTACTCTGGGAAATGAGTGAATCCAGAGAAAATTTTATTGTTGAAAAAATTCCTTCGCTTACTGAATCGATAAGCAGGGAAATACTTGACGATAAAAAGCGTATCCGGTTTCTACAGGAGATGCTCTCTTTGATAAAGAGTTATGAGATATATTAGTCTTCGCTGGAAAATCAGCGGGATTCTGGTCCTAAGCAATTTGTTCCTGGGCGTAATTGTCATATTTATTGTCCATAAAAGTGTGACAGAATCCCTTGAGAACGAACTAATTGAAAGAGGAAGAGCCCTGGCCCTGGATCTTTCTGAGTATGCCAGCGAATTGTTGCTTGAGGAAGATGTAGTTGGTCTGACGGGCATTATTTCCCGAGTGCTGTCCTTCGAAACGGCACAATATATGTTGATTCACAATGACGAAGGTGTTTTAATTGCCGATACCTTCAACGGTCAGGTACCGCCGGAATTAAAGAAAAGACAGATCGGGGGAGAAATAAAAAATTATGAACCTAAGTTAATAAAACTAAATGATATCGGGGAATCCTGTTACGATATCGTTGTACCGGTCGAAGAGGGCAGCCTGGGATTTATACGGATAGGAATGAAACGCAGCTACATCACGGATAAGGTCAGGCGTACGAATAACTATATCATGATCAGTGTGATCGTGATTACCATTATCGGTATTTTTATTGTTTATTTTCTGGCGAACAGAATAATTAATCCGATTCTACAATTAGCAAAACGTGCCAATGAGATCAGTACGGGTAAACTGGACGAGCAAATAACAATAAAAACGAATGATGAAATTAACTTTATGGCAGAAGCTGTTGAAAGATTAAGAGAAAGTCTGAATATTGCCCTTGCGAGGCTAAATAAGAATAAAACAATTCGAATATAAATAACATGGGGAAGCAGTATTATGGTACAGACTAAAAAACTCAAGGATGGTAGCCGGCAAATTATCCTTAATGGAAATCAGTACGAAGGGATCACAAAGATCCTCGCCGAACTGGCAACCAAGACGAAAGCCTCTGCGATCTTGTTTGCTGATATGAGCGGCCAGCTGATCAGCCAGCGGGGGAATACTGAAAATATGAATACAACTGTTTTATCTGCTCTGGCGGCCAGTGATTTTGCTGCTACGGCTGAAATGGCTAAGCTGGTGGGAGAAGAAGCGAAATTTAAACTTCTTTTCCATGAAGGAGAAAAACGCAACGTTTATTTATCCAACGTCGGTGACTATTTCTTCCTGGTCGTTGTATTTGACGTAAATGTCACATTGGGTCTGATCCGTATTTATACAAAAAAAGCAATTCAAAGCCTGCAGGAAATTCTTGAAGAAGAATCAACCGGTGGAGAATCACACAAAGATATGATTGATTCAGATTTCAGCTCGCTGCTGGGCGATGCTTTGGATGAATCGTTTAAATAATAAAAATTGAACCGTAGAAGTGAATTGTTGAGGGGATCTGATGTTTATCAATTGGGCATTACAAGAAATTAATCTGAAAATCGTGTTTTATGGTCCTGGAATGAGCGGAAAAACAACCAATCTTGAGTATATTCACTCTAAACTGGATCCATCTCTGGCAGGAGAACTCGTATCACTGAAAACTAAAGAAGACCGAACCATTTTTTTTGATTTTATGCAGATCGAAGTGGGAAGAATAAAAGGTAAAAAACCTAAATTCAATCTGTATACGGTTCCTGGTCAGGTATATTATGCCTCCAGCCGTAAAGTTATCCTTAATGGTGTGGACGGCCTTGTTTTTGTCGCCGATTCACAACCTCACCGGATGGAAGCAAACATTGAGACGTTACTCGACCTGGAAAATAATCTGAAACAGGATGGCCATACACTGGAGGAATTTCCCTGGGTCATCCAGTACAATAAACGCGATTTGCCGGGTGTCGAGTCAGTGGAAACATTGCAAAAGAAACTGAATTTTTTTAGTGTACCATATTTTGAAGCAGTGGCGGTCCGCGGAGACGGTGTATTTAATACACTCAAAGCCATCATCAATAATGTGGTACAGCACGTACAGAATCAACTCTGATGCTGACGATATTCAGAAACCTCCGCATATCTTATGCGGAGGTTTTTTTATGCCTGAATATGTTCTTCAGTACTCATGAAATCACAAATAATTCTGTGAAATGGGTGTCGTCCTGCTTGATGGCTTCCCTGTAGGATCATCATGCGTTCCCTGTTTACATTTACCGATAACAAAACAGTATACAGCTGGGCTTTGTATGACTGGGCAAACTCAGCCTATGCCACAACAATTATCGCTGCCGTGTTACCGACCTACTTCAGCAAGGTGGCGGCTGCCGATCTCCCCGCTCATCTGGCCACCAGTTACTGGGCCTATTCAACGACGATTGCCATGTTGTTGCTGGTGCTTGCCGCCCCGATACTTGGCGCCTACGCTGACGTCAAAAAATCCAAACTGAAATTTCTAAAAAGTTTTGCCGCCCTGGGAATTGTATTTACCGCCCTGCTTTACTGGATCAGGGAAGGGGACTGGCTTATGGCTTTGGTCTTTTACATCTTTGGTCGTATCGGCTGGTCGGGGGCAAATATCTTCTATGACTCGCTTCTGCCGCATATTGCCAAAGATAATGAAATCGATCAGGCGTCTACGCTTGGGTATGCGGCCGGTTACCTGGGAGGGGGGATATTGCTCGCCATTAATCTTGGTATGATATTGTCACCGGCAACCTTTGCGATCCCTGATGCGGAAACCGGGACCCGCCTGGCCCTGGGCAGTGTTGCCCTCTGGTGGGCCCTTTTCTCAATACCTTTGATAAAGAATGTGAAGGAACCCCAAGCGGGAACGGTGACCGATTCTGCGGGAACATCCGCCAAGAATGCTTTCCGCCGGTTGATGGTCACTTTTAAACACATTAAAGATTTTAAACAGGCTTTTTTATTTTTGATCGCTTTCTGGTTTTATAATGACGGCATCGGTACAATTATCGTCATGGCCGTCATGTTTGGAAATGAGATCGGTATCGGGCAGGAACACCTTATCGGGGCTATTCTGGCGGTGCAATTAATAGGTATACCTTTTACCATACTGTTTGGCAAGCTGGCCTTAAAGATGACGGTAAAAAGAGCGATTTACCTGGGATTGATCGTCTATACGCTGATATCTATCGGCGGTTATTTTATGCAGACCGCCTTACACTTCTGGATTCTGGCGATTGCCGTAGGCATGGTACAGGGGGGGACACAGGCACTCAGCCGCTCACTTTTTGGCCTGATGACGCCCAAAAGAAAATCAGCGGAATTTTTTGGTTTTTTTGATGTGAGCCAGAAGTTTTCCGGCATCCTCGGTCCGGCGCTTTTTGGGATTATTAGTCAGTTGACAGGCTCCAGCCGGCTGAGCATTATTGCCCTGATCGTATTTTTTATCGGCGGGATGTTTATGTTGGAGAAAATACGTCTGGATGAGGGAATCAAGGCGGCACAATTGTCAGATCTGGAGATGGGCCAGTCCTGAACGTACATCCAGGAAACCACCTGTTTACTATTTTATTAATTCTGAAATTTCCCCTCCCCGCCAAAAATTAAACCCCGCCGGTTCAGCGTAAAAGATATGAGAAAATAACTTGTCACAATTCAAAAAAAGAGCTAAATTTAAAGCTTGTTTACTTATCGCAACGGGGGTCATAAATCTATATAGCACCTTCCAGACATCAAGTGGCGACATCCGGATAAGCGCTGACGAAAAAGATAGTCTGATCGTTCTTCAACTGGCAGATTTTGCCGCCGGAGCGCAGAGAGACTACCAGCACTTTTTCAATTATCCACTACAAAAAAAAGTGCAAGTATATCTGGCTGAATCTGACGAAGAATACCAGAAATTCTATGGATGGCATGTGCCGGAATGGAGCAGCGGCATTGCCTACACGCAACAACGTATTATTATTCTGAAACCGGGTGTTTACTATGATCCGGCGAGTTACCGGATGACACTGTTCCATGAGATTGCACATTTGTTTTTACACGACGGCCTTACCGCCGGCAGCCTGCCCGTCTGGCTCAATGAAGGTACGGCAATGTATCTGAGCGGGCAGGTACTTTCCTGGCAGGATTATATCGCTGTCGGCAATGCACTATCGGCGGGTAAAATACCAGCGCTCGGGGAATTGGCAAGTCTGATTTCATTCACCGGCGCCCGGGCGCGTCTCGGATACCTGATCTCCTTACTGGCTGTTCAGTACATTATTGAGCAGCACAGTGAAGATCAGCTGCGGCAAATCATCAGGGATTATTCGCGGGGCGTGGCGCAGACGGAGGTTTTTAAAAAAAATCTTAATGAAGATTTTATTGAATTTGAATTGGCCTTTTTTCAGCATTTGAAAGATAAATTTAAATGGACCGGATTTCTACAATTTGACTCGTTTTACCTGTTAGCGCTGGTGCTGATAATCATCCTGTCCTATATATCAATAAAAATCCGTAACAGGAAAATATATAAGAAATGGGAGCAAGAAAAATCAATTGATGAAGGAGGTTGAGAGTTGTATGTACCTGCGAAAATGTTCCTGACAAAGGGGGTGGGAAATCACAGTGAAAAGCTGGCCAGTTTCGAGATGGCCCTGCGAAATGCCGGCATCGCTGCCTATAATCTGGTTTCTGTTTCAAGTATCTATCCACCGGGTTGTAAGATTATTTCACGGGTCCAGGGTTTAAAATTGATACAACCGGGGCAGATTCTGCATGCCGTGATCAGCCGCAATACTACCAATGAACCAGGCCGTCTGACAGCTGCCTCTATCGGGGTGGCTATTCCCAAAGATAAAAATTTGTATGGCTATCTAAGCGAGCACCACAGTTTTGGCGAATCTTGGAAACAGGCGGGGGATTATGCCCAGGATCTGGCCGCTGAAATGCTGGCCACGACACTCGGCGTTCCTTTTGATCCTGACAGCAGCTGGGATGAAAAACGACAGCAATGGAAAATAAGCGGTAAGATCGTTCATACCCAGAGCATTACTCAGGCGGCAAAAGGTGACAAACATAAATTGTGGACCACTGTTGTAGCCGCATCCGTCTTATTGCCATGAATGTTTTTCTAGGCAAGGAGAATGGTGCTGACAGAGCAGATGAGGCACAGTCGGTCATTTTACCCGTACCGGCAGAATTTTCCACAAGTTATGGCAAAGGAACAGCCAGGGGTCCGGCAGCGATCATTGAGGCCTCTCCTTATCTGGAATTTTATGATGAGGAATTGGATTTTGAAGTCTGGAAAAATGGAATCTATACAGCACCGGCTCTGGCATGCGACTTATCACCTGCCGACTTGATGGCGTCCATCGAAAAGACGGTTGCTGCTTATCTGTCTGAAAGGAAATTTCTTGTTGTTTTGGGAGGCGAGCACTCCATTTCTTTTGCCGTGCACCAGGCCGTTCACAGCTATTTCCCGGGTCTTTCTGTTCTGCAGTTTGATGCCCATTCAGATCTGCGCGATGAGTATGAGGGTTCACATTACAGCCACGCCTGTGTCATGCGCCGGATATGGGAAAAAAACAGAAACATTGTGGCGCTGGGAATTCGCTCCCAGTGTGTGGAAGAGCGGAACTTTGCCAGACAGGAAGGTGTTGATATCACCTATGCACACGAATTATATGGCCGTCCTTTTCCCGGGGAGATCATCGATCGACTTTCAGACAACGTCTATATTTCATTTGATGTCGACTTTTTTGATCCGTCGCTGATGCCCGGTACCGGCACACCGGAACCCGGTGGTTTTTTTTGGCCTGAGACTCTGACCTTTTTGCACCGTGTATTTCAATCTAAAAATGTGGTTGCTGTTGATATCGTTGAACACAGTCCGGTTACCGGTCTTGTTCATCCTGATTTTTTACTGGCTAAACTAAGTTACAAACTCATTGGATATAAGGCGAAGAGTGAACAACATATCTAATTCCATAAACTTTGTATTCGGTATCCACAATCATCAACCGGTCGGAAATTTTGACTTCGTCATAAAAGATGCTTGTGACAGAGCTTACCGTCCTTTTCTGGAAGTGCTGGATGCCCATCCCTCGTTGAAAATCGTTATGCATTTTACCGGTGTCCTGCTCGACTGGATTATCGACAACCAGCCGGATATTATTGATACTATTAAAAAACTGGTTGAACGCGGTCAATTGGAAATCATGAGCGGCGCCTATTATGAACCTATTCTGAATACCATTCCCGAAAGGGACAGACATGGCCAGATTGAGAAACTGACCGCTCTGGTCCGCCATAAGTTTGATTTCAGGGCGCAGGGCATGTGGCTGGCGGAACGCGTCTGGGAGCCTTCGCTGCCTGGTTCCCTCACTGTAGCCGGCATCAGATATACAGTCATAGATGACACCCATTTTAAATATGCTGGTCTGTCAGAAAATCAATTGACCGGATATTATCTCACTGAGGACCTGGGTAGTCCGCTGGCGATCTTCCCGATCAGTAAGGCATTACGCTATACCATCCCTTTCCAGGATCCGCAGGTGACCATCGACCTTTTGCACTCGAAGGCCAGCGAAGATGGAAAAAACGTAATGGTATTTGCCGATGATGGCGAAAAATTCGGCATTTGGCCAAATACCTATAATCATGTATACGAACAGCGCTGGCTGGACCGCTTTTTTCAGTTACTCGAAGACAACAGTCAGTGGATTCAAATGCGGCACTTTAATCAGGTACTGGATGAGATCCATCCGCTGGGCAGAATCTACCTGCCGACCGCTTCATATGAGGAGATGCAGCACTGGGCTTTATTCCCTGAAAAATACCGTGAGTATGAAAAATTTGTAGACTATCTTAAAACAGCGCACCTGTATGATCAGGTTCAGGTTTTTGTCCGCGGCGGATTCTGGCGAAACTTTCTGGCGAAATATTCAGAAATCAATGATATGCATAAAAAAATGCTTTATGTCAGCAATAAAGTGGCCGGTATTGCTGCTGATGGAAAACCTTTGCTGAAAGATGCCCTCACCTGTTTATGGAAAGGGCAGTGTAATTGTGCATACTGGCATGGGGTTTTCGGCGGCTTGTATCTGAGCCACCTGCGCGATGCGATCTATGAAAACCTTATCCGCGCAGAAGATCTGGCTGACCGCCTGACCGGGAAAAAATTTCCTTCTCTGGAATCCATAGATATCGATGCAGATGGATATACGGAACTACTGGTTGGGACAGAATTGCTGAATACCTATTTCCGGCCACAGCGGGGTGGTCACATGTATGAACTGGATTACAAACCGCTCGCTAAAAATCTGCTGGATACCCTGACAAGGCGGGAAGAAGGTTATCATGCCCGGTTAAAGGAAGCAGTGATGCCAGGGGAAGAAACTGAAAATGGGAAGACAGCCAGTATCCATGATCTTATTCTTACAAAAGAAGCGGATCTGTCCTCAAAACTGCATTATGATTTTTATGAGCGAAAGTCTTTTATTGACCATTTCCTGACTGATAGTACCACACTGACGGATTTTGCTGCCGCCGGTTATCAGGAAGGCGGTGACTTTATTAATGAACCGTATACGTTGGCCACAAAAAAGATCAGTATCGATCAGATGAACCTGAAACTGGAACGTATAGGAAAGGTTTGGGGCGATGGCCTGGCCCATTCACTGAAACTCTCGAAAAATTTCAGGATAGCCAATGATAAGGCGCATATCATCGCCGAGTATACCCTGGAGAATTTATCCGCCAATCAGCTGGATCTGTGGTTTGGTGTGGAACTGAATTTCGGATTGCAGGCAGGACATGCCGATGACCGCTTCTACTATATAGAAGATGGTCAGCTGGAAAACAAATTTCTCGACTCGACCGGTATTTTAGCCGGCAGCCGTTTTATCGGCATGAAGGACCTCTGGCGTGGACTGGATATTCAGGTGTCCGTATCAAAAAGAAGTGATATCTGGCGTTTTCCCATTGAAACCATTTCCATGTCTGAGGGCGGATTTGAAAAAGTATACCAGAGCTCAGTAATTTTCCCCAACTGGCCCGTTCGACTGGTGAAAAAATGGCAGGTGCGAATCGAACTGCAGATACTAAATCTGAAAAAAAATTAAATACTTAACTTGGATTATTTGCTACAGCGTACACAGAGTCTTATTAATTTAAATAAAAACAAATGGTTATAGGAGTGTCTTCAGTGCAAATAGTAATTATCAAATCAACTGGCCTGTTTTATATAAATGCAATTATTTCAAAAGATTATTTCGGTGTTCTTTGTGGTTAATGAATTGATCAGGTTAATTGGTTTGTCGGTGTAACGGGAAGTGAGCATGCGAAAATTAAATGCAATTATCTTAGCCAGCAGTATCCTTTTAATTCTAATCTTGTTTGGATCACGTTTCGGAAGGGAAATAAGACCTCTTCTCGGATTTGATTCGGAATCGAGAAATATAGGCAAATTTACCGAGATCGTTGATTATATCTCCGCTTATTATGTCGATGATGTCGATTGGGATCAGACCATGATTGGCGCCATTGACGGCTTGTTACGTAAACTCGATCCCCACTCAGTATATATCTCCGCCGAAGACGCACAACTCAATGAAGAAAATCTTCAGGGCATGTATCAGGGAATCGGCATTCATTTTGATATCATTGACGGCTATTTAACAGTGATTGTAGCTATCCCGGGATCCCCGTCTGATAAACTTGGGCTATTGCCCGGCGACAAAATTGTGGAAATCGATGGTGAATCGGCGTTCGGTATATCAGTCAACGATGTCCCAAAGAAATTGAAAGGTCCGAAAGGAACAAAAGTTGAGATAAAGGTCAGACGAAATGGTATTCCGGAAGACCTCGATTTCACGATC
>Ga0307424_1001731_pt1 | contig 11246 bp, 6 predicted proteins | sample SalMarWE160320MG_FD_202157 | JGI IMG/M metagenome (GOLD analysis project Ga0307424, IMG submission 202157) | Salt marsh sediment microbial communities from the Plum Island Ecosystem LTER, Massachusetts, United States - WE1603-20 | ecosystem: Environmental > Aquatic > Marine > Intertidal zone >...
TTAGAATAACACCAAGGAAGGCGGCCATCACCCGGTGGTGCCACAAGACACGATTGTCAAAGCTGAGGTTCTGCAGTTTTCCCCGTTCGATAGCCATCATCAGGTCCATTTTCCATATACGGCTGGCCTTTTTCACGGTAAAAGGTTTGATCGGCAGACTGGCCACCAGTCCCGCCTCTTTTTCACTGAATAGCATGGCCAGGATCTTAAACAGCAGATCCGACGGCGGCGCACCCTGCGGAAACCGATTAAGGCGGTCAACCAGTTTGGCATAGGAGGACTTAGTGGTTTGATGGGCCATAAGGCGTATCCCTTGTTGTTAACTGTTAATAAACAGATTCCATTCATCGGTATCTGCTTTTGAACTTTTTACCGCTTTTTGTCTGGTCAGATCTGCCCAGGGCAGGATATGACATTTTTTAGCCCACGCGTCATAGATTGAAGACAACTCATGGACAATGTGCGGATGCTGCCCGGCCAGATCCTGAATTTCCGTCCGCCCGTTTTCCATGTCATAAAGTTCCCATTCGCCGGGATATTTGCAGACCAGCTTCCATTTTCCCCTGCGTATCGCTTTATTCCCCTCATGCTCCCAGTAAAGCACTTCCCTGCGGTGCGGATCGTTGCTGAAAGTCGGCCGCATGCTGAATCCTTCCAGTGGTTTGACAGCCCTGTTTTTATAGCTATCCGGATAAGCGGTTTCAGCCACATCGAGGAAAGTGGCCATCACATCGGGCAGCTGCGCGGGCTGATGGCGAAGTTCGCCTTTAGTTTTAATGGCCTGCGGCCAATGGACAATAAAGGGTGTGGCAATACCCCCTTCATGAACCCAGTGCTTGTACAGACGAAACGGTGTGTTGGACAGATTCGCCCAGGGGATGCCATAACTCGCATATGTTTCTTCACCACCGGGTAGGATATCAGGATGATTACCGAAGCGGATGTTACGGCCATCTCTGGTCCTGAGTGTCCCTGCTTTTTCAGCACTTTTCGCCACCCAGTCAGCAGCTCCGGGACCCAGTTCTTCAGCACAGCCGCCGTTATCGGATAGAAAAACGACCAGGGTATTCTCCCATGCACCGCTATCCCTCAGCGTTTGTAAGATCCGCCCGATCCCCAGGTCCATGCGTGTTATCTGCGCGGCATATATTTCCATACGCCGGCATTGCCAATCTTTATTTTTTTCATTGATCCATGCTCGGACACGGGGATCACGTTCACTCAGAGGCCATTTTGAATCTATAATACCGAAGTCAACCATCCGCGCGAGCCGCTGCCGGCGCAGCACATCCCACCCGGCATCAAAGCGGCCCTTGTATCCGGCGATATCCTGTTCATGTGCATGCAGGGGCCAGTGGGGTGCCGTGTAGGCCACATACTGAAAGAAAGGGCTGGATGGTTGTTCTGTCTGATGTGATTTTATCTGCCGAACCGCTTCATCGGTAATCGCATCTGTAAGAAAATAATCATCGCCCGCAGGCTCAACAGGTTGATTGTCTCTGGCTAAGGTACGTGGTTGAAAATAGTTGGCAGCCCCGGTAATAATACCATAGAAATCATCGAAACCACGCTGAACCGGCCAGTTGTGTTTTGGGCCGTCCACATATCGTGTGACATGCCACTTGCCGGACATGTATGTGCCGTAACCACCCCGCTTAAGGGCTTCAGCAATGGTCAGCGTATTCGGATTCAAATCGCCGAGATAGCCATCGACGCCGTCATTACCCATCATGTGTCCGATATCCGCCTGGTGCGGGTAGAGGCCGGTGAGCAGTGATGCCCGGGAAGGACAGCAGCGGGCGGTGTTGTAAAACTGGGTGTACCGCAGACCACCGGCCGCCAGTGCATCAAGATTTGGTGTGTGGACCTCGCCGCCATAGCAGCCCAGATCTGAATATCCCATGTCGTCATTCAGGATTAACACAATATTAGGTTTGGTTGCCATCAGGCTGCAGCTCCTCCAGCTGAATTCCGCCTACCGCTATTACATACAAATTTGATGTTTAATATTCAATTCGTAATCTTAAATTATTTCTAATTTCTTCTATCACCAGGGTATCACCAGCGATCTTGCATTCAGCCCCGCTCACCCGCTGTATTTTTTTCCCTTCCGGATGGGGTAAACGGATCGTAACTGCCTGTAGATTCCTGTTATCGGGTAGTGTAACTTCCGCTTCCATCAATCCTTCGTTCGCATGGGAAATCACACGCAGAGTGGCAGATCCGAAATATGTGGATATGTTCTCCAGTTCAATCCGATTACCTTGTGCAAGCCAGGCACGTGGGATACCGGCCAGGAATTGAAGTGTATCTCCCTTCTCCATCCAGAGTAACCAGCGTGTCTGCATCAGGAACCAACCTTCCTCATGGGTTTTATGGGGACTGACATGATAATAATGTTCCCAGAAAGTATAGGTTTCCCGGTCTGCAAGACCGGCGAAGGTATTATAATAAGTCTTAAGGAAAGGTTTAATCAATCCGCGTTTCAGTTCAAGCCAGGCATGCCGGGAATAATAAGGCTGGCTGAAAGCAGCATTACGCAGGTAATAGTTATCGGTATGATAATCGAGCAGGCGACCGGCTGCCGGTTCGAGCGGATCGATGACTTCCTGAAAGACAAGATAAAGAGGTCCGAGCATCGCATCCCGGGCGGTAAAAGTGCCATGAGTGTATTGTTTTTCCGGATTGATGTAAAGCAGCAGGGGACCCGGCGCTTCCGGCCAGGGCGGAGCAGTAGGGCACCAGCTGCCGTCAGACAGGGGCATCAGGGGAGATCTTGTTTCCGAGGCAAAATAGGATTCACGGATATTCTGGCGCCAGGCAGCCGCCTCTGCGGCAAATTCAGCTGCCTTCTGCGGGGTACTTACTTTCAACATTTCTGCTGCGCGGGCGATTCCCAGATAGCCGTATCCATTTAACATAAAGGAATGGAACGGGTCCTCCGGATCGGCGACTTTTCCGTCAATCATACCATACCCCCTGCCGCGCAGTTCTTCACGTTTATTTCTGTCACGCCAGTCCAGCAGAAAGTAGCAGGCTTTCAGGATCTTCTCGCGGTTTTTTTCCACCCAGACTCTGTCCTGTGTGTAACGAAAATACTCGCCCATACTCCACAGGGCGGCACCGGTTTCCAGCATATACCCGCCAAAATTCTGTATCATACCATCCTGATGCTGTTTATCCAGAAAAAACTGGAGACTTCGCTTTGCCGTTTCCTGCCAGCCCATCGAGATCATGAACTGAATGATCGGCGAACTTTCCGAACCGATCGGTGAATACACGCCTATCTTCGGGGCCAGCGTCCCACCCGATTCCAGTCCGTACGTGATAAGGTCAAGATGCAGCAATCCTGCTTTTATCATCTCTTCGATGCGTGGTTCAGGTAAACTTATCCTGGCGGCTGTGGACAGGCGTTGCTGCCAGAATTCCCGGCAGGTTTGAAGTCTATCTTTAAAGTTCCAGCTTGCAAGCATCTGCGCCCGTTCAGGTGATACAGGTGTATGCGGCAAGGCAAATTCAAATTCAGCGCTTTCACCCGGTTGGAGCAGGACTGAGATTTCCTCAAAGGGCATGGCTTGGCCGTTCAATCTGGCCAGACAAAATATCCGCCCGGAATTAAAGCCTGAAAACCCATGTGTATTGTTAAAAGTATAAGTTATCCCTCTGGGAAGAGCGGGCGCGGGCATTTTAAAAAAAGCATATTTTGGTGCGGGTGATTTGTTGCTGGCTTTGGCCCGGTAAAACAAAACCGTCTCTTCCTCCCTGTTGAGCTCTGCCTTCTCCAGCTGGTCGAAAATCAATTGTTGTTCTTCTGTAAACATATGCCCGGCACTGTATCCGTCGGCAACCAGGTAGTGTGTACCGCGTAGATTTTTTTGGGTCAGTTGTGAGTGTTCAAGTGAGACAAATGCACAGGTTTGATAGAGGATATCTTCGTCAAGAATATCGGTATGAAGTATGGGAAGGAATCCTTTATCCAGCCTTCTGGCCACCTGCCGGGAGGTGCCAATTCCTCTTCCAACAACAAAATTGTAGGTGACAGGATTGTCGTCAATCTCAGGTAAGGTTACCTGTTTAGCGGCCCGCTTGGGCCGGATTGTCTCCATCTGACGATTATAATAGCCAAGTCCGAAATCAACTTCAAAGAGACGAAAATCACGGGGCAGTCCCAGCCAGGTCGGGCAAGTTTGGTTACGGGTGTTTAGTGCGGCGTGTTCGAATGTTTCCTCCTCCTCATCTTCGATCATTTCCAGCTTTGTCCGCAGGCCTCTATGGTGTAAACCAGAAAGCACTTCTTCATAGCTGCGCGAGTCCCCGGCTGGGAGTACGCAGACATGATAGTCCGGAATAATAATCGGAAAGCCGGCGGTGATATCTCTCAAGAAAAAGGAAAAGCCCTGTTCCGGCCGGTTGATCGTGATCAACGTTGCCTGCGGGCCCGGTGCGATATTTACCTGCCTGAGAACGACTTTAAGACGGCATAGTCCGTCAGATTTGAAGGCAAACTGATTACCATTGGATTCGCCCCTGCCTTTTATGATCTCTATTTTATCAAGCTGTGCAAACTGTATAGCAATGCTTCCCTGTGGAGAGCCCTGATGCCATTCAATACAGACGCTGATCGGATTCTCATGAGAATTTTCTGCTGAAATCGTGTTGACGATTAAAAACAAACCCAAAAACAAGCACAGAATTCTACTGCCGTGCGGCATAATATCCTCCTATATGAGATTTGCGGGAAGTAAAACAGCAAGATACCTCAGCCAGTCGGTTAAAACCTGTCCTGCTCTGACTGAATTAATGATACTACGATTTTCTATTGGATACCAGCACTTTTTTAGGTGGGGATCCTATCTTTTATACCAGGGAAAAACTTTACGAATTGAGAATAGTGAATGCTGAATAGCAAATTGTGAATATAACGGCTTCTAACCTGGTGCCATACACCGATTTTTCAAGAGGGAAACTGATATCGTCCGCTAAATATGATTGATTTACTATGACTGAAAATAATAAATTGCTATTTTTGATCCTGTAATGCTCAGATGAGTGGTGTTTCTCTCAGAAAAAATGACAAATAACAAATTATGTCAAAATCACCGGATGAAAAAGAATCACTACCTGCTGCAAAGGACCCCTTTTACTGGGGTGTAGCTACCTCTGCCTTTCAAATTGAAGGCCATCTCGAAAATGATATGACCGTCTGGGAAAAACAGGGCGGGTTCAGGCAGAATGGAAAAGACCCGCAGGTCGGACAGGCTGCCGATCACTGGCATCGTTGGCGTCAGGATTTTGACTTATTGAGTAAACTCAGCGTCAATGCCTACCGTTTTTCAATCGAGTGGGCACGGCTTGAGCCACAGCCCGGCTGTTTTGATGATAAGGCCCTGGCGGTTTACAGGGACATGTTAATCGATCTGCAGAAACGCGGGATCACACCCTTCCTGACCCTGCATCATTTTACACATCCGGTTTGGTTTCACCAACAATGCCCCTGGCATAAAAAGGAATCGGTCATTGCCTACCTGACTTATATTGAAAAAGTGATAAAGATGGCCGCGCCTTTCGTCGATTGGTATCTTACCTTCAACGAGCCGCAGGTCTGGGCATTAGGTGCGTATGCCGATGCCAAATTTCCGCCGGGGGAAAAGGATTTTAAGAAGATGATGACAGCCATATATCATATGCTCAACGCACACAGTGCTGCCTACCGGCTAATAAAAAAAATCAAGCCCGAAGCAATGATCGGTATTGCCAAAAATTTTATCGTTTTCCGGGCACTGAATAAATCCAATCCTCTCGATAAAGCCCTAACCCGTTCCATCAGATACTTCTATAACCATATGGTGCTCAATGCCTTCACCAATAACCAACTGGAGATCAGATTCCCGCCGCTGCTTAATTTTAACCATGCGATTGAACTGGATAACCGGATCGATTTTTGGGGGATAAATTATTATTACCGCATGCATGTATATTTCAGATTAGGGCTGGGAATGCCCTTCGGTTTAAAATTCATCGACCGTTCGGGTGAAGGGCTCTCCAGTCTCGGCTGGGAGAATCATTCCCGGGGTTTATACAAAACTACAAAGCAGCTGGCAAAAACAGGAAAACCGATTCTTATTACAGAAAACGGGATCGCCTGCGAGAATGATGATGAAAGAATCGCTTTTCTTAAAAACCATTATCGTATACTCAAAAAAATCAAAAAAAAAGGGATTGATCTCAGAGGGTATTTTTACTGGACATTCATTGATAATTATGAATGGCTGGAAGGAAAAGCCGCCCGCTTCGGGTTAATCCGGGTTGATTATGAAAAGCAGTTAGAACGAAGCGAAAAGCCAAGCGCCGCTTTCTACCGCGATCATATAAGCCGGCAGATTGATTCCTCAGACATATCTCAAACAAATTATAAGTAAGTGAGGGTCGGTCTACCCCTAGTAAAAAGGGGATTAAGGGGGAATAGACCCTGCTTTCTTCGACCTCACCCCTTCCATCCCCTCTCCTTATGAGGAGAGGGGAAAACCTGCCTGCCGGTATTCATCAGAAAACACAGAACTACCCCTTTCCCACCCCTCTCCTTTTAGGAGAGGGGCAGGGAGTGAGGTCGGTGGAAAACATAGAGGAGGGGAGGTAGGCAGTGAACTCTTTCTAACCAATTTTTAATCATTTTTGAACCAAACCTCAATATTTCCGTATTAATATAACGGCAGTTCAGTAAAAGGTAAGAGGGCTTATGATTACCGATATTATTCATGCTGCTGTCTTTTTCGGACTGGTCTATACAGTCTTTTTGATGGTTGTAACCACTCTCGAGGTGCGTAAGAAATCATATCTTGTTCAGGAATGTGAACTTCCGCCTGTCTCGATTCTTAAACCCTTAAAGGGGATCGATGATCAGCTGGAGCAAAACCTGCGTTCGTTTTTTACTCTCGATTATCCGCGCTTTGAATTGCTTTTTGGTGTGAACGACCCCGATGATCCTGCCATAGAGCTCGTCAAATGCATCCGGAGAGAATATCCGGCGGTGGATTCCAAACTGATCATTGACAGTCGGCAGGTAGGGCTGAATCCCAAAATCAACAATCTGAACAATCTCTATCTTCGCAGCCGCTATTCCCATTTGCTGATCAGCGACAGCAATGTCCGGGTAGACTCTCTTTATCTAAAGTGGATCATGAGTGAATATCTCAATCCCAATGTCGGGCTGGTCACCTCTGTTTTCCGGGGTAGTCAGGGGAGGAGTCTCGGCGCTCATTTGGAAAACCTTCATTTAAACACTTATATCGGACCCAATGTCTTTGCCATCAAGCGGCTGACCGGAAAATCGATCACCATTGGCAAATCCATGTTGTTCAGCAAGGACATGATAAAAAAGATTAAGGGGTTTTCAGCGTTGTCCGATTTCCTGGCAGAAGATCATATGCTCGGTGTCTATGTGAAGAAAGCCGGACTCGAAATCAGACATTCAACACATATTATTGATAACGTCAATATTAACTGGCCGCTGGAACGTTTTTTAAACCGCCACCTGCGCTGGGCGAAAATGAGAAGAACGTTGAATATGTTTCATTATCTTGCAGAGCCACTGAGCAATCCGGTTTTTATCGCGCTGATCGGCCTGATCGGTCAGCCGGATTTGATCAGCGTGTATACTTTTTTACTCGCTTCCGCCCTGAAAACAATAATCGACGTGATAACAGCAAGACAATTAGAGGCGGACAGTAAATGGTATCATTATTTACTGATTCCCGTTAAGGATATATTGATTGGTTTTGTCTGGCTGGTGCCTTTCGTGGACCGGAAAATTTCATGGCGGGGAAACTGGTTTAAGATCAGCAAAGGAACGCGTCTTTATCCTCTTACCGGTTGAATAATACAACAAGACCCAGTCTTTTTATCCAATCTGTACCGCCAGCATTGAAATGGAACCACCCTCCACCCCTTCGACCGGAAAACTGACAGGCTCATCCTCCTTGCCTGCTCCGAGGATATAGAGCAAAGGCAGATAATGGTCCGGGGTGGGGATGGCCAGCTGCGCATCGTCCCCCATCTGCCGGTATTCGACCAGGGACCGGTCATCCCCGGTCAGAAGAGCAGCACGCACCCTTTCTTCAAAACGCTGAGCCCAGTCATACGGCTGGACATCCTTCCTTCCCCAGGCATAGGCGTGCAGATTATGGACAACATTCCCACTGCCAAGGATCAGAATATCTTCCTCCCTAAGCGGCAGCAATTTTTTCCCTAACTGATAATGAAATTCTGCCGGCTTGCTCAGATCAATACTCAGCTGAATCACGGGAATATCGGCGTTGGGAAAAAGGTGCACCAATACCGACCAGGTACCATGATCGAGCCCCCAGTCCTGATCTGATTTTACAGCGAGCGGCTCCTGCAGGTCTTGCACCCGGCCGGCCAGTTCCGGACTGCCCGGGGCGGAATATTGCACGCGGTAGAGTTCCCGGGGAAAACCGCCGAAATCGTGGATCGTCCTTGGCTGGGGATCAACGGTTACCGCTGTAAACGGCACGTACCAGTGGGCTGAAATGGCCAGAATCCCTTTGGGCCGCGGCAACGCACTACCGACTAGCCGCCAGCCATCGGTATAGTCATTTTTTTCTATTGCATTCATCGGATTTCCGTGACCGATAAATATTACAGGCATGATATTACTCATCCATCTCTCTTTGTTTATCCAAAACCAATTGTCAATAAACGATTCACTATAATGGCCAGTCCCGTCAATAAAACCGTACCAACTGGAATTCTGGTCTCAATCGCCGCCGGCTTATTAAATATACTTTCTGCTTTCAGGATTGCACGATAAGCACTTAAAACCGCATAGGAACTGGTTGCCGGATAAATAACACTCAATAGAACCGGAACCGGGAAAGCAAGCAGCACATTGACAAGACTTCCGGCCAAGATTGGATACAAAATCAAGGCATTGATATATTTTCTTTTCTCAGGCAGGCCGGTCCCTTTTGGTATAAAATTTGAAAAAAAATACCCCATTTTGATCATAATAAATATTAATATTGCGATCCCGGCTACGGATATGAGGAACTGGTAGACAGAAGGTAATTGCAGAAGCTGGGCGGCTTTTCCCGTATCACCGGCGGTTGAAAACGGGGTCAGCATCAGGTAACCAAAGAAATTTATAAATCCTAACAGTCCGGCCCATAAAGAAAATAAATATCCATTGGTATTGCTTTGTTTCCTGAAGATAATAAGGGAAAATATAACGCCCTGAACCAGACTTATGAAAGGACCGGCCAGGGCTGCCACAACCTTAATCGTCAGACTTAAATCCTCCGCTGAGGCCGAGACATGGTTATGATAAAGGACAACATGAACACCGGAAATCCAGTATGCTATGAAGTGACCGGATTCATGTATGATCGTTGTCAGAATAAAGCCAGAGATATATATCAGAAGTGAATTTAAAAATACGAACCTGAACCGGCCTGACATATTTTTCCTTTATCATTTTTATGCGTATAACACTTCCATCAGGAAAAATATTTCTTTTTCCGCTTACTCGGCCAGTCCGGCGACACAATCCAGAATTTCTCTCCGTAGTTTCCGGACCGACTCATCATTGTTCGAGTCATCGATGACATAACGGGCGACACCCAGTTGGGCCTCCTGCATGGACTGTGTGGCCAAAGCCGGCAGCGTCACATCGAGCAGGTGTTTGATCTGCTCTTTTACTTCAACACGTATGCCGGGATCAGTGACTATTTTACGCAGGGCAATGACGATCCGGGCGTCTTCCATGCTCTCACGCACCGCTTCCCAGCGCCGCGATCTTGTTTGAGTCTGATCCTTATTTACGTAAACAAGCGGATATTCTAACTCTATCGCATCCCACATAGAAGGCCCGACATTGTAACACCAGTAACCAATACCGGTAGCCCCGAAATGATTGGCAAAGAGTGCCGGCATACGGTACTGGGCAACGACATTGATCGTTTTAACATTGGCACCGATAGGACGCGCATAGGCATAACCGCAGTCATAAGTCCAGAAAGTTTTTCCGCTCTGATCGATAAACTTTCTGAGCGGTGTCTTTTCCGGCAGTATATAATAACTTGGACACCAGATCGAAGCCACTTCATTGAGCGCTTCAAACATGGCCAGATCACCGCCGCCGTTGACATAGAACTTTAAGTCTGGTTTTGCTTTCAAACCCTGTCTGCCAAACTTAATATAATCGTTGACCGTGTCCCAGCCATGACCACCGGGTTCATCGTGCGGGTACAGGGCAATATGTTTCTCCGTTATACCGTAGCCGGCCAGATGCGCTGTTACCAGATTAAGATATTCGCTAAATCGCGGAACATAGCTCCCGTCTTCCATGGGAACTCCCAGATCAGGTATCCCCGGCATGAGCAGGTATACATCATGGCCGCGCATCGGTGCGACCAGGGCATCCAGCTTACTAAAATCAATATCCAGCTGCAGTGGTTCATCATGGACGACTTCAACGGGTGGCAGTGATATCGTGAATACCGTATTTCCGTGCGCCAGCAGATCAGTGATCGCGTCCTTATTGTAACTTGCCCAGCAACAGAGGCGCATCGACTCATAGCCTGCCATATCAAAGGGTAACACATCCAGGCTGATCTGCACGCTGCTTTTCATTTTGCCGCTTGTAAAGACAGCTGTCCGATCATAGTGACCCGGCTCAACACCGGCCAGGTCAATGTCCAGCCAGATTTCGCGGGTCTCCAGAGACGGGATAGTAACCGCCTGTCCACCTAACGGCACCAGTGGATCCCAGGCAACGGTATGCTGATTGGTAGGCACCGACTTGACCTCAAAAGCGGTCAGCGCTGGTTTACCTGATTCATTCTGCACCTGGCAGCTTACCTGTTTTGACTCCAGGCCAATATTCAGCAGTTTTACCGAAACAGGTTCATGTTCTCCGCTAATGGCGCGACGTTTGATTTGCAGCGGAAAGGCAATTTCCGCGGGTAATTGTTTATTCACTTCCCGGTTTTCCCACATTAAACCTTCAAAAACAACCAGCTGGTTAGCCTGTCCTAACGCAGCGAGGGTGCCGGCAATTTCGCTCAGATCAAGGGCCCGTTTCGCGCGCGCTGACAATTCAGTGGTTCGTTTATTCAGTTCTTCTTTGAAAGCCGGAGAGGCTCCGGCTGCTGCCTGCTGCAACGAGGCAAGTGCTGCGCTTTCCTGCTTAATATCCTTCAGTTCTTTCGCCAGTGCCGCTTTCATTCCTT
>Ga0307424_1001733_pt1 | contig 11233 bp, 8 predicted proteins | sample SalMarWE160320MG_FD_202157 | JGI IMG/M metagenome (GOLD analysis project Ga0307424, IMG submission 202157) | Salt marsh sediment microbial communities from the Plum Island Ecosystem LTER, Massachusetts, United States - WE1603-20 | ecosystem: Environmental > Aquatic > Marine > Intertidal zone >...
TACCTGGCCGTGTTCTGGGGGGTGGCGGTGATCGGGCTCTCCGGGCTCATGCTCTGGTTCCCGACCTTCTTCACCCACTGGATCCCGGGCTGGATCATCAACGTGGCCACCATCATCCACAGCGACGAGGCGCTCCTGGCCGTGGGCTTCATCTTCACCATCCACTTCTTCAACACCCACCTGCGTCCGGAGGCCTTCCCCATGGATCCGGTGATCTTTACCGGCACCGTCCCCCTGGCCGAGTACAAGAAGGACCGCCCCGAGGCCTACGCCGAGCTCAAGCGCACCGGCGAGCTGTCCAAGCGGGTGGTGCGGCTGGCGCCGTCGCACCGGCGGATGGTCGCGGTCCGGATCTTCGGCTTCACCTTCCTGGGCCTGGGGGTGATCCTCATCGGGCTCATCCTCTACTCGGTGCTGTTCGGGTACCGGTAGGGGCCGGGCCTGCCACGACGGAGCAATCCGGCGAGGGGCGGGCGGCACCCGATGGCTCGCGGGCTGGTCGCGACGACGTGCGGGCTGCGCCGGACAACGCGGGCTGCAACGGGTGGTTCACGGCGAGTTGAAGGGGCTTGTTGCGGCCCCCGACGGCCGCGGAGGGGAGAGCCCAAGGGGCTACGGCTTCAGACAGTCCTCGCCGGGCGGGCGGAGGCTTGATGGTTTCGTGCTTGGGGTGGACCGGCCGGCTGCGGAACTCGCCGGGCGCCCCCTGGGCTCTCCCCTCCGCGGCTCCCCATTCCGGCTCGGGGCTCCTCCCCTCAGGGGGGGCTCGGCATTCTGCCGAGTCGACGGCGATCCATTCGCCGTGCGCCCGTGGGATCGCTTCACGGGAGCTGCTGGATGCCTGGGCCCCGCTCGCCCTCAACCTGCCGGACCGAAGGGACACGTCGCGCCCGGCTCCATGGCCTGGGGGAGTACACGTGTACTACTACAATTGTAGTTGTACACGTGTACAGATCGGGGACGCCGGCGGGCGAACTGAGGTACCCGGGTACCCTGTTGTCGTACTTACTGATACCGGGTCTTGAGCCGCCCCCAGGTGATGGGGCGGACCGGGACCGGGCCGCAGCCGGGGATGGGGTAGGCGCCCAGGGGGCCGGCCACGTGGGTGAGGGCCGGGGAGTCCTGGGCCAGGTGGAAGTCGCCGCTCAGGGTGTCGCAGAAGGCGGGGTTGGCCACCAGGTTGCCGTCGGACTGCCACCAGGTGGGGCAGTCGCCCACCCCGTCCCCGCCGGCGTTTTGCCAGGCCAGGTTGTTGCGGAGGGTGGGGGTCGCGCCCCCGCCGCACCAGATACCACCACCGGCCCGGGTCAGTGCGATGATGTTCTTCTCGACGACCGGGCTTCCCGGCCGCTCGATCACGAGGCCGCCGCCGTAGGAGCCGGTCGGGCCGTTCCCGGCGTTGGCGACGATCGTGTTGTGGTGGACCCAGGCGTTCGATTCCGCGAACCAGGTTCCACCTCCGCTATCCCCCGTCTGTCCCAGACCGTCTGCCGTGTTGTCGTAGACGAGATTCCACGAGAACTCGAATCCCAGGGGCGCTGTCAGTGCGTTGCCGAAGTAGAACCCGCCCCCGTGATCTCCGGCGTAGTTGGGGCCATACGCTGCCAAGTGCCGATCCCCCCCCCGATTCGGGTCGCCGTGTTATGGGTAATCGTGTTGCCCCGAATTAAAGGGCGAAAAGTAGGGACTTGGAAGTAGGGCTCACCGTCAGCCGTGATTCCGGCACCAGTAAAGCTGCCCTGGTTCCCAGTGATGACGTTGCCAAGCACGGACGCGGAGGCGTTGAAGATCAGAACGCCGGAGCTTCCCCCGGTAATGGTAAAGCCCTCAATGGTCGCGGCTCGCGTCTCGCCGGATTGGAATGACACCACATAGCCACCGGCGGTGGTGCCATCGAGCGTCGTCGAAGCCGGGCCGCCACTGCTCTTGACGACGATGTCCTTGCCCAGGAAGTCGATGGTCTCGGAGTACGTCCCCGGGCCCACCAGCACCGTGTCCCCCACGGCCGCCGAATCGATCCCCGCCTGGACGGTCGGCGCGTCCCCCAACCCATCCACGCTGATCTCCCAGGTCCGGGCCTGGGCAGACGGGGGGCAGGCGAGAATCAGTGCACCGGCGGCCAGGACGATCGGCTTCATGGGTTCAGTCTACCCGGAGAACGAACGGCGGCAGGCGGCCAACCCGAGACGGGCCCATCCGGCGGATGCCGGAGTACACGGAAGTACATGGGAAGTACACGTGTACTACTACAGTTGTAGTTATAAACGATCCCGCGCGGCCGTGGGATCGCTTCCCTGAGGCCGCAGCGGGCAACGGTTCCTCTCGGCCTCCCGCAGAGGAGCCGAAGCCGGGCGCGGCGCAAGCGCGAAGAGGACGGACCCCCCGCCCGCCGGGCAAAAAAAGTGCACGTGCACCACGGCCGGAGCCGTCCTGCACGTGCACCCCATCCGTCACCAACCGGCCCCCGCGGGCCGGCGTTCCGCTCGGCCGGTTGCCTCTACGACTCCGAGCCCGAGCCCGACTGCAGGTAGGGGACCTCCTCCGCCGGCTCCACCGGCATCGCGGGATCGCCGGCGTGCTCCTCCTCGTACATCTCCACCGGCATCTTGCCGGTGACCCAGGAGGGGTTGCCGGGGAAGACGCCCGGGCGGAACACGGTGGCGTAGAAGTGCCAGACCGCGATGGCCAGGGTGGCCAGCCAGGCTTCGTAGAAGTGGACCACCAGCATCACGTCCAGGAAGCCCTTGGGGAAGATGTGGATGGCCAGGTTGTCGAACCACAGGAAGAAGCCGCTCACGATCATCACCACCGAGCCCCAGACCAGGGCCCAGTACTCCGCCTTCTCCACGAAGCTGAAGCGGCCCAGGCGGGGGCGGGCGTCGCGCCGCGTCAGGTTGAACTGCATGGTCTGCCAGAAATGCACGATGTCCTTCCGGCCCGGCCACATTCCCTTCCAGAACGCCTTGCCGTTCGGCGTCCGCAGGTAGAGGACGTGCCAGAGGATGGAGAGCACGAAGACCACCGCGGCCGCGCGGTGGATGAGCCCCCGTACCCGGAACCCGCCGTCCCAGCCGAAGATGGTCCGGAACAGGAACGCCTCCGAATAGCGGAGCGCGAAGCCGGTCAGGACGAGCACGGTGAAAGCGATCAGGAGCACGCTGTGCTGGAAGAGGGCATTGGCGTCCATGCGCCGCACCTGGGGCTTTCGGTTCAGGTCGTGGATGTGGCGGCGCAGGTCCAGGATCACGAAGAGCACCATCGATCCCACGATGACGACGATGGCCACGGTGTAGACCTGGGCGAAGACCTCCGCCACCCCGGAACGCAACCCGGCCCCGGTGGCGTGGATCTTGGTCTGGGCCAGAGCGGTGCTGATGCTGGGGTGGCAGTGGCCACAGGTCTCCCGCAGGTTGGCGGCATTGATGGACGATTGGGGATCCGAGCTGGGCAGGATCCGGTGGGCGCCGTGGCAGCTGGCGCAGTTGGCCACGGTGGGGTCCCCGGACTTGCTCTTCAGCCCGTGATAGGAGTCCACGAACGAGGCCAGGCGCCCGGCGGGGATGCCGTACTTCTCGTTCAGGCGGGCCGACTCGTGGCAGGGGGCGCAGGTGGACTCGGCCACCAGGGCCGGGCTCACGTTGGACCGCGGATCGTCCACGCGAAGGATGCCGTGCTCCCCGTGGCAGTCCGTGCACACCGGGGTGTCGGTCTCGCCCCGGGCGGTGAGCCTGCCGTGGATCCCCTCCTCGTAGTCCTGCTCGATCCCCCGGTGGCACTTCCCGCAGGTCTTGGGGATGTTGAAGTGGTTGATGGTGGACTGGCTGTCGCCCGGTCCCAGGATCTTGTGGGCGGTTCCCCCCGTGGAGTGGCAGTCGGTGCAGGTGGCGGCCACGTACACCCCGGCCATCGCCGCCCGCCCGTGCACGCTGGTCTCGTAGACCTCGACCGGACGCTTGAGCTGGATGTCGTGCTTCTTCATGAGATCCAGGTTCCGGTGGCACTTGCCGCAGGTGTCGGCGAGGTGGGTGGGATGGACCGTCGAGTCCCGGTCCTCGTGGGGAAGAATATTGTGGGTGCCGTGGCAGTCGGCGCAGCCGGGCAGGTCCTCGGTTTCGCCCAGAATCCCCCGGCCGTGGTGGGTGTAGGTCTCCTTCTCCGTGGCGTGGCAGCCGCCGCAATCCACCTTGGGCAGGTGCTCGGCGTGGGGGAGGTCGTCGATCCCGGTGTGGCAGTCCATGCAGTCGAAGCCGGCGTGGCTGGAGTGCTCCAGCATGGCCGAGTTGACGGTGGGAACGTCGGGGTCGTCACCGCCGTGGCAGTTCTGGCAGTCCTCCTGGGTCCATTTCCCCGCCGCCAGGCCTGCCCGCTCCCCCGCGTCCTGGGACAACGCCGAGGCCGCGGTGAACGTGACCCACACCGCCACCGCCAGCACCAGCCCCCGACCGACTCCCTTCATCCGCATCGCGCCTCTCCTCTCGGAGCCCACCCCCGACCGTATCCGGGATCATTCCCTACCGGGAAGATCGTTCACGGTGCCGATTCTATCCAGCCTTGAGTGGTATGCGGCTATCCATTCTTGGGATAGCGGAGATCGAAAAGGAGGAATAAAGAGACAAAATTGATCCGCTGCCGCCCCCCGGGCCTAGGGACGGCCAGGAGCGATCTTGTGGCACCCGGCGCAGTTCTTGCCGGGGTTGTGGTCGGCCTTGTCCTGGTGGCAGGTCATGCAGAAGTTCCGGGCCGACACCATCCGGGCGAAGGGGGGATCCTGATGGCACCCCGAGCCGGCGCAGCCGGAGACGTGCACGGAGAGGGAATGGGCCTTCCGGGCCGGCGGGCGGTGGCAGGTCACGCACTCGGCCTGGGGACGATGGTGGCTCTGGTGGCAGGTGGCGCAGAGGGTGGCCGCCGGCTTGGCCTCGGTTCCCTGGTGGCAGGTCCGGCATTCGACCTTGACGTGGCGTTCGTGGGAGAAGGTCACGGCCCGGGTCTTGGGCTCCTTCCAGACGCTGAGATCCATGGCCATCCGGGCCTGTCCGGGGGCGGCCGCGGCCTGGGCGGTCTGGCCGGCCGGGGCGGCGGCGCCGCCGTGGCAGGTCCGGCAGGACACCCCGATGTCCGGTCCGTGATGGCAGGCCTCGCAGTCCGCCCTGGACTGGACCAGGGTGATGGCGTGCTTCCGGCTGAGGTCGTGGCACTTCTGGCAATCCACCTCCCGGTGGATCTGGTGGGAGAAGGTCCCGTAGTCGTGGCCGGGCCCTCCGGTCACCGTGCCCAGCGTGTCCAGCTGGGCGGCGTGGCACCCCAGGCAGTCCTGGCCGTCCAGGGTCCAGGTGTGCGGCCGGTGGCAGTTCAGGCAATTCAGGAAGACCTCGGGCTGTACCCGGTGGAACACGGTCCGGGGCCAGGGACGCGGGTGGCAGTCGGGCGTGGTGCAGCGCCGCCGCCACTCGTCGGCGGTCTTCTGGGTGTGGGGGTGGTGGCAGGTCCCGCAGGCGAAGGTGTGCGGGTCCTTGGCGAACTCCCCGGCGGGAAGCCGGGCGGCCATGGCCGCGCAGGTGGGGCAACCGGCCAGGCGGGACTCCAGGGCCGGGGTCGCCCCCGCGGTCCCGGCCGCAGCCGCCCCGACGCCCGTGGTCCCCGCCGGCGCCTGGGAATCCCCCGGCCGCGGCCAGAAGGCGGCCAGACCGAACCCCAGGGCCAGCACCCCCGGCGCCCACCGGCGCCCACGGCGGCCCGGGCGGTCACCGGGTGGCGGTGTGCTCGGCAACATCCGGCTCCAGGAGCCCCGAAAGGGCGTTGTTCTTCAGGTAGATGGACGCGTCCCCGATGTGGCAGTCGTAGCAGTGCATCTTCTGCCAGGACTTATCGATGTCGATGGGGTGCCGGAAAGTGACGCCGGCCACGACCAGGGTATCGGCCACCGCCCCCGGAGGTCCCTGGTAGACGATGGTGTGGCAGAGGTTGCAGTCGTCGCTGATCCCCTTCCCCTCGGCGGTCTTGAGATCCGACCCGTGGCAGCGGAAGCAGCCTTTCCACAGGAAGTGACCGGTGTTGACCGGGTAGCGGTCCCAGCGCGAGCGCATGTGAGGGAACATGTTCTGGTCGTAGAGACCCTGCACGGTCTCGATCACCTGGCGATCCAGGTCGACCCCCTGGTCCTGGTAGAAGCTGGAGAGGGCCTGGGAGATGGAATCCCGGGCCCCCGCCTCGGTGGAGTAGACCACGCTGAGGGCGGACACCGCTTCGCGCTTGATCCAGGGGAGCGACCGCGGGAGGCGTCCGGAAGCCAGAGCCTGGTTCACCGCCTCCATCGGGGACCGGTAGCGGTGGGAAGGCCGGTTGTGGCAGTCGATGCAATCGAGGGTCCGCTCGAACCCCTTGACCCGGGCCGCGGCCAGCAGGGAGTCAGGCAGCGGCAGCCCCCCCCGGGTGTAGACCACCGTCTTCCCGTCCTCCAGGCAGGTGATCTGGTCGAAGCCCTGGCGGGAGGAATCGCTGCTCACGTAGGTGATCTGGTTGTCCTTGGCCACGTGCCAGTGGATCCCGGAGTGCTTCCCCTCCACGCTCCCGCCGATCTTCATCAGCAGCTTCACTTCCCAGGGAGTGTTCTCGCGGTCCCCAAGGAAGTAGTTCATGGTGACCTGGGTGGCCGGGAAGAACTTCTGCGGCCAGTGGCACTGCTCGCACACCTCCTGGGCCGGACGCAGGTTCGTGATCGGGGTCTCGATGGGCCGCGGATAGATGTTGAGCGCGGTCTTGAACACCTGGCGGGCCCCGGAGAGCTTGCTCCGCACGTACCAGTCCGCGCCGGGCCCGATGTGGCAGCGCACGCAATCCACCTTGGCGTGGGCGGAGTTGAAATAGGCGGTGTGCTCCGGGGCCATGACCTGGTGGCAGACCTGCCCGCAGAACTCCACCGACTCGGTGTACTGGTAGCCCTCGTAGAGGCCGATAGTGGTCACGAGCAGGAAGATCGAGGTCCCGGTGATGAAGACGATGACCGAGTTCCGGTGGTGGGCGTCCCCCAGGTCCACCACCAGGGGCCGGACGTCCCCGTGGGAAAGCCGCCGGCGCTCCCGCCACATGCCCACCGGGATGATGAGCAGCCCGAAGAACATGACCCCGGGGAAGATGAGGAAGATGAAGATCCCCAGATAGGGGTTGGATCCGTCGGAGAAGAAGTTGAGCAGGTAGAGGATGACGGTGGCGGCCAGCCCGAAGAGGGCGATCCCCGCTCCGGCCAGGCTGATGAAGTTGTAGGCTTCCCGTGGAAAACGCTGTTTCCGCTCCGCCATCTGCGGCGACCTCCAGAATCGAGCCGAACCCGTAATGGCGACCGATTGTATTCACCTTGGCGGCAGGCAACAACCTGTAACCTGATATTCAGATTATCGATGCACGGCGGGCCGGCGCAGGAGTCGCGGGGCGAGGATGAGCACGCCGCCGTAGACCGCGAGGCTCACGAACAGCGTGGCCGGGCGCCCGACCGGGAGATCCTCGACCACCAACTTCAGGCCTCCGGCCAGAAGGACCGGATAGACCAGCCAGGTCGCCTCGGCGAACCGCGGGTGGCGGCCGGCGCGGCCGAGGGTGAAGGCGGTCAGGGCAAGGATGGTGGTCCGCAGGGCGGCCAGGACGGCGTGGTCGGTGTCGGCGGTGACCACCGGAGCCAGGACGGCCACCAGGAGTCCGTCGGCGGCCAGCACCAGGAGAAGGAACAGCAGGACCCGGGGCGCGTGGGAGAAGACACCCCAGGCTCGCCCGTGGGCCACCGGCGGAGCGAGACCGGCCGCGATCAGGGCGACCAGCACCCCGAGCACGGGCACCCGCAGCCACTCGCCCGGGGGGGACCCGGATCCGGCCAGGGCCCGGATCGCGTCCCCCAGGAGTCCCGACCACCCGGCGGCCGCGGCCAGGTAGACGACGCTGTGGCCGATCAGCGTGACCCGCCCGAAACGGATGCCGAACCAGGTAATGATCAGGCCGAGGCCGGCGAAGACCAGGGACCGGGCTCCGGCGTCCAGGAGCACCCCCCCACCGAAGAGGGCGAAGACCAGACCCAGGGTGGCGTAGAAGAGGAAGTTCCGCCTCCCGCCCACCCGCCGGTCGAGCACGGTAAAGGTGATGCCGTAGCAGAAGGCGGCCAGGACCAGGCACCCCAGACCGAGGGGCGTCAGGGCCACCCCGGTGGAGCCGGCCAGGTGGATGGCGCCCCCCAGCCAGAGAACGAGCAGGCTCAGGGTCTGGAAGGCCTCGAAGGGGAGGACGTCCCGGTGCCGGATGAGGGTGCGGGCGCCGATGCTCCCCAGATAGACGGCCACCGCGGAGAACTGGATGGCGATCACCGTGAAGGGAGCCAGGCCGAAGCGCTCCTTGGCGTCCGGCACCGCCAGCAGGAGGACGAGCACCACCAGCACCGCCACGTCCACCAGCACCGCCGTGAACCAGGCCAGCCCCAGCCAGTGGCGACCGTAGCCGATCCACAGGACGGCCAGCCCCAGGACGTTCAGGCAGAAGGCCACCATGACCGGGGAACCGGCCTCCCAGCCCAGGACGAGCCCGGATCCGGCGGTGGCCGCCACCGCGAGCCAGGCGAAGGCCCGAAGGCGCCGGTGCCACCCCACCCCCAGGGCCACCAACCCGGTGGCGGTGGCGCCCAGGATGCTGGTGTCCGGGGAGAGGAACTTGTACTTGAGCGCGGCCTCGACCAGGATAGGAAAAGCGATGAGGACCCCGGCCAGACCGAAGAAGAAGGAACTCCGGGTCTGCCCCTTCCCCGCCTGGCGGTCGGCGATCCAGAACCAGAGGAAGGCGTAGAGCATGCCGCAGGCCGTACCCACCGGACGGGTGAGAAGGCCCGCCTCCGTGATCGCCCGCAACAGGAAGCCGCCGCCGAGGACGACCAGGGTGCGGCCGACCAGGGGCAGGAGAACGTGGAACGGGATGAGACGGATGGGGGCGGCGGGGGCGGGGTCGGGCGCCGTCTCCCTCACGCTTTCCCTTGCCGGCGCGGGCGGCACCGGCTCGCGCGGGCGGCGCGCCTCCGGCCGCCGGTCCTCCAGCGCAGCCAGACGGCGCTCCGCCTCGGCCAGTCGCCGGGAAAGTTCCCGCAGTTCGGACTGGAGTTTGTCTTGACGGTCGTCCATGGGATCTGTCAAGAATCCTCGAATTGTGAATTCCAGGAATGATTCATACCGCAGACCGGATCATTCGACTAGGTTGAGTCTGGTACGGTACAAACGATGAATTTGGTTGGGAATTCGACTCCCCCGCCTGGTGGAGCCGGGAGGCACGGCATGGAACTTCGGAACGAGGGGATGGGGCGCCGCCGGTTCCTGAACTGGATCCTGGGCACCTCGGCGGGGACGCTCATGGCCTCGGTCCTCTACCCGGTGGTCCGGTTCCTGAGCCCGCCCGAGGTCCCCGAGTCCACCACCGCCCAGGTCGAGGCCGGACCCACCAACGATCCCGAACTCCTGACCAACGGCTTCAAGATCATCCGGTTCGGGGCGGAGCCGGTGATCGTGATCCGGCTCTCCGACACCGACATCCGGGCCTTCTCCGCCACCTGCACCCACCTCAGCTGCATCGTGGGGTACCGGAAGCCGATCGAGCGGATCTGGTGCAACTGCCACAACGGGCAGTACGACCTGACCGGAAAGAACGTGGCCGGACCGCCGCCCCGGCCCCTCACCCCCTACAAGGTGGACATCGTCTCGCGGGGGCCCGATCAAGCGGGCACCGTGGTGGTGTCCAAGGCCTGATATGAGTCTCGACCGCGTTCCCTTCGGATCCTGGCTGGACCGGCGGCTGCACCTCTCGGGCCTGCTCGAGTTCGCCGGACACAAGACCGTCCCCCACCATCGCTTCTCCGTCGTCTACTACCTTGGCGGGATGACGCTGTTCTTCTTCGTGGTCCAGGTGACCACCGGCATCCTGCTCATGCTGTACTACCGCCCCTCGGCGGAGGGGGCCTTCGAGTCGGTCCAGTTCATCATGACCACCGTTCCCTTCGGGTGGCTCATCCGCTCCATCCATTCCTGGTCGGCGAACCTGATGGTCTTCTTCGCCTTCGTCCATCTGGTCACCGTCTTCTTCACCAAGGCCTATCGTCCGCCGCGGGAGCTCACCTGGATCACCGGCTGCCTGCTCTTCTTCCTGATCATGGCCTTCGGGTTCTCGGGATACCTGCTCCCCTGGAACAAGCTGGCCTTCTTCGCCACCAAGGTGGGGACGGACATCGCCGGGGTGGTGCCGGTGGTCGGCGAGTGGATGCTCCGTTTCCTGCGGGGCGGGGAGCGGGTGACCGGGGGCACCCTGTCCCGGTTCTACGGCTGGCACGTGGCCATCCTCCCCGCGCTGGCCACCCTGCTCCTGGGGGTGCACCTGCTCCTGGTCCAGATGCAGGGCATGAGTTCCCCCCCGTCGGAAGAGGCCAAGCCCGACCGGCGTTCCATGAAGTTCTTTCCCCACTTCGCCATGCGGGACCTCTTCGGCTGGATCCTGGCCCTGGGGGTGCTGGCCTCCCTGGCCGCGCTCTTCCCCTGGGAGCTGGGCGAGAAGGCGGATCCCTTCGCCCCCGCGTACCAGAACATCCGGCCCGAGTGGTACTTCATGTTCATGTTCCAGACGCTGAAGCTCGTGCCCGGCGGTCAGATCCTGGGCGTCGAGTACGAGTCCATCCCCATCGTGCTGTTCGGGCTGGGGGGGGTGGTGCTCCTGCTGGTGCCGTTCCTGGACCGGGGGATCGCGGTGCGGGGCAAGAGCCCGGTGGTCACCGCCATCGGCGTCCTGGCCGTCCTCTACATCCTCGGCATGACGGCGTGGGCCTACGGAAACCTGATTCCTATCTGGGTGGGCCTGGCCACGGTGGTCTTGCTCGCCCTGTTCAGCCTCTTCACCTACCGGCCCCAGGGACGGGGAAAACCATGAAACCGGTCCGCTTCATCCCGACGGCCGCGCTCCTGCTGCTCCTGCCGGCTGCGGCGCCCGCGCCCGCCCAGACCCCGGCCACCTCCTGCATCCAGTGCCACGGCAACGCGGACTACTTCGATTCCACCGAGGTGGCCCAGGTCCAGCACTTCCTGGCCGGCATCCACGCCGAGGTGGGCCTTTCCTGCCAGGACTGCCACGGCGGGAACCCGGATCCGACCTTGGCCGACGACGGCGACGCGGCCATGGATCCCGCCTTCGCCCCCAACCCCTTCCGCGGGGCTCCCAAGCGCACCGG
>Ga0307424_1001735_pt1 | contig 11229 bp, 12 predicted proteins | sample SalMarWE160320MG_FD_202157 | JGI IMG/M metagenome (GOLD analysis project Ga0307424, IMG submission 202157) | Salt marsh sediment microbial communities from the Plum Island Ecosystem LTER, Massachusetts, United States - WE1603-20 | ecosystem: Environmental > Aquatic > Marine > Intertidal zone >...
TTAGCTTCTGAACTTTTGGAGTTTTTTTTAAATGTTTTGTCTCCTTCTGGATTTATTGCACATGTTGCAATGATGCTATCCACAAGACCATCGAGCTTTGCAGTGTATTCTTCAACATGCTCCATAATTGTGGTAGTTGGTCATCCAATCATTTTTATTATATAAGCATTCTTTGGTGTTTCTAAGAAGTAAGCGTAGATGTCTCTATTGTTTGCTCAAACTCTGAGAATATATAACAACCATTTTTTACAATCATAAATTCCTCAAAACACTGCAACTACAAAAGATTTTTAAATCCAATCTATGTATGCATCAACCGAGATGAAGTCATGAAAATATTAAACGAGTTTGTCCCAACACGAAAATTTCAGAAACTCGCTGAAGAACTCAAAGATTTAGTTGACGGATGGAACGTAACTGACAGCGCTGCTGGTTTTCCTGCAGCAAGCGGCGTAGTTGTAAGCTGCATACTCAAATCCAAATATCCAGACAAATATGTTGTGCCCATATTCATACTCCACTACAAAGGCCCTGTTGAAGTGGGAGGTTTAGCATTAGCCTCTGACATTATAGGACTTGATGGTCTAATAGTCACAATGGGCGACAATCCCAAATTTGGTGAACCAATTAAAATGTTGAAATCCTCTGAAGGCGCCCGAGAGTTCTTGCGCACAAACGTAAAACTCAAGAACCTAAAATTAGGATGCTTGCTAACGTCTAGACGATCTCTGGAAGATAACCTTGAACGCGTAAGAGGCGACTGGGACTTTATCTACTTCATGAGACTCGAAGACAAAACATTCCCAATGCTTGAGGCCATCGCCAAAGAATGCAAAAAACTAAACAAGCCAATATACGCATACTTCTTGGTAGCTACAGAAAAAAACGCAAAGACCATGGAAATGATTGGATGGCCTGCCACCACAACCATGGAAAAAGTTGAAGAAACCGCAGCAAGACTAGACGGAGTTGTAGACGGCATAATCGCCACATGTGCTGGAGACGCCGAAGGCGACAAAGAGATGTTGAAAAAACTGCAAAAGTTCCGAGACTAAATCGTTTAATCAGAACAGAAATAGCGACGTATTAGTTATCGAAAGAAAGGCGCCTTGATATATGACTGCATTTTATCATGTTGGCGCCCCAGAAACCTTTTTTCACCTCAGAAAATGGGGATTTACAGGAAATAAACAGCAATTTTCACTTTAATGCGTGCGCATGATTTAATACATTCAAACGGAACTCTACTGCTATATAGGTCCTTTTAATGGTTTCACGAATTAACTTTTCCAGTTCAACAAGTTTCTGTTCTGTAATTTCAGTGCGTTTATTCAAATTTTTATTTTCTTCTAATCTTTATCATTCTAACACGTTGGCAGGCTGAAAAGTTGCAGTCCTTGATTCCCGACGAAATCATTCATATGTTGTCGCGACAAAAATACCATTTAGTGGGTAATCATTCTGCAGTGAAAAGGTGCAGATGGCTCTACAACAGCATAGTCCAAGACAGAACCTGCTACAAACAGAAGTTTTATGGAATAAAGAGTCACAGGTGCCTCCAGATGACGCCCTCAGTTTTTCATTGCACCCTAAGCTGCGTTTTCTGTTGGCGCGCCCAGAGTGGAGACCATGACTTACGATGGGACGAAACTAGGCTGCCAACATGGGATGAGCCTGAAACAATAATTGATGGGTGCATCAGAGAGCAGAAACGGATACTGACTGGATACAAGGCAACGCCCAACGCTGATCAAAAGAAACGTTTGGAAGCACTAACACCAAAACACGCAGCAATAAGCCTAACAGGAGAACCCACCATCTACCCACATCTAGACGGATTAATCAAAGACTTTCACAAACGAGGCTTCACCACATTCTTGGTTTCAAACGGCACTGTTCCCGAAGCACTCTCCAATTTAAGCGAGGAACCCACCCAACTGTACATTTCAGTTTCAGCGTTTGACAAGAACACGTTTTCTAAGATTTGCCGCCCACACGTTAACGCTGCTTGGAAGAAACTTAACGAAACATTAGAGCTGCTTCCCAGCTTCAAGTGCCCCACCGTAATCAGGTTTACTTTGGCAAGGCACATGAATCTGGAGTATCCAAAACTTTTCGCAGAGCTGGTCAGAAAGGCGAACCCCACCTATTTGGAACCGAAGGCTTACATGCATGTGGGCTTTTCGAGGCTACGCATGGACGGAAGTAACATGCCATCTCACCTGGAAATCAAAAATTTCGGGTCTCAGTTGTCATCCGAACTAGGTTACAGCATACTGGATGAGTCGCCTGACAGCCGAGTGGTTTTGCTTAGCCGCTTGGAAAAGGCTATTAAGTTAGCCTAGGCTTCATTTTTGGTTGTTTCTGGCTGTGAACTTTATGTCTTTGAGGGAGATTCTGGAAAAGATTCAGGAAGACCTGAGCGAACGAGAGGAAGTGCGGGAAGAGGTTAACAGGGACATGCGAAAGGCAACCCGCCTCTCTAAACAGGCAATACAGGTCACTCATCAGGAAAGATTTGATGACGCCAAAGCCATGCTTGAAGAAGCAAAAACGCTCTTTGTTAAGCTTCATGAGACAGCAAAAGAGTATCCTTACCTGCTTTACAGCGGTTCTGTTGGAGCCGCCTTCGAAGAGCATGCTGAAGCCCACATACTGCTTACACTGATTCAGGAAAGCAGATTTCCACGTCCAAAAGAAATCGATGTGCCCGTAACCCCCTATGTTTTGTCTCTGGGCGACGTGATTGGGGAACTCAGACGCAGAGCACTAGATCTGATTCGAAAAGGAAACGTAGAGGCATCCGAGAAGTGCCTAGAGTGGATGGAGCACATCTACTCAGAGTTAACGGCTCTGGATGACGCCTACATAATCATTAACGGTCTCAGAAGAAAAGGCGACGTTGCCAGACGCCTAATCGAAATCACCCGCGGCGACATCACCATCGAAGTCCGCAGAACTGCCCTAGAACGCTCCATCTCAAAACTAGAGAACAAACTTGAACAAGAAAAACACTGAATGAAAAGCCCGAAACCCTCCAGCAGTTTGGGGTCAAAACGGAAGTTGCCAAATAAGCTTAGCCCAAAGTTTTCTTCAAAAAAAGCTTACGAAATGCAACGCAGACTATCCAAGAAGCTCCTCTTTGAGGATACATTGCCGGACAGGGTTGATTACGTAGCCGGGGTTGATGTCGCATATCTGGAGGGAACATCTGTTGGTGCAGTGGCTGTCCTTGACTGGGGCACGTTGTCTCTGGTTGAGTTTCAGGTAGCCCACGTTAAAACCCGTTTTCCTTACGTGCCCACCTTCTTGTCCTTCAGGGAGATCCCGCCAGCTTATTCGGCGATAAGAAAGCTTCACACTGAACCGGACGTTTTTCTGGTTGATGGGCAAGGATTCGCGCATCCTTATGATTTGGGGTTTGCTTCGCATCTGGGTTTGATTCTGGATAAGCCAACTGTTGGTGTGGCGAAGAGTCTGTTGTGCGGCAAAACGGAACAGAATGTTGAGGGCGGGCGGATTGCAGCCCTTAAGGATAAGGGAGAGGTCGTCGGCGCTGTGGTTGTGACAAAGCAGGGAACGAAGCCAGTGTATGTTAGCGTTGGTCATAGGGTGTCGCTGAAGAGGGCAACAGAGATCGTTATGGAATGCACAGGAAAATACAGAATACCTGAGCCTACTCGAAGAGCGCACATAATAGCAAATGAAGAAAAAAGGAGACTGCAATCTAGTCGTTGACGGTCTCTCCGTAAACAGTCCAAAGTTAGACACATAGTTAATTCAGAGAGGTTTTCTCGGTTGTTCTCTTGAAAAGTTCATTGAAACTGTGATTGCTTACTAAATATAGTAAATTTAGAGTGGGGATTCATAAACGATTAATTAGCGCAAGTTTTCTTTTATGCTGTCACAACAGGTGTTATCTTTGACTACGGTTCCACAGATTCCAGAAAATATTGCCCAAATGAAGGTTATAGTCTACAAATCAAGGGTAGACGCCGTTACATTAAAACAGAAAGCGGAAGAAATGAAAAATGAACTGTTCGTTAAACGTTTTTCCAAACCCAAACCCGAAGACATACACGTAGTCTCGGTTGACAAGCACTATGAACCCTACGTTGTTGTTGACGCAAAATACAGAATCGAATACTACGCCACAAAAGTTTACACCATCGAAGTCGCCGAAACGATTCACGAAGTGAAGATTCTCGGAGAATCCTTCAATCCCAAAACGGTGCCCATTCCAGGCAGTGAGCCTGAGCAGTTCCGCAACGTCATCAATCTTGAAGGTCAAGAGCTGTTTTCCAATGAAGACAAGGTGTATTTCATTCTTGACAAGAACGGGAACGAGATTTCGCCTGATCAGGTTCCAGTAGCGCCCTCTGAAGAGAGCCCCAAGAAAATTTTGAGACAGTTCAAAAAGAACACTGAAAAGGTAACAGTCTCGGACATAGAAGTAATAGACATGGCTAAAACCAAGCTCATCAGAAGACCGGCGGACGTGAACGCCATCAACAATGAGCTATTTCAGGTCACTGAACATGCAATAATCTACAGTCCAGTCTACAAAATCACGTTCAAGAACATGAAGAACAAAGAAGAAAAAACAGTCAGCATAGACGGCATCACCGCTGAAATAATCAACAAGTAAACAGCAAATGCTTCAGATGGTACTATCTGTTCTCTGACGCTGTCGTGTTTGAAGAAAACGATAATCTTGGGTTTGTAGAGAAAAAATAAGACGCTGAATTGTCAGCGCTTATACTCTAACAATGTGTTTAGTTTTCTTGTAGTATGCAGTCGTCGTATTCTTTTTCGAGCTTGTTCTTGTGTCCCAGCTCTTCCTGCGCCAGCAATGAGAACACTTCACCCATCTTTGTTCCTTTGAGTCCCATAGCCAACGTTCTGTAGTAGTCGTAGCTGGTTTTTTCTCGTTTCGCCGCATAGACAAGTATAGCCTCATAATCTGCATCAGAAGACAAAGGAGTGTCATCCATCATGTCAACAATCTTGAGATTCTGAACTGCTCCGCTGTGGGAGCCCAGTTCCGAAATCTTGGTTTGGTCTTTCATTATCGCTTCAAGCTTGTTTTTGTGTCCCTTTTCTTCAGCTACCAATTGTTTAAGGAAAACTTTGGATGATGGATATTTGGCATTTTCTAGTGCCATTGAGTAAAGGGCAATGGATTGTTCTTCAACTTTCACTGCTGCTTCAATAATTGCTTTCCAATTCAGTTCCGACAATGATAACGCCTCTCAGAAGCTTTTTGTGGTCACTTTTGGAAAATAAAGGTTTCGAACAAACATTCGAGTAGCAGCCTACTAAAGACTCACGTCGCTTACTTTCCGTGGCGTTCAAGATATTCTTCGACTGTTGGAACAAGCGACTCTACTCTGGCTTTTCTTTTGCTGGAGTTGATGTTGCATTGAAGAGTCAAAACATCTTTTGCGTTGCTGAATCTTTCGGTTGTGCCGTTTGGACGCTTTCGGCTAACACGGATGCAGTCGTCTACCATGCAGTTGGCTACACATGCGGTACAGTGAATGCACAAATCATCTACTATGCCGATTTCCCCGGCTTTCCAGTACAGCGCATTGGTGGGGCAGGCTTTTACACATAAGTTGCATTCTATTCCCCTGCAGGTCCGCATATCAATACTGATGCTTCCTTCCTCGAAGCAATCCTTGATGCCCATCGGCTCTAGAAGCTCAGCCCGCCTGCTTTTCGGTTTCTCCTTTTCTTCTTCAGGAGCTTCTTCAGAGAGGAGATCAAAAATGTTCACGCTTTGCTCATCATCTTTTTTGGGCATTTCAACTCGTCCTCTCAAGCTTCTTGTATTCAGAGGTGTACTCTTCCTACAAAATATTACCTATATTTCATGGTTAATAACAGAATACCTTTTGGTCTTTGCTTAACAACTCAATTTGCGATGGTTCAGATTGCAGCAAGAACGTTGTTACTTTTTGCGGTTTAGATATAGGTATGCTGTGGTTGCGGCTATTATCGCCACTGCTAGTGCCAATAATGTAAAAGTATGATTTACCGGTAGATGTGGGGCTTGAGAATATTGATGCTGTATTGCTGAATCAATTTCTTGTGATGGTGATAGGTCAACTGGTGGAGTAGTTGGTTGGGTACTCGATTGTGGTGTATTCGTGGAATAAGGCATTGAAGGCGGTTGTGACAGCTGTGGGGGCAGATAAGCGTTATTGGCTGGAGTTGAAACTGGAGCCGTGCTTACGGTTATTTGGGTAATCCACTCTATCCAACTGTTGCCATTCTTCCAAGGAAGAACTAAACGAAAAGACTCAGACAAGGGATGACCATTTAACTCATAAGCTATGATTACGTTTTCGTAAAAAGCATATGTTAAATCAAGCACACTTTCGTACCCGTCTGAAGCCAGAAAAGTTAGGCTAGCTGCCTCGTTTTGTAGTCCAGCAGTTTCGAGCAGGTATCCGAGTTTTACTCCTGTCCAATCGCCTTCAACTACAAGAGAGCCCATACAATAGAGTACTGAATTAACAGTTTTTCTTGGCATCGCAGCAAAATCGCTGAGGGTTAGGTTAAGTGGCTGATTAACAGCTCCATCCACTACAAGCATCCATTCTGAATCAGCTGTCGCAGCTTCAGTGGGGTCGTCAGAAAGCTCTGCTCCTGCAAAGTTACCCAGAAGAGTAATTGAAAGCAGTGTAAAAATCATCAAGGGCAGTAATTTCTAGAAAAAAGTTGTTTCCATTCAGTTTTCCCCCTTAATGTGGACTGTTAACACACATAAATATGACATATGTCATATCTATTAAACCTTTCTTACCCAAACGGAGATGCTCTCACCACACAATATCACGTATTTATTCCAGATAACACTTAGAAAACAGAGCACAAGACTTAACTCGTGATGCAAAGTGGCTGGCAGATACAAGGCGGTTGCAGTCGAATCCAGATACTGGAAACCCGGAGACGACTACATCAAACAGCTAATCCAAGCCATAAAAAACAAAGTAAAAAACGGCGACTTCGTAACAGTCTCAGAAAAGGCAATCTCCACAGCACTAGGCAACATAATCGACGAAAAAAGCGTCAAACCAAACAGGCTTTCACGGTTCATAGCCAAATACTGGATGCAACTTGTCTGGCCTTACATCCTGGGACCCATCTGTCACCTGAGACAGAAAACCATAGATTATCTCCGTTCATACCCTGCTGAAGAGGGGAGCCGCCACAAGCAGTTAGCCTTACAGCAAAGCGGCTTTCTGCAAGCCCTTATGCACGGGTCAGAGGCAGGCATCGACGGAAGCAACCTTGCTCAATCATATGTTAGCCTTCCCTTGGAAAACGCGCAAGAGATTGCCCAAGAACTGCGGGAGAGAATCGAAGCTGAGCTTGGAAAAAGGGTGACCGTTGCTATTGTGGACACCGACAAAACCTACTCATGGAAGGGGTTCCATTTTACGCCTCGCCCAAAACCCATAAAAGGAATACATTCTCTCGGCGGCGCCATAGCCTATGTGGCTGGAAGGTCGCTTAAACTGAAGAAGAGAGCCACGCCCATAGCAGTTTCTGGACCTCAGATAGCAACCGAGGAGGCGATCGAGATTGCCAGGATAGCTAATCGAACCCGGGGGATTGGAGCGGGCAGAACTGTTTGGGACATGGCTAAAACATTCAACGTTAACCTGACTGACGTAACTTGGAGGATGCTTGACAGCGTGAAACATCGCCCCATAGTAATTATAAGACCCAAAACGCACATGAGTAAGTAAGCTAATTCACATGTTCAGGAGCCGAACAAAATGGACGAAACAGTTAAGCAGATGAATACTTTCTTTGAACCGAAAGGAGTTGCGATTATAGGCGCCTCCCGCAGAACCATGAAGGCAGGGCACGTTATCTTCAAAAACTTTGTTATAAATAAGCAAAGAAACCTCTTCAAAGCAAAACTGTACCCCGTTAACCCTAACGAAAAAACTATCCAAGGCTTCCCCTGTTATCCGTCAATTTTGGACATAAAAGACGAGGTTGATTTGGCAGTTATAGTTGTTCCAGCCAAACTTGTTCCAGACGTTATGCGGGAAGTCGCAAAAAAGGGAGTTAAATCAGCGGTAATAATCACTTCTGGATTTAGCGAAGTTGGAAACCATGCACTAGAGAAAGAGGTGACAGACATCGCCAAAAAAGCTGGAATCCGTGTTCTCGGTCCCAACTGCCTAGGCGTCTACGACTCCAAAACTGGCGTGGACATGCTGTTTCTGCCCGAAACAAAAACGCTTACCACAGGAGATGAAGTTGTTGCCACGCCACGCCCAATGGCAGGTCCCACAGCTATAGTTACTCAGAGTGGTGCCTTCGGCGCTGCCGCCTTGGACTATCTGGCAGGTAAACAGATGGGCGTGAGCAAGTTTGTAAGCTTCGGAAACAAGGCAGACGTCACCGCGTCAGAGATGCTAGAGTACCTTTTGTACGACCCCAAAACGCAGGTTATCCTCTTTTACGCTGAAAGCATAGACAATGGGAGAAAGTTCATGGAAGTTGCAAAAAAAGTTACATGCAAGAAACCTATTATTGCTTTGAAGGTGGGAAAATCAGAGGCTGGAGCCCGAGCAGCAGCGTCACACACAGGATCAATTGCTGGCTCTGACGAAATCTACTCTAGTGCCTTCAAGCAGGTTGGCGTTCTAAGGGCAGGTGACCTTGAGGAGTTCTTTGACATGGGTAAAGCTTTGGCTTTTCAGCCTCCGGTTGCCGGTAACAATGTTGCGATAATAACGGATGCTGGTGGACCCGGAATCATGGCTGTTGACGAGTGCGTGTCTCAGGGGCTGAACGTGAAAAAGTTTTCTGACGAAACTATAGCAAAGTTTGAGAAGCTTAAAAGTGAAGGAAAGATTCCCCGTTTTGCAACTAACATGAATCCTGTTGACCTCACGGGCTCGGTGACCTCTGAGATGTTTGAGGAGGGCACACATATTCTTTTAGAGGACCCCGAAATAGACGGCATCATCGTTTTGGGTCTGCATCATCTTCCAGCCCTTCAGGAAGATTTCGTTGACCGAGTGGCAGAACTGAGCAAAAAATACAACAAGTCACTTGTTGCTTGTGATGTGGGAGAAACTGAGATGGCTCTTTATATTCGTTCAAGATTTGATAGGCTGGGGATTCCCTCCTACTTCTCGCCTGAGGATGCTGCGCGTGGCATGGCTGCCCTCGTTGACTATGGGTTGTACTTGAAGAAGTGTGGACAATTTGACGAGTACGTGGAGTCGTTCACGAAACGAAAGAACATGAGTGAGACGCGGAAGAACAACTGGTCTAAAAAAGTTTAAGGCTGTTCTTTTAGCCATTGAGCAACCTTTCTGAACAGGTCGCTGGTGGACATGTCGATGACGGGCACCATAATTCTCTCTTTTGTTTCTATTATCGGCATGTATTTTGGCATTAGCGCGTAACTTACGAATGCCCAGTAAACCTTCTTTTCTTCGATGAGAGCCTTTGCGGCAATCTCGGTTGATGTGGGTAATGGGTAGTAGATGAAGACGACTCCGTTTGCCCAGTATACTCCTGCTGTTTTTCCTCCCACTGCAATGTTTGTGAAGCGTGCCAGATCGTCCACAGTTTTGAAGCGAGTTTGCTCCATTATTATGATTTCTTTGAAGGGTTCACTCTTAATTGTTGGACCTTCCATACCGAAGCCTCTACAACACAGTTTCAGTTGGACAGGATAATAAGAATTTGGGTAACAGCAGTCGCAAGTTAATTCGTGTTGACTCCGAAATCGACTTTTCTATGTTGGGGCGGCTCTGGCGGGGATTTTCAGTCGTTTTTCGATTTCTCTGGCGAAGATGTTGGCTGCCTCTGATCTGTGCCTGTCAGTTATGACCATTCTTGGATTGCATCTTTCCACGTACTCCAGAAGCTCATTGAAGTCGGAGTGGTCACTTAAAGCAACCACGTACTCGTTTGCTCCAACCCTTCGGCATGGCTTCCTGAACTCCCAGCCACTGGCGCGAATACACAAAGCGTCGCCCTCAACCCTTTTCCGAGAATACGAATGGTAAAAGACTACGGACGGCTCATTTTGGTTCAGCACTGACTGAGCCTCATCATCGTCAAATTGGAGGAGCTGCTTGCCCAGTTTCATTCCGTGCCTTTCACAGACCTTCGAAACCCTGAAAATCTTTTCTGGAACAATAAACGGCGTCTTTATCTTCGCCTCATACAGTATCCGCATCATCTTCTGAAGCTTGCCGTGATACCCAAAAACGTAGACTGGTCCCCGTTTCAGACCCTGCTCAACCAGCGAAACAAGCATTCCTTCAACCATCATGCTGAATGGTCTAACGCGAACCGGGTCACCGTAGGTAGCCTCCATGACCAGTATGTCAGCCTCCACTAGGGGAGTTCGGGAGTATCTGAAGTCGCTGGTGTATAGTATCCGCGTCTGTTCCTTATCCTCAACCAGAGCCTGAGCTGTTCCCAGTATGTGGTCTGCATAATGCAATGTCAGGGTCTCATCCCCATAGGTTAAGGCTTCGCCGTAATCGAGAGTTTTCACGGCGCCCCTTGACAGAAAGCGTGGACCTTTTAGGGCGTCTATCAGGTCTCTCGTAGCCGGAGTCATCACCGATACTTCACAGTTCTTTAGGCTCTTTCCCAGCCCAACCATGTGGTCAGCATGGGCGTGGGTAACTACTCGTATGGGTCTGGATTCATCGTAGGCGTCACATGCAACATGCTTCCCCAAAAGAACAGCACCCAACTTGGTTACCGTAGCCTTAGATTGTATATGCGGCGCCTCAGACAAATTCAGTTTCTCCGAACGAATGAAACTCTTTCCTGAGGAAGCTTTTAAACTGTTCTTGAAATTTTTGTGTTTAAACTTCCCAGTTCTAGGCTGATGCGGACTTGAACATAACAAAAAAGGTTGGGGTCGCCAAAAATTGGTTCGTTTTGTTTAATCAAGTTTGAGCATGCAATCCACTATTTTTGGGCAAAGCAAGCACTGTTGAGGTATGGGAGCGTCTTTGGGTCTTTTAGCCAGATAACCGAAAGTTTGTGGGCAACCTGAAGACTGGTTCTCTTTTTCGGCAGATGGCTCGATTATAGGCACCTCTTCCGTTTCTTCTTCTGTGAAGAAAATTTCGGCTCTAGGTTCCTCTTGTATCACAGGTTCATTTTCTTCGATACTAGAGGGCTTAGCTTGAGGTTCCTCAGTTTTTTTCTGTTTCTCTTTTT
>Ga0307424_1001738_pt1 | contig 11215 bp, 6 predicted proteins | sample SalMarWE160320MG_FD_202157 | JGI IMG/M metagenome (GOLD analysis project Ga0307424, IMG submission 202157) | Salt marsh sediment microbial communities from the Plum Island Ecosystem LTER, Massachusetts, United States - WE1603-20 | ecosystem: Environmental > Aquatic > Marine > Intertidal zone >...
TGTCCGCCGGGGCCGCCGGGCGGCGAGCGACCCCCGTGTCCACCGTTGCCGCCACGGCGGCAGCGGTCACCGTGTCCGGGGCCGCCCCGGCCGCGCGGAGAGCCCCCTCCTCCGGGGACGGCCGGGAGTCGCTGAGCCCGGACTCCGGGCCGGCGACCGGTTCCGCGGCCGGTCCCGGTGGGGTCACAGCCGCCGGACCGGCGTTTGCCGTCGTGTCCGCGCCGGCGCCCTGCAGCGGCGGCTCACCGGCAGGAGCAGTCTCAGCTCCCCCGGCCAGGATCGCTGCCGTGTCCGCCGCGGCCATGGTGGTTACCGTGTCCGCTGCAGCCATGGTGGTCGCGGTGTCCGCCGCGACCGGAGCGGTGGCGGCAATCCCCTCACGCTGCTTGCGGAGGAGCCGCTGGCGGCGGGACTGGAGCACATCTCCAAGGGACAGCGCCGCGCGCAGTTCCCAGTCGGGATAGACCGTTCCGGGATCGAAGGCGGTCGCCCGGTCGTCGTGGCTCAGGTCGAGCGTGATGCCGGTGGTAAGACCCACGCTGCCCGGAAACAGGAATCGCAACCCTGCGCTCACGTCGATGGGGTTCTCCGCGAACTTGACCAGGTCGCGCCGGTTCACCAGCTGCTCGGTGGTGAGTTCGCCGAAGGCCGAAAGCCGGCCCAGGGGGAATTCGAGGCCGGCTCCCAGCAGCATCAGGTCGTTGTCCCGGCTGGACTCCGGGGCCGGCAAGGGTAGCGGGTACCGGAACGCGGTCCGGTAGGTGTACTCCGTCTCGTTGCGATTCAGGTAATAGCCGGCGTTCAGATGCAGGCGGACGGGTGCGTTCCCGGTGGGGCCCGTGAAGTCGAGGCTGGTGAGAGCCACGGCGCCGTAGTTCCAGGCATCGCTGGTAAACGGTCTCAGGCTGTCTCCCGGGGCGTAGACCTCTTCCACGCGGTCGCTGCCGATGGGCGCCGAGCCGATGGCCTGGAGGGCAAAACGGAGGCGCTCACCCCCGATCGGGAACGCCTTCCTGAGCTTCAGCTCCAGATCCCGCCGCCGGAAGGAGAAGTCCTCCTGGAAGAGTGCTCCGGCGCCGGATCCCGTATCGGTCCTGAAATACGCGTGAAGCGGCAGCACGGCCGCGGCCTCGAATCCGCCGGGCAGCCCCAGGGTTACCCCCAGGTTGCCCACCACGGTGTGCAGGCGGGAATCGGCGAGGCTCAAGTAGCCGTAACGGGGCGACGCGGAGAGTGCCAGCCGGCCTCCGGGGAGTGTCTCCGGCGTGTCGACATCCAGGATCCCGGTGCCCCCGCTCTCGCTGATGCCCGCCTCCGCGGAGGTAGCAGCAACGCCGACCAGGATCAGGATCGGGATCAAGTACGTGCGGATCATGCGGCCCCCCTTGGCCGAGGCGATGAGCCGTCGGCGTCAAAGTTCATTTTTCTAGTAAATTTTGTGATTTATCTAAACTGTACCCGATCTCGGCATTTCGGGCAAGGTGGAAAGAGCCCCAGGGGAAGCGATCGGTGTCCGCCGGGCCGGCCGAGGACTAGCTTCCCTGCCGCGACCACACGAAGAGGGCCACCGCCGTCGCCACCGCCGCGTTCAGCGATTCCACCTCCGGCCGGATGGGGATGGAGACCGCCCGCTTCCGCCAGGCCTCCGGAAGTCCCGGCCCCTCCAGACCGGGAAGCAGCCCGCAGGCCGGGGGAAAGCGCACCGACTCGATGGACCGCCCCTCCCGGGAGAGCGGGAAGATGGGGAGCGCGGGGGAAAGCGCGGCCAGCGGCGGGCCCAGGGCCAGCGGCGCGCAGAGCACCGCCCCCCCCGAGGCCCGAAGCGCCTTGGGGTGGTACGGGTGGGCGCACTCGGCCAGGCACACGATGCGGCCGGCCCCGAAGCCGACCGCGGAGCGGATGACCGCTCCCACGTTCTCCGGATCCTGGAAGGGCACGAACAGGGTCATACCCGGGGTCAGCCCGCGCTCCGGATCCCAGCGCGCGATCTCCGGCACGCGCAGCACCAGGAGCGGCGATCGCGTGCCGAAGACGTCCAGGGTGCGGAAGAGATCCCCGGCCAGGGCCAGGTGGGTGAGCGGCACCCCCGGGGGCGGGGCGGGCGTCTCCCCGGCGGTCAGCCACAGGAGCGCGCGCTCGGGGACGGTGCGCAGGGCCTCGGCGACCAGGCGCGGGCCGGCCAGCAGGGTCCGCCCCTGTTTGCGGATCCCGGTCGCGGACAGGAGCCGCCGCAGGTCCTTGAAGGCCGGATTCTGCGCGCTCTCCACCCGGTGGGGGCCGGTCACGCCGGGCGCTCCGCCGGGCCGCTCAGGGTCCGGAACCGGTAGCCGCGCCCGGACAGCTCGTCGATCAGGCGGCCGGCCGCGGCCACGGTCTGGGTCCGGTCCACGCCCAGCCGGGCGCCCCCGTCGTGGAGGATGATGACCGAGCCGGGACGCACCCGGGCGGTCACGTGGGCCACGATCCGCTCCACCCCGGGCCGGGTGAAGTCCCGGGGATGGATGCTGCCGATCACCGGCCGGTAGCCCAGGGCACGGACGGTGCGCAGCGCGGCGTCGTTGATCCAGCCCATGGGCGGGCGGAAGTACCGGGGCGCCGTCCCCGCCGCCTCGGTGATGGCCCGGGCCGCCGCCCGCAGCTCGCGCCGCAGGAGCGGAGCCGGGAGCACGGTGATGGGGATGTGGAAGTCACCGTGGCTGGCCACCTCGTGCCCCTCGGCGACCATGCGGCGGACCAGGGCCGGGAAGGCGCGCACCCGCCGGCCGACCAGAAAGAAGGTGGCCGGAATCCCCCGCTCCGACAGCAGATCCAGGAGCCTCGGGGTGTACCGGGGATGGGGGCCGTCATCGAAGGTCAGGGCCACCAGGGCCTCCCGCGTCTCCATCTCCACCAGCACCCGGCCGGACAGGTAGCGGCGGACCGCCTCCACGTCGAGCAGGCTGTTCCCCATGAGGCCTCACGTTCCTTCCTCCGGCGCCCCCTCGCGCGCCCTCGCCGCCAGGTAGTCGGACACCGCCGCGTCGATCTCCGCGGTGAGCTGCCGGCGCCGGCGCCGGAGTTCCTGGACGCGGCGCCCGCGGGTGGCTAGGAGCACGGCCAGCCGGAGCGATTCCCGCCGCCGGGCCAGCCGCCCCGCGTACCATCGCGCGAAGAACCCGGTGGGGACCAGGCTGGCCCCGAACCCCGCGGCCCCGGCCGGGCCCAGGATCCGCCACGCGGCCCAAAGGAGCGGCGGGTAGTAGAGCCCGTAGAATAGCGCACCCCAGGTGAGCTGGTGCCAGTGGAGCTTGGTCTCGTCGGCGGCCCGCCGCTTGGCCACCCGCCCGGTGAGCTTGTAGGGGAGCGCGTTCCAGAGCGCGCCGTAGGCCGCGATCGGCAGGCCGGCGGCGGCCGAGGCGCCCAGGGTCACGGCCGCCCGGCGCCGCGAGGGCGCGTCGTCCCCGCGCAGGAAGCGGTCGGAGACGCGCAGGCGTTCCCGGAGCCGCCGGTAGGCGCGGAGCCGCCGCCCGATGCGCCAGACCACCTCCGGCCGCCGGGCCGCGGTGAACTCCACCGCCCGGGCGATCTCCCGCGAGAGGGCCTCGGTGCGGGCGAAGCGGGAGCCGGCCGCCGCCGCCGCCCCGCGTTCCAGCAGATCCTCCCGGTAGGTGGCCTCGAGATCGGCCACCAGCGCCTCCAACTCCTCCCAGCGCAGGTCCACGATGAGGGCGCCGAGCCGGCTCCGGAGATCCTCGGTCAGGACCCGTACCGCCTCCCGGGGGTCCCGCCGGTGGGCCTCGCCGTAGGCACCGGCGTCCAGGGGGGCGCCGAGCCGGACCAGCACCCGGGTCCGGAAGCGGGTCCGGGTCTCGAAGGTGATCCCGACCGGTAGCAGCCGGACCCCCAGCTCGAAGCCGTGAGCCGCCTCGGCCTCCAGCACGATCCGGGCCGCGCCGGTCCTGAGCGGCTGGAGCCTCCGCTCGGCCCGGCTCACACCCTCGGGGAAGATGGCCAGCACGCCTCCGGCCTCCAGCGCACCCCGGCAGGCCCGGAAGGTCTCGGCGTTCCCGGCCGCCGCCCCTTCCACCTCCCGGGGCCGGTAGACGGGGAGCACGCCGGAGAGGCGGAGGAGGTGGGCCAGGAGCGGCGTCCGGAAAAGCCCGCTGTGGGCCAGGAAGTGGAGGGGCCGGGGGACGGCCCAGCCCAGGACCAGGGCGTCGGTGATCGACTGGGGGTGGTTCGCGGCCAGGACCACCGGCCCCGAGGCCGGAAGGTGTTCCGTCCCCAGCACTTCCACGTCCCGGAAGTAGACGGGGACCGCGGCTCGGGCCACCGCCCGACCCAGGGCATAGAGAACCGGGGTGCGCGCCCCTGCCGCCGCCGCGGTGGTCCGGATCATGCCGTGCACACTGGCGGGTTGCCACGGGCTCGGCAAGTGCTAGAGTTATCGGGCCCTGGCCGTAATACAGGGCACTCTTCCCCATCCCCAGTTCCCGACATCGTGAACCCCAAGCCGGGCGCCGGCTGGGGCGGAGGTATGCAGGTGTCCGAATACATCCAGTCTCTTATCGAAAAAGTCCGCGGTGGCAACCCGGGTCAGCCGGAATTTCACCAGGCGGTCGACGAAGTGCTGGAGTCGCTCGAACCGGTGGTCGAGCGGCATCCCGAATTCCGCCAGGCCAAGATTCTCGAGCGGGTGGTGGAGCCCGAGCGCGTCATCATGTTCCGCGTGACCTGGACCGACGACCGCGGCGACGTGCAGGTCAACCGGGGCTACCGGGTCCAGATGAACAGCGCCATCGGCCCCTACAAGGGCGGCCTCCGCTTCCACCCCTCGGTGAACCTCGGCATCCTCAAGTTCCTGGCCTTCGAGCAGATCTTCAAGAACGCCCTGACCACCCTGCCCATGGGCGGCGGCAAGGGCGGAAGCGACTTCGATCCCCACGGGAAGAGCGACGGCGAGATCATGCGGTTCTGCCAGGCCTTCATGTCCACCCTCTACCGGCACATCGGTCCCAACGTGGACGTCCCCGCCGGGGACATCGGGGTGGGCGGACGCGAGATCGGCTACCTGTTCGGCCAGTACAAGAAGCTGACCGGTGAGTTCGCCGGCGTCCTCACCGGCAAGGGCCTGGGCTGGGGCGGCTCCAAGATCCGGCCCGAGGCCACCGGCTACGGCGCGGTGTACTTCGCGGCCGAGATGCTGGGAACCCGGAAGGAATCGCTCAAGGGCAAGACCTGCCTGGTCTCGGGAAGCGGCAACGTGGCCCAGTACACGGTGGAGAAGATCAATCACCTGGGGGGCAAGGCGGTCACCCTGTCCGACTCCTCGGGCTACATCCACGACCCGGAGGGCATCGACGACGAGAAGCTGGCCTGGGTCATGAACCTGAAGAACGTGCGGCGGGGACGGATCCGCGAGTACGCGGACAAGTTCAAGACGGCCAAGTACACGGAGCTGGCCCCGGGCATGGACTCCAACCCGCTGTGGGCCCACAAGGCCGACTGCGCCTTCCCCTCGGCGACCCAGAACGAGATCAACGAGAAGGATGCGGAGCATCTCCTGGCCGGCGGCGTCTACGTGGTGAGCGAGGGCGCCAACATGCCCAGCACCCCCGACGCGGTGCGCCGGTTCCTGGAGGCCAAGATCCTCTACGGCCCGGGCAAGGCGGCCAACGCCGGCGGGGTGGCGGTCTCCGGCTTGGAGATGGCGCAGAACAGCATGCGCTACGGCTGGACCCGCGAGGAGGTGGACAACCGCCTCTCCCTCATCATGAAGGAGATCCACAAGACCTGCGTGGAGACGGCGGCGACCTACGACGCGCCCGGAAACTACGTGAGCGGCGCCAACATCGCCGGCTTCCTCAAGGTGGCCAACGCCATGCTGGACCAGGGCATCTAGGTCCATCCGGAAGAGGTTTGGGACCCGAAGCGGGCGGCGCACACCTCGCGCCGCCCGCGACGATCTGCCGGCCTCCGGTTCCGGGCGAGGGGGGGACGGATCGATGAGACAAGCACCGACTTTGGCATGAAGTCCCGGCGAAGCTGGTGGGTGATCCCCCTCTACGGGGTAGCGGCCCTGGTGCTCACCTGGCCCCTCCTGGCCGCCTTCGGGTCGAGGCTCCCCGCGGTCTACGGCGCCACGGACCCGATCCTGCAGCTCTTCTTCATCGGATGGGGATGGCAGGCCCTCACCTCCCACCCGCTCGGGGTCATGAACGCGCCGATCTTCTATCCCGAACCCCACACCCTCACCTACTCGGATCATCTGCTCGGGGAAGCGGTGATGGCCGGGCCGGTGACCTCGATCTTCGGGGTGGGGGCCGGCTACAACACGCTGGTGATCCTCTCCTTCATCCTCTCGGGCTGGGGGCTCTACCGTCTGGCCCGCCTCCTGGGGGTGTCCCGGCCGGCAAGCTGCCTGGCCGGATTCCTGTTCGCCTTCTGCCCCTATCGCTTCTCCAACCTCGGCGAGCTGAACCAGCTCCAGACCCAGTTCCTGCCCCTGGGGTTGTTCTTCGCGTTCCGGTTCCTGCGGACGGGGCGCTTCCGATACGGGGCCGGGGTCACGCTCGCCCTGGTGGCGCAGGCCTACTTCGGCTGGTACTCGACGTTCCATCTCCTGATCGCGCTCCTCCTCCTCCTGGCCTGGACGATCTTCCGGGACCGGGGCCCGGGCCGGATCCCCTGGGGCAAGACGGCGATCCTGGCCCTGGGCGGAGCGGCGCTGATGCTCCCGGGCACGCTCCCGTACCTGATCCAGCACCGGGCCATGCCCGAGTTCCACCGTTCCCTGGGCCAATCGGCGCTCTGGTCCGCCGATCTCCTGAACTATCTTCAACTCCCCCCGGAGAACCTCCTGGCCCGGCTCCGGCCGGCGCTGGCCGACGACCATGGGTACTTCCCCGGTCTGGTCGCGGTGGTGCTGGCCGGGATCGCCCTGCGCCGCCGGCCGCGGGGGGCGGGGACCGGCGCCGCGACCCTTTCCCCTGGGCCCGGCGGCCGGTGGAACTGGCGCCGGTGGGTCGATGCCCTGAGGCGCGGAGGGGCGACCGCCTACTTCGTGCTGCTGGGAGCCGGCGCCCTGATCCTCTCCCTGGGCCCGATCCTCCACGTGGCCGGCCGGCGGATCTGGATTCCGCTTCCCTATGCGGTCTGCTACTACGTGATTCCCGGGTTCTCCAGCATGCGCGTTCCGGGCCGGTTCGCGGTGCTCGTGGCCTTGGCCGCCGCCGTCCTGGCCGGCCTGGGGTTCGACCGGCTCCGCCGCCGCCATCCCCGGCGCCGGGGCTCGCTCCTCCTGGCCGGCCTGGGGACGGCCGCTATCCTGGCCTGGAGCCCGACCCTTCCGTTCGTGGCCGTACCGCCTCACGACCCCATGCCGCCGGTCTACACCTGGCTCCGGGACCGCCCGGGGAAGGAGCCGATCCTGGAACTGCCGGCGCCGCCCTCCGAGCCCGAGGAGAGCCTCCGCGACGTCCAGCGCCAGTTCTATGTCCTGTATCACGGCAAACCCCGCCTGGACGGGACGAGTGGGTTCACCTCCCGGCGCTACCAGGCGTTTCGCCGGACGATTCAGACCTTCCCGGACCCCGACGCCCTCCGGGCGGCCCGGGACCTGGGGGCGAAGCTGGTGATCGTCCACTACGGGGACTACGCGCCGGCGGAGGGGAACCGGCTCCGGGCGCGGGTGGCGGCCACCGCGTCCCTGCGCCGGCTGGCCACCTTCGGGGAGGACGTGGTCTATGCCCTGGAGCCTCCGGAAGGGGCCGCCCCTCCCGAGGGACCGGCGGCCGGGGGCTGATCCCGGCCGGCGCCGCGATCCAGGGCGCGGTCTAGGCCCCGGGCCGGTCCCCGTTCCCCGGGGCTCCCGGCTTCAGGATCACCCCGCGCCCCGAGCGCCCGTCCATGATCACCGTCACCGGCTCGGGAAGGCGGATGTGCCGCACGAACTCCGTCTCCTGGACCGCCTCGCACTCGCGAAGCCAGGACCAGTCGACGAAGCCGCCCCCCTCCGCGTCCACGGTGAAGTAGGCCACCAGGCTCGCGGTCAGGTTGTGGAAGAAGTGGGAGCCCTGGGACGGGGTCACCACCTTGCGGCTGAACCCGGCCTCCACAATCACCCGGACCCCGGCGATCTCGTCCCAGGTGACCGGGATACCCAGCCAGGGCTCGGAGGACCCCCAGCGGCCGGTTCCGATCAGGGCGTAGGGGACGTCGGCCCCCAGGGCCCGGTTCATGCGCCCGACCTCCCGGGCCACCTCGGTGCTGCAAGCGGGGTCGAACCGGTCCCGGTCGACCACCACCAGGTCGCGGATCCCGTCGATCCGTCCGTTGCCCAGGATCCTGTCGCTCTGGCAGAGCAGGTCCGCCTCGGGAACCGACCCGATGCGGAGCGCCTCGGTCTCCCGGCTCACCACCATCGGACGCATCTGCAGGAACAGGAATTCCTTCGGCGACCCGGAGGCCGGGCTCAGGTTGACCGCGAACTCCAGTTCCACCGGGGAGTTCATGCCCCGCTCCCCGATCTCCAGCAACACCCGGATGATCTCGGCCAGGGGGAAGACGTCGTGCTTGAGCACGGGGGCCATGGTGACGAAGGGGACGCCCTCGCGGACCAGGCTGTCGTAGACCGCGTCGTTGTCCGGGGAATAGACCGAGGCCACCGCGGGCAGGGTGCCGTCCTCCTGCGCCGCGTCCAGGCCGTAGAGGGCCAGGTGGGCGTCGGTGCTCTTGGTCACCCCGGACTCCTCGGGATCGAGCTGCAGGGCGTAGAACTGGGTCTGGGCGTTGTCCACCCGGTCGGTGGGCGAGGTGAAGTCCAGGACCCGGCCTGGATATCGGGGACAAAAGCGGACCGCGGTCCCCCCCTCCACCACCATCTTCCCCAGCCCGAGGGCGGCCGAGGCCACCCCGTCCTCGGCCCGCATGGGGCGGACCGGATAGAAGTTGTGGGACCGGGCCACCCCGGAGATCTCCGGGTAGAACCGGGTGCCGTGGGCGGCCCCGCCCAGGCGCTGGAGGATGACCGCCATCTTCTCCTCCTCCAGCCGGAAGGAGGTCCCCCGCAGGTAGGCCTTGGCGTGGTAAGAGAAGACCGAGGCGTAGACCCGCTTGATGGCCCGCACCAGCTCCCGCCGCCGCACCCGCGGGTTGGGGTGGTTGTTGGGGACCATGATCGTGCGGTAGATGCCGGCGAAGGGCTGATACTGGGAATCCTCCAGGAGGCTGGAGGAGCGGACGGAGAGCGGATACCGGGCCAGGTCCAGGAAGCGGTAGAGTTCCCCCAGCACCCGGCGCGGGAACCGGGCCTGCAGGAAGGCCCGCTCGATGGCCTGGTCGTCCTCCTCGCGGATGGCGAAGTCGCGGAGGTCGTTCTCCTCCATGAACTCCTCGAAGAGGTCGGTGGCCAGCACCACCCCGGCCGGGACCAGGATCCGCACCCCGGGATAGCGGTTCCGCAGCCGGTGGTTGTAGAGCAGCTCCCGGACGAAGGCCAGTCCCCGGGCCTTCCCGCCCAGGGATCCCCCGCCGATCTTGGCGAACCCCACCTGGGGGTCGAAGCTGTCCCGGCTGAAGGCGGCCACCACCCCGCTCTGCCGCTCGCGGCGGAACTCGCGGATCGATTCCAGGAGGTAGTTGCGCATCTGGCCGGTGGAGCCGAAGTCCCCCACCGTCCGGCGGCGGAGTTCCCGGGCCAGCTTGAACTCGGTGCGGGCCCGGAGCCAGGTGGAGAACTGGTTCCGGCTGGCCGGCTCGAAGATCGCCTCGTCCGGCACGTTCCCGAGCAGGTCCTCCATGTCCCGCAGGCTGTCCGCCCGTCCCACCTCGACCCCGTTCTGGTCCCGGAACACGAACCCCCCGAATCCGAAGTTCCGGAGCATGAACTCCCGGAGTTCGCGGAGCAGGAAGGGCGAGTCCTTGAGCACGATGCTCGCGTGGACTTCGGCCGCCTTGTCCACGTAGGCCCGGTCCCGGGTCTGGAGGAGGATGGGCAGGTCGGGCTCCTCGGCCCGCACCATGCGCGCGAAATCGATGCCGGCGTGGGGGGACGGCACCCCGCCCCGGGGGAAGTCCACGTCCGAGATGATGCCCAGGACCAGGCCCTTGTACATGCGGTAGTAGGTCTCGGCGTCCTCGTAGCTGGTGGCGAGCAGGATCTTGGGCCGGGCCCTCATGCGCATGAGCTTGTGGGTGAGGTTCACCCCCTCCGCGATGACCCGCTGGGACTGCTTGACCAGCTCGGTGTAGAGATGGGGCAGGAAGGACGAGTAGTAGCGGACGCTGTCCTCGATGAGGATGATGACGCTGACCCCGGCCAGGGCCACGTCCGTCTCCACGTTCCACTGGTCCTCGATGGTCTTGACGATGGCCAGGAGGATCCGGAAGTCGCCGTGCCACAGGAAGACCTGGTCGATCATCGCGGTGGTGTCGCTGGAGTGGATGGCCACCAGCTCCCGGTCGTCGAAGGCCAGGACCACCACCGGGAGGGTGGGATGATCCCGCTTCACCTCCTGGGCCAGCTGCGACCACGGCATGTCCCCCACGTGCAGGGTGGTGATCACCAGGTCGTAGGGTTGCCGCTGCAGTTCCTCCACCGCCTCGGAGCCGGTGGAGACCCGGGTCATCCCCGGCACGTGGCGGAGGTTGAGTTCCATGAACTCGTTGAGGATGACCTCGTCCAGCTGCCCGTCCTCCTCCAGGAGGAAGGAGTCGTAGGGGCTGGCCACCAGGAGGATGCTCCGCACCCGGTGGGGCATGAGGTTCTGGAAGTGCTGGAGGCGGTCGTCGAGCTGCTGCTGGTCCGGATCCTCTTTCATGCACGTCTCCCGGGCGAGGGCGGACCGCGACGGGGCCCGCTCCGGGCCGCCGCCCATTGTACCCGGTCGGGCCGCCGGCGGTCAGCACGGTACGGCATGCGGGCCGGGGACAAGCGACCTGCTTGCCGCCCGCCGCCGCGCGGCATAGCATGACCCGGAGAAAGGAGACACGGTGAAGGCGCTCTCGCCGGAACGGGCCCGGCGTATCTACGACCGGATCGGGTCCCTCCAGGATTCACAGGCGTTCTACGAGGACCGCGGGACCGGCCTCCTCCTTCGCCACGGCCGGTTCCCCGACGCCCGCCGGGTGTTCGAGTTCGGCTGCGGCACCGGACGGTTGGCCCACCGCCTGCTGTCCCGGGAACTCCCGCCCGGGGCGATCTACCGCGCGGTGGACCTGAGCCCCCGGATGGTCC
>Ga0307424_1001739_pt1 | contig 11211 bp, 9 predicted proteins | sample SalMarWE160320MG_FD_202157 | JGI IMG/M metagenome (GOLD analysis project Ga0307424, IMG submission 202157) | Salt marsh sediment microbial communities from the Plum Island Ecosystem LTER, Massachusetts, United States - WE1603-20 | ecosystem: Environmental > Aquatic > Marine > Intertidal zone >...
ATGGTGCCTGCCCCTGACGCTGCGAAGCGGTTGGCTGAGCTTGACGCGGAACAGTATGGGTGGGCGAAGGTTCGTGCTCAGGGCAGCCGAGAGAAGCCGTTCTATACTGATTTGGTTGCATTGCCTTTAGGCGCTGAAGTTTCTTGGAAAGAACGGTTAAGGCTTGAGGAGCAGTTTCATCATTTGACTCCGGGAGGTCACCTGTGTGTTGTACCTGTTGCTGATGAGCCGCAAAAGCCTGAGGACCTGCTGTCCATCACCAGAGAGGTTGCTGGAAACTACGGGGTTGGCTTCTATGTTTTCAATCGGAACATTGCTTACTGTGCTGTTTGTCGGCAGATTTTCTATGGAAAACTAGAGAAATGTCCTTCATGTGGCTCCGTTAACATGCTCCAGACCTTCAGTCGAGTATAACCAGAAAACAGTGCATTTTTGTGTGGTGCAGCAGTTCTGTCCGTTTGACCCCTATATATAATAAAAATACATCTTGACCAATACCGCTCCATCCGCTTTAGTTGCTGGCTTATATTCGACGAATTAGCCGCGATAGCTAAATGTTAATTTGATTGGGCGCTTATACAGAATTTTATACTATTAGGACTAAAAAATTAAATAGACGACTTTACATTAAACTTTAATCTCACGAGTAAAAGAGGGAATTTTCAATGGGCTTTTCAAAAGATTTCGGTAGTTCTCCTGCGCATCCACCAGCCAACGGCGTAGTGGTTTACACAACCAGCGGATGCACTCGATGTAACATGCTGAAAAAATGGCTAAAAAACAAAAACACAAATTTTGAAGAAAAAAATCTGGAAGACTCGGACGTAATGACCGATTTGGTAATGAGAAACTTTGTTGTGCAGTCTGCCCCAGCAGTAGAAATTGGTGGAACAGTTTACACGGATAACCAGATATTCGAAGGCAACGGATTAATCAAACCAGATTTCTCAAAAATGTTCGGGGTCATGTAAAGTGACCGAGATAATTCAAAAGCTTCGGCCAATGGTTAGGGGAACCGATGGCTTCATTATTCCTTGGAACCGAAACGAAATAGTGGAGCAGCTCCTGACCGAAACAAAACTGGCTGAACAATTCTATGAAACAAGAGCCATAAACAGACAAGACGCTGAAGAGATAGCCCTTGATGTAGAACAGAAGATTTTTGACCTGAACCTCAAGTTCATCAGCGGACCCCTAATACGGGAACTGGTAAACAATGTTCTGTTATCCAAGTCCTCACAGAAGCCCGAGTTTGCCCTCTACCGAAACATCTTGACTCGAGTAGGTGCGCCCGTCTATGACGCCTACAAGATAGATATGGGTGAGGGCTTCAAGGCAAAAGAAAACGCGAACCTTCAACCTAACCCCGAAACAGCACACAAAAGAAAAGCAGACTGGGTCTCAGGAGAAGAATACCTGCTGCTGATGCCCCCACACATTGCTGATGCTCACCTGTCAGGCGACCTCCACATACATGACCTAGAATACTTCGGAACGCGTCCGTTCTGTCAGGACTGGGACTTACGTTACTTCTTCTATTATGGGCTGATGCCTGACGGACTTGGCACAAGAACAAGTATTGCGGGTCCAGCCAAGCATCCTGAGGTTGCTATTCTGCACACCGCCAAGATACTGGCTTCTGCGCAGACAAACTTTTCTGGCGGCGAGGGCTTCTACAACTTCCTAGTTTTCCTTGCGCCGTACTTTAGAGGCTTGAGTTACGAGCGGGTTCGGCAGCTTATGCAGATGATGTTCTTCGAATACACTCAAGCGTATGTGGCTAGGGGCGGTCAGCTGGTCTTCAGTAACATTCAGGTGCAGCCGGGAGTTCCTGACCTGTGGAAAAACGTTCCTATTGTAATGAATGGACGTGTTGGACCAGACGTTTACGGAAACTACGAAGACGAAGTCCGCATGATGTTCCGCGCCCTATATGATGTGGCTGGAAAAGGCGACGCCTGGGGAAAACCCTTCAACTTTCCGAAGCTCGAGAACTCTTTGAGTCCCGAGTTCTTCAAGCCCGAGTACGATGATGTGTGGCTTGACGTTCACAAAGTTGTAGCCAAGTTTGGGCTTCCATACTTTGATAACTTGATGCCTGCTTACAGGGGCTACGGCAAAGGAGTCTCCTGTTACCAATGCTGTGCATACTGTTTTGTTGAAACCCCGGAAGACAGCCCAGACTTCTACGATAAGCTCAACTTTAACGGCGGAAAGCACTTTACGATGGGTAGCTGGCAGGTTACGAGCCTGAATCTTCCAAGACTTGCTTACAAAGCCAACGGAAATGACGAGTTGCTCTTTGAGGAGAGCCGCAGACTGATGGATTCTGCTCTTGATGTGTTCAAAGCCAAGAAGAAGTGGATGGACCTTGCCTTGAAGCATGACCGGATACCCTTCGCCACCCAGCGTCCATTGGATCCAAGAACTAGAGAGAAAGGGACTCAGGCTGTAGACTTTGATGCATTAACCTTTACGATTGGTCTTGTGGGCGGAAACGAGATGGCTCAGTATCACACTGGATATCAGCTGCACGAAAACGATGAATCAGTCAAGATTCTTATCAAGGTGATTTTGGAGATGCAGAAATACAAGAAGGAGCTAGAATCGAGGAGCGGCTACAAGATTGCCTTAGCGCGGACTCCTGCCGAGTCTACTGCCCAAAGGTTTGCCATATCTGACTTAATCACTGATGCTTATCGACCTAATGCGGAGAAGCTTGTTAAGGGAGATGTGGGACAAGCCAAGTTTCTGCTTAACAACCGCAAAAAGGATGTTCCCGTCTACTACAGTAACGGAACTCACGTTGATGTGGGCGCCAAGATGGGACTGTTTGACCGCATGAACATCGAACAGAAGTTCTTCCCGCTATTGAACGGCGGAAACATGCTGCATATCTGGCTGGGAGACGCTAATCCAGACCCTGAAGCACTCTACAAGTTGACCAAACGGATCACGACACAGAGCAACATCGGCTACTTCGCATACACCAAGGACCTGACAGTCTGCAGCAACTGCGGAAAAGTCACTTCGCCCATGCGTGAACAGTGCCCCAACTGCAACTCAGCTGATGTGGAATGGTGGTCCAGAGTTACAGGCTATTACCAAGCAGTCAGCGGATGGAACAATGGCAAAAAAGAGGAACTCATGAACAGATACAGAACCGGACTCTAAACGTCTTCAAAAAATGTTGCGGGGACACCGCATAATCCCCAATTTTGCCTTTTCTTCAACCCTTGTACAGTAAATTTAAAATAGCGGCTGCATAAATCATTGCGCAGAAATCTCTTAATTCTATTTGGAGTGTCAAAACAGAAAAATGGCAAAACCCCGAAGTAATGGAACCTGTAAGCAACCCCCTGGTCTGTCGGATATACGACCAGACGGCTGGAGTGACAACCGCGAACGCCAACTGAAACTGAAACGCCAATCATGGCAAGTTATGGTCGGCAACACAATATTTCTTGAAGCAAGAAACTTGGCACCTATCCTAGGATGTGAACGTGTTTATCTAAAATTTGAGGGCAGCAATCCAACTGGAACCCAGAAAGACCGCATCGCAATGGTGCTTGCTGATCAGGCAGTCACTTCAGGGCTAGAAGGAATTTCAACCGCAACCTGCGGCAACTTTGGAGTGGCAATCTCATACGCTGCGCGGCATTACGATTTAGCTGCCAACATCTATATCCCTAAGAAATATGATGTGCCAAAGGATCGGCTGAAACGTATGGAAAATTTCGGCGCAAAAGTGCACTTTGTTGATGGCTACTATGAGGATGCAGTGGCTTACTCTAGTCAGCAGGCAATAGAGAATCGCTGGTTTGATGCTAATCCTGGAGTAAACGAAGTTCCTGATCTGTCTTTAGCCGCTTATGGAGAAATTTCGCTTGAGATTTACCGTGACTTGAGGCGGGTTCCCAACTATATCTTCTGTCCTGTTGGAAACGGCACATCTCTTGCGGGCATCTACGCTGGCTTCAAAAAGTTGTATCTGTCCGGTAAGACTATGAGCGTCCCAAAGATGGTGGCTACTAGCACACGGCGAGGCAACCCTGTAATAAAATCCTTCAAAGAAAACAAACGAACAATACTTGATCTAAAACCTGAAGAAATCAAAGAGAGCAAAGTCAATGAGCCGCTAACAAACTGGCATTCATTCGATGGACAACTTGCCCTTGACGCAATCTACGAATCTGGAGGCTTCGCAGAATACGCCTCAGACACAAAAATGATGGAGTTCTCAAAGCTGGTCCGCTCAGAAGAAGGGCTAAGTGTTCTTCCCGCAGCAGCTAGCACACTCGCTGTAATGCAAACTCTTGGCAGAGAAGGTTTCATCGTAAAGGGAACGTTCGTGGCAATCCTGACTGGCAGAGACTTCGACTAAAACCTGCCATTTAGCTACAGCATGCGTTTCATGATTAGGTCCCCTTTTTCGGAAGTAGAGGCTGTCTCAAATCCATGTTTTGCATAGAACTGCTGTAACGGAATCCCTTTCTCGTCCCTTATTTCGGTGTCTAAAACTATCGCGTGATACTGTTTTGTTTGTGCCCAGCGAATCAAAAACTCCATGATAACGTTTCCGATGCCTACGCCTCTTGGTCTGACAGCAAAAGTGTCCAGATAGAATGACTTTATTTGTTCGTCTGGAATCGAGTACCCGAAAAGGAGAATTTGTGGCTTACCGTCTACGGTGATGAACCAGAAGACCAGCTCTGGCTTTTCAAGCATCTCTGTTAATTTTTTAAAAGAATACTGTAGTTCCCGCCTGAAGTTCGCCTCCTCCATGCCGTGAAACCAACTGAAGTAATGTCTGTTCAATTCTGATGGAAAAATTATCTCCAGTCTTCCCTCATACAGGCTGCCAAGTTCGCCTAGAATCTGCAGCCAAAATGGATTATCTTTTTCTGGTTGCAGTATCGGTCTTGTTTTGTTCACTGTTTCTTTTCTCCCCAAAGGTTGCCCGTTGACTAGCCTAAGTTCTATCTTCTATAGTTTTAGACCATAGCGACTGCATGCCGATTCCAGAAGTCTGCACACAAGCTCATCGTAACTGTAGCCCGACTTCATTGCCATGTACGGATAGAATGACAGGTCGTTTTCTTCGGTGTCGAAGTCCATTCCTGGCAACGGATTGATTTCCAAGAAAAACAGTTTTCCTTCACTGTTCATGCGAAAGTCGATCCGTGCAAAGTCTTTAGCATCCAAAGCATACCAGATATCACGTGAAAGCTGCTCAAGTGTGCTCTTCAGTTCTTCTGGGATTTTTGCGGGACAAACGTAGTGATCCAGAGAGTCTAGGACGGTTTTGGCTCGTTGCCCAAATACGCCGCCTACCTCAGGGAACTTGGAGAAATCGATTTCCAGAATCGCGAGAACCTCCGGATCCATGCCTGCCCGTCCGAGTAGTCCGGTGCTGAATTCTCTGCCCTCAATAAACTGTTCAACCAGTATCGGCTGATGATACTCGTTTAGCATCTGTTTGAGTCTTGTGTGCAGCTGCGTTTTGTCTTGTACCAGGTTTTCTTCGGTGATGCCAATCGAGGAGCCTTCCTCGTTTGGCTTCAGGATGTATGGGAAACCTTTGTTGATTCTCTTTGCCTCTTGAAGGTTTCCGCACACGTAAAACTTTGGCGTAGATATGCCATAATAAAGAAGAGCCTTTTTTGTCCATGCCTTGTTTAAACAAATTGCAGTGGTTAGCACGTTGGAGCCAACGTAGGGTATGTGTAGCATTTCAAGTATGGCGGGCACATGCGATTCGCGACTGCCCCCTCTTAGCCCCTCTGCCCTGTTAAAAACAAGGTCTGGTTTTGCTTTTTTGATGTTTTCGGCAAAGTTTTCGTCCGCTTCCACAAAAACATACTCGTTTCTCGTCTCTTCGATGCCATGTTTTATGAGTTCAATAGTGTGAGGAGGATCGTACTCGACCTCGAACTCGGTTTCTGCGTGGCGCGTATTCAGAACTAGTGCTATCCGCATTATTACTCATCTTCTCTAAAGATGGAATCTGAGCATAAATAAAATCTTAGCCCTTCTATTCTGTTAGCAGTGGAATGAATCCAGTTCCTCTTTATAGATCGAATTAACCATGTTTCGCAGTTCTTTGGGCACAGATATCGCAGTGTGTAAGGTGCAGAATGTTTTGTGCAGCTCCTCTTCCCTGTCATTCGCTTCCTGATACAGCGGGCTTGCCTTAAACTCCTCAACCAGCCCACTTTTAACGCCTCTTTTGGCTGCAAGATAGAACGCAAAAAGCTGCTCGTCCCTGCCCACCTTAGTGTGAGCATACGTCATCGTGATAGATTTGCCTCCAAACAAAGTAAAAAACCGTTTATACTCTGGCTCCAGCATGTTCACGCGTAGCCCAATATTTGTTGGGTCGATTCCGCTTCCAACACACATCAAATACATTTTCGCGCATATACTGCAGTTGTGGCACCAGTGGTAGTCCCGTCCTGCCTCGGTTTCGGTGAAGCAGCTCATCTGATACTTCGCAATCTCAGGGTAACGGTGCGCCAGAATGTACTGAATCATCATGTCCATGAGCGGCTCTATCACGCTTCCAGTGTTGACTGAGCGACCCGAAAACATCTGCGTGATCTGGTCAATATGCACTGTCCAACGGTGAGACTGATCATAGCAGGGATGAACCGTCCATCTGCCTTCAGAGTCCATGTATGTTGAGGCTGCGGTTTGCTCATTGCCGAACAGCAGATACTTTGCTTTGAGGGCATACGCGAACGGTATTAGCTCCAGCGCATACTCTGTTGTTTGCAGTCCCCAGCCCATCTCCGTGAACGGCACCCCCAGATACGGGTAGTCCCTGAACTTTCCGGTTTCATGCTTCAGAATGTTCAATTGTTTGCCGAACTCGTCTTTGAAGCGCCTCGCCAGTTCGGTTTTGTGTTTCTGTTCGTAGGTCATGCTCTGCTCTACAACATAGACCATTTCTGGTTCAAGCCCGATTTCGTCCGCCACCGCGTAGGTGAGGAGGCTGTCCTTTCCGAAGCTTAATCCAACAAGGGAGCCTGATGCCGAGTCCACAGGCTGCCATGAAGGATACACCACGTCCGAGTCAAGAAACTGGTAATCTGTATTGAAGAACTTCCTGACCGCCTCATCAGTGCTGGTTCCATCAACCTCTGTGCAGGAGGGAATGTCCTTCAAGAAGTTTTGGACAAAGTAGGGCTCCAGCAATGGGCAGCCTGAATGGTAAACTATTGTGGGTGAATCAAATATGAGCGGCAGATGCATGGTGGTGGCGAGCGCAAGATTATCTTTTAGTGCCGTTCGCGTTTCTTTGGGCGTTGCCTCCCAAACATATGCTGGATATTTTATTGGGTACGGCATGTCGCGAAAACCAAGTTCCACTCCAACATCTGTGACCTTCGAGTAGATGTGCAGCGGATTCATAACAAAAGAATTTGACGAAACTCCCATTAATAACTGTGCATACGCTAAACCTAATCTTAATAGCGCGGATAATCTCAAGTACCATTCTATTCGGATAATCGGTTAAGGGCGTAAAATATGAAATACAGAAAGATGGGTTCTCTTGATTGGGAAGTGTCCGCTCTCGGTTTTGGGTGCATGCGGCTGCCAACAAGCGGGCTACGCAACAAAGTGGACGAAAAGTGCGCCATAGAGATTATCCGCGAAGGCATTGACCTTGGAATAAATTACTTGGATACGGCTTGGCCATAGCATGAAGGCGCCAGCGAAGTGATTCTTGGTAAGGCTCTCAAGGATGGTTACCGAGAAAAAGTTCATGTAGCCACGAAGCTTCCAACATTCCTTGTTAAAACAGAAAAAGACTTTGACACATTTTTGAATAACCAGTTGAAGCGGCTTCAGCTTGACTGCATAGACGTTTACCTGTTCCACTGCCTGAACAAATCCGAGTTCGAGAAGATCAAGCGCCTGAATCTGATAGACAAGATGGAGAAGGCGAAGGCTGAAGGAAAAATCAGGCACATCGGCTTCTCGTTCCACGACATTTTTCCTGTCTTGAAGGAAATAGTTGACTATTACAGCTGGGACCTTGGACAAATCCAGTACAACTACGTGGATACAGAGATTCAGGCAGCAACTGACGGCTTAAAGTACCTCCACAAAAAAGGCATAGCCGCTGTCATAATGGAGCCAGTCAAGGGAGGCTTACTCGCGAATCCGCCAAAAGAAGTCCGCGACATTCTCAAAAACGCGGAAAACCAGAGGACTCCCGTGGATTTGGCGCTGCAGTTTCTCTGGGACAGACCTGAAGTGTCAGTTGTTTTGAGCGGCATGAGCTCGAAAAGGCAGGTTGTTGAGAACTGTGCAAGCGCAGACAAGTCAGGAGTCAACTCGTTAACCCAGAATGATCGTGTCATGTTCCAGGAAATCGCTGGGGTCTTAAGGAGGGGCATGCTGGTTCCATGTACCGGATGTGGCTACTGTCTGCCTTGCCCCGAGGGGGTGAGTATCCCATGCAATTTTGCGTTGGCAAATAATATGGTGGCTGGATCCAGCTCGGTTATGGATGTCGTGTTTAGATGGCAAATGAAACGTAACTATAAGGGGTTAGCGCAGTCCAAGGAAGAGCGTGAAAGAACTGGAAAAGAGGGCAGCTCACTTCTATGCGTTGAATGTGGGGTATGCATTCCGAAATGCCCTCAATCGATTAACATTCCTGAAGAACTCAAAAAAGTAAATGAGGTAATATCTAAACAAAAAATAACTGTAAAAGAAATTTTTCAGATGCTGCTCTACGGTGTCAGGAATTGGCGGCTTGTTCTTTCTCGTGTAATGCGACGCGGTTCCAGTTGAATCGTGACGACGCCGTTAATCCCGTTTGAGCTTTCTACTCTTCATCTCCAACGAACTGCATGGATTGTCCGCAGCATACAAGCACTCCGTTACCTGACGCGATAATCTTCACAACGTTACCGCAGATTTTGCATGCGTACATTTCTCCCTCTTGTGTCATCCACTCACCTCCCTTTCTCACTTGCAAGCTTTGTATTCGGTCTAAAGTTCTGTTGAGGGAAATTCTATTCGCCGCAAATATTTCTTTGCATATTCTGGTTCATGCGAAAGCTCTTGGCTTCTCAGAAGCTGCTTCTCAAGCCTGTCCAATGCTGTGCGAAACGTTGCCTCAACTCCGTAGCCTTCGCTGGAGCTGAAAAACGAGCCTCTTCTTGTCCTAAACTGGAGCCGACAGTGAAGCAGCTGCTGCCCCTTGAAGTTTGTTCCATGAGTTTTCATGTACACGAAAAGTGCACCAGCCTCCAACGTCTTCTGGTATTTGCTTGCAAACGATTCGAAATCCCCGATAATAAAGCCGCGTTGAATCGCATCTATTTCTACACCCTTCACTGAAAACTGGACGCTGATCTTCTGTTTTGGCATCTCCATTTCGGCTAGCGGCTCAAGAATGTCTCTTTTTGTCAGAATTCCTGCAGGTCTTCCTTTACTGACGACAATCAAAGAAGTGATGTCAAATTCCTGCATTTTCTCTACAGCGTCTTTCAGAATAGTCTCTGGCAACACTGTGATGACCGGCTTCGTCATTATTCCCTTCGCTTGGATGCTTAGAACTGGAACTTTCTCTCCGGATATTTCGCCTACTGTTTGGCGTTGTCTTGGCTGAAAGATGCCTGTGATGATGTCATTGATGCTTACAATACCCACGAGAGTGCCATCTCTAACAACGGGCACGTGAGATATGCCGTGTTCCCTGAAGAGGCTTAGGACTGCTCCCACCGATTCGTCTTCTTCGATAAGGAACGGCTTCTTTGTCATCACATCCTCAACTTTGGTGCTGCCCCACTTTCCAATAACTGCTCCCTGAATAACAGCATCATCAGTAACGATTCCAACCATTTTTTCTCCGCTGAAAACCGGAAGCTGGCTAATTCTACTAGTTATCATTAGTCTCGCTACCTCACCAAGAGAATCTTCTGGTGATACTGTGGGCGCTGAACGCATCAGACTCTCCACTTTGGTTGTAGCCGGATCATATCGTGAACTGACTATCCATCTGTGGGCGATTACGCCCGCGTATTTTCCTTTACTGTTTAAAACAACCAAAACTTGTGTTGATGCGTCTTTAAAGACAGAGAGGCATGCAGAAAGCGGGTCGTCTTTGCTGACGCTCTTAAACTTGGTTGAAAACACATCTTTTACTATGCTTGAAACCATACTCACTTCTCCAAATAGCCCATTTCTACAAAAAGTGCTTCTAACACAACATTATTACCCAATGCGCAGTCTTTAACGTTTTGCCTGCACTACACGCTACAGCTTAAACCTTGTTTGGCTACTTTATTGCTCCCAAAATAAGCGCTAAAAGAGCCGTCCGCGTGACTATGCCATTCCATACCTGCTGGAAGTATCTTGCGTGAGGCGTATCGTCAACTTCATGGTCGATCTCGTCCACCCTCGGCAACGGATGCATAATAATCATGTCCTCTTTCGCGTCCCTTAGCGTGTCAAGCCCAATCTTGTATGTTCCCCTGACCTTGGCGTATTCAGCTGGGTCAGGAAATCTTTCTTCCTGAATCCGCGTTACATAAAGCACATCCGTTTCAGGCAAAACATCCCCAACAGCGGTTCCCTCAGTTATCCTGATTCTCTTCTTTATGGCGTCAGAAACTTCCCTGCGCATTCGGAGAAGCATCGGCGAAACCAGAAACAGGTTCACATTGTATAATGACAGAGCGTACGCCAATGAGTGAACCGTGCGCCCATACCTTAGGTCTCCCATCAAGGTGATGTTAAGTCCATCAATCGTTCCCTTCTCTTTCAGTATGGTGTACAGGTCCAGCAAAGCCTGAGTCGGATGCTCCTCAGCTCCGGAGCCAGCATTTATCACAGGAACATCAGAAAACTCGGCTGCTAACCTAGCCGCTCCCTCCAGCGGATGCCGAAGCACAAGAACGTCAGCATAGTTTTCGACAACCCTGATGGTGTCCGCCAAGTTTTCGCCTTTCTTGATTGCAGCAACTTTAGGCTCTGCAAAACCGATAGCTGTTCCTCCAAGCTTGTTCATGGCGGCTTCGAAGCTTAGGCGGGTTCTTGTGCTGGGTTCAAAAAACAGGGTTGCCAATATTTTGCCGTGGAGCATTTCTGAGCCGCTTCTGGCTATGGGCTCCATGGATGCGGCGGTTTTCAGTATGTAATCGATTTCTTCTCTGCTGAAATCTTTGATGGATACTATGTCGCGTCCCTTAA
>Ga0307424_1001740_pt1 | contig 11208 bp, 11 predicted proteins | sample SalMarWE160320MG_FD_202157 | JGI IMG/M metagenome (GOLD analysis project Ga0307424, IMG submission 202157) | Salt marsh sediment microbial communities from the Plum Island Ecosystem LTER, Massachusetts, United States - WE1603-20 | ecosystem: Environmental > Aquatic > Marine > Intertidal zone >...
GACGCCCGTCAGGAGCAGGACGCAGATCACGCCGAACGGCGGCGAGATCGCCAAACAAAGCAGCGTGCCCCCGATCATCGGCGCCAAGGCGCCCCGGCCATCGCCGAGGTGGGCCCGCGCAAACCCGAAGAACGCCATTGCCAGGCCAGTGATGATGAATGGTTCCCGCATCTGGGAGGCACCCAGCAGAACTGCTTCCGGGTAGAGTGCCACCACCCAAGCGGCGAAGGCCCCGGCGCGGGCGCCGAAAAAGATCCCGGTAAATGCCCAGGTGAACACCACTGCCAAAGCACCGACAGTGGCCGCCAGCTCGACGACCATCAAGGGCCGGTGCACGTGTTCGCCCAGGCCCCGGTACATCCCGGCAGTGACGAAGAGCAGCGTGCCGTACTGATCGCTGGTGTAGCGCGGGCTGAATGCCGCCGTCAGGGGTTTGTCGGACGCGGCCAGTGCCCATGCATCGTTGTCGCGCTTGCTGGCGTCATAGAAGACGTAGCCGGCGCGTTGGATCGGCTCATCGTAGCCCCAGATGGGCAGCGCCACCTCGAGCCCCCATCCGACAAGAATCCGGAGGCCGACCGCTGCTCCCAACGCCAACGCCAGCCATCGCGGCCGGTCGGCGCCGGCCACCCAGCGCCAGGTGCCGACCACCAGCCCGGCGCAGACCGCGCTGACCACAGCGTACCCGTACCAACCTGAGAAGGGCGGGCCAACCGGATCCAGACCCGAAAGAAGGACCGTCGCGGCCACGACCCCGGCCGCCCACGGCCAGAAGGATGTCAGACGGCTCATGAACCCCTCGTATGCATTTGCCTGGCGATCAGTTCGCGACGGATCGCGATCAGGACCGTAACAACAACGAACAGCTGCAAGGGTACCAAAAAGCGCGGGTTGTCCCCGTGATCGACCAGGGTTTGCACGATCGAACTGACCCAGACCGTCCCAGCCATCAGGACCAAGAACCGTTCGATCCCCCATCGCCGGCGGAGCCTTGCACTGGCCGCCACAAGCAGGCTGATGACGAGGAAAGCCGCGTTGGCCATCAGGCTGATGCCACGGCCCAGCCAACCCCAGGCGACGAACAACGACTTGAGGCCAGCCGGATGGACAGAACCCGGATCCCAATACACCGGCGCCTTCCAGAATGCGATCCATCCCGTGACCACATCCCGGCCGTAGCGCAAAGGATGGGTCAGGATCAGCTGCAGGGAGAGCGTCTCCATCTTCTGTGACAAGGCAAAGAAGCTCAGCCCTGTCTTCTCCGTCAGCTCGGGAATGGCGTCCCAAATGGCGTTGGTCTGGACCCCGCGATCGGCCAGCCGCTGGTCACGATACTTAATGTAGGTATCGCGTATGGCCGCTTCGCTGTCCGGCAAGTCGTCGAAATAGGAACCGGTGTGCTGGACCAGGTTGTAGCCGCTCATCGTGCTGGGCGACAGCATGCCGTAGTGGTTGTGGATCCACGCGATCCAACCACCCAGAATGAGAACGGCGGGCAGGCTCAAAGCAGCCACTGCCCCCAGCCGTCGGCGCCAGTCGCCGCCGGCCGCCAGCCAGACGAAGGGCATCAGGAAGACAGGAAGGAAGTAGAAGAGCGTGCGCACCATGCCGGCCAGGCTCGCCGCCAGCCCAAGGGCGGCGGAGAAGAGCAGCAGTCGGCGCAGGCTGCGCTGTGGCGTGATGGTCAAGAACAGTGCCAGGCTGCCCACCAGGAAGAATGTGGTCAGCGTCTCGGAGAGCAGGTTGGCCTCAAACAGCACCTGGGCGGCGATCACATCGTACAGCACTCCGGCGGCGAAGGCCCAAGGTGCACTTTGGGTCAACCGAAGCGCGACGTAGAAGAGCAGCAAGGAGATGGCCACCCCGATCGCCATTTGCGTCCCCCACACGGCCACCGGCTTGAGATCGAGCAGCGCCAGGAAGGCCGGGTAGCCGGGAACGCGCGTCCCGTCATAGCCCTTGAGCCACGAGCGTGCCAGCACCTCCGCCAGCCGCATGTATGACGGCGAGTCGCCATACGAAACCGGGGCATAGGTCGACGCCAGGACGGCGCGCTCGACGATCCCGACGGCCGCCAACAGCACCCCCCAACGCACCCAAGGCAGCTCCCGACCCCGCGCCACGGCCCCATGGAGAGTCACGCTTCCACCCCCAACCCATCGAGCGCCCGTTCCGCCCTCGCCCGCCAAGAATGCCCTTCGGCCTGACGGCGGGCGGCCTCGCCCAGCTCATGCCGGCGCCCGGGATCCGCTTGAAGGGCGCGGATCGCCTCCCGCCACGCCTGTCGATCCTCCGGCGGCAGCAGGATCGCCCAGTCTTTGTGAAGAATTTCACGAATGACGGGGAGGTCGCTGGCCAGGATAGCGCGGCCGGCGGCCAGGTATTCGTAGGCTTTCATGGGATTGGCGAAGGCAGCCGTGTCGCCACCGCTGCTGACAGAGATCCGGTGCTGGTACGGCATCAGCAGCAGATCGCATGCTTCCTGGATCGGCGGCAGGATTTCCTGAGCGACAAAACCGGTCAGAGTCAGGTTGGCGACTCCTTCCTCCGCCGCCCGGCTGCGCCATCGCTCGACGGCGGCATCCTCTCCGCCGGCCCAGACGAAGCGGATATCCGGCATCTCCTGGGCCAGGTCGAACATCAGGTTGGCGCCCCGGCCCGCATACAGATGTCCCGTGTAGCCGACCGTGAACGCTTCGGGCCAGCCGGCCTTGCGGCGCGCGGCAGCTGGCGTGGATAGGCTCTGGTAGTGCGACAGATCCACCCCGTTTGGTGCGACAAGAGCGAATGGCGCTTCCATGGGATGGTCATAGGAATCCGCCAGGTACCGCCGGAGGGCCTCGGTCGTGACCAGCACTCGCCGCGCGCCTGGCCCGGCCAAGAAACGCCGGAAGAGCATCGGCCCACCACGCCCAGGCGGACGGTCGTGCAGTTCCAGCAGGGTTGGCAGCCCTTGTCTTGCCGCCAAAGCTGCCGCCTGAAGAGGCCACACGTAGAACAGGTCAGCCCCCCAGCGCCGCGCCTGCCGCAGGGCGCGCCAGGCATAGTCGTAGCGTCGAAGCCCCGGCCAATCCCGCACCCAATGCAAGTCCAACGACTGGTGCAAGCCATAATGGGCCACAAGCTCGGGGGGCGACACGCTTGGATCCCGCCCCGGCACCCACACGGCGACGTCATGACCCAGGTCCGCCAGAGCCTGGCAGGCATGCATCAGCTGCATTGAATTGGCGGTGCGTGACGGGATGGTCGACATCCCGATGCAGGCGATGCGCATCGATCAGCCCCCCGGTGCCAGGGCCGGTTCGGCCTCGGCGCGACGGATCTCGCGCAATGTCTTGACCACCAGCGTCCCGGCCGTGCCAACGAAGAAGGCACTCAGCAGAGCGGCCATGCCAATCGCTCCAAAGACGGGCACCAGCCACAAGATGCCGCCGATGCGCAGCACGGCACCCACCAGGTAGACCTTGGTCGGGTACTCGGGCATGCCCATCGGCAGCAGGACGTTGCGATTCCAGTAGAAAATGTTGACCACGGCCACTCCGATGATCAGCACCATCAGGCTGGCGTAGGCCGGCCCGAAGGTGGCCCCATAAGTATGATCGATAATCCACGGGCCGAGGAAGACCAGCCCCAGTGAAGCCGGCACGGTCCAAATCGCCGAAAGCAGGCTCCCGCTCCGCAGCAGGTAGCGCACGTTCTCCCAACGGCGTCCGCCGACCTCGCGGGCGACCTCGCGATAGGTTGTGCTGATCAGCGGATCCACCGGGATCAAGAGGATGTTCATGAATGCCAAGGCGACTTTGTAGTAGCCCGCCTGCAGGGGGCTGGCCAGCGCGTTGAGCCAGAGCATCTCCGAATCGCGGGTGACGAGGGTCAGGGTGGCGGTGATGTTGGTGCTCAAAGCAAAGCGCACCATCTCACGGCGCCGCGGCGCGATCAGGCTGTATCGAGCCCGCCACCAGCCCGGCCCCCACTGGCGGCGCGCCTCCCACAGCGCGGCCCCCGAAATCCCTACCGCCCACACGACTTTTCCAACCAGGTACGCCAGCACGACGGCGCGCAATCCCCCGCCCGTGACAAACGCGGCCACGATCAGGGCCAAGGTGATAAGGCTCTGGGCGATGGTGATCACGGCGATCAGCCGGTAGCGGTCGAAGATTTGCAGCAGGCCGTTGGAACTCTCGGCCATCAGATTGGCGAGCACTGTCAGACCATACAGGGCGAACAGCCCATGCATGTCGTGGCCGGGGGTGAGGATTCGTTCCGCCAGCGGGGCCAGCGCCAGCACCAAGGCATAGGCCAAGAAGGACGTGGCCACCTCGGCCAGGCCGGCTGTCCGAAAGACAGCCGCCGCATGCTCGTCCTGGTCCTTGGCCGAGTACTCGCCGACATAGCTCATCACCAGATCGCCCATGCGGAAAGAGGTCAAGCGGTTGATCAAGCCTGCGAATTGGGTGATGGCGCCCAGCAGGCCGAGCTGGACAACGCCAATCAACCGCGCCGCCAGGATGCTCTGAAAGAAGCTCAGCGCGGCCGAGCTGGTCTTGGCGCTAAATAGATACCCGGTGTTGCGAACGACGCGTTGAAGGAGGGGGTTGGCAACCAGGCGCTGCGCGGCCTGCCTCAGGGGCGTGGGGAGCCGATCGACCATGGTCTGTCAGTCGTCCGTCTCGACCTGCCGCGCCCAACTGCGCTCTTGGAGGTACCAGGCGACGCAGGCCTCAAGGCCCTCATCTAGTGCCGTGCCGGGCTCCCAACCCAGCAGCCGGCCGGCCTTGTCGATTTTGGCCCAGGTGGCCGGCATATCGCCTGGCGCCGGGGCAAGCCGCTCGACGTCGGCCGTCTTTCCCAGTAGGGCTTCGATCTTGCCGATGACATCGTTCATTGAGGCCGGCCGGTCGCCGCCCAGGTTGATGATTTCGTACCCCAAGGGCGCCAGGGCCATGACCGTCCCGCGTGCGATGTCGTCAACAAAGGTGAAATCGCGTTTCTGTGTGCCGTCGCCATACAGTCTCAACTTGCGGCCCTCGGCGATCCACTGGATAAAGCGAAAGATGCTCATGTCCGGACGACCCGCCGGGCCGTAGACGGTGAAGTAGCGCACCACAGTCACATCCAGACCATGAAGGTGATGATAGGTGTGGCACAGCAGTTCCGAGGCGCCCTTGGTGGCGGCATAGGGCGAGAGCGGCCGGGTGATGTCGGCCGTCTCCTGAAAGGGAGTCGGGTTCCCCAAGCCGTACAGGCTGGAGGTCGAAGCTTGGACCAGTTTGGGCACACCCTGTTCGCGGCACCATTCGAGCACGTTGAGTCCGCCGAGGACATTGGTTTGAACATACGGGCGGGGATCCCGCACGCTCGGCCGCACGCCCGCCCGGGCAGCCAAGTTGATGGCCCCGTCGGCCTTCTGTCCCTCAAGAGCAGTGACCAGCGCCTGACGATCCGAGATGTCGACCTGTTGGAAAGAGAATCCTGGATGCTGTTTGAGTTGCGCCAGCCGCCATTCCTTCAAGCGCACATCGTAGGCGTGATTCATGTTGTCAACGCCAACCACAGTGTGCCCATCATCCAGCAGCAGCGAGGCCACCTTGGCTCCGATGAAGCCTGCCGCGCCTGTAACCAGGTAGTGAGACATTAGAGCTTGATCACCTTAGGGTCGCTTCTGCCGGCCAAATCGAACGCGTTGCGCGAGTCAAACACCAGCGTTGCGGCCTCCTTGATGGCCGGGTAGTCGAGGTTGTGATGGTCGGTGACGACCACCACCAGGTCGGCCTGGCCTGCGGCGGACACCGGGTCACCCACCGAAGTGAGCGTCCAGTCCTCCTCGCTGAGCGAGGCCACATAGGGATCGTGATAGCTGACGTCGGCGCCCTTGTCCATCAGCATGCCAATCACGTCAATCGCCGGAGATTCGCGTGTGTCGGCCACATCCGGCTTGAACGCCACGCCCAGCACCAGCACCTTCGAGCCCTTGAGTGAGCGCCCCCGATCGTTGAGCGCATCCTGAATTCGCCCCACCACATAGCGCGGCATATTGGTGTTTATTTCGCTGGCCAGTTCAATAAAGCGGGCGTTGTACTTGACGCTCTTGAGTTTCCAGGAGAGATACAACGGATCGATCGGGATGCAGTGGCCGCCCAATCCCGGCCCGGGTGTGAACTTCATAAAACCGAAGGGCTTGCTGGCGGCGGCCTCGATCACCTCCCACACGTCAAGTCCCAGCCGCTCACACATCAGCGCCATTTCATTCACCAAGCCGATGTTGACCGCGCGGAAGGTGTTCTCGAGCAGCTTGGTCATCTCGGCTGCTTCGGTGGAGGACACCGGCACCACATTCTGAATGGCAAGACCGTAGAAGGCCGCTGCGACCTGCGTGCAGGCCGAGGTGATGCCTCCGATGACCTTGGGAGTGTTCTCGGTGGTCCAGTCTTTCCGACCGGGATCGACCCGTTCCGGCGAAAAGGCCAGGAAGAAGTCTTTCCCAGCCTCCAGGCCGCCTGCCTCCAACTCTGGAAGGACCACCTCGCGGGTCGTGCCCGGGTAGGTCGTGGACTCGAGGATCACAACCATGCCGGTGTGCAGATGGGGTCGCAGGGCCTGGGATGCGGCGACGATGAAGGAAATGTCCGGATCGCCGGTTTTGCGCAAGGGTGTCGGCACCGAGATGCTCACCCCATCCACGCCCGCCAGGGCCTCATAGGAGGCGCTGGCCGTAAATTGCCCGCTCTCCACGAGCGCGCCGAGCCGGCTGTTGGGCACGTCCTCGACGTAGCTGTTGCCTTGGTTCAGCGCAGCCACCTTGTCGGGATCGAGATCGACGCCGACAACATTCAGGCCGGCTTCAGCCAGCGCCACGGCCAGAGGCAAGCCAACGTACCCCAGGCCCACCACGCCCACTTTCGCCTGGCGGGCTTGGAATTTTTGGATGAGAGCCTGCGCGGCAGGCGGAAGAGAATGGGTGTCTTCGGTCACGGAAGGGTTTGTCTCCAGGTTGTTTTCAGCCGATCAGAACAGACTGAGCTGTTGCGGTTCGTCGGCGGCCGGCTCGTCGGAAGGCGCCAAATCACCCGCCTTGGTGATCCATTTGGGCAGTCGATGGAAATCGGCCTCAATGGCTGAGCGCAGCGCCGGTTGATGAAGTGCCGCCGCCGGATGATACATTGGGACCACCAGGCGGCCGTTGATAGGCTGGGCGCGGCCATGCACGCCGCTGATGCGCGCATTGGGGAAATAGCGCGCCATGGAAAAGCGGCCCAAGGTCACGATCACCTTGGGGTTGATAGCTTCGATCTGACGCTCAAGGTAGCTGGAGGTGCATGCCTCGAGTTCGTCTTCCTTCGGATCGCGATTTCCGGGCGGACGGCATTTGACGAGATTGGTGATATAGACCTGGGTCCGGTCGAGGCCGATGGAGGTCAGGAGTTCTTCGAGGAATTTCCCGGCCGCCCCGACAAAGGGCCGCCCCTGCCGGTCTTCGTGAAATCCTGGGCCCTCACCGATAAACATGATGTCAGCTTGAGCCGGACCCTCCCCCGGCACGGCCTGGGTGCGGGATTGAGAAAGACGGCACAACTCACAGGTGCGGACCTGTTCGGCGATCTCCTCCAGAATGGTCTCAGCCCCCATCGTGCACCTCCATCCGCCTCAAGCTGCCAGGTAACTCGTTGAGCGTCATGATGTGAGCATCTTCCTGGTTATCCCGATAGTACCGCGGCCGACGGCCGCTGATTTCAAATCCGAGGTTCTCATACAATTCGATGGCGGCATAGTTCGAGGTGCGGACTTCGAGCGTGGCCAACTCGGCCCCACCTCGCGCGGCTTGGCCGAGCACCGATTTCAACAGCCTGCGCGCGATGCCGCGCTGGCGAAAGTCCGGATGGACAGCCAGAGTGCTGATATGCACTTCATCAACCAGCAGCCAACAACCAACATAACCCACCAAACGCCCATCGATCTCAGCCACCAGGAGAATGGACGCCCGGTTGGCGGTCAACTCGAAGCGATAGCTGCTCTCGGGCCACGGTTGTGGAAACGAAAGCTGGTCGATCTCCAAGACGAAGTCCAAATCATCCATCGTCATGGGACGGATGACAACGTCGGTAACGGCCACCATCAGGCTGTCGATTCCACGTCACCGAGATAGGTGGGCGTCAAGATCGCGGTTTCCGGCAGTTTCCCGGCTTTCAACCGCTTGAAGGCGAGTTCGGCCAGGAACCCTGGGCGCCGTACGCTCATCGCTGGAGATGCCAGGGTCACCTGACTCATCTTGTGAAGCTCGGTTCGCTGGGACGCATCCAACTCGCCACATACGAGGCTGGGTTGGTCAAGATGCGAAACCAATTCGTCCCAACCCCAATTCTCGGGGTCGGAATCGGCATTCCACCTTTGAGCGCCCCATTTGTACCATACCGCCGCGAAGCGTTCGCGGCCGGCAACGATCAGTGTCAGCAAGCGCAAATCAGCCGCGGGCTGGGCTGCCGCTAGGATGTCGAGGGTAGGTACGCCGATCAGGGGAATGCGCTGCGCCAGGGCGATGCCCTTGGCCAGGGCCATGCCGATACGCAGTCCGGTGTAGGAGCCTGGCCCGCTGGCCACGGCTACTGCCTCCAGATCATTCAGATCGACATGATTCCGTTGGAGCAAGACGGCCACTTCGGGCGCCAATTCGACCGTGTGGTAGCGCTCACTGTGCCAGATATGCTCTGCCAGAATCTGAGCGCCGTTCGCCAGGCACACTCCGGTTGCACGCGTGGCCGTATCAATCGCCAGCAGCATCGTCAGCCTCCAAACGCTGCCTGACGGAAGCGTCGCAGAAGAGATTCGTAGGCCGGCCCGCGCGCGTCGAAGCGCAGTCGGCGCCGTGACTCATCTTCCCAATTCATCTCGACCCACAATCCATCTGCTGGCAGAATGTCAGCGATTTTGTCGGCCCATTCGATCAACACCGGACCCTCGCCATCCACCAATTCGAGCAGGCCCAAAGCCTGAGCCTCCGCCGGGCGTTCCAGGCGAAAGGCATCTACATGGTAAAGCACCGCCGAGTCGGCCCGGCGATACTGGTTGATGAGCACGAAAGTGGGACTGGTGACTGGATCGAGGGCGCCCCAGCCGCGTGCGACTCCCTGGGCGATCGTCGTCTTTCCCGCACCCAGATCGCCGACCAGGCACACCAGGGTCCCGGGCTCCAGCAGCTCCCCCAACCTCACACCTAACCGCTGCGTTTGCTCCGGGCTGTGGCTAATAAACTCGAGGTTGCGTTCGTCTAATATGGGCACGTCGCCGGATTATACGTCACGCTGAATAGGGCGCCAAGCTCTTTTACTTCGGGCCCCTCCGTGCTACCATGCTAGGCATGAAAATTCTTGTGATGTCCGATGTGCACGCCAACCTCACCGCCCTCGAGGCGGTTTTGAATGACACCGAGAGCGAATCGATTGACGCGGTATGGTGTCTTGGCGATTTGGTCGGTTATGGTCCCGACCCCAACGAATGCGTGGCCCGTGTCCGCACCCTTCCCGATCTGATCTGCTTGATCGGCAATCACGATCAAGCCGCTTTGGGAAAGATCCCTTTGGCACGCTTCAACGTCGACGCGCGACAGGCGGCAGACTGGACCCGGGCGGCCCTCACCGAAGAGAGCATGAACTACCTTCTTTCCCTCCCCAGCCACGTCACCACCGGGCAATTCACGTTGGCCCACGGAAGTCCGCGGCAGCCGGTGTGGGAGTACATCCTTGACCCCCAGATAGCAGATGCCAACTTCGCCGCCTTCAACACCGACTTCTGCCTGGTGGGCCATTCGCACCTTCCCCTCATCTTCCACAAGCCCGACCAGGATGCGCCCACCCTGCCCCAGGTGATCCCGTGGGACGAATCCTTCGCCATGACACCGCGCTTGATCTTGAATCCGGGTTCGGTTGGCCAGCCGCGTGATCTCGATCCCCGCGCCGCCTATGCCCTGCTCGACACTGAGGCCCTGACCTGGTCACCGCGCCGTGTGTCCTATGCCATTTCCGACGTACAGTCCCGAATGCACACCGCTGGTCTGCCTGAACGGCAGGCTCTGCGTTTGGCCGCCGGTTGGTAGGGGAACTTTTCAGCACCCAGCGACGTTCTTAGAATGACATCCCTCCGTTGAACCGAGGAGAAGACGCCATGAAGAGAACGGCCATTCCCGCCCTGTTACTTCTGACAGCCCTGATCTTATCCGCTTGCGGGGGCGCCGCCCGTGCCGGCATTGAGACGCTCAATCGCGCACCCAGTTCGCTCGGGGACGCCGTTTCCGGGGAAAGCATGGCCCAGCCGCAGGAGGCGCCCCAAGTCGGGGCGGAGGCCAGCGGCAAAGGCGCCTTCACCAGCACCGATGCGAGCACCGCCAACGCTGACCGCCTGGTGATCCGAAATGCCACCTTGTCGCTGGTGGTCGACGACCCGGCTGAGGCCATCGACAAGTTTTCGCGAATGGCCGAGGCGATGAACGGCTACGTCGTAACGTCGAATGTGTACCAAACGTCGTACGGCGTGGACAGCTCCGGACGGTCTCGGATGATCAACCAGGCCAACATCACCCTCCGCGTCCCCAGCGACCGGCTGGATGACGCCCTGGCGCAGATCAAGGTCGCATCATTGGATGTTCGCAGCGAAACCGTCACCGGTCAGGATGTCACAGAAGAGTACACCGACCTCCAGTCTCAGCTCCGCAACCTCGAATCGGCTGAGTCCCAGCTTCGGCAGATCATGCAAGATGCTCAAAAGACCGAGGATGTGCTGGCGGTCTTCGAACAATTGAAGCAGGTTCGGCAGCAGATCGAGGTCACCAAGGGCCGGATCAACTACCTGGAGGGCTCGGCCCGGATGTCGGAAATCAGTCTCGATCTGATCCCGGACATTGCCGCCGAGCCAGTACAGGTCGGCCCATGGTCTCCGTTGGCGACGGCCAAGTCCGCCGTGCGGGCGCTCATCCAGGGACTGCAGTGGCTGGCGGATGTGGCCATTTGGGGCGCCATTTGTGTGCTCCCGATCGCCATCGTGATCGGAATCCCGGGGTTCGTGATCATCCGGCGCTGGATCCGCAAACGACGAGAAGGCAAACAGGTTTCGCCCGCCTGATCACCACATTCCTTGATCGATGAAAGCACCAGGCGCGCCAATGGCGCGCCTGGTTTGTTGACTCGAGATCAGTTTGTGAAATTCATCACAACACGAGCT
>Ga0307424_1001741_pt1 | contig 11207 bp, 12 predicted proteins | sample SalMarWE160320MG_FD_202157 | JGI IMG/M metagenome (GOLD analysis project Ga0307424, IMG submission 202157) | Salt marsh sediment microbial communities from the Plum Island Ecosystem LTER, Massachusetts, United States - WE1603-20 | ecosystem: Environmental > Aquatic > Marine > Intertidal zone >...
CGTTGATCCGCAACACCGTCACAACTCCAAGAGCCCCGGCGGCGGGTCCACCGTGATTTCCCGCCGCGCCCGATCGGTTCCCACCAGAATCGGCGCCCGGTACGGAATCAGGTGTTCCCGTTCCTCCGCATCGACCACGAGCAGCGGGCCGCCCGGCATCAGCAACACCTCACGCGCCACGCCCAGCACCCGCCCCGCTACCAGCACCTTCGCGCCCGGAACCTCGTGCAGCGCGAGCTCCGTGGAGTCCTCGCTGCGCTCGTCCGGGATGCCGAGCGCCACGCCGCGCCACGCTTCCAGTTGCTCCCGATCGTCGATCTCCCGGAACTTGAGCAGCCACCGCCGGTGATACGCGCGGCCCCGTTCCACGATCAACGCTCCACCCGCCGGCTGTCCCGCCTCGTCCAGGGGCGTCAGTTCGCGCCCCGGAACGAACACCTCCTCGGCCTGCTCGGTGAGGACGAACATGACGGCCTCACCTTTCAACCCGTGCGGCTTGGCAAAGCGTGCCACCGGCCGGTAGCGCGCTTCCGCCATCGGTGCCGCCTCAGCCCGCCGGCTGGTCGGGCGGCTGCTCAGCCGCCGGCTCGGGCGGCGCGACCTCGGCCGCGGCTTCCGCGGCGACCGCTGTCGCGGCCGGTGCCGAGAAGACGCCCGCCTTCTTGAGCAGCGACCGAACGGTCACCGTCGGGGTCGCCCCCTTGGCCAGCCACGCGCGCGCGCGCGCGCCGTCGACCACGATCACCGCGGGTTGCTCGCGCGGCCGGTAGTGACCGATCGCCTCGATGAACCGCCCGTCGCGCGCATCCTTTTGCTCCGCCACGACGATGCGGTACTCCGGCACCTTCTTCCGGCCCATGCGCCGCAATCGAATTCGTGTTGCCATCCGTCTCCCTTGCTTTCCCACCAACCTGAGTGTCAACGCCCGCGCAGCTTGCCCATCCCTTTCATGAACTGCTTCATCTGCCCGAACTGCTTGAGCAGCTGATTCACTTCCTGGACCGACCGCCCGGCACCCCGTGCGATGCGAGCGCGGCGCGAGCCGTTCAACGTCTCCGGCCGCCGCCGCTCCTCGGGCGTCATCGACAGGATGATCGCCTCGGTGTGCTTGAGCCGGCTCGGATCCACCTTCTTCGCCTGCTTGAGCGCCTTCGCGGGCATGCCCGGCAGCATGCCGAGCAGGCCCTCGAGCGGCCCCATCTGCTGCACCTGCCGCATGGCCGAGAGGAAGTCCTCGAGATCCATGCCCTGCTTCGACGTCGCCTTGCGCGCCAGCTTCTCGGCCGACGCCTGATCGACGGTCTGCTGCGCCCGCTCCACCAGGCCAACTACGTCGCCCTGCTGGAGAATCCGCCCCGCCATCCGCACGGGGTCGAAGACATCCAGCGCGTCCAGGCGTTCCCCGACGCCGACGAACTTGATCGGCGCACCCGTCACACCGTGGATCGAGAGCGCCGCGCCCCCACGCGCATCCCCATCGAGCTTCGTGAGGATGACGCCCGTGATCCCCAACGCCTCGTGGAAGCCGCGCGCGATCCGCACCGCATCCTGCCCGGTCATCGCGTCGGCCACCAGCAGGATCTCCTGCGGCCGCACCGCATCCCGCAGCCGCCCGAGCTCCGCCATCATCTCGGTGTCGATCTGCAGGCGTCCCGCCGTATCCACGAGCACCGTCCGCGCTCGTGCCTTCTCCGCCGCCGCGATGCCGGCGCGGACCAGCGCTACCGCATCACCACCCCCAACCTCGGCGGACCGGCGGACCGGCGGACCGGCGGACGATGGGTCGGCGTCGGAGCGTCCATAACACCCGACCTCGACCTGCGCGGCCAGCTGGCGGAGCTGCTCCTCGGCGGCCGGCCGGTACACGTCCGCGGCTACCAGGAACGGCGCCTTCTGCTCCCGCTTGAGCCGCGCCGCGAGCTTGGCCGCCGTGGTCGTCTTGCCGGACCCCTGGAGGCCCACCAGCAGCACGACCGTCGGCGGCACCGACGCGAACGCGAGCCCCGTCGCCGTCTCGCCCAGCAACACCACCAGCTCGTCGTGCACGATCTTGACGAGCTGCTGGCCCGGGTTGACGGCCTTCAACGCCGCCACTCCGACGGCTCGCTCCTGCACGCGCTCCGTGAAGGTGCGCGTGAGCTCGTAGCTCACGTCGGCCTCCAGGAGCACGCGGCGGATCTCGCGGAGCCCCTCCCGGACCGCGTCCTCGGTCAGGACCCCGCGCCCGGTGAGATCACGAAGCGCGGCGGTCAGCCGCTCCGAAAGTGCCGCGAACATAGAGCCTTACAAAGTAATCCCCAACGGGCGGTCCCGGCAGGGCCGCCGGGCTCCCGGCGACACCAGGCCGGGGCCGCGTGCGTAGGTGGGCTCAGGCCGTCGCCGCATCAGCGCCGACGTGGCTGGCGTCCAGGTTTCCAACCGGGGAGATTCCCCGCCGGTGATATCCTCCCCACCCTTCCGAGGCCGAGCGTGGCTCAAGCGACCTGGATCCAGGCCGTCGTAACGATCGGGTTTGGCGCCCTGGCCGGCGGCCTCACCAACGCGGTCGCGATCTGGATGCTGTTCCATCCCCACGAACCCCGGGGGATCGGGCGGTTCCGCATTCAGGGCGCCATCCCCAAGAACCGCCCCCGGCTGGCCAAGACCATCGGCCGCACGGTCGGACAGCGGCTGCTGACGCCCGAAGACCTGGGTGCCCAGCTCCGCTCACCCGGCGTCCAGGAGGCCTTCGACGCGACGGTCCGGAACCTCGTGCGCGACCTGCTCACCACCGAATGGGGCTCCCTCCGGTCCGAGCTGCCCGAGCAGCTGGCCGGGGAGCTGGAGGAGCTGCTGGCGCGCCTCGGCGATGCCCTGGCCACCCGGCTCGCCGAGTACTCGGGAACGGAGCGGTTCACGGAGCAGGCAAGCGGTCTGTTGGAGCGCGCGGCGGCGGCCGTCGCGGACCGACCGCTGGCCGAGGTGCTCACGGAGGCGCGCCGCGCGGCGGTGCGCGAGCGGGTCGAGTCCTGGGTAGCCCAGGCGGTGGAGAGTGACGACCTCGAGCACGCCATCAGCGACTGGATGGACCGCCAGCTGGTGAAGTTCGCCGGCGACCAGACGCCACTGCTCGACCGGCTCCCACCCGGCCTCGTCCCCACCGTCGAGCGGAGCATCGCCGCGTATTTGCCCGTGGCGCTCGAGCGCTTCGCCGCCGTGCTGCGCGACCCGACCGCGCGGGCGCGGATCGAGAAGACCCTGCACGGCCTGTTCGACCGGTTCGTGCAGGACCTCATGATCCACGAGCGGATCGTGGCCCGCCTGGTGGTCACCGAGCGCACGATTGCGCGCCTGCTCGACAACTTGGGCCGCGAGGGCACCGATCAGATCGGCCGGCTGCTCGACGAGCCCACGATGCGGGAGCAGGTTGCCCACAACGTGAACGACGCCGTGGTGAGCTTCCTGCGGCGCCCGCTCGCGGACCACCTGCAATCGCTGGGGGCGGAGCGCCTCGAGGGGGTCCGCGACACGGTCGCGCGCGCCATCGTCTCCGCCTTGCGCGACCAGTCCACGCGCGCCTACGCCATCGAGCGCCTCGACCGGATCCTCGCGTCCGAAGGGCGTACCTGGGGTGACATCCTCGTCCACCTGCCCCGTGATCAGGCGCTGGGCTGGGTGGCAGGGGCGCTCCAATCCGCCACAGCCCGACATTGGATTGGCGAAGCGTGGACCGCCGCCGTCGGGGCGGTGCTCGACCGGCCCATCGGGCGGCCGGAGCGGCTGCTCGGTGAGGGCACGGCTGAGCGGATTGCGGACCGCCTTGCTCCCGCGCTCTGGGCCTGGATCGAGCGCCAGGTGCCGATCGTGGTGTCCCGCCTCGACATCCAGACGATGGTCGAACAGAAAGTGCTCGGTTTCTCTCTCGATCGGATCGAGGAGATCGTGCGGCAGACGACCCAGCGGGAGCTGGATCTCATCGTCCGGCTGGGGTTCGTGTTGGGCGGGCTGGTGGGACTGGGGGCGTTTGGGTTCGGGTTGTTGATCTCGTGAGAGGCGGCTAGGCGGATAGGCGGCTAGGCGGTTAGCGGTTCCACATCTAGTCAGGGCTGGGGGTCACGCTCGGAACTGCATTCCACCCTCCCCACGCGATTGGCGCGTCCACCAGCGTTACGGCCGACTCTCCGGCGACCTCGCTCCGCCGCACCTCCCAGCGCCTATTCTCCCCGTCGGACGACCACGCCCGTTCGAGCATGCCGGCGAACTTCTCGGCGACCTGGGGAGTCTCCCAGACCGACGACCACACCAGGGCGTCGCCGGCGGCGTCTCGGTACACGGCGAAGCGGTCGCCGTCCCAGCCAATGGCGCCGGCGTTGCCGAGCGACTCGCTGCCGGTGTGCTGCCACAGAATGATCCGCGTCTCGAGCTGCCCGAACGTGTCTTCGTAGACCAGCGTGCCCGCCGCCGGTGCTGGCGCGAAGCGGAGCGTGATCGGCTCGTCGCCCATCGCGTAACGGTCGGGATACAGGATCTGCTCCGTCGAGCGGGGCATCCGCGGCCCGAACGGCAGCGTGTCCGGATACTGCTTGCCGAACCAGCGCATGAAGTCCGCGCCGGCCAGGTAGGGGAACAACAGCTCCTCCCGCACCACCAAGGGCGCAGAGGCGAACAGCGGCATCCGTTCCTGCTCCTTGCGGACGCTCGCGCGCACGTCCCCCCAGAAGTCTCCGAGCTGGCGCAGCCGCTCGTCGTCGAGCATGGCCGTCAGCGAGGCGAGCGTTGCCTGCCCCTCGAGGACCGCCTGGGCCGCCAGCTGACGGTCGTTCTCCCCCCGCATGCTGAGGAGCGAATCGAGGTTCATGTATTGGCCCTGCAGCGCGTGCACGAGCTCGTGCGCGAGCACGACCCGGATCTGCGCCGGGTCGGTGCCTGCGACGACGTAGAGGGTGAGCGAATCCGGGTCGTAGTAGCCGACGACTTGTTCCTCGAGCACCGCGAGCAGCAGAGCCCGCAAGTCGAGCGTGTCGGGAATGAGACCGGTGAGTCGGTAGGCGGTGGCGATATCCGCCAGGCGCGCCGGGGGGTACTCCTGATCGAGCTGCGCCCGCAAATAGCGCTCGACCGCCGCGTGGTCGCGGACCGCGAACTTCGGCGGGGTGCGAAACCGGAGCCCCACGGTCTGCTCGACCCGCGGGATGACGTCGTCGGCGAGCCGACGGACCTCCTGTGCGGTATCGGGGGTGCGCGGCCGGCAGGCGGCAAGCGCGGCGAGGGCGACGATCAACCAGCGGTGCATTCCCGAAACTAGGCGGGAGCACGGGCTCGAGGGAGCCTCGGATGCGGGCAGCGCCGGGAGAAGGCGGGATGGAGCGGGATGGGGGCTCACACGATATCCCGCCCATCCCGCGTATCCCGCTACTCCCTCTTCAGTCCGTCTTCCGGATCCGAATGGACCCGTTCACGGTCCCGATCTCCAGGTCGCGGCCGCCGTCACCGATCGTTCCGTGCAGCGACCGGCGCGCGAAGCGGCCGCGCACCGTGATCGGGAAGTCGGTCTCGATCGAGCCGTGGACGGTCGAAGCATCCACCCGCGCGCTCAGTCCGTCGGGCACTTCGAGGGTCACGCTCCCGTTCACCGTCTTGAACGCCGCTCGTCCCTCCCAATCCGCTCTGCCGAGCGATGCGGTGATGGACCCGTTCACCGTGTGGGCCTCCGCCGTCCCGCGCGTGGACAGGTCCACGTCTCCATTGACGGTGCTCGCCCCAACGTCGCCGCTCACGTCCATGACGGTAACATCGCCATTCACGGTATGTGCCTCGAGATTGACACCGTCGGGCAGGCGAACGGTCCAGGTGACCGAGACGTCGTTGTTCTGGGTGTTATTGCGTCCGCCGCCGGGCCGGCACTCGTTCTCGCGCCCGTTGCGCGACGGATAGACGGCGCAGATCGTGACGCCGCCGTCATGCGGCACGACCTCGATTTGGACGTCCGCCGGGTCGCTACGACGGCCGTGCTTCCGCGCGTCTACCTGAATTTCCGAGCCGGTGGCTCGCTCCGCGCGGATATCGCCCGACACGCCGCGAATCTCGAGCGTCTGACCGGACGAGAGTTTGCCGGTCCAGTGAAAGTTCTCGTCCTGCGCCGCCGCCGGTGTCGCCAGGGTAGCGACGCCAACGGCCGTCACGGCGAGAATGCCTACCAATCGCATACCAACCTCCCCGGGTTCACCGGCGCTGGAGCCGAATAGCGCCGTCAAAGGACTCGAGCTCAATGCGCGCCGATCCACTGCCAACGACGAAGTTCTGCCGGCGCCCGCGTCGGACCGACGACAGTGTCAGGCCGAACTCCGGCGCCGCTTCCAGACTGCCCTCGAACGTCGAGACGGACACCGTCGCGTTGAGGGGCGTCGCGACCGCGAGGGTCACGTCACCCTCGTGCGTGGTGAGGCGATAGACGCCCGCGTCTTGCACCGTGCCGCGGTACACGATGTCCCCCTCCACCGTACTGACGTCCACGTGGCCGCTCTCGACCCCATCCAACGTGACGTCGCCCTCGATGGTTTCGACCGTCATGCTCCCGCGTGCACCGCCGATCGTGACGCCCCCTTCGACCCCGGTGACGTCAATCCTCCCCCGTCCACCGTTCAGCCGGATGTCCCCTTCCACCGAGTTGAGGGACACGGCGGCGCCGGCGTCTCGCACCGTGATGTCACCGTCCACAGTCACGACCCGGAGATCACCGCCCACTGACTCGACCACGACATCGGTCTCCGTTCCCTCGATGTCCGCGGCCATGGTGCGCGGAATCATGAGGTCATAGTCGATGGCTCCGGCCCTCCCGCGCGCGCGCTCCGCCTGTATCCGGACGAGACCACCGCGCACCTCGATGACGACACGGTCACGGCTGCCGTGATCCGCCTTGATGCGAACCTCGGAGCGATCCCAGGTGTCGATCCGGACGGTGCCGGCGAAGTTGTGGACCTCGAGCCGCGCGCCGGCGGGCACGGCAACGGTCGTATCGGTTCGCTGTTGGAGCCCGACCACGGTGGCCAGGACCAGCGGGATTGCCGCAAGCATTGGTTCCTCCTCCCCTACGACGCCGACACCAGAGCCGCGGCTCGGCGCATGACCGTCAGTTTCCGACGCATCGTTTCCGCGAGATGCTCATTCAAGTAGGGATCATTCGGGTCGGTTGCGAGCGCCGCCCGCGCGCGCGCGATGGCCCGGTCGATGGTCGCGAGACTCTCGTCCAGCACGCGGACGGTCGAGGTATCCAGCGCGTCCCGATGCCGCGCCAGCACCGTCTCCAGCTCGCGGACGGCATCGTTGTACGCCACGTTCATCGCGAAGGCGGCCGGGGTGGCCGGCGCGGCCGTCAGCACAGCCGGTGAGGCGGCGGGCGCGCCCCGCCCCGTTCGGGTCAGCATGACCGTCCCCGCGGCCCCCGCCATAATCAGCAACACAGCGGCGGCCGCGAGCTGCGGCAGCGTGAACGTCCACCGGCGACGCAGCGGGAGCACGCGGGAGTCCGGCACCCCAATTCGCGCGGCAATCCCCGGCCAGAGGTCGCGAGCCGGCTGCCGCTCGGGCAGGTCGGCCGCGATGTCGCGGACGCGGATCAGCTCGTCCGCGATTCGCCGGCACTCCGCGCAGGTCTCGACGTGCGCCTCGCATCGGGCGCGCTCGTCATCGGGCATCTCGCCGTCGACGAACTCGGAGAGTCGCGCGGTCCACGCATCATGATTCGCCATCGTCACATTCCGTCCTTCGCTCTTGGCTCCAAGTGTCCCCGGAGCAGCATGCGCGCCCGGTGCAGCTGCGCCTTCGACGTTCCCACCGCGATCCCCATGGCGTCCGCAACTTCCTCGTGCCGGTACCCTTCGACGTCGTGGAGCACGAAGACCTGCCTCGCTCCTTCCGGAAGCCGGCTGACGGCCGTTTCGAGATCCATCACCAGCTCCGGCCTCGGTGCGCCGGATGATCGGTGTTCCAGGATCCCGTCGTCCTCATCGAGCCTTTCGCGCTCCCGACGCAACTTCGCCCGCCGCGAGAGGAGCAGGTTCACGGCCACCCGATGGAGCCAGGTGGCGAAGGCCGCCTCCCCCCGAAAGCTCCCCAGCTTCTCCCAGGCATGGACGAACACGTCCTGGGTGAGCTCGTCCGCCCGGTCGGGGCCCGCCATCCGCCACACCAGTGCGTGCACGCGCCCAAGGTTGGCCCGGTACAGTCGCTCGAACGCCTGGTGATCCCCGCTCTGTGCGAGGGCGACGTCGGCCGCGTCAGCGGGCACCGGCCGGACCGATCGGTTCACGACAGGGGTCGACTCGTCCATGCACCAGATTGGACGACCCGGGCTCCTCGAAGGTTGGAACGGGGAAGTCAGCCACCCAGCACGAGGTGGAGATACCAGGCGACGAGGGTGTCGCCGGCCACGAACGTGACCGCGGCGCCGGCCGCAAGGAAGACGCCGAACGGCACCAGCTTACCGGTCCGCCAGGCGAAGGGCACGAACAGCACCGTTCCGAGCAGGGCGCCCAGAAAGATGGTGAGCAACACGCCCTTCCAGCCCACGAACGCGCCCACCATGGTCATCATCCAGATGTCGCCACCGCCCATCGCCTCTTTCTTGAAGGCTTTCTCGCCGAGCCACGCAATGGACAGCAGGAGGAGCAAGCCGGCGCCGGCGCCAAGCGCCGCCACCGCGAGGGCGTGCCATCCTTGCGCGACGGCGATGGCCAGGCCGAGCACCAGGCCACCGATGGTGAACTCGTGGGGGATGATGTAGTGCCGGGCATCCGTCAGGGTGATGCCCACCAGGATCGTCCCGAGTACCGCCGCCGCGGCCCCGTGCCAGGACACCCCGTAGCACCACGCGGCCAGGACCCACAGGGCCGCGATGAGCGCTTCGACGAGGGGATACTGGGGCGATATCGGCGCGCGACAGCGGCGGCAGCGGCCCGCGAGCCAGAGCCACCCCAACACCGGGACGTTGTCATACCACGCGATGCGCGCCCCACACGCGGGACAGGAAGACGGTGGATGCAGCAGCGACTCGTTCCGTGGGAGCCGATAGACGCACACGTTGAGGAAGCTGCCAAGGGCGGCGCCGAAGGCGCCCGCCACGACCAGCGTGAACCATTCAGGGAGCACGGATGACCTCGTAGAGCAGGATCCCCGCGGCGACCGCCACGTTGAGCGATTCCGCCCCGCGCGCGAGTGGAACGGCAACCTGGAGCTCGGCGATCTCCCGCACCGCGGGCCGGACGCCAGCCCCTTCGTTTCCGACGACCAACGCGAGATGCTCGGGAGCCTTTGCCCGCTGGAGCGGCGTGCCGTCCGCGGCCGCGGCCCAGACGCGGACGTTCGCGCGTCGCGTCCAGGCAACGAACTCCGCCAGCTCGGCCGCTACGCTCGGCAGCCGGAACGTCGCCCCCATCGCGGCCCGCACCACCTTGGGATTCTGCAGGTCCGCCGAGCCCCTGAGGAGGACGGTACCGGCGGCACCCAGCGCGAAGGCCGTCCGTAACAGGGTCCCGACGTTGCCCGGATCCTGCACGGCGTCGAGAACCAGCACCGGGCGCCCACGGCCCGGCTGCAGCGCGTCGAACGTCCAGCTCGGATGTTCGATCACCGCGATCACGCCCTGCGGCGTCTCGGCGCCGGCCAGCTCGCTGAACAGGCGAGGGGGAACCTGCTCGATGGGCACCGCCCGACCGGCGATCTCCCGGAGGAGGGCGTCAGCGCGCGGGGGGCCGGCGAAATCCGAAGAGACGACCACGCCGCGGATCGGGACGGTCGCCTCGAGCGCCTCCTCGACGAGACGCACGCCCTCGGCAAGGGTGAGGCCGCGGCGCCGACGCCCTTTGCGGAGGTGTAGATTGCGAATGGTCGTGACGAGCTGCGAGGCCATGCGGGTCTCCGACGACCACCAATTGTACCACCCTCACGGAGTTCGCACATCGGCGTCATGCGCATTGCCCTCACCATCGCCGGATCGGACTCGGGCGGCGGCGCCGGCATTCAGGCGGACCTCAAGACCTTCCACCAGTTCGGCGTGTTCGGCACGTCCGCCATCGTGGCCATCACCGCCCAGAATACGCGCGGTGTCACGGCCGTGCACGCGGTTCCGCTGCCCGCGGTGCGCGCGCAACTGGACGCGCTCGCGGAGGACCTGCTACCGGCCGCGACGAAGACCGGCATGCTGGCCACCGCGGCGCTCGTCGAGGAGGTGGCGAGCGCGCTCGCTCGGCACGCGTTCGCTCCCTACGTGTGCGATCCGGTGATGGTCGCCAGCTCCGGCGACCGCTTGCTCGCCGCGGACGCGATCGCGGTCGTGCGCGATCGATTGCTCCCCCTCGCCGCGCTCGTGACCCCGAATCTGGACGAAGCCGCCCTGCTGACGGAGCGATCAGTCGAGTCGCCGGACGCGATGGAGCGGGCGGGCCGCGCGCTGCTCCAGCTTGGGGCGGGCGCCGCCCTGGTCAAGGGCGGGCACGGGGCCGCGGACGAAATCGTGGACGTGCTCGTGACGCCCACCGAAACACGGTTGTTCCCACACCGGAGAATCCACACGACGTCGACCCACGGCACGGGATGCACCCTCTCGGCCGCCGTCACCGCCGGCCTCGCGCTCGGGCATCCCCTTCACGTGGCGGTGGCCGACGCGCTCGCGTTCGTGCAGCGCGCGATTGCCGCGGCCCCCGGGCTCGGTGCCGGACACGGACCGCTGAATCACTTCGTGGCGGTCGCGGGCGGCGCATGACAACCACGCCCAATCGGCCGCCACGCGTCCGCGGCATCTTCTGCAACCGCACGCTCAACTTGCGGGCCATTCGCGCCATCGGCTACGACATGGACTACACGCTCATCCACTACCGCGTGGACGAGTGGGAGCGGCGCGCCTACGGGCATCTCCAGCGCAAGTTCCGCGATCTCGGCTGGCCGGTGGACGACCTCGAGTTCGACCCGACGCTGATCGTGCGCGGGCTGGTGATCGACAAGGAACGCGGCAACATCCTCAAGGCGAACCGCTTCGGGTACGTGAAGCGCGCCTTCCACGGCACGCGCCAGCTCGATTTCGAGGAGCAGCGCCGCGAGTACGCCCGCACGATCGTGGATCTGGCGGAATCGCGGTTCGTATTTCTGAACACGCTGTTCGCGCTGTCCGAGGGCTGCATGTACGCCCAGCTCGTGGACCGGCTGGATCGCCACGAGCTGCCCGTCGTGCTGGG
>Ga0307424_1001743_pt1 | contig 11188 bp, 10 predicted proteins | sample SalMarWE160320MG_FD_202157 | JGI IMG/M metagenome (GOLD analysis project Ga0307424, IMG submission 202157) | Salt marsh sediment microbial communities from the Plum Island Ecosystem LTER, Massachusetts, United States - WE1603-20 | ecosystem: Environmental > Aquatic > Marine > Intertidal zone >...
GTTTCTGACGATTTGTCAGGGCATAAGGGTTCCGCCGAATCAACCAGAGGGATTAGCCCATGGGACGACGCCTATCTACGAGTCTTGCCGGCAAGGTCTTGCCGGCTGCCACGCTCCTGCTTGTTGCACTTGTGACATCGCCTGCCTACTCGGCTTCGTCGTTGGCCGGCCTGAACGGCTATTGGTCGGGCGGCGGCAAGGTCACGCCGCTCAAAGGCGGTGCTCATAAGGTAAGCTGCCGCGCAACGTACAAAGTCGCCGGTAGCAACCTAACGCAGAACCTGCGCTGCTCCGGGGGTGACTACAAGTTCTCCGCCAGCTTCAACGTCACCACTAAGGGCGGCAGAATCTCGGGCTCCTGGACGGAGAGCACCTATTCCGCCTCCGGAAGGATGAGCGGCAGCGCTTCGGCCAGCAGCATCCGCGCCACCATAAGCGGCGACAAGTTCTCTGGCCGTATGAGCATCAAGACGTCCGGCTCACGGCAGTCGATTTACATCGTCGAGCTGGACAAGGGCTCAGGCCGCTACGTTCCGGTGGCCAGCATATCCCTGCGCAAGTAGAGATTTGCCTACGCTATTGTTGGCCTCTCGAGAGGCCGACAATCCAGCCATGCTGGACCTTCCCCCGCCCGCGCGTCTTTCGTGATGCGCGCGGGCGCGGGGGGCCAACGGTGCCCCATCACGTCTGACGCTTTTGCGCGGCACGGCCATCGTCGAACCGACCAGAGGGACAACGCATGGAACTTGGCATGTTTACGGGGCTCGTCAGGAGGGTCCTGACGGCCGCGATCCTGCTGGTGTCGCTTGCCACGTCCTCTGCTATTTCGGCCTCAGCCAACCCCTTCGAGAAACTCAAGGGCAATTGGTCCGGTAGCGGCACCGTGGACCCGCTCAAGGGCAAACCCGAGAGAGTAAGCTGCCGCGCGACCTACAAGGTCGAGGGTGCTGCGGTGACGCAAAGCATGCGCTGCGCCGGCACCGAATATAAATTCGACGCGCATTCGAGCCTCACCTACGAGGGCGGCAGAATCAGCGGCGCGTGGAATGAAACCGTCCATGCTGCAGCCGGCGGCGTGAGCGGCACGGCGAACGGCAATTCGGTGCGCGCGCGGATCAATGGCGACAAGTTCTCCGGCCGCATGAGCATCAACGTGTCTGGCTCCCAGCACACCATCAACATCGTGCAGTATGACCAGAGCTCGGCGGCCTATCGTCCGGTGGCCTCGGTGTCGCTGCACCGCTGAGGATCCTTGGCGGGATTCGAAGCGCGATGAAGAGGCCATTGAAGGCTCTGTGGCGCGTCCGCCCGGCCCGTGGCCCAATTGCAACAGACCCGTCACAAAGTTCCCCGCAAGAACCAGCACGATGCTCGCGTCACGCGTGCAGGCGGCGCGGATTCGAGTCCGCTGCAACGGCCGAGCGGGCGCCATAAGTATATGATCTATATACATAAATTCATGCGAACCGGCGGCCGCTCCGGCGTCCTTGCATTTGCGCAACAGTGCACAAGTGTTTTGCATTTCGCGCGTCCCGTTTTGTTGAAGGCCTCGCGGGGACTGCGCTAGCTTTGCATCACAAACACGGGGGACGGGGCTGGGGGGCCCACTTCTTCCAGGCAGGAACGAAACGAACGGCAGAGCTTACGAGGGACCTGAAGCAAAGCTAACGACGGCTCAGGAAAAAAATGGGGGGGCGAGCCGACGCCCGCTGATAAGGCTAAAGCCTTTCGCAGCACGGCTCGTTTCGCAGGGAAGACCGGCCCGGCTTGTCCGGGCCGGTTCTTTTTTGTCCGAAAGCCATCGCCGCTATCCTCGGCGCTATCCCTGCCAAAACGCCGTTTCAACTACGCCAGCGTGCGCGGCGGACCGTTCAAAATCCCCATCGAGCAGGTCGACATCCGCATCCGACCGTTCGGATCGCGCCCAGGAACGGTTCACAGCCCCAAGCGCGCCAGCGTCCGCTCGATGCCACCGAGATAGCTCGCCCCGAACAGCCGCACATGCACCAGAGTCGGGTAGAGATTGTAGAGATCGCGGCGCAGGTCGTGGAACCCTGGCGGCAACGGTGAGAGGCTCTCATAGGCTTCGAAGAAGGCGGCGCCGAACGTCCCGAACATGGTGGTGAAGGCGAGCTCGATCTCAGGGTGGCCAAAAGAGATCGCCGGATCGACGAAGCCTGCAATCCGGCGCCCTTTGACGAGCACGTTCCCCGTCCACAGATCGCCATGGAGCAGGCTGGGGAAGGGCGGTTCGACCAGATAGTCGGAGAGACGATCGGCGAGGCGCTCGATGCGCCCAAAGAGCGGCGCCGGCAGGCTGCCTTCCGCGTACGCCTCGCGCGCCATGAACATGAGACGCGCATCGCGGAAGAACGGGATCCAGCGCGTCATTTTCGGGTTCGGCTGATGCAGGGGACCGATCAGCGTGTCGCGTTCGTAACCGAAGGACTCACGCGGCGTGGCGTGCAGCGCGGCGATCAGCTCGGCTGCATGGCGCTCGACGTCGGCCGTGATGGCCCCGCCGTCATTGTCGATGAAGTCCATGACCAGGAGATCGTCCGCGGCGAGATGGACATGCGGGACGGGGAGATCGGAGAGGCGTGTCAGCTCCGAGAGCATGTAGCCTTCGAGCTCGAGGCTCGGCCCATCGCCGCGCGTCCGGGCTTTCACCGCAAGGCAGCGCCCGTCTCGAAGCACGACCGTGAGGCCGGTCAGCCCGAACCCGACGCCCAGCGGCCCGGAGTCGATGACGGGTGAGCCGAGTGCCGTCTCCAAGCGTGCCTCAAGGTCGCGGTTGCTCATGGCACCCCGGTTGACCGGCGTGCGGCCCATCACGTGTGTCACAACCCTGCTACAAAATCAGAATGAAGCTGGGCGTGCCAACGGCGATCTTTGTCCCCAGCCGGCTTATGGCGTTGCGCCAGAGACTGATAAAATGGCTTGCGCCCGCGGCTGATTCTCTTGGGCTATGTCTGGCCCACCTGAGGCGCCGTTAGAGAAGCACTTGCGATAAGGGAGGATACAATGGCAGTGACGCAGGCAGAGATGCAGTCTGTTATCTCCGAGCACAGGGGCTGGTTCTACTTCCTCGGCATATTGCTCATCGTACTTGGCGTCGCCGCGATCGCGTTTCCGTTCGTGACGACCATTGCGGTCAAGATCTTCATTGGCTGGCTGTTTCTGATCGGCGGCGTCCTTCAAATCGTGCATGCCTTCTCGACCAGAGCATGGAGCGAGTTCCTGCTCGATCTCTTGATCGGCGTGCTCTATCTGGTCGTCGGCGGCTGGCTCGCCTTCTTCCCGCTGACCGGCATCATAACGCTCACACTGCTCCTGGCCCTGTTGTTCATCATCGAAGGCATTGTCGAGTTCGGCATCGCCTTCCGTATTCGCCCGCACAGTGGATGGATATGGATGTTCCTTTCCGGCATCATCGCCATAGCCGTCGGCATCCTCCTGATCGCCAACTTGCCGAGTTCTGCCGCTTGGGCCATCGGGCTGCTGGTGGGCATCAACCTCATCTTTTCGGGCTTCGCCTATCTGTTCCTGCCGATGGCAGCCGGCGCCAAAGCGTAGCGGGTCTGCAACATCGGGTCCTGGAACTTGGCGGACATCAATGCAGACATCGCTAATCAGCCTGCCGATGTCCGCTAGTGACCCAAAGCGGGCATCAGAACGCATGCGTGGGAGCGCATGAGACATGAGAAAAGCCCTGGATCAAGCGGTACTCAAGGCCCCACACGCTCGCACAACGGACCATTGAGCGTCCTTTGAGCCGCCGCGGTATAATTGATTACAAGCCCGTAACCTTTGAGCATGTCGTCCATTGCGCCGCGCTTGGCGTCCGCTGCCGCCTTGCTGCCCTTCTTGGGCTTCTCGCCGTCCTTATCCTTCTTCTTATCGCCTTTGACCATGTCTGCGACGACCCACGCCATCTTGCCGAGGCCGAGCCAAGTGTCGCGGACCGATCCGCCGTCGCTTCGGATCATCCCCTCTTTCGCCAATGCCATGCCACAGGTCGCCACTGCCCCCACGGTCGAGACATGGGTTTCATACAGTGCACAGACCGGCCGCAAAGGCGGGGTCATGGCAGCGCATGGGTATTCACGAAGCTGCCGGTTCATGTCTTGGATCATGGACGCGTAGCCAGAAAGCTGGCCAAGCTTGGAGAGCGCCCCGCAGGTGAAGCCGATCTTGAAGTATTTCAGCTGCTGCGGCTGAATGCTCGAAAAGCCGCCAATGCCACTGGGTAGCGAATTCAGGCCTTCCAGTGTGCGAATGCACTCACCCTCCGCCACCTTGGCGAGTTCCGTGCTCCAGTCGCCGACTGTGGCGAAGATCGGGATCTCTCCCGGCTTGAGAACGACGCACTTGCCGTCCGCCGTTTCGCGCAAGCCCTTGTCGCAAGACGGGATACGCACTGTCACCTTGCAAGCAGGCTGATCCAAGGCGCCGCAGTCCGGACGCAGGCACTTTCCGTTGAGATACTCAGCAAGCCCTTCGTCGCATGAGGGAATGCGTTCGGTAATCTTGCACGACCGCTGGTTCAGCGCACCGCAGTCGAGTTTCTTGCAACTCCCTTGCACCTCCGACAGCCCCTTGTTGCAGGAGGGGATGCGCTCGGTCACTTTACAAGCGCGCTGGCCTTCCGCTCCGCATTGATAGGCCGCGCACTTGTTGTTGTGCAGGTCTTCGAACAGTCCCTTATCGCAAGACGGTATCCGCTCGGTCACGAGGCAGGGACGCTGACCAAGGGCTCCGCAAACCGGCACGAGGCATTTGTTGAGCTTCGAATTTTCCACCAGGCCCTTGTCGCAAGACGGCACGCGTTCGGCGATCGTGCAAGGCCGTTGCCCTTTCTTGCCGCACGGGTAGTCGACACATTTGTTGAGGTCGAGGTTTTCAAACAGTCCCGTGTCGCAAGATGGAATACGCTCGGTGATTTTGCAGGGCCTCTGGTTTAGAGCACCGCAGACCGGATTGACCGGTACCTCGCATTTCTTCTTGATCAGGTTCTCGATGAGGCCCTTGTCGCAGGACGGAACGCGCTCGCCGACCAGGCAGGGCCGTTGGCCGGCCTTTCCGCATTGCAGCGGTAAGCACTTGCCGGGCTGATATTCGGCGAGCCCCTTGTCGCAGGACGGAACGCGCTCGATAACAAGGCACGGGCGCTGCCCCTTGGCACCGCAATCGCCTTTTTTCAGGCACTGTCCTCTCACCTCTATGAGGCCCTTGTCGCAGGACGGAACGCGCTCCGTCACCTTACAGGGACGCTGTCCGAACTTTCCGCATTTGGGTTTGGGCCGAGAGACGCATGTCCCCGACTTCTCCATGAGCCCTTTGTTGCAGGAGGGCACGCGCTCGATGGCAAGGCAAGGGCGCATCTTGACCGCACCGCAATTGCCCTTCTTCTCGCACCGCCCTCTCACCTCTATGAGGCCCTTGTCACAGGATGGCACACGCTCTGTCACCTTACAGGGACGCTGTCGGAGTTTTCCGCATTCGGGTTTTGGCGGGGCGACACACTTCCTCGACTTCTCCACCAATTCCTTGTCGCAGGATGGAATGCGCTCAAGCACGGTGCAGGCGCGTTGGTTGAGCGCACCGCAGACTGCTTTCGGTTTGGGAGCCGGTTTCGGTTTGGGAGCCGGTTTACGCTTTAGGGCGGGACGGACGCATTTCTTTAAGGCGAAATTCTCGACCAAGCCCCTGTCACAGGACGGGACACGCTCAAAGACCTTGCAGGGGCGTTGGTTCGCTGCACCACACTTACCTGCGAGCGCCGGCCCCGAACTGGCAAGCACCGCAGTAAACAGGACAAAGAGGCTCAGAAAAAAGCTCGATCCGATCGAGGCGCCTGCACAAATTCTCATCCGTTCCCCCATCGAGGCCATCACCGTTTCAGATATCGGTATGCCTGCGCATTCAGGAATACGCGACAGCATCGCCGTAGGCAGGAGGCATCTCATGAGTAATATGCCACGCGCGTTCTTCCTTACGCCACGAGGGTTTTCGTGTGATCTGGGGGCAGGATTGGGACGTTATCTCAGGCAAGTGGCTCCCCCCTTCGGCCGTGATGCTGTCCTGAATTTTCTGTCGGTCAAAAGCCTTTTGGCCCAACGCTTCTTGCTATGTCCGCTAATGGCACAAAGCGGACTTTCATTCAGACGCCGAGCATGTCTGCTTTGAGGGGTAGAGCTGACATCTCCGATCTGCTCGCCGAGGTCCGCTTCTGACCCAAGGCGGACATTGGCCAGCCCCATGGGCTAAGCGGCGAACTTGGGCGCCCTTCGCCTGAATTCTTGAGGGCTGGTGCCGGTCGCGTGGCGAAACGCGCGTGAAAAATGGGCCGGCGCCGAATAGCCAAGTGCGACGGAGATGTCGGTGATAGGTGCAGACGTTTCCCTGAGGAGTTCGACAGCCCTTTTTGTACGTACAGCGTTTGCAAGGTCTCGAAAATTAGTGCCGGCCCGGTTTAGCTCGCGTTGCAGTGTCCGCACGCTCGTATCGATTGAGCAAGCGGCACTCTCGATTGAGATTTTGCCGGCCAGGGCTTGGCTCCAGATTTGCTGAATAATGACCTCAGGCAGACTGTCCAGTCGGCCACATTCGACGCGCGCCCGTGCCATGTCTCCAATCGTGGTCAGCCGATAGGTGCCGTGGTGCGCTGATGTGCTGCGCAGCTCATCAGTCTTGAAGCAAACGAAAAGCCCCGGCGCATCGAAAATGAAAGGGCATTGGAACGTATCCTCGAAAACGTCGGGATCGCGCGGCGGCGGGATATCCATTTCGATGCGCGTGGGGCGCCAAGGGTCCGGTAGGAAGGTTCTGCAAAGGCTCAATAGGATGCCAACCGTCCCTAGGGCCACATGTGCATAACCATCCCTTCCCTTTGCCGCGCTGGCATAGCCTAACCGCGCCTCGCCACCCCTTTTGGCGAGGGACATCACGTCACCCTTGCTGTGGAACCCGATGGTCGCAATCCCGCGCTCGATGGCGGCCCCTAGCGACGGGGCGCCGAGCATGTACTCGGCCCAGCACCCTTTGGAACCTATGGTGAGATGGGGCGCCACAATCAGCCCGAAATGCTCTTCGCCGGAGACCCTTGCGACGGTCTGCGCGAACGTCGTCACGGTCATATGTGGGATAAAGCAGTCCTGATCCTCTATCGCCTCGATATCCAGCATCGCCGCGTGACTGGCACGTTTGAGTGTCCGCTCGCCAAATGCGATGCGGACAAAATCCGACACGCCGGCAAGTGCGGTCACCGTGATCAGGGTCGTCGCGTCGAGCATCGCGCGCGCTGAAAGTTTCTGCGGTACTGGCGCAAAATGGGTGGTGGGAAACATCCCTCTATGGTTTCTCTCTTCGGCCCCCGCGCACTCGCCGCGTGGCTTTCCATTGTTGGACTGATCAAACTGAGCCCTGAAATTTGGCGGCGTCGAAAATAAGGGTGGAGATCAAAAATGACCACTGTATTCGCTAGGCCAGCCAAGCTGTTGACAGCCTTGTTGGTTGGCTGCCTTGCTCTCCCGGCCTTTGCAGCCGACCGGAAGCCGATCCCGATTCCGGGCGCTCCTAAAGAGAAGACCTACACCTCCCTCCGTGCGGTCCAGTATTGCGAGGTCTGGCTGTTCCAGGGCACGCCCGAAGAAGGCATTGCCGGCGTCTATTTCAACACAAGCGACCTCAACAACAGCGCCAATGTGAACGACACCTGCCCGGCGAGCATGTGGGACAAGGTAAGCGTCGAGGCGCTCAAGTCTCAGTATGAGGTGATAGGCGCGTACAAGAACGGACCGCGTGGGTGGACGATGGACACGCTCGTGATCCCCGTTGGCCCGGTCGAGACCTTCGAGGGGATCGAGGCCCGCTGGATGGGCGAGGGCAAGCTACCGAAAGGCGTCAGCTTGAAGGTCGCGCATATGGAACCTTACGAGCCGCTCAAGTCGCACCGGAAGTCGACTTTCACATTCAAAAAGGGCAAGCCGGTGTTCATCCTCGAGGACCCGGACGGAACGCCTTGGGTGATGCAGGCTTTCGGGAAGATCGTCGATCCAAGTCTGACCTATGACGGCCTCAAGGATCTGGCTGGAAAGCTCAAACCGGCGCCGGGGTGGAAATATCGGGTCGCGGTTCTCGAAAAGGATCTGATTATCTCGACGCCTGAGGGGTACAACTGGATCGTCCAAGACGAGCTTCAGAACACCTACGACGCCTGCAAAGAGGGCGCCTGTAACTTCCAGCCCTAAACACTCCGCCTATGGTGGGCCGAATGGCTGCGTTGACTGGACTTTACCGGATGAAATCGGACGCAACAGAGGCGGTGTCCGATGTGCCCCTTTGGGGCCATCGAACTGGTAGCGTTCGTTCAACACAGTATCTTCTATGGCAATTCGACATTCTCGACCGGCTGGTGCAATTGCTGAAGGCAGAGCTTCCGCATGGCTGCCTTACCGTTGCCGACGCGGCGGCAAAGCTCCACACGAGCGTCAGGCCCCTGCAGCGACGTCTCAGCGCCGCTGGCCTTACGTTCACCGATCTCGTAGACGAAATTCGTCGGTCGGCAGCCATTGAACTGGTCCAGGCAGGGACACTTACGAGGCTCCAAATAGCACTCATGCTTGGCTATTCCGAGCAAGCCCATTTCACCCGTGCCTTCAGACGTTGGACTGGCGCGTCGCCCCGGCAGTACGTCGCCGGTCGCCCCGGTTTGGGGCCCTAGCCGACGGCACCAAATGCAAGCTACGCGCGGCCAGAGTTGTAGTATCCGATGCGCGCGGGACGTATCGGGTTCTGTGGTCAAGTTTTCGAAGTCTGTGCCATTTGCAAGGTCGAGGAGTAGTACGTGAGCAAAAGGATCATATTGGCGCGTCAGCTAAGGCGGATTTGGATTGCCGTTGCGGCACTAGGGACGGTCGCTCAGCCGGCCTTTGCGGAAGACACGTGGGATAAGCTCGACCACGGCATCAATGTCGTTCGAGAGTGCGCTGGCGACGTTGCGCAGCTCTGCGATGGGGTGCTTCCCGGCAAGGGACGCGTCAAAGCTTGTATGGCGGGGCATCTAGCGGAGTTGTCGCAAGGGTGTATCAAGGCACTGGCTGAGCCGGCACCAGCGGTGCTTTCCGACGGTGCTCACGCCAAGTCCAAGCGTATCAACAATTCCCATCTCATGCGTTTCATCGAGATGTACCTCGCCGGCATAGATCCGAACACGAGAGACATCGTTGGCGAATGCTACGGTACATATGCCAATCCTGACATTCCCGCGGACAAGGACTCCGCGCCGCAGTCGCTGGTCGAGTCGATCAACATGGATCAGGTCAAGAAGGAATACGGCGTGCTGGGGGTATCCATGAACGGCCCGAAGCTCTGGATCCCGGACTGGTTTGAAGTCGAAGTCGGCGTCACGCGGGAGTTCGGGAAACTAAAGGCTCCGTGGACCGCGCAGTTGAACATGGGCAAGAACGCCAGCATTGCAACGATCAAGCCGTACGCGCCCAAAACGATCGCCCGGAAGAGTGCGATCAATTGGAACAAGGGCACCAAGGTGATGGTCCTCGACGATGCCGACGGCAACACCTGGATCATGAAGGGCTTTCAGTTGGGCTTGAAGCCGACGCACACATACGAAGAGTTCATGGCCGCTGGCGCCGCCAATTTCAAACACCTTCCGCCGGGCTGGAAGGCGCGAGTCGTCACGCTGGAGCAGGACAACCTCGAGAAGCCGGAAGGCGGCGTCGCCACGATCATGACGGACGAGTTCTTCAACGTCTACGACAAGACCGGACCGGGCATGAGCAATTATAAGCCATAGCTTTTTTGCAGCTAGGTAAGCTCATGTCCGCTAATGGCACTTAGCGGACGTGGCGGCTGATTGGGCTCAAGTCCGCTTTTGACCCAAGGCGGACATTTGAGGTCGCCGCGCCTTTGCGAAGTGTTGCATAAAGGCTACAGCTGGCTGATCATCCGTCTGCGTCAGAAAAGTTAATGCCACACACGCGTAGCGGATGGTACACCTTGCGCATCTTGGCAGTGGTGAGGGAGGCGTTCCGATGAGGGCGTATTGGCGCGGCTTGGCGCTGGCATTGATCGCGGCGGGTTTTTCTTTGGCTCTGGGGGCTCCAGCGCAGGCAGGTTGCGTTCTCCTGTCGGGCACCGCCGACGGGTTCGACAAGGAGACTGCGGTCAGTCGCGCGCAAAGCGCGCTTGCCGATGAGATCAAGCAGTACCAGGCGGAGAAGAGACTCAGCGCAGTCACCGTGAGTGCCATGCGCGCGCCGCCGCACCCTTATTGGCGAGACAGCGTCAGCAACGACATGCTCTGCTTCAACGTTTGGTGCGGTATTTACAAGCCGGACATCGTGAAAAAGCGTTCCTACACGATGTGCTGGTCGGGCGTGGTATCGCCCTATGTGTGTACGTCCGGCGCCAAGCTCTGCTGGTAATTTGACAGAGTGCTGCAGCGGGCTCGTCAGCGAGCCGGCTGCCAGCGAGCCGGCCGATGGCCGACTTCAAGCGGGGCGCTCCCTCTTGCGTCGGCGCCAAGACCCTGTCCGCTTTTGACCAAAGCGGACGTTCGGGAGCCCGCGAACCCATCCGCGCTGGTCTCGCAGACCACCACCGTGTTCGCCAAGGTCGACAGCACCTTCGGCAACGACCTCACCGGCTCGGCGGCAAGGCCGGCATGAGGGTCGTCTGGCAGCCGCGACCCGGCCGGCGCTTTCGCATTGGTGGCAACGGCGCCGGCCTCGACGCGCCGGTCCGGCTTGAGTCTCGCTCCGCCCGCCGGGGCCGGTTAACCAACCACCACCGCGAATGTCATATCGCTGATACAAAATCAGCTTAAGTCGCGGCTTATCGTGCTGAACGCTCCGATCGAAGAAGATTCGCAGAATAGCGCCGAGCCCCGGCAGTTTCGCGCGCTCTTCATTTCCGACATCCATCTCGGCACCAAGGCTTGCCAGGCCGAAGCCTTCCTGGACTTCCTGCGCTGTCACGAAGCCCCCCGCATTTACCTCGTCGGTGACATCGTCGACTTCTGGCGCATCCGCCGCGGCGTGTATTGGCCACAGCCTCACAACGACGTCCTGCAAAAGCTCTTGCGCAAGGTCCGCAAAGGCACCGACCTCGTCTACATTCCCGGTAATCACGACGAGGCCTTGCGCGAATATTGCGGCTCGAATTT
>Ga0307424_1001745_pt1 | contig 11180 bp, 8 predicted proteins | sample SalMarWE160320MG_FD_202157 | JGI IMG/M metagenome (GOLD analysis project Ga0307424, IMG submission 202157) | Salt marsh sediment microbial communities from the Plum Island Ecosystem LTER, Massachusetts, United States - WE1603-20 | ecosystem: Environmental > Aquatic > Marine > Intertidal zone >...
TTATCTTTGGCTTTGATTGTCAATTCTCCATGATGGAATGAAACCGGCTTGCACATCTTAGATATCTTTCCACCGGTTATCGATGTCCACTGTTGCAAGATCCTTTCTTCTGACACCTTTTCGGTCAGACCGAAATCATCCAGCATATGAGTGAGAATTGAATGCAAATCTTTGTACGCTTTTTCAGGCATCGAATAGTTCCTTGTTCTGTAATACGTATAATCTGCCCGGCACGCGATCCTTAAATTTTTCCTGCATTGTTGTGGTAATAAATGCCTGACCTATTCTTTGCAGAAAATCGAGTAATCCTTTCATTCTGGATTCGTCGAGTTCGCCAAAAATATCATCCAATAGCAAAACAGGTTTAATTTTTTTTTCGCGGGAAATATATTCCCACTCAAGAAATTTAAGAGCGATCACCAGTGTCTTATTTTCTCCCTGTGAACAAAAATCCTTAAAGACTCTCTTATTTTTATAAAAATATACATCATCACGATGCGGACCTATAATCGTCATTTTTTTCTCAATTTCATACCGGTTAAGCAGGGAAAGTTTTTTTTCAAATTTAGCGGCGATCTCGGTCTTTTTCATTCCCTGCACGTCTTCTGAGACTGTGGAATTGTATTCAGCGTGAATGGGTTCGTCTTCACCGGAAATCCCTGCATAAAATCCTCCGATATGCTGGTTGAGAAATTCAATGAAGCTGGTTCTCTGCAGAATGATATTGGAACCGTATTTGATCAGTTGCCTGTTCCAAGAGGGAAGTTGCTGGTTTACCATATCCGGGTTATCAGAAGCTAGCAGGGCATTTCTTTGTTGCAACGTTTTTCTGTATATTTTTAGATCTTCCAGATAGACGGGACTTACCTGGGAAATCAGAATGTCCAAAAATTTACGTCTTTCCTGAGGCCCTCCCATCGTGAGACGCATATCATCCAGCGTCAGAATAACACAGGGCAGGGTGCCAATGTACTCAGAAAACTTTTTTATTTCCTTTCTCTCAATGAACAGGTGTTTTCCTTCTTTTAAGGCGTAGTAGAGACGAAGCTGTTTTTCTTGATTATACAGAAGGGTAATGGCTGAACTTGTTATGTTGAAATGTTTTTTATCGAAAGAAATGACATTATTGTCATTTGAGGTACGAAAACTTTTTGTCAGTGCCAGATAATAGATTGATTCAAGTATACTGGTCTTTCCCTGTCCGTTTCCACCCGAGATAATATTTATTCCGCTGTCAAATTCAATTTTCAGATGTTCAAAATTCCTAAAGTTTATCAACTCCAAATACTTAAGAATCATTCATTATCCGCTAAGTCGCACAGGCATGATCAGCATTAAAAGTTCCTCCTGGTCTTTTTGTTTCTGGGGAAAAACCAGACCTGGCCCATCAGTCGATTCTAGCGATATTTTTATTTCTTCGGTTCCTACATGACGTAAAGTATCAAGCAGGTAGTTGGCATTATAAGCTATTTCCATTTCATCCGAACTATAAGAACACTCCAGACTTTCGTGTGCCTCTCCGCCAAAATCAATGTCCTGTGCAAAAATATCCAATTTATTATCCGCCAGGCGTAATTTTACCTGAAAACTGATCGGATTGGAAAAGAGAGATACACGTTTAACAGAAGCGATCATTAAATCACGGCTGATAAGCAATTCTTTCGAATTATTCTGGGGAATAACTCTTTCATAATCAGGATAAGGTTCGTTGATGATCCTTGAATAGAGCAGGGTATCGGAAAATTTAAAAAGGACATGATTTTTACCAATTAAAATTTCCTGTGAACCGTCATCGGAAATATTACGTGCAACAAGATTTAGTGCACGGGTAGGAATAATCAGTTCCCTTTGCACATTCGGAGATGAAAAATCAGAATTTGATATTTTTACCAGACGGTGTCCGTCTGTTGAAACCATTCTAATGTGATCAGCGAATATCTGACAAAATACACCCGTTAAAGCAGGGCGCAGGTTATCCGTTGAACAGGCATACAAGGTTTTTTCAATCATCCTTTTTAAAAATTCATTTTTTATCTTTACACTTTCCTCTGTTTCAAGTGTGGGAACACTGGGATAATCATTTACATTTTGTCCGGATATTTTATATTCACCAAATTTGGAATTAATGGAAATTTTAAAATTTTTATCAACCTTGAAAACCAGATCTGTATCCGGCATCTCACGTAGGATATCCATCAATAATTTACCGGGAAGAACGATAGAACCACTTTCTTCAACCTTGCAGTCACACCATGATATTTGTGTAATTTCCAGGTCAGTAGCGATAATCTTTAATTTTCCGTCTTCAGTATTCATCAGGATATTGTACAAAATATCAATCGTTGTTTTACTTGGAATAACATTGATAACCTTCTGCAAGGCTTTGAACAATCCGGCTCTTGAAACAGTAAAATTCATGATCCCTCCATGCGGCATTATGAAACTGAAAAGTACTTAATATTTACATTTATATCAAGATATATTAATACTCTTAAATATATGTAATATTATATAGTTGTAGTAGTTATGGCTGTGAATATGTGAATAACTGTTCAGAAGGCTTAAATATAAGCAAAAAGAAAATAATTATTATCTTTTTAATGTGAATAATTTAATTGAAATGTTAATAATCAGAGAAAAATAAATTTTTGTGATCATATATTAACTATCCCAAACACATTATTAACATATCCCTGTGCATAACTTTATAAATGCATTTTTTGTCCTATCCAGCAGTGTAAAAATTTGCTGATAGAAATCTTTATCCTGGCTTTTTTGCAATAATTTGTACAACAGCCCCCCGGCCGGTATGATATTGTCCTTCTCTAATCGTACGTACCAGCTCGGTGGCTCTTATGAATGACAGGCCATCCAGTTCCTCCTTAACAGTGGCAAGATCGGCAAGTAATTCCAACTTACGAGGACCGCCTGTTTGATAATTTAATTGGCGAACAGAATAGGCTTCCATGATATATACACCTTCTGGTTTTAAGCCGTCAACAATCTTGTGATGCAAATCGGTTCTGATCGTTGCCGGAATATGACAGAAGATGTTGATAATACCGTCCCAAAAATTTTTTTTAACATTAAAGGTAGACAGGTCACTTACCAGTGTATCTACCGAAACAGATCTTTCCAGGGCCAAACGATGCGTTTTTTTTAGTCCGGCTGCTGACATATCCACCGCTAAAACCCGATATCCTTTTTCGGCCAGGAAAACCGCATTCCTGCCTTCACCTTCACCAAGGCTCAAAATATTTCCCGGCGGCAGATAGCGCACCGTCTGAACAAGAAATGTGTTTGGTTTTTTTCCATAGGCATAACTGTCAGACGTATACCGCTGATTCCACATTTCGGGGTCGGCCATCACAGGTGTCCTTTAATATTTTTATTTATAAGAGGTAAAAGATGCACAAAATATAATAAAAAATCCGGTAAAGAGCATTTGATCCAAAGGCCTTGATTATTGAGGATATATATATTAAAATTATAAGTTTCGACAGAAATTTTAAATAATTGTTCTAAAAGGAAATCATTAAAATGAAACGAACCTATCAGCCAAGTAATCGCAAGCGTAAAAATAAGCATGGATTCCGGGAGAGAATGCATTCAAAGAATGGACGCACTGTCCTGGCCCGGAGACGATTAAAAGGTAGAAAAAAGTTGACGGTCAGCGATGAGTTTATCCGCTCGGCCTGAGTTTAATTCTATAAAAAAAAATCTGGAAATCAAGGTGCTGCTTGAATCCGGAAAAAAAATCCATACCAAATACGGGATTTTTTTTCTGACGCGGGATGAGCATTCAACAGGGATTTCATTCGCCGTACTAATAAAAAAAAGTGTTGGGAAAGCAGTTTGGCGAAATTACTGTAAAAGGATTGTTCGCAGCTATATAAGAAACCATTTTCAGAAATTTTTGGTTTTCAGAAGATTTTTATTTTTGTATAATTTTCATGGTAAAGTCAGCTATTCAGATTTGTACCAGGAATTCAACAAACGATTAAATACCCTATGAAAACCATATTATTATTTTTAATAAAATTTTATAAAAAATTAATTTCTCCCCTGTTTCCGCCGCATTGCCGGTTTTATCCCACCTGCTCTGAATATGCTTATCAGTCTATCCAATATCATGGGGTGATTAAAGGGGTATGGTTGAGTCTGCTAAGAATTGGGAAATGCCACCCTTTTCATGAGGGCGGAATCGATCCTGTAAAAAAGTAACTTTCATCCAGGAAAACCGGACCAATGATGGATAAAAAATCATTAATTGCCATAGCGCTGATTACCGTTGTCATTCTTCTGCTGCCGTCTTATTATAATCTGATATATGATAAAGAGGAAATGACGGAACCGGTACCGCAATCAACACAAATACATGAAAAGCCATCTGAACCGACAACCATGCCGGCAGGAAAAGAACAGAAGCTGGCGGAACAAGCCGAAAAGCAGCCACTGTCAGTAACCAGGCAGAAACCTTTTGTTGCTGAACCTGAAACGACGGTCAGCAAGGCAGAAATTTATAACGATAAAATAGAAGAAAAATTTATAAGCATAGAAACACCGCTGATATCAGCAAAACTTTCCAATCAGGGTGGTGGCAATTTTGAATACTGGCATTTGAAGGAGTACGGTACCTGGGAAAATACAGAGGCAAAAATTATTGATGAGTCAATACATAATGGTCTGTTTTTGACTTTTCTCACCAGCGACGGAGAAAAGATAGATCTGAATCAATATCGATTTGAACCGGTAGGCACCCAGCCGCAGGAAATTCAATTGAAAGGAGACGAATCATTTACACTGACTTACCAGGTCAGGATAAAGAATTCGCTCATCCGTAAGTCACTGACTTTTTTCGGGAATGCCTACCATGTAGATCTGGTTCTGGATATGTCTGAGGCCAGGGAACTGCTGCTCAACGATGATTATGAAATAGGCTGGCAGAAAGGGCTTCCTTCCAATGAAATAAATATGGTCGAAGATTATACCTATAGTGAATCATATGCACAAATGGGTGGTGAACTGGAAGGATATGAAATTGATTCCGAAGAAAAGTCAAAACCCCAACCGATAAACGGCACGGTTGAATGGATTGCTACCAGGACAAAATATTTTTTAACGTCGGTCATCCCCGAGAATGTAAATACCAGCGGTGTCGTTTTTGGTGGAGAAGGGGTAAAGGTAGGCGATGTGCTTACCCGCCGGTATAATACTTCGCTGGTCAGTACAGTCACGGAAGATAATCTTGAAGACAGTTACAAAATCTATATGGGTCCCCTGGATTACTCTGTACTGTCAGATTATAACATCGGACTTGACCAGCTGATTTTGAATCATGGCTGGTATGAGAGAACGTTCAGGCCGATCAGTCTGTTAATTCTTCGTGTATTCAAATTTTTCAAACTTTTTATCCCCAATTACGGCATTATCATTATTCTTTTTTCTATACTGGTAAAAATTCTTGTTTATCCCCTGACAAAAAAGAGTTATCAGTCAATGAAAGAAATGAGCCGGGTGCAGCCTTTATTGGCGGAAATCAGGGAAAAATATAAAAGTGATCCGCAGCGCCTGAACAAAGAAACAATGAAGTTATATAAAGAACACGGTATCAACCCGATGGGGGGGTGTTTACCCATGCTGTTGCAATTACCGCTGCTGGGCGCCCTGTTCATTGTGTTCCGTTCCACCATCCAGCTGCGCGGCGCATCTTTCATACCCGGGTGGATCAATGATCTGTCAAGCGCTGATACTATATTTACTCTGCCCTTTTCCCTGCCTATGTACGGCAATCAGTTTAATATATTACCGATATTAATGGCGGCAACCATGATCTTCCAATCAAAAATGACCATGCAAGATCCGAAGCAAAAAGCCATGGTATACATTATGCCCATCTTTATGCTTTTATTGTTCAACCAGTTTCCCTCCGGTTTAAATCTGTATTATACCATGTTCAATCTACTGACAATCATCCAGCAAAAGATAACGGATGGGAACGGTAAGAAAAAAGAAAACAATTAGTTAGATAAGATATTCTGGTTCATCACCATTAGTGGAGCTCCCCTTGCGGGAGCTTTTTTATGAGCAAGAGTACCAATTTTTCGAAAACAATCTATGCCCTGGCCACCGCTTTAGGAACTGGCAGTATTGCGGTCATCAGATTGAGCGGACCGGACGCCATCAATATAGCCTCACGTATTTTTCACGGAAAAAATTTACAGAAAGTTAAAACAAATACGGTTCATTTTGGCAAAATTAGCGGATCTGACCGTACCTATGATCAGGTGCTGGTTTCCGTTTTCAGGGCACCGCATTCTTACACCGGGGAAAATTATATTGAGATCTCTTCGCATGCCAATCTATTTGTCGTTGATGATGTTATGCGCATTTTATCGGAACAAGGTGCAGTGGCCGCCGGGCCGGGAGAATTTACGCTCCGATCCTTTCTTAACGGTAAACAGGATTTGGCCCAGGCAGAGGCAGTGGCTGCGCTGATTCAGGCCAAATCAAGAATGGGGGCAAAGAACTCTTTGGCGCAGCTGAATGGGGAACTTAGTAATAAAATTTGGACTATAAGAAATGATCTTATCGATATCATCGGTTTAATGGAAATAGATCTGGATTTCAGTGAAGAAGAGTTGCCGGTTGTGTCGGGCGAGGAACTGGTGAGTAAACTCAGAGCCATTGATACGGCCATAGGCAGCCTGATCGGGAGCTTCAATTATGGACGCTTGCTGAAAGATGGTATCAATCTGGCAATTATCGGTGAAACAAATGTTGGAAAATCAACATTGCTCAATCAGCTGTTGGGAGAAAACCGGGCGATTACCAGTCACATACCGGGGACGACAAGAGACACGATTCAGGAAGCGCTGATTATTCGTGATATTCTTTTTAATCTAGTTGATACGGCCGGTTTAAGAGAAACCGGTAACAGAATTGAAAGTGAAGGAATAAATAGAACCCGGGCACAGATCGAACGCGCCGACCTTGTTTTGCTGGTTGTTGACGGAAGCAGGAAATTGAGTGAGCGTTCTCTGGCTCTGATCAAAAAAACGATGCGTACGGTTAAAGGAAAAACAATCCTTGTTTCAAATAAACTGGATCTCAGGCAGCATCAAAAGAGTCAATATCTTTTACAGGCGCTGGGTTTGCCGCTGGTTTGCCTCTCCGCCCGTCAGGGCGATGGTATCGATCGCTTAAAAGAAATAATTTTTCAGGAAGTCTCAGCCGGCATGGATATCTTTTCCGATCAACTGATTATTACCAGTGAAAGGCAATTCGATATTCTCAGACAGGTAAAAAAAGATCTGAGTGCCGCTATAAAACTTTTACAGAATCATGGCGGTTTTGAATTTGCGGCGCTCGACTTACGTCAGGCCCTTGAAAAGCTTGGGCAAATAAGCGGCGAAACGGCAACTGATGACATCCTTAATCATGTTTTTTCTAAATTTTGTATAGGAAAATAACCATGAAATTACTGGATTATTACCGGCAGGTACGTCAGTATTCTATGCAGATGGTGTCTCCCCTGCTGACCGAGGATTTTATACCACAGCCTGCGTATTTTGCCAGTCCGCCCAAATGGAATATCGGCCACACCAGCTGGTTCTTTGAGGAAATGGTACTGGCTAAATCTGAAAAGGATTTTAAACCCTATCATCCACTCTTCAATTATATTTTTAACAGTTATTATAATACTTTGGGAGAAAGAGTAGACAGAAAAAACAGGGGATATCTTAGCCGGCCCAGCGTCGATGAGGTCTTTGCCTACCGCAAACATGTTGATGAACAAATGATCGCTTTATTAAGAAGGGGAGAACCGGAGCCCGACTTAAAAGCGCTGATCATCCTTGGTTTGAACCATGAACAGCAACATCAGGAATTGTTTTTTACCGATTTCAAATATGCCTTCAGCCTCAATCCTCTATATCCGGCTTATAGCGATAAAGCCTTTTGTGAAGATAGTAATGAATCTGACGATGATTTTATAACGCTTAATGGTGGTTTGTATGAAATCGGACATAACGGCGAAAGCTTTTGTTTTGACAATGAACGCCAGCGACACAATGTGTATCTCCAGCCATTTGAAATAAGAAAAAGCCTGGTTACCAATGGTGAATATCTGACATTTCTTGAAGAAAACGGCTACCGGCGTTTTGAGTTCTGGCACGAAGAAGCCCTTGTCTGGATAAATGAAAACAATATCAGCGCACCCATGTACTGGCACAAACGTCCAGACGGCTGGTATCAATATACGCTTGCCGGATTAAGAAAGTTAAAGCCGAACCATATACTCAGCCACATCACTTACTATGAAGCAGCAGCGTTTGCCCAGTGGAAAGAAATGCGCCTGCCCACAGAATTCGAATGGGAAGCCGCCGCCGATAAATTTAAATGGGGACAACGCTGGGAATGGACGGAAAGCGCCTATCTTCCCTATCCCGGTTTTCAAAAGCCGGCCGGTGCTGCAGGTGAATACAACGGAAAATTTATGGTCAATCAAAATGTCCTCCGCGGCGGTAGTGTGGTCACACCCAGGGGACACAGCCGGAAAACGTACCGAAACTTTTTCCATGCTTCGGTAGGCTATCAGTATAACGGTATTCGTCTGGCCCGCTCATAGAGAAATCATGCGAAAACTATGATTTTCCAAAGAATTACATGGAATTTGAATCATAATGTTTCACGTGAAACATGAGGTGAAATGAAAAAATTCGATATTATTGTTGTTGGAGGCGGTCATGCCGGTATTGAGGCAGCATCAGCCGCGGCACGTATGGGTCTGTCGGTGGCGCTCCTGACAATGAATAAAAATAAAATAGGATTAATGTCCTGTAATCCGGCGATTGGCGGTCTGGCGAAAGGTCAGCTGGTCAGGGAAATTGATGCCCTGGGTGGGGAGATGGCAAAAATCATTGACGCTGCAGGCATTCATTTTAAAATGCTGAACACATCAAAAGGGCCGGCCGTCTGGTCACCCCGGGCGCAGGCCGACCGCCTTCTTTATGCCCGCTGTGCCAGGGAAAGACTAACCCGCCTGAACCGCCTACAAATAATTGAAGATACGGCCGTTGATCTGCTTATAAAGGGAAGCAGGGTACAGGGTGTGCGAACCGAGGAAGGTAAATCCTTGCTGTCGGGTGCGGTGGTGCTGACAGCCGGTACCTTTCTGAACGGCGTGATTCATATCGGTTTGAAAAATTTTAAGTCAGGCCGTGCCGGCGATCGGGCTGCCACCGGTATCACCGAAAGTCTGGTGGCGACTGGATTTGAAGCGGGGCGGTTGAAAACAGGCACACCACCGCGGCTTTTAAAAACTTCCATCAATTTTGACATGTTTGAGGAACAGCTACCCGACACCCCCCCCCGCCCGTTTTCTTATTCCACAGAGGAGATTGCACAGCAGCAGATTTCCTGCTATATTGGCCACACTACCATAAAAACCCATGAAGAGTTGCGCAAAGGTTTTAATGAATCGCCGATGTTTTTAGGAAGGATTAAATCGGTGGGTCCGCGTTATTGTCCGTCGATAGAAGATAAGGTCAACCGATTTGCCGACAGGAACAGTCATCAGTTGTTTCTGGAGCCGGAGGGATATGATGATCCGGAGGTTTATCTGAATGGTTTCTCTACTAGTCTGCCGGAAATGGTTCAACGAAGGGCTATTGCCACCATTCCCGGCCTGGAAAAAGCAGAAATTGTCCGCCTTGGTTATGCCGTTGAGTATGATTTCTTCCCACCTCATCAACTTGATTTCAGCCTGCAGACAAAACGTCTGACCGGTCTCTTTATGGCCGGGCAAATCAATGGCACTTCCGGTTATGAGGAGGCAGCTGCACAGGGCTTATTGGCCGGTATCAATGCGGCCTGTTATATCCGCGAGGAAAAATCGCTGAAACTGTCACGTGCAGAAGCATATATGGGTGTTCTTGTCGATGACCTTATAAATAAAAGTACCCGCGAACCCTATCGGATGTTCACTTCACGCGCTGAATTCAGGCTTTGCCTGCGACAGGATAATGCCGACCTGCGTCTGGCCGACTATGGGCAAAGATTGGGACTTTTAAGCGAAAGCGAGGTCAGCAGGGTTCGGCGTAAACGCCACCAGATAGAGGATCTCATGAATTTTGCCGTGAACACCAACCTCTCACCGCAAATTTTTAACCGCTTTTTTTATCAAAAAAGTTCGGCGATTGACCGGCCGCAAAAAATTGAACGGTTGATCCGCCGTCCCGAAATAAAATTGTCAGATGTCCTGAAAGCAGTGCAGAAAGAGGGATACTTGGACGGTGCGGTCGAGGAGGTGGGTTTTAATATAAAATATGAAGGCTACGTAAGGCGAAATCAGTTTCTTTTAGAACAGTTTGTTCAACAGGAAAACAGATCGATAGCACCTGATTTTAATTACCAGGCAATTGCAGCACTCTCTGCAGAAGCCAGGGAAAAACTGGAAAAAATCAGACCGCAGAGTTTCGGCCAGGCTTCCCGTATTTCCGGTGTATCGCCGGCAGACCTGTCTGTTTTGCTTGTCTATCTTGAGCGAGATAAATACCGGGGAGTTGTTTCACGTGAAACATCATCTGGATCTGGGTGACCTCAAAAGGTTTCTGGCTTCCCAAGACCGGAAGTTGTCGGCTGATCAGCATGATCGTATGCATGCCTATCTGGATCTTTTAATCCACTGGTCTGGGAAACAAAACCTGGTATCAGGACATGATTTGCCACATCTGGTTGAAAGACATTTTCTGCCCTCTCTTTTTTTTGATACCTGTCTGCCTGAAAATCTGACCGGTGACCTCATGGATCTGGGCAGCGGAGCTGGTTTTCCGGGTGTCCTTATAGCCATTATGCGTCCCGCTTTACCGGTTACGTTACTGGATGCTTCAAGAAAAAAAACCCTTTTTTTGGAAGAAGTATGTGATCAGCTGACACTTAATTGCCGCGTGGTCTGTGAGCGTTGTGAGATCTACCCGAAAACAACAGACCAGAAATTTCAGACGATTGTGGCGCGGGCCGTCGCCCGGACAGATAAATTGCTGATATGGACCCGGCTTCTTCAGGGCAAGGGGGACGTACTCTATGCTATGAAGGGCGGTGATGAAAAGGGGGCGGCGGCGGAGGGTGCTTACAGCGGCGGATCCTATACGATTTTAAGACCGGGAGCTGGCTGGACC
>Ga0307424_1001748_pt1 | contig 11172 bp, 11 predicted proteins | sample SalMarWE160320MG_FD_202157 | JGI IMG/M metagenome (GOLD analysis project Ga0307424, IMG submission 202157) | Salt marsh sediment microbial communities from the Plum Island Ecosystem LTER, Massachusetts, United States - WE1603-20 | ecosystem: Environmental > Aquatic > Marine > Intertidal zone >...
CGGCATCGTGACGCGCTTACCAAAGCTCAAGGCGTCACTCGGGCGCCTTCTCGGCGCCAAGCGCGAGGCGCGGGTGAGCATCACCGAGACCGAGACCGGCCTCGACATCGTCGTGGACGGCGTGCGGCCCAAAGAGGCTGCATTGGCCAAGCTGGCAAGCGAGGCAGCGAGGCTCGGCGTCGCACGCCTCACCGTCGACGGCGAAAGCCTGATGCCGGGCACCCCGCCCACTATCCGCTTCGGGCCTGCGCAGGTGAAGCTGCCGCCCGGCGCTTTCCTCCAGGCCTCGCCCGATGCGGAGGCCGTGATGACCGAGCTGGTGCGCGACGGTATTGGGCACGCCAAGCGCATCGCCGATCTGTTCGCGGGCCTTGGCACGTTCACATTCGCGCTCGCCGGATCGGCCGCCATCGATGCCTTCGAGGCTGATGAAGCGGCGCTCGCCGCGCTCAGCGAAGCAGTCCGGCATACGCCGAAGCTGAAACCGGTACGCGCCCTCTCACGCGACCTCTTCCGGGCGCCGCTTAGCCCGGTCGAGCTCGCAGCCTATGACGCCGCGGTGTTCGACCCGCCCCGCGCCGGCGCTGCGGCCCAAGCCGAGCAACTGGCTAGGTCCAAGGTGAAGACCCTGGTCGCGGTGTCCTGCAACCCCGGCACGCTCGCCCGCGATCTCCGCGTCCTGGTTGACGGCGGCTATCGCATCGCCCGCGTCGTGCCCGTCGACCAGTTCCTGTTCTCCGCCCATGTCGAGGTGGTCGTCCGCCTCGAGCGCTAGGCGCTGAGCAGCTTTTCGACAAAGGCCGGCACGATCTCTGTCGCCGGCCCGTAATGGGCTTCGGCAAACAGGCTCGCGCCTTCCGAAGGATCGAGATTGAGCTCGACCGTATGGGCGCCCTCGCTCGCTGCCTCGGCGACGAAGCCCGCGGCCGGATAGACCATGCCGCTCGTGCCGACGGACACGAAGAGGTCGCAATGGCGGATCGCTTCGTGAATGCGCTCCATCTCCCGCGGCATCTCGCCGAACCACACCACGTCCGGGCGCATGAAGCCGGACTTGTGGCAAACGGGGCAGCCGGTCGTGAGCGACAGGTCTTGCGTCCACGGCAGGCTGGTCCCGCAGCGGGCGCAGAGCGCCCGGCCGAGCTCGCCATGCATGTGGATGAGATGATGCGTGCCGGCGGCCTCGTGCAGCCCGTCGATGTTCTGGGTCACGGTGAGCACGTCGCTGCCATTTGCCTGTTCGAGGTGAGCAAGCGCCACATGTGCCGCGTTGGGCTTCGCCTCTTTCAGCCACCCGCGCCGCATATTGTAGAAGTCGTGCACCTTGACAGGATTGCGGGCGAAGCCCTCCGGCGTCGCCACCTCTTCGATGTCGAAGTGGTCCCACAGCCCGTCGTGGCCGCGGAACGTGCCGAGCCCGCTCTCGGCAGAGAGTCCTGCGCCGGTCAGGACGACGATCTTGTCGAACTTCATTCCTCCCATCCTCGTCCCGGTTTAGCCGGTGATCGACTGTCTTTCGCCTTGAGCCTGTTGCTCCTGGCGCCCCGGGTCAAGCCCGGTCATGAGGAGGGACGAAGCTTTCAGCCCCGACCGGTCTGGCCGCGATGGCGCAGATAGTGGTCGGCGAGCACGATGGCCATCATCGCTTCGCCGATGGGAACGGCGCGGATGCCGACGCACGGGTCGTGGCGGCCTTTGGTGGAGACCTCAGTGTCGCCGCCACTCGTATCCACGGTCTTGCGCGAAGTCAGGATCGAGGACGTGGGCTTGACGGCGAAGCGCGCGACTACAGGCTGTCCGGTCGAGATTCCCCCAAGGATTCCGCCCGCATTGTTGGAGAGGAACTCAGGGCTCCCGTTCGGATGCATGCGCATCTCGTCGGCGTTCTCCTCGCCGGAGAGCGCGGCCGAGGCGAAACCCGCACCGATCTCGACACCCTTGACCGCGTTGATGCTCATGAGCCCACTCGCAATGTCCTGGTCGAGCTTGCCGTAGACCGGCGCACCGAGGCCCGCAGGCACGCCGTCGGCGACCACCTCGATGACCGCGCCTGTGGACGAGCCCTTCTTGCGCACCTCATCGAGGAAGTCGGCCCACACGCGCGCCGTCTTGGCGTCGGGACAGAAGAACGGATTGTTGTCGAGCTCGTCCCAGCTCCAGTTCCGCCGGTCGATCTCATACGGCCCGATCTGAACCAGCGCGCCGCGCACGCGCATGCCGGGCACGACCTTCCGTGCCACGGCGCCAGCCGCGACCCGCGCCGCCGTCTCGCGTGCCGAAGCTCGGCCTGAGCCGCGCCAATCGCGCACGCCATATTTCAGGAAATAGGTGTAGTCGGCGTGGCCCGGGCGGAACTTCTCCTTGATGTCCCCGTAGTCCTTCGACCGCGCATCGACGTTCTTGATCTCGAGCGCGATGGGCGTGCCGGTGGTGACCTGCTCGCCGCCTTCGTTCTCGAACACGCCGGACAGGATCTCGACCGTGTCGGGCTCCTGGCGTTGGGTCGTGTATTTCGACTGACCCGGGCGCCTCTTGTCGAGATAGGTCTGGATGTCGGCTTGGTTAAGAGGGATGCCGGGCGGGCAGCCGTCCACCACGCAGCCGATCGCTGGCCCGTGACTCTCGCCCCAGGTCGTAATGCGGAACAGATGGCCGAAGCTGTTGTGCGACATGGCGTCTCTCTAGCCGCTTCTAGTTGAGGCGAGGTGAAGGGTCAAACCGCCGGTTTCCGGGGGCTTTCCCGGTTGCGACCTTTCCGGGCGCCACCCCGGCCCAAAAATTGACCCATCCTGGCCGCGTCAGGTGCCGATTTTAGTCTTATTTTTCCGTAGCTTGCGCTGCACGCGTTCCCTCGCGGACCGGCCGAGACTTCGCCGGTCACCCCTCCCAAAGACAACAAGTAAGGAGTAACCGATGCGTGCTGCGCATGCTGTCTTTATGACTGTGACTGTTTTGATCCTGGCGAGCGCAATGCCGCTTGCCCCCGCCGACGCCTTTCCCTCTCCGTTTACCGTCAATGCGGTGCCGAACGGGGCTGCGGCCGGAAAGGCTCCACGCCACTCTGGTCACTACAGTGCCGGCCCGCGGCCCAGCCGCTGGTGCGGTTGGTGGATGCGGACGCAATTCGGCGGCGGTCCCGAATACAATCTTGCCCGCAACTGGGCAAAGCGGGGACGTCCCCTGAACGGCCCGCGCGTCGGCGCCGTCGTGGTGTGGGCGCATCATGTCGGCATGATCACCGGGCGCAGCGCGAGCGGCCAGTGGATCGTGAAGTCGGGCAATGACGGTGGACGCGTCCGCGAGCGTCCGCGCTCGGTCGCCGGTGCGGTGTTCCGCCAAGTCTAGATAAGAAAGATGGGGGCGCGGGCCGGCTCACCCGCGTCCCCGCTTATTCCTTCGCCACGGAGATGTCGGGCGCGTCCTCGTTCTTCATGCCGACCACGTGATAGCCGGCATCGACATGCAAGACCTCACCCGTGACGCCTTGGGAGAGGTCGGACAGAAGGTAGAGCCCGCCGCCGCCAACGTCCTCGATGGTTACCGTGCGCCGGAGCGGTGAGTTGTATTCATTCCACTTCAGGATATAGCGGAAGTCGGCGATGCCGGACGCGGCCAGCGTCTTGATCGGCCCGGCCGAGATGGCGTTCACGCGGATGTTGTTCTTGCCGAGATCAGCCGCGAGATAATGCACGCTCGCCTCGAGCGCCGCCTTGGCGACGCCCATCACATTGTAATGCGGCATCACCTTCTCGGCGCCGTAATAGGTCAGGGTCAGGAGCGAGCCGCCGTTCGGCATCAGCGCCTCGGCGCGTTTGGCCAGCGCCGTGAACGAATAGCAGGAGATGAGGAGCGTCTGGGTGAAGTTCTCCTCCGTCGTGTCGACATAGCGGCCGTCGAGCTGCTCCTTGTCGGAGAAGGCGACCGCATGGACGAGAAAGTCGATGGTGCCCCATTCCTTGGCGAGCGTTTCGAACACCGCATCGACCGAGGCGCGATCGGTCACGTCGCACGGCAGCACGAGCTTGGAGCCGATCTCGGCGGCCAAAGGCTCGACCCGCTTCTTCAGCGCATCGCCCTGATAGGTGAGGGCCACTTCCGCCCCCTGATCGGTGATGGCCTTGGTAATGCCCCAGGCGATGGAGCGGTTGTTGGCGACGCCGAGCACGACCCCGCGCTTGCCTGCCATGAGTTTTCCGCCGTCGCCCATTACCCCTCCTTCGCTTAAGAATTCGGGGTTTTATACACCGGAGAAGCGGAGCCGGAAGGGCTTTCGCCGCTTCGCGCCGGGCCCAAAGGGGCGCCTAGCCCTGGAGGCGCGGCACCGGGATAAGGCGGGATAGGGTCAACTCGCCGCGGGCCTCGCGGGAGAGCGCCCGCGGCCGGCTGACATAGGACCTGAGCGGCGTGAACCTCTGGTTCTGCTCCCGCTCCTTGCCCGTCTCTTCGGCGGCGCGGACTTCACCGACGCCCGATTTCTGATAATTCGACATTCTGAACCCCTCTAGCCTGAGATCGACCAATGGCCGTCCCCTTCGCGGCACGCCACGCCCTCGATCTTCTTTTCGTAAGCCCCGAGAGCGAGCTGGTAGATCACATGGCGGCAAATGCGCCCCTGATCGTCGCGGAACGCCGAGACCGGCTTGATTCGCCCCGAGATCTGGCTGACCGGACGGCGCCATGTCAGCGTCGCCCCATCGCCGAGCTCGGTAAGCGCCATCTGCAGTGCCTGCAGCGCTACCGTGCGGTCCGAACGATCGAGACTAGATTTGAGTTCCGTCAGGCCCTGCGGCGTATGGCTTGTGGCCACGGCCGCGACGTCTCTTGCCCCACTTTCCTCGGCCTTGAGAGGAAGAGGGGCGGGCAGCAATACTGACAACACTAGAGCGCCCGCCCCCATGATAGGGGCGTTCCAATGGAACGTACGCATAACAACTCGTCCCCAACTCTGACGCGGCTACTCAATCCCCCGCGCCCTCTATCAACAGCAGCGATCCTGCCCTATCAGAGTGAGGAAAACGTAAATGCACGTGCCGGCCCGGGATTTTTTCTTGGACCGCAGGCAGAAAGTCGAAAGAGCAGCGAGAGATGGACGAAAAAGCGCGAGGAACTCAGGATTTCACAGCCGCCGAGGACCCATTCGTTCTGTTCCGGCAGTGGCTGGCGGAGGCTGAGAAGAGCGAGCCGGCCGATCCCGAGGCCATGGCGGTCGCCACTGTCGGCGCCGACGGCATGCCCAATGTACGTATGATTCTCTTGAAAGGCGCCGACGAGCGCGGCTTCGTCTTCTATACCAACTGCGAGAGCGCCAAGGGGCTCGAGCTGGCCGCCAACCCGAAAGCCGCGCTCCTATTCTATTGGAAGAGCCTGGGACGCCAGATCCGTATCCGCGGCCCCATAGAGCCAGTGACCGATGCGGAGGCCGATGCCTATTTCGCCACGCGTCACCGCGAAAGCCGTATCGGCGCCTGGGCCTCGAGCCAATCTCGACCGCTCGCAAGCCGCGCCGCGTTGGAAGAGGGTGTCGCCCGCTATACGGAGGAATTCGCCGGTAGTGACGTGCCGCGCCCGTCTTACTGGCACGGCTACCGGGTGCGCCCCGTGGAGATCGAGTTTTGGAAGCACGGCGACTTTCGTCTGCACGACCGGATCGTGTTCCGCCGGGCCACGCCTGAGGGCGCCTGGACCAAGACCCGTCTCTATCCCTGAGCGGCAGGAGGTCCTAGTCTCCGCGCGCCCATGACCCTGATCCCCAACGAAGAGCGCAGAACCCTGCTTCTGACCGGTGCTTCCCGCGGCATTGGCCACGCCACGGTCAAGCGCTTCTCGTCGGCCGGTTGGCGCGTGATCTCCTGCTCGCGCCAGCCTTTCCCCGAGGATTGCCCTTGGGAGGCGGGACCGGAGAACCACGTCCAGGTCGATCTCGCCGACCCTGACGGTACGGTCCGCGCCATCGACGAGATCAAAGACCGCTTGCGCGCCCAAGGCTCACGGCTGAATGCGCTGGTCAATAACGCTGCGATCTCGCCGAAGGGGGAGGGCGGCAGCCGCCTCTCTTCCCTCGATACCTCGCCGCAAGATTGGCAGCACGTGTTCCAAGTGAACTTCTTCGCGCCCATCATGCTCGCCCGCGGCCTGATCGACGAGCTGGCAGCGGCGCCAGGGGCGGTGGTGAACGTGAGCTCGATTGCAGGCTCTCGCGTGCACCCCTTCGCTGGCTCCGCTTATGCTACCGCGAAGGCGGCGCTCGCCGCGCTGACCCGGGAGATGGCGGCCGACTTCGCGCCGCGTGGCATCAGGGTCAACGCCATCTCGCCGGGTGAGATCGACACCGCGATCCTGTCCCCCGGTACCGAGGCACTGATCGCCGACATTCCCATGCGCCGGCTGGGACAGCCGGAGGAGGTGGCCAATGCCATCTATTTTCTCTGCACCGATCCCTCGAGCTACATCAACGGCGCCGAACTGCATATCAATGGCGGCCAGCATGTGTGATGCACCACAAACCTGCCATGGCTTGTACTTAGGGTTTAGAATGACGGGTAACGGCGGATTTCAGCGCGAGGGCCGCGTGACGTGACGGCGAACTATTCCATGGAGCGCTTTTCGACCGCGCGCTTTGCGGTCAAGGAAGCGCGCGAGGCCAAATGGGCGCGGCGCATCGCGCTCTTCTTCCTGCAGCTTCTGATCCTGACGGTGCTTCTCCACCGCTTTCTCGGGCTCGGCACGCCGGCGGCCCTCAACCTGATTGGAGTGTCGATGGTGGGCCTCCTGGTCGCCGTCATTATCGCCCTGGTCTCGCTCATTCGCATTTGGTTCGGCGGCCAAAGCGGCGCGGTACAAGACCTGGCGGCGCTCGCCCTCGGGCTTATCGGGCTGGCGCTACCGACGTATTTTCTGGCGAAGGCTGTCCTCTTGCCCCCGCTCAACGACATCGAGACGTCGCCCGCCGACCCGCTCCACTTCACCGTGCTCTTAAGCGAGCGCCCCGCCGACGCCAACCTGCTGAGCGATCCGACTCCCGATCAGGCGGCAATGGAGGCCGCGGGCTATCCGGATATCGGACCTATGTATTTGGAGCGCTCCGCCCCCGAGGTGTTCGCGCTGGTCAGCGAGGCGGTTCACCGGCTTGGCTGGAACGTCGTCGTCAACGAGGCCCCGGGCGAGAGTGGCGTCGGCCGCATCGAGGCGACCGACAAGACCATGATCATGGGCTTCACTGACGACGTGGTGATCCAAGTGAAGGGCGACGATGCCCACGCGCTGATCGACATGCGTTCGGCGTCGCGCTACGGCAAGGTCGATTTCGGCACCAATGCCGCTCGCATCCGGAAGTTCTACAATGAGGTGAATACGGCGCTCGAGAAGGGCGAGAAGACGGTGCTTGAGCAGGCGGTGCCCAAAGAAGAGAAGCCGGTCGCCAAGCCCGCACAGTCGATCAAGAAGCGCGCGAAGGGGAGCGGACGTAGAAGGCGCTAAGCGGGTCGATCGCACCTTCCGCCGTGACCATGTCGCGCGCGATCAAATGCTCAAGATGGGCGAGCACCGAAAGTGCGGCAGCCTCCTTCAAGTCGGCGTCGAGCGCGCCGTAAAGCCTGGCTACGATACGCGGGATCGTGCAGACGTCCTCATCGAGACAGGCAAGGATGGTCTGCTCCCGCCATTTGCGGTGGGTAATATAGGCGCGGACAACGCGTTGCGGCGTTTGGATGCGACCGCCATGAGCCGGCAGGAAGATCTTGTCGTGGCGCTGCATCAACCGTTCGAGTGAGGCGAGGAAGTCGGCCATGTTGCCTTCAGGCGGCGCGATCACCGTGGTGTTCCAGCCCATCACGTGGTCGCCGGTGAACACTGTACGCTTGCCGACAAGGGCGAAGCACAGATGGTCCGGCGCATGGCCCGGCATGTGGAGGACGTCGAGCGCGAAGTCGCCGCCCTTCAAGGTGTCGCCGTCGGCGACTGGTCGGTCCGGCCTGAAGGCCGAATCGACGAAGGCGTCGCCGAGGCCAGGGCTGCCCGCGCCGCGCGACGTGCCGGTCGGCCCGTAAGCGACGATCTCGCCGCCGAGCATATCCTGAAGCGGCTTTGCACCGTCGCAATGGTCTCGATGACTGTGGGTGATGAGGATGTGCGTAACGCGCTCTCCCTTCGTCGCCTTGGCGATCGCCTCAAGGTGGGCCGCGTCTGCAGGTCCCGGATCGATCACCGCGACGCTGCCGGTACCCACGAGATAGGTGTTGGTGCCGAGAAAGGTGTAAGGGCCAGGATTATTGGCCACGATGCGCCGCACGCCGGGCGCGATCTCCTCGGCCACGCCGTAATCGACGTCAACGCTGCGATTGAAGGCAAGCTCCGCCGACATGGTCTCAGCTTCTTGTTGGTCTTCTGGTGAACCCGCGCGGCATCTTAGCGGAGCGGCGGCCGGGCAGCAGCGCCGCGGGCCTTACAGCGTTAAATTTCCCATGGCTTTTTGCGCAAAATATGACTGTTTATGAAGGGGTTCTGCGGCACAGTCACATTGACGCAAGGGCTTGGAACTGTTCTAACTTTCGCATCGGGGGCGTGAAGGCCGACGGGTCTTTGAAGCCGGTCGGCGTTCGCGGGAAATGCGACAAGACCAGGAGGCTCCGATGACCACTTGCGCCTGCGGCAATTGCCAGTTTTTCGACAATCAGACCAAAGCGGCGGCCAGCTTGATGAAAGACCATGCCGGCCTGTGCCGCTTCAATCCGCCCATGCCCGCCTCTTCGAGCGGGACCGAGGGTACGTGGCCGGTGGTCGCCTCCAAGGATTGGTGCGGTCATTTCGCGGCAACGGTCGAGCGCTTCATGACGGCCGCCGAATAGCCGTCAATCTGACCGCTTCGATTTTAGGTGATGCTCTGAAAAGGTGCCAAGCCGCACCATCGAGGATGGTGGTCGGAGTGGCAGGATTTGAACCTGCGACCCCCTCGTCCCGAACGAGGTGCGCTACCAGGCTGCGCTACACTCCGCTTGGCTGAAGAGGCACGTATATAGACGCCCAGGCTTGGTCCCGCAAGAAAGCCTTCCGCCCCGTCGGACCGGGCCTTGAACCAAGGGACCGAGGGTGCTTGGCGCCCCGCGCCCACGGCGTTGCCCCGAAGGCCCGATGCTGGTAGGAGGGCACCCCACCTGCCATATGTAAAGTGTCGCGGGCGGGCTCTCTCAGAGCGTTGGGGCGTAGCCAAGCGGTAAGGCATCGGGTTTTGATCCCGTGATCCCAGGTTCGAATCCTGGCGCCCCAGCCACGTTAAAGCATTGTTATAGCAGGAAGAAACGTGTTTCACGGAACCTCCCTTTTTCGGGCGGTTTCCGGCGCATTTCCCCGCCTTCACCGGGCCAGTGTAGCGGCAGAGACGTCTTTGCGCGGAACGAGCGCCGCTGCCGACGCGGAAGTCTCTCGGGGCGCATTTGGGGGTCAACATTTTCCGACGACAGCAACAAGAAGCACTGCGTGGGACGTTAGCCAACTCGCCCTATTGCGCCTGAAACCCGAGCAGCTTGCGCTGTTCGGACCAGTCGGTGGGGAGTTTGAGAGCCAAGCGCATTAGCCGCTTCGCGCTGAGCTCAGGCGGGTGTTTGCCGTTGATGATGGCTGTGACGATATCGGGTGCCAGTGACGGAAGTCGCAGAAGGCGTGACAGGTAGCCGATCGTGAGCCGCTCTTGGCTGGCTACTGCCGGCACGGTGAGATTTGGATCTTGAACCAGCCGCTCTTGAAAGTCGTGCGCGCGCGCAACGATCCGGAGCAGGCCAGGGTCCGCAGTCGCTCGGTCTTCGGTGTTGTGCACGATCAGCTTCATCTCGCGGCCGACGCGTTGAAGTCGCGCCTTCACCGTTAGTCTCAGGATATCGGTGGGCTTGCTGCGAGGAGCGTGGGGTGGCGTAAGCGAGTCTATCGACTGTGCCTGGAGCAGGTCGTGAAGCCGGTGCCGACAAACTCTGGTCTCGACGTGCTCCGCCTTGATGTCGACCCGGTTGACGAGCGTCATGAGAATGGATCGGACGACGTCTGGGGCAAGCGTCGGAAGCTCCTCTGAGATCTGACGCCCGCGTGCGATCAGTCTCTTTTGCTGGGCTCCATTCTGCTCCGCATCGCTGATAGCACTCAGCATCGCCCCTTCATCGGCGAGGAAGTCGCGCAGTCTGCCGATGACCAAGGCCTCTAGATTGCCGGCCGGGATCCGCCGCCCCTGCGAGTGGTCCTTGGCGGCCCCCGTGATCAGTGACTTCGAGACATAGTACCGATAGCGCGTGCCCTTCTTCACGGCATGCGTCGGCGTCAACCGTTCGCCGCTGTCGTCGAAGGTCAAGCCGGCCAAGAGGCTCGGATACGTTGCGTCTGCGCCTGTGTTCCGATTGACCCGGTTCTCGGCGAGGACAGCCTGGACCTTGTCCCAAAGCGCCTGGTCCACGATGGCCTTATGCTCTCCGGGATAGGCGCTGCCTTTGTGCGTGATGTCGCCGCGATAGATGCGGTTCTGCAGCATGAGATAGAGGGCGCCGCGGGAGAGCTTGTGACCGCCATAGACGGTCCCGTCGGCGAAGGTGCGGTGTTTGCTGCGGATCCCCGCAGCATCGAGTTCCGCTTTGAGGGCGCGCACCGATCGGAGCTCGACGTAACGCCGAAATATATGGAGGACAGTGTTTGCCTCCTCTTTGTTGACGATGAGCTTTCGATCCCGGACTTCGTAGCCGAGCGGCGGCAGGCCGCCCATCCACATGCCCTTCTTCTTCGATGCGGCGATCTTGTCGCGGATTCGTTCGCCGGCCACCTCCCGTTCAAACTGGGCAAAGGAGAGAAGGACATTGAGGGTCAGGCGCCCCATGCTCGTGGTGGTATTGAACTGCTGCGTGATCGATACAAAGGAGACGCCACGCGTCTCGAAGACTTCCACGATCTTGGCGAAGTCGAATAGCGAGCGCGTCAAACGGTCGATCTTATAAACGACAACCACGTCTACCTTGGCGTCGGCGATATCGGCGAGAAGCCGTTGCAGGGCAGGGCGGTCCAGAGTCCCTCCTGAGTAACCGCCGTCGTCATACAAAGTCGGTAGGACTGACCACCCTTCATGCTTCTGGGAGAGAATGAAGGCAATGCAGGCTTCGCGCTGTGCATCGAGCGAATTGAACGCCTGCTCCAGACCTTCGTCTG
>Ga0307424_1001751_pt1 | contig 11145 bp, 8 predicted proteins | sample SalMarWE160320MG_FD_202157 | JGI IMG/M metagenome (GOLD analysis project Ga0307424, IMG submission 202157) | Salt marsh sediment microbial communities from the Plum Island Ecosystem LTER, Massachusetts, United States - WE1603-20 | ecosystem: Environmental > Aquatic > Marine > Intertidal zone >...
GCCGGGGTGCCGGACCCGGCCTGGGGCGTGCTCTGTCCGGAGATGCGGGCCGGCGATCTGCGCGCCGGGCGCGAGGCCGGCGTGGCCCCCCCGGCGGCGCGGGCGGTGACCGCTGAGGATCTGGCCGATCGGGCCTCGCTCCTGGCCGCGCTCCGGCGCGTGGCGGGGGCGGACCGGCGGCGGGTACCGGCGGCGAGCGCGCTGGATGCGGCCACCTGCGAGCGCATTCGCGCCGCCATCGAGCCCCAGCTGCATTTCCTGGACCCGCGGGAGGAGACGGGGAAGGGTGCTTCGGCCGGGGCCGCGAGGAGCGCGGGGACGGCGGGGGAGGAACCGCCGGGGGGCTCTGTGCCCGGCGGGGCGACGGCGGACAGAGCGGTTTCAGGTTCGGTTGCGGCATGGTCTGCGGCTGAAGCGTCCGCGGCGCCGGTTGCGGCAGGGTCTCCGGACGGAGCATCTGCTGCTCCGGGGCGCGCCGGTCGCGAGGCCTCGGCCATCCCCGGCTTCTGGCTGGATCGCAAGCAGGAGCGCATGGCCCGGGAGCTGGCCTCCCCCCGCACCCTGGTCTACGGGCCGGCGGGGAGCGGGAAAACCGTGTTCCTGGTCTCGCGGGCCCAGTACTGGCTGGGGCGGCGGCCCGAGGCCCGGGTGCTCTTCACCTGCTACAACGCCAGCCTGGCTTCCCACCTGCGGAGCGTGTTCGAGGCCCGCGGCCTCCCCCCCGACGGCGACCGGCTCACCGTGCGCCACTACCACGATCTCTGCGGGGCGATCCTGGGAGTGCCGGACATCCACGAGCGGACGCCGGACTTTTACGCCGCCCTGGAGCCGCGGGTGCTGGCGGAGCTGGCCCGGAGCGAGGACCTGCCCCTCTACGACCTCATCCTGGTGGACGAGGGCCAGGATATGACCCGCCGCATGATGGAGGTGCTGGTGGGCCTGAACGCGCCCGGGGGCGAGATCACCGTGGTCTCGGATCCCGCCCAGGACATCTACGGGCGCTGGAGCGAGGATACCCTGGCCCCGCTCCGCGGCCTGGAGGTGGAGCGTCTGGTCGACTGCTACCGGAACACGGCGCCGATCTTCTCCCTGGCCCTGGCCGTCCTGGACCCCGAGGTGCGGCGGGCCATGGGCCTGGGACGCCTGGAGCTCACCCGGCCCGAGGACCTGGACCGTCTGGGTCCGGCTCCGGAACTGCGGGCCCTGGGCGGGCTGGACGACCTGGTGGCGCTGATCGGGGACATGGCCCGGGGCGTGGCGCGGAGAGGGCGCCCGCTCTCGGACCTGGCCGTGCTGTACCCGGACCGCCATGCGGTGCCGCGGTTCGCCGAGCGCGTCCGGGCCTCGCGGTGGCAGGCGGCGGCGGATCCGCGCTTCGCCGAGGAGCGGGACGAGGAACGCCGGGAGAGCGCGGTGGGAACGCTCCACCCGAAGTCCGACCGCGACGATCTCCCCTTCTCCGAGCGGCCTCACTTCGCCGAGGCGCTGGAGCGGGAACTCCTGGCCCGGGACGTGCCCGTGGAGTGGGTGGCCCGGGACTTCGCGAGCAAGGCGGCCTACGACATCACCAAGACCCGGCTGACCCTTTCCACCATCCACAGCGCCAAGGGGATGGACTTCCACACCGTGCTGCTTCTGGGCGCGGAAACCCTGGCCACCGGCACCGGCACCGCCGGCCGCCGGGCCCAGTCGCTGCTGTTCACCGGCATCACCCGCGCGCGGGACCACCTGGTGATCCCGTTTTTCGAGGACGTGGGCTGGGTGCCGGAGGTGCGGCGCCGGGTGGAGGCGGCGGAGTAGCTCGCCCCGCGCCGCTTCGCGACTCGCGCGTCCCGCTCCCGCCGGGCTCGGGCGCCGCGGCACGCCGGCCGGCCCGTGTGACCCCGTGCATTTTTCTTGCGGGCTATTCGAACACACAAGCTGACGCATCCCCGTCACCGGGTGACGTGAACGCGTCAGCTTATCCGCGGCCAACGTTGGCCCTTGCTTCCTTCGACTCACCTGCTCAAGGCGAGAAATGAAGGCGGACGCTGCGAGGTAAGGGAAGCGATCCCACAGGTCATCTCGGCGGGGATACACGTATACTACTACATTAGTAGTCGGTCACGCGAACGCGAGCCTGCGCGCACACTCCACGCAAGCGCACGGGCACGCATGCCCATACGCCGCCGGCCACCCCGCTACTCCCCTTCCAGCGCCTGCAGCACCTTCTCCGGATGATCCGCGGCCTTGGGGACCCGGGCCCAGTGCTTCTTCACCTTCCCCTTGGGATCGATCCAGACCGTGGAGCGGATCACCCCGGTGGTCTTTTTGCCGTAGAGCATCTTCTCCCCGAAGGCGCCGTACTTGGCCATGACCTTCCGGTCCGGGTCTGAGAGCAGGGTGAAGGGAAGCTTGTACTTGGCGGCGAACTTCTTGTGGGAGTCACCGCCGTCGGGGGAGATCCCCACCACGGTGGCGCCCCGGGCTTGGATCTTCTTCCACAGCTTGGCGAAGGCCTGGGCCTCCTTGGTGCAGCCCGGGGTGTCGTCCTTGGGGTAGAAGTAGACGATCACGTCCTTCCCGCGCAGGTCCCTGAGCGAGATCTTCTTCCCCGAGGGGTCGGCCAGGGTGAAGGCCGGAGCGGCCTTTCCTTCTTCGATCGGCATGCGTATCTCCTCGATGCTGGGGTCCGCCGCTACCATCCCCCGGAGTAGTCCGTGGAGTAGGAGGGAGCGAGGTTCCCGACGGTGTTGAAGTGGATCCGGCAGAGCTGCCGGATGTGCAGGTAATCGTGTCCGAGCCAGGAGGCCAGGAAGTCGCCGGCCCGCAGGGTCCCGGCCCGGGGATGGGTCACCGAGCGGCTCCAGTCCGGGTTCCGCAACCCGCGGAGCCAGGCCAGCGACGCCTCGCGTTCCCGGGCGAAGCGAGCCCGGGACTCCTGCCAGTCCCGCCCCGCGTAGTCCCGCGAGGCCACCCAGCCTTCGGGGTCGATGGGGGGCAGGGGCGTCTCCGGCGCGTGCAGCGCGATGTCCACCCGCCGCCGGAAGTCCTCGGCCTCCTCGTCGGCCAGGTGGTTCATCACCTCCAGCGCCGACCAGCGCGACGGTTCCGGCTTCCAGCGCGCCTCGGCCTCGGTCATGACGGCGACCAGGCGCTCGATCACCTCGCGGTTGGCGGCGAATCGATCCAGGAACGGGTTCAGGTCCATGACGGGGTCTCCACGCAAGGGACCGGCGCCGGCGTCCGGCCGCCGGCCCTCAGGAATCCGAGTTTCCGATGTCCACCGCCACCCGCCATCCCTTCCCTTCCAACTTCTTCCAGATGCTCACGTAGTTCCCGGTGGCCAGGGTGGTGTCCGCGGCCCCCTCGGTCACCCGCACCTGTTCCCACCGGCCCAGGGTGTAGCCCAGGTCCCCGCTCGCGGCCACCACCGCGGTCACCGGATCCCAGCGGAGCCGGATGTCCCCGGCGAAGGCGGGGAGCATGCGCTCGCGGATGGCGTCCCGGCCGTCCACCCGCCCGCTGTTCGGAAACATGACGCCGTCGGCGGCGAACCACTCGGCCCAGCCCTCGCCCCCGCGCTCGGCGGTGGCCGCCGCGAAGTCGCGGTCGGCCTGGAGCAGGGCCTGGACCGCGGCGCCGTCGTCCGCGTGGGCGGGAAACCCGGGGGCCACCACGGCCATGGCGAAAGTGGCGAACGCCGATCCCAGCACGAGTCCTCTCATGGTGCGGTCCTCCTGCGGCCCCTCCCCACGGGGAGCCGGCCGCTCGAGTCGTCTCGCCCCGGCCCGGCCGGCCCGGGGCGTTTCACTCCGGCCCCCCGGCCGGGAACATCGCGTCCGCCACCCGGGGGGGGCGGTTGGTGATGATCGAGGTCACCCCGAGATCCAGGAGGCGGCCCGCCTCGGCCGGGTCGTCCACCGTCCAGGCGTGGACGGCCAGGCCGCGCTCGGCCGCCCGCTTCATGAGATTCGGGGCGACCAGGTCGTGGCGGGGATGGAGCGCGGCCAGCGTCTCCACCACCTCCAGATCCTCCAGCCGGCCGAGGGCCCGGTCCGAGGCCGCGAGATACCCCAGGAGCAGCCCGCGGTCCAGGTGGCGGAGCCCGGCCAGCACCTCCGGGTCGAAGGAGGAGACCAGGACCGACTCCCGGGGGCGCACCCGGTCCAGCTCCGCGTCCACGGCCCGGACGGCCGAGGCCAGCCGGGCCGGGGCCACCGGCTTCACCTCCACGTTCACCAGGCAGCGCCCGGACAGGGCGGCCAGGACGTCGTCCAGGCGGTGCAGGGGGTAGTCTCCCGGGCGGCCGGCGCCCCTCCCCTCGGACAGGCGCAGCCAGCTCTCCTCCTCGATGACCAGCGGTCCTTCCGGCCCGGGCAGCTCCGCGTCGTGATGCACGACCGGGACCCCGTCCAGGGTGAGCCGCACGTCCAGCTCCACCCCGTCGCATCCTGCCTCCAGGGCCGCCTCGAAGCTGGGCAGGGTGTTCTCCCGGGCCGCCTCCGGAAACCCCCGGTGGCCGATCAGGAAGGGGCCGGGAAGGCGGATCCAGGACAGGACATCGGACATACGCACCTCGGCGGGCGGGAATCGTCGATCCGGAGCGGGTTTCGGGAACGTGCCCGGGGTCCGGGCGGTATAGGTTCCGTGGCCCCCCCGGGCCTCCATGCTATGATGCGTGGCCCCGCCCCGTCACGGCAAGCACTCAACCGGGGTGCCCCTCACCCCGAAGGGACGAAGGATTCATGACTCAAGCCGACCCCCAGAACCTCGAAGCCCTGGATCAGCTGGCCGAGGGCCACCGCCGCATCCTCCAGGAGATCCGGAAGATCATCGTGGGGCAGGACACGGTGATCGAGGAACTCCTGATGGCCCTCTTCGCCAACGGGCACTGCCTCCTGGTCGGGGTGCCCGGCCTGGCCAAGACGTTGCTGGTGAGCAGCCTGGCCCGCATGCTGGACCTGGATTTCAGCCGGATCCAGTTCACCCCGGACCTCATGCCCTCGGACATCACCGGCACCGAGATCCTGGAGGAGGACCGGGCCACCGGGAAGCGGGTGTTCAAGTTCATCCGGGGCCCCATCTTCGCCAACGTGGTGCTGGCCGACGAGATCAACCGGACCCCGCCCAAGACCCAGGCCGCCCTGCTCCAGGCCATGCAGGAACGCCAGGTCACGGCGGCGGGGCTGACCCAGAACCTCACCCCCCCCTTCTTCGTCCTGGCCACCCAGAACCCGATCGAGCAGGAGGGGACCTATCCGCTCCCCGAGGCCCAGCTCGACCGGTTCATGTTCAACGTCATGGTCGGCTACCCCAGCCAGAGCGAGGAGGTGGCCATCGTGAGCCGGACCACCGGGCACGAGGACGCCGAACTCTCGCGCATCCTCACCGGGGCCGACATCATCCGCTTCCAGGACCTGGTGCGGCGGATCCCCGCTTCCCCCTTCGTGGTGGAGTACGCGGTCCGCCTGGCCCGGGCCACCCGCCCCGACGGCGGCGAGATCGACGTGGAGACGGTGAAGAAGAACGTGGCCTGGGGCGCCGGCCCCCGGGCCAGCCAGTACCTGGTGCTCGGGGCCAAGGCCTGGGCCGCGCTCAACGGCTCGGTGACTCCGTCCTGCGAGGACGTGCGCCGGGTGGCCCGTCCGGTGCTCCGGCACCGGATCTTCCGCAACTTCACCGCCGAGGCCGAGGGAATCACCACCGAGGACCTGATCGACACGCTCCTCGAGGCGGTGCCCGAGGCCCCCGCGGGGAAGTAGCGACCGGTGTCCGTCGGCGAATCCTCCCTCCAGTACCTGGATCCCCGGGTGGCGTCCAAGCTGGGCGGCCTGGACCTCATCGCCCGGCTGGTGGTGGAGGGGTTCATGACCGGGCTGCACAAGAGCCCCTACCACGGCTTCAGCGTGGAGTTCGCCGAGCACCGGCAGTACATGCCGGGGGACAGCCTCCGCCACGTGGACTGGAAGCTCTACGGCAAGAGCGACCGCTTCTACGTGAAGATCTTCGAGGAGGAGACCAACCTCCGCTCGCACCTCCTCCTGGACCTCTCGGCCAGCATGGGCTACGCCTCGCCGGGGCGGCTCACCAAGTTCCAGTACGCCTCGTTCCTGGCCGCGGCCCTGGCCTACCTGATGCTGAAGCAGCAGGACGCGGTGGGGCTGTTGACCTTCACCGACCGGGTGGAGCGGCTCATCCCCCCCCGGGCCGCGCGCACCCACCTGCGGCTGCTGCTCAATGAACTCGACCGGGCCACCCCCGCCCGCTCCACCGACATGGGCACCGCGCTGGAGAGCCTGGCCGAGCGGGTGAAGCGGCGGGGGCTGATCATGCTCATGAGCGACCTCATGGACGAGCCGGCTTCGGTCCTGCGCGCGCTGAAGCACTTCCGGCACCGCCAGCACGAGGTGGTGGTGTTCCACATCCTGGATCCCTACGAGATCGCCTTCCCCTTCCGGCAGGAGACCGGGTTCGTGGACCTGGAGACCGGCCAGGAACTCCTCACCCAGCCGTGGGAGATCGCCGACCAGTATCGCGAGCGCTTCGAGGCCTGGAGCAAGGCCTACGCCCGGGTCTGCCTGGAGAACCGCATCGAGTACGTGCGGCTCTCCACCGAGACCCCCTTCGACGTGGCCCTGCTCCGCTATCTCGAGAAGCGGAAGAGGTTGCACTAGTGCGCTGCCCGGTGCGCGGCCTTGACCCCGGGACCTCGGGGACGGGACCCTAGGCCATGCCCTTCTCGTTCCTGAACGTGGCCTTCCTGGCCGGGATCGCGGCCGCGGCCATCCCCATCCTCATCCACCTGTTCAGCCGCCGGAAGGTGAGCCGGGTCTCCTTCTCCTCCATCCGCTTCCTGGAGGAGATCGCCCGCCGGCGGGTGCGGCGGATGCGGCTCACCCAGTGGATCATCCTGGCGCTGCGGGTGCTGGCCCTGGCCTTGTTGGCCCTGGCCCTGGGCCGGCCGGCCCTGCGCGGGGATTTCGTGTTCGGGAAGAGCCGCGGGGAGAGCGCGGTGGCCATGATCCTGGACCGCTCCTACAGCATGCGGGCCGAGGGGGAACGCGCGCCGCTGTGGGAGACGGCCAAGGACCGCTGCGGGGAAGCGCTGGACGCGCTGCAGCCGGAGGACACGGTGACCTGGATCGGGGTCGACCCCCGGAGCACCGAGGTGGAGAGCTTCCCCACCCGGTTCGCGGCCTCCGACGCCCTCCGCGGCCTGGAGGCGGGCTACGGCACCACCGACCTGGCCGCCGCCGTGCGCCGGGCCGGGGCGGTGCTGGCCGACGCCACCGCCCTCAACAAGGAACTCTTCGTGATCTCGGACTTCCAGAAGACCGGTCTGGGGCCGGACACCGAGTCCGGGCTCACCGACCTCATGGCCGACCTGCCGGCCGGGGTGCGGGTGTTCCTGATCCCGGTGGACGAAGGCCCGCTCCCCAACACCGCGCTCGAGACCGCGCGCCTGGAGGGGAGCGCGATGGATAAGCGGGTCCACGCCGAAGCGGTGCGGCACGGATCCGAGGCCGCGGACCAGGTCACGGTGACGGTGGAGGCGGGCAAGGAAGTCCTGGGCGAGGCCATGCTCACCGTGCTCGCCGACAGCCGGGAGTCCACCGACATCCCCTTGACGCGCTTCCCCGGAGACGGCGAGGAACTCCTGGCCCGGCTTTCCCGGGACCGCCTCCCCGAGGACGACGTCCGCTACGTGCCCACCGGCGGCTCGGGAGGGATCGTGACCTGGATCGTCCAGGATCCGGCCTCGCCCTCGCCGTTCCTCCCCCTGGCCCTGTCCCCGGCCGGGGAGACCGGACAGTTCCAGACCCGTCGCATGAACCCGGACGAACTGGTCTCCGCCGACCTGAGCCGGGTGAAGCTCATCGTCCTGGACAACGTGACCATGGTGGCCCGGGAGGCGATCATGCGGCTTCGGCAGTGGCGGGCGGCCGGGGGCGCGCTGTTCATCAGCCTGGGCGACCGGGTCGATCTCCGCTACTACAACGAGTCGCTGTTGCCCGCGCTCTTTCCCGGGGTGAGCCTGGGGAACCTGCTCGGCACCGACGAGGCCACCGGCTCCAGCTACACCCTGACCCCCCGCGCCCCCGGGCACCAGGCCTTCTCCGGGTTCGAGGCCCAGGTCGGTTCGCCGGTGACCGGTGCCTCCTTCTGGAGGATCGTGGAGGTGAAGAACACGCCCGGGGTGCGCACCCTGGCCGAGTTCGGGCCGGGGCTCCCCGCCCTGGTGCAGGGGGACGGTGCCCTGCTGTTCGCCTCGTCCCTGGACGGGACCTGGAACAACTTCCCCACCCACGCCGCCTTCCTCCCCCTGTTGCACCAGAGCCTGGACGCCATGCTGAGCGAGGGGAGCGAGGAGCACGTGGTGGTGGGGGAATCGGTGGAGGGGGTGGTGGACCGCTCGCTGGTGCCCACCGGGGCGGAACTGGTCTGTACCGGCCCCAAGGGACAGGTGCTCGGGGTCAGTTCCCAGGCCGTGCCCCGAGGCCTGCGACTGCACAGCGAGCCGGCCCCGGTCCCCGGGTTCTACACGATCCAGGCCGCGGGGCGCCCGGTGATCCAGCGCGCGGTGAACCTGGACACCGGCCCGGAGTCGGATCTCACCCCCCTCACCGACGACGAACTCCGCCGGGTGTTCCCGGGCCCGCGCGCGCGGATCATCCGCGCCGGATCCTCGATCGGAACCCCGGTGCGCGAGGCCCGCTACGGCCGGGAGATCTGGCGCGAGCTGATCGTGGTGGTCCTGTTGCTGCTGGTCACCGAGGGCTGGCTGTCGCGGCGCGGGGTGAGCTGAGGGCTTCGTGCCCCGGCTGGTATAATCGAGCCCCCGGGTACTCCTAGCGAGCGAGGCTGCGTGCGCGTCCTGAGCATCATGGTGATCCTGGCCGGGGCCCTTGCCGGACCCGGCGTCCTGACCGGTGCCGGCCTTTCCCGTTCCCGTCCCGCGATCGACGCGGTCCCGGGAAAGGACCCCTTCCCCGCCCTGGTTCGCGGCCCGAACGTGGCCGGGACGGGGGCTTGGACGGGGCCCTGGATCGCTCCCGGGAAGACGCCCTGGACCGGGGCTCCGACCCTGCGCGATCTGCCGTCCCGGGAGGGCGGCCGCGCCTACCGTCCCCTGGCCAATTGGCCGCCCGCCGAGACCGACCCCCCCGCCGACATGCTCCACCTGGACCTGGACGTGACCTTCGATCTCCCCGCCCACACCGTGAGCGGCACCGCCACCCTGACCGTGCTCTGGGGGACCGCACCGGACAACACGCTTCGACTGGATCTCCGGGATCTGGCCGTGACCGCGGTGCGGCGGGCCGGCGGCATGCCGCTCGGCTTCACCCGGACCGACTCCACCCTGGAGATCGCGGTGGTCCCCCCGCCGTCCCCCGGCGACACGGTGACCGTGGCCGTGGACTACGGCGGAGACCCCACCCGGGGCTTCTACGTCTACTCCACCGCCGCCTATACCTTCACCGAGCCCAACGGATCCCGCTACTGGTTCCCCTGCCGCGACGTGCCCTGGGACAAGGCCACCCTCGCCCTGCACGGGCACGTGCCGTCGACCAGAATGCTGGTGGGGAACGGGGTGCTGGACTCGGTCACCGTCGGCCTCCCGGGGGAGAGCGTCTACCACTGGCGCGAGGACCATCCCCTGGCCACCTATCTCATGGCCGCCGCCATCTCCGATTACGCCGAGGTCCACGTGCCCTCGGCAGTGACCCCGCTCACCTGGTACGTGTACCCGTCCCACGTCGCCGCGGCCGAGAGCACCTTCCAGCACCTGGACGCGATGATCGCGTTCTACGACTCGACCCTGGTTCCCTATCCCTTCGACAAGTACGCCATGTGCGAGGCGAACTTCGGGGGCGGGATGGAGCACCAGAGCGCCACCCTGATGGGCGAGAGCATCGTGACCGCGGGGGTCGGGGACGAGTCGATCGCCGCCCACGAACTCGCCCACCAGTGGTTCGGGGATCTGGTGACCACCGACGGGTGGTCCCACGTGTGGTTGAACGAGGGGTTCGCCACCTTCTACGAGGCCGCCTGGCAGGAGGCGTTCTACGGTCCGGCCCGCTTCGCCGAGCGGATGCAGGCGGACGAGGACGAGGTGACCTGGTGGATGACCAACCGCCTCGATGTGCCGGTGGTGGACCCGCCCGCGGCCGGCCTGTTCAACGGGCTCGTCTACTACAAGGCGGCCTGGGCGCTGCGGATGCTGCGGGACCTGGTGGGGAAGAGCGCGTTCGACCTGGCGGTGCGGGACTACCTGACCGCGCACGCCTTCGGAAACGCCACCACCGACGACTTCCGGGCCGCGGTCGAGGCGCGCTACGGCCAGGCCCTGGACTGGTTCTTCGACCAGTGGCTGGTGACCGGGACCGGAAAGCCGGAGGTGATCTACATGCCGCGCTTCGATCCGGTCGCTTCGGGGTGGCGGGTGCAGGTGGCGGTGCGGCAGGTGCAGGCCTCGCCCACCGTGTTCCGGTTTCCGGTGGACGTGCGGGTGACCACGACGGCGGGAACGGTGGACGCGGTGCGCTGGGTGGAGGCGGCCGACCAGGCCCTGGCCGTGGAGGTGGCCGACCCGCCGCTGGCGGTGGCGCTGGACCCGGACAACAAGCTGCTGGGGGACTTCACGGAGGGGGTGGTCACGTCGGCCGGCGGTCTCGCCCCGCCGCCGCCGATCCTGCGGGCCTGGCCGAACCCGTTCGTACGCGCCCTGCGGGTGGATCCGGGTGCGGGGGCCGAGCGCGTGGTGATCCTGGATGTGCAGGGCCGTACGGTGCGGGAACTCCTCGCCGGCGGCCGCTGGATCTGGGACGGCCGCGACGCCGCCGGCCGCGCGGCGGCACCCGGGGCGTACTTTCTGCGCGTCCCCGGGGAACGGAGGGGGCTGCGGGTGGTGAAGCTGGAGCGCTAGCCGCCAGGCCGAAAGGTGGCCGCCGGGTTGCACGCCCGGTTGGGCGCAGTTGCATGCCCGGTCGGGCGCACAGCGCGGGTCATCCGGAGGGCCATCCGAAGGGCCGCCCGGAGGGAGGAAGCGATGGCGATGGAAGGAACGCGACGGCACGACATGGGCGAGGGCGGATGGTGTGTCTGCCCCAAGTGCGGCCGGCGGACGGCACACCGGCGGGGTGTCCCCTGCCAGGAGGATCC
>Ga0307424_1001752_pt1 | contig 11144 bp, 6 predicted proteins | sample SalMarWE160320MG_FD_202157 | JGI IMG/M metagenome (GOLD analysis project Ga0307424, IMG submission 202157) | Salt marsh sediment microbial communities from the Plum Island Ecosystem LTER, Massachusetts, United States - WE1603-20 | ecosystem: Environmental > Aquatic > Marine > Intertidal zone >...
AGTCGATGGCGAGAAGGTCTCCTACTACCGGGTCAAGACCGACAACAGCACCTTGTATGTGCCAGTCAAGGACCATGATGATGACCGGCTGAGACCGGCGGCCACCAAACGCCAGCTCGAGGCTGCCATCAAGGCGCTGAACAAGCCGCCCAGGGAAATGGCCAAGGACCACAACGACCGACGCCGCCGGATCCGTGAGGTCAAAGTCGACGGCACGCTTGAGTCGATGGTCAAGCTGGTCCGCGACCTTTCTTGGCGCCGTTACGACAAGAAACTGAACAACACCGAGGAGCGGGCACTGCGCCGCTTCAAGGACCGCTTGCTGCAGGAATGGGCGGTGGCCCGCCAGATTTCTGCCGAAGACGCTCGCAAGCAGCTCAACAAGATGCTTCGCAGCGCGCGACCCGAAGACGAGGACGAATGAGCCGTATGGCCAACACGCCGCGCCCGTCTGACCAGCCGTAGACTATGGAGAGGAGAGAATCAATGAAGCCTGAGCTTATGGATAAACTTGAAAACCCGGAGGAGGCGTCCGAATCTTGGGAGGACCTGTTCGAGGCCGCCCTGGACTCCTTTGATTACGAAAACCCAGTTCGTGGGCAGATCTTAGAAGGCGAAATTATTCAGATTGATGAGGATTCGGTCCTGGTGGACATCGGGGCCAAGCGGGACGCAATTGTCCCGCGCAAGGATCTGGACCGCCTGGACGATGACCTGCGTGAGAGCATCTCCCAAGGGGACCAAATCCCTGTATACGTCATGCGCACGGCCAAGATTGGCGGGGACCTGCTGGTCTCCATCAACCGCGGCCTGGAGCAGGAAGATTGGGAACGAGCCTCCAAACAGCTCGATACGGGCGAGGTGCTCCGTCTGCCGATCATCGGTCAGAACCGAGGCGGCGTGGTGGTCCGCTTCGGGCGCCTGCGCGGCTTCGTGCCAAATTCGCACATTCCGGACCTGCGTCGCAACGGCAGCGGCGATCTTCTCAAGCAGCAGAAGGAAGAGATGATCGGCGAAGAACTGGTGGTCAAGGTTCTGGAGGTCAACCAGAAACGACGCCGCCTTGTGCTCTCCAGCCGGGCCGCTCGGCGCGAGCGCCGTTTGCTACGGCTCAAGGAACTGCACGTCGATTCAACCCTGACCGGGACCGTTGTCAACCTGGTTGACTTCGGCGCGTTCGTCGATCTGGGCGGGGTGGACGGTCTGGTCCATATTTCCGAGCTCGACTGGAGCCGTGTCGACCATCCCTCGGAAGTCCTCGAGGTCGGCCAGGAGCTGGAAGTCAAAGTCCTGGACGTCGATGTCGACCGGGAGCGGATCAGCCTGAGCCGCAAAGCCTTGCTCCCCAACCCATGGTCCAGCATCACCGAACGCTATGCCTCGGGCGACCTTGTAGAAGGCGAGATCACCAACGTGCGGAATTTCGGCGCGTTCATGATGCTGCCGGAAGGGGTGGAAGGCCTGATTCATGTCAGCGAAATTGGGATCATCGGCCCCGGGAATCCCGAGGACGTGGTGCATCCCGGTGACAAGGTGTTGGCCCGGATCCTGGATATCGAATCCGACCGCGAGCGGATCAGCCTGAGTCTCAGCCGAGTGAGCAAGGATGAGCAGCTGGCCTGGCTTGAAACGCGTCAAAGCGAAGACGGCGACCAACCGGAAGACTCGATTGAGGCCCCCAGCGAGGAACTGGTCGAGGATTTCGACGCCGCCTTGGAAGCCGAACGGGCCAACCGCCCCGACGCTGCCCTGCAGCCCGAGGCCCAGGTGGAAGAGGCCCAGGTGGAAGAGGCCGTGGCCGAAGACCCGCCGGAGGCCGAAGCAACCGACGAACTCGATGCCGTTCCAGCTTCAGATGAAGCCGAGGATGGCGCCGAGGTCGCCACGGAATCTGCGCAGGCCGAGGACGATCCGGAAGAAGAGCTCGAGCCCGAAGCCTGACCATTTTTCCAACCATCACCGAAACTCAAGCATCCGGGGTTGAAATCTCCCCGGATGCTTTCTTTTTTGACCCCCTCGGCCCGTCCGCATGACGTGGCTGCGAACCGGTCCTGGGCAGATTGTCGGATCGCAGCCTGCCCTCTAGAGAGCCGCGCCAACCAGTAGAGCAGCCGCCCTCAGGCTGCCTCCAGCACGGAAGTGCAGTTGGGGCACTTGGTGGCAGCCAACGGAATGTCCGTTGCACAGTGGGGACAGGACTTGGTGGTCGGCTCTGGCGCCTTGGCCTCTTCTTGCGTTTGCAGGCGGTTGATCATCCGCACCAGCAAGAACATGGCCAGGGCAACCAGCAGGAAGCTGAGAATGTTGTTGAAGAACACACCGTAGTTTACGGTGACCGCACCCGCCGTTTGAGCGTCTGCCAGGGTGAGATAGGGCGGGGGCGCCGACGCGCCCGGCTTGATCACCCAGAAGAGATCGTTAAAGTCCACATTGCCCAACAGCAAACCGAGGGGCGGCGTGAGGATGTCTTCCACAAGCGATTTGGCGATCGTTCCGAAGGCCCCGCCGATGATAATCCCCACCGCCATATCGACCACGTTGCCGCGCATAGCGAATTTGCGGAATTCTTCCCACATCAGTTGGCCTCCTGGGGGTGCGGACAGACGAGCGGTTTGTGAATTATTTCACAATTGGGCGCGTTCGAAAGCAGCCCAATGCTGTCTACGCCGTCGCGGCGCCCTCAAATCGTTTCAGATGCTCGGACCAGCCGGCGACGACGCGCTCTTCGGGCCCCGGGCGGCCGAGGTGCAGGCCGAACACGCCCGCCAAGTCCTGGAGCGCCGATTGCGCCTCGCCTACACGAGCGCCCTGCTGCGCAGCTTCCATGATCGAATCTGCCAAGGCCTCGAGAGCTTCCAAGGCTGGACCTGGCTGGAGATCATCATCCAGGCCCGCCTTGAACGCTTGAATGGCGGACTCGGGGGACAGAGACGAGCCTTGCCCCTGGTCGACCAAGCGGACGGCGGCCTCCAACTTGTCCGCCAAGCCGACGGCTGCCTCCAGCTCGGTCTGGTCGAATGCCCAGACCAGGCGGTAGTGGTGCCGCCCCAGATACAGACGCAGCGCATTCGGGGAGACATCTTCAAGCAGGTCGCTCACCATCACCAGATTGCCCAACGACTTGGACATCTTCTCACCCTGATGGCGCACCATAGCCGTGTGCATCCAGGTGCGAACGAAGGGTCTTTGTCGTGTAATGGGCTCGACCTGGGCGATCTCGCATTCATGGTGCGGAAACATCAGGTCGCTGCCACCGCCATGGACATCGATGGTATCTCCCAACAAGTGGGTCGCCATGGTTGAGCACTCGATGTGCCAGCCCGGGCGTCCCATCCCCCATGGGCTTCTCCATGAAGGCTCTCCCTCAACCGCCGCCTGCCAAAGCACAAAATCGAGCGGCTGCCGTTTGTTGGGATCATCCGGGTGATTGCCGCGCTCGTTGGCGATGGGAAGCATCTCCGGGCGCGGAAGGTGGCTCAGCTGACCGAAGGCCTCGAAGCGGTCAATGTCGAAGTAGACACTTCCACCCCGCTCGTAGGCCACATCGGCGTCGAGCAGCGCCGACACGGTGTCCACGATGTCTTCGATCACATCGGTCGCCCGCGGGAAGTGGTCCGGCGGGCGGACGTTGAGCGCCTGCATGTCACGGATGAAATGCGCCGTCCAGCGATCCCCCAACGCTTTCCAGTCCTCCCCCACCGACGCCGCCCGCTTCAGAATGTCGTCATCGATATCGGTGACGTTCTGAACATAGCGGACCTTGCGACCGCTGTATTCCAGATAGCGGATCAGCAGATCGGTCGTGGTGTAGGTGAAGGCATGCCCCAGATGAGTCGTATCATAGGGAGTGATGCCGCACACATAGATCGTGACCGCCTCAGCCTGCGGTTCGAAGTCTTCAACGCGTTGGCTCAGCGAGTTGTAGAGTCTCAAGGCTTACCTCATGACGAGCGCGCAACTCGTATACAAGAGCGGTCAAAGAGCGAACCGCTCAATTCGACAGACGCAGCATAGCGTTACTTGATTCGGAAACTACCGATCCCAAACTGCTAAGTTCTCGGGGTCTACTGGCCTTTCAACCAGACGTACAGGGTGCGTTTCTCTTCTGCCAGCTCGATCTTGTCCTCGCGAGCCAGCCAACCAATGGCCATCTGAACCTCTCTCTTGGGAGCGCTGGCGGCCTTCTCGACCGCGCTGACGCTCGAGCGTCCCTTCTTTTCGAGATAGGCCCAGATCTCGCCAGCGGTAGCGCCAACGGAATTGACTGTGGTCATGGACGAATCCTCCTTCGGCAATGGTATGCGCTTGCAGGGCGGACAGCCCAGCCAAAGCTCGAACTGCCAGACTGGACTCCGGCCGATGTGACTCTTTCATCCTAACATCGAACCCGCCTGGTGGACGGGTTGGTGTGTCAGTCGGCGTTCTTCAGAAAGAGCACACCCAGCGGCGGCAGCCTCAGCGAGAGCGAATAGGGGTGCCCATGGGAGGGGATAGGGCGCGCTTTGACTCCGCCCATATTTCCGACACCGCTGCCCCCGTAGACCTCGGCGTCGCTGTTCAGCAGTTCGCGCCACGCCCCGCGAGCGGGAACGCCCACTCGGTAGCCTTCGCGCACCACCGGGGTGAAATTGGCAACCACCAACACCGATTCCTGTCGTGCCCGATCGTGGCGCATAAAGCTGATCACGCTCTGTTCCCAATCGTTGGCGTCCACCCATTCGAATCCGGCCGGCTCGAAATCGATCTGGTGCAGCGCCAACTGTTCACGATAGAGATGATTGAGGTCAGCCACCCAGCGCTGCAAACCGGCGTGCGACGGTTGATCGAGCAGGTGCCAATCCAGGCTGGTGTCGTGATTCCATTCGCTCCACTGCCCAAGTTCACCCCCCATGAAGAGCAGCTTCTTTCCCGGTTGGCCATACATGTAGCCCAACAGCGCGCGCAGGTTGGCCAGCTTCTGCCAGGTGTCGCCGGGCATCTTGTTGACCAGGGATCCTTTGCCATGCACCACTTCGTCATGTGACAGTGAGAGCACGAAGTTCTCGTTGAAGGCGTAGATCAAACGAAATGAAAGCTGGTTGTGATGAAACTTGCGATGCACCGGATCATGCTGGAAGTACTCGAGCGTGTCATGCATCCAGCCCATGTCCCACTTCATCCCAAAGCCCAGCCCGCCCAGGTAGGTCGGTCGGGACACCATCGGCCAGGCGGTGGACTCTTCAGCGATCGTTTGCACGCCAGGGTTGTCCTCATACACAGCTTCGTTCATCCGCCGGAGCAGGCTGATGGCCTCCAGATTCTCATTCCCCCCATGGATGTTGGGAATCCACTCTCCCGCCTTTCGGGAGTAATCCAGATAGAGCATTGATGCCACCGCGTCCACCCTCAACCCATCGACGTGGTAGACGTCCAGCCAGAACTGCGCACTGCTGATTAGAAATGATCGGACTTCGTTGCGGCCGTAGTTAAAGATGTAGCTCTGCCAATCGGGATGGAATCCCTTTCGCCGGTCGGCGTGCTCGTAGAGATGCGTGCCGTCGAAATAGGCCAAACCGTGCTCGTCCGAGGGGAAATGTGACGGCACCCAATCCAGGATCACCCCAATGCCCGCCTGGTGGAGCTGATCGACCAGGTACATGAAGTCCTCGGGGGCGCCAAATCGGCTGGTAGGTGCAAAATAGCCGGTCACCTGGTAGCCCCACGATCCAGCGAAAGGATGCTCCATGATCGGCATGAATTCGACATGAGAGTAGCCTAGCCGCGTCAGGTAGGGGACGAGCTCGGCGGCCAGCTCACGGTAGGTGAGCGAACGGTTGCCCTCTTCAGGAACCCGCCGCCACGAACCCAGGTGCATCTCATAGATCGAGACCGCCGCCTCGAGCGCGTTTGTTTCGGCTCGCGCTGACATCCATTCCTGGTCGCCCCATTCATAGGACAGGTCCCACACGACGGATGCCGTCTTGGGCGGGATTTCTCCGGTAAAGGCAAAAGGGTCGGCCTTTTCCACTTTGTAGCCCGAGTAGCGAGATTCAACCTTGTATTTGTAGACACTGCCGGCGCTCAGTCCACTCACAAAGCCGGTCCAGATGCCGGAGTTCCCCTTGGGGGACAGCATATGCACGCCGGGTTTCCAGCCGTTGAAGTCCCCGATCACAGAAATCCGCTCGGCGTCCGGCGCCCAAACGGCGAAGTACACGCCGGGCTGACCATCGACCTCTCCCAGGTGGGCGCCCAACTTCTCATACAGTTTGAAGTGCGAGCCCTCGTTAAACAGGTACAGATCATCGTCCGTCAGAAGATCCGCCGGGGCAACCCTCTGGGGCGATGTCTTCTTGTTCCGAGGTTGGGCTTTTTCGGGAGGGCTCACCTGCTACTCCTTCACAGCCAATGACAGTTTGGAGACATGGGCTTGATTCATCCTCGCAAAGAGATGTTGCTCATCATGTCGAGCACGCCCTTGAGCGGGATCCTCAACCACCCCGGCCGATTGTCGAGCTCGTAGCGAATCTCATACATGGCTTTGTCCAGACGATAGGCGTCCAGCATGATCGCCAAATCCTCCTGCGACGTCGGCAGGAAGAGGGCCTCGTTCGCCGTCTCAAGATAGGACTTGAGAAAGGCCACTGTCGACCACTCCCCCCAGTACCGCGCCCAGGGCTCCAGCACCTGCTGGTCCTCCGTCCGTACGCCTCCCATTTCCCGACTGAAAAGGGCGGCATAGCCAGCGTAGTGGAAGGAACGAATCATGCCGGCCACATCTCGCAAGGGTGACCGCTTGAGCCGGCGTTCGGTCAGCGGCCGCACTGGCTCACCTTCAAAATCGATAATCACAAAGTCCTTGCCTGTGTTGAGGACCTGGCCGAGGTGGTAGTCGCCATGGCAGCGGATCAGACAGGCGTCAATCTTGTGAGCGGCCAATTGACGGAAACGGTCGAGGATAATGTCCTCCAACCCTGCAACTTGCCCGGCCAGGTCAGCGAGTTCCTCCGGCATGGTCCGGGCCGCCTTACGAAGCATCTGGAAGGAAAGGCGGGCGGAACTTCTCATCGACTGGTAGAGCGCGCGCTGCTTCAATCTGGTCAGGGGTTCCGGAGCGAAGGCTGGATCGTCAGGCTCAGAAGCCAAGGCCAGGTGGAGTTCGGCCGTCCGCTTCCCGAGCAGCTGGGCAGAATCAAGATAGGTGCCGATGGAGGCCTTGGCCTCTTGCGGAAGCTCGTCGTCGACATACTCGAGCAGATGTCGATCCGACGGGATCCAAGGCATGCCATCGCCTTCGCCCGGCTGAGCCAAAACATCTTCAAAGAAGCGTCCCAAGAAATCCAGGCTGAACTGCCAGGCATCGCCGTGGTTTGGCACGTAGCCTTGGACCAGGCCCAAGGTTGCCGGCTCTCCCCGCCCCGATTGATATTCAAGGGCACCTGCCAGCTGCGCAACATGCGGGAAACGCCGCGCCGTCAAGAAGCGGCCAATCTCGAGATCCGGATTGAGTCCCAAATCCATGCGCCGAAAGACCTTGAGGATCAAACGATCGCCGAAGACCACCGACGAATTACTTTGCTCCGCCCTGGGAAACTGCGGCTCCAGAGGCTCGGACTCTGGGCCCCGGAGCGCCGCGAAATGAGCTGTAGGTGTTCCGAAGATATCGCCCTCTCCATCTTTGGCCCGCCGTCGGTGCTGGATGGTATCCAGCAGGCTGGTTGCGAAGGATGGATCACGCAGCGCATCGAAAACCACGCCGGTCTGATCTGCCGATTCAGATACGGTGCGCACCAGCACCAAATGCGGTGTGTGCCTGCCAATGGAGATCGCCCGCTCATCCCCGGCGAAGATCAGCGGCACGGCATAGGTTTCTGGATCGCCGTCCACGTAGTCGACATCAACCAATACCCAACGCGCTGTCTGACCGTTGGCGTGAAACGGTATGTCGTCCCGGAGCGAGATGCTTCTGATCTCACGGCTCTTGCCCCCGAACCAACGCTGCTGGGGCAAGAAGCTGGAGAGGTAGGTCTCGAGCCGAGCATGCAGACGAGGCTTGAGAATCGTCTGCCAAGAGTCGGAGACAGTCAACTCCGGAAGTCCCTCCTCGACCGTCGAGAGGGCCACAGGTTCGCCGTCCACCCTAGGCTGCTCGAGCGAGAACCAGTAGAACGAATGTGGGCCGAGGGTGACGAAGTAGGGGAGTTCTCCGATGGGTGGGAAGCGGGTTCTGCCAAACAACTCGATCGGGACCATGCCGTTGAAGGACGAAAGGTCCAGTTCGACAAACTGGGTAAATCGGGACAGATTACAGACGACCAGCACAAGTTCGTCTTCAAAGCTCCGGGTGAAGGCCAGGACTTTTCGGTTGTCGGGCTGGAGGAAGCGGATGTCGCCGCGGCCGAAGGCCCGGTAGCGTTTGCGCAGCGCAATCAGGCGCTTGGTCCACCAAAGCAGGGAATGGGCGTTGTTTTGTTGAGCCTCTACATTGACGGTTTCGAAATGATATTCGGGGTCGATGATCACGGGAAGAAACAGCTGCTGGGGGTTGGCACGCGAAAAGCCGGCGTTTCGATCCGAGCTCCACTGCATCGGCGTGCGCACCCCATTGCGGTCGCCAAGGTAGATGTTGTCGCCCATCCCAATCTCATCGCCATAGTAGATGACCGGCGTCCCCGGCAGTGAGAACAGCAGGCCATTCATCAGTTCAATCTTGCGCCGGTTATTCCCCAGCAACGGGGCAAGGCGGCGTCGTATCCCCAGGTTGAGCCGAGCCTGCTGATCCTGAGCGTAGGCACGGACCATGTAGTCCCGCTCTTCGTCAGTGACCATTTCCAGCGTCAGTTCGTCATGGTTGCGCAGGAATATGGCCCATTGGGATGACTGGGGAATATCAGGCGTTTGTTCCAGAATATCGATCACCGGGAAACGGTCTTCAAGCTGCACGGCCATGAACAATCGAGGCATCAAGGGAAAATGAAACGCCATGTGGCATTCATCCCCTTTGCCAAAGTAGGCAACGGAATCCTCGGGCCACTGATTGGCCTCAGCCAGCAGCATCCGGTCACCATAGCTTTCATCGACCCGTTTGCGCAGAGTGCGCAGGAATTCATGGGTCTCGGGCAGGTTTTCGCAGTTGGTGCCCTCACGTTCATAGAGATAGGGAACGGCATCCAGACGCAGCCCATCCACCCCCAGATCAAGCCAAAAGTCCATCGCTTTCATGATCGCCTGATGGACTTCGGGGTTGTCGAAGTTCAGATCTGGTTGGTGGCTGTAGAAACGATGCCAGAAGTAGGCGCCGGCCTTGCGGTCCCAGGTCCAGTTTGAGGCTTCGAAATCCTTGAAGATGATTCGGGCCTCTTCATAACGTTCCGGTGTGTCGCTCCAGACATAGAAATTTCGCCAACGGCTATCTGCGCTGGCACGGCGTGCCCTCTTGAACCAGGGATGTTGATCGGATGTGTGATTGACCACCAACTCGGTGACAACGCGGATTCCCCGCCGATGAGCTTCTTTGAGAAACAACTTGAAATCTCTCAAGGTCCCGTAGGACTCATGGACCTGCTCGTAGTCGGCGATATCGTAGCCGTCGTCCTTCAGCGGGGAAGGATAGAAGGGCAGCAGCCATACGGCGGTGACGCCCAAGTCCTGCAGGTAGTCCAGCCTCTCCCGCAATCCCTTGAAGTCCCCTACGCCGTCAGCGTCGCTGTCGCTAAAAGCGCGAACATGCAGCTCGTAGATGACGGCATCCTTGTACCAATCGGGGCCGGAGTCGAAGAGATTGGCCTCGGACCGATCAGGCATATCTGGTCCTTTCAAAGGTAGTACTCGAAATCTCTCTCGGTGCGAATTCGGCGGCGAATGCGAAAAACATGGGCCGGGACAACGCCGGGGTCCAGTTGGACAAACGCCCTGTCCCCTTGCCACGCGTAGCGCGAATCGGTCAGCAGATCGTGGGCCTGGTAGGTCTCACCTGGCTCGATCCCCATGGCCTGCAGATTGAGGTCAATCCAGCCAGCGTGGCTGTGATAGGGATCGAGGTTGACCACCACCAGGACGACATTGCTCCGATCCCTGGTCGACTTGCTGTAGCACACCATCTGCGGGTTGTCGATGGCATGGAAGGTAAGCCGGCGATCACTGTGGAGCGCCGGGTTTTCCCGCCTGATCTGGTTGACCATGGCGATGAGATCGCGCATCGGCTGCGCCGACTGGCGATCCCACACCCTGATCTGATACTTCTCAGAGTCCAGATATTCTTCGCTTCCAGGAGCCAGGTTGCGACTCTCCATCACCTCAAAGGCCGGACCGTAGATCCCGTAACTTCCGCCCAGAGTCGCCGCCAGAATGAGGCGGGCCACGAAAGCCGGCCGGCCGCCGGTCTGCAGATAGGCGGTCAGGATATCGGGTGTGTTGGGCCATAGATTGGGACGAAAGAACTCAGCCACCTCGGTTTGGGTGAGCTCTTCGAAGTACGCCTTGAGCTCCCAGGCGGTGTTGCGCCACGCGAAATACGTGTACGACTGAGTGAATCCGGCTTTGGCCAAGCGGTACATGACTTTGGGCCGCGTGAAGGCTTCAGCCAGGAAGAGTACGTCGGGGTGTTCCGCTTTAACTCCGGCGATCAACCACTCCCAGAAGACAAAGGGCTTTGTGTGCGGGTTGTCGACGCGAAAGATGTGCACGCCTTGTTCTACCCAGAACAGGACGACGCGCTTGAGTTCTTCCCAAAGGCTTTGCCAGGCTTCCGTCTCGAAATCGAATGGATAGATATCCTCGTATTTCTTGGGAGGGTTTTCAGCGTATTGGATTGTGCCGTCTGGGCGCGTCCGAAACCACTCTGGATGCTCCGTGACGTAGGGGTGGTCCGGGGAACATTGAAACGCCAAATCGAGGGCGATCTCCATCCCGTGCTGGTCTGCGGCCTTGATCAGGGCTTTGAAGCTGGTCAGTGACCCAAGCTTCGGATTGATCGCCATATGCCCGCCGGCCTGGCTACCGATAGCCCAGGGACTCCCCAGGGCATCCGGTTTGGGGCTGGGGTCGTTGTTGGGCCCTTTCCGGTGCGTGGTGCCGATGGGATGAATCGGGGGCAGGTAGAGCACATCAAAACCCATCTCGGCCAGCTCAGGCAAACGGGCCTTGACATCTTCAAAGGTACCGTG
>Ga0307424_1001756_pt1 | contig 11126 bp, 10 predicted proteins | sample SalMarWE160320MG_FD_202157 | JGI IMG/M metagenome (GOLD analysis project Ga0307424, IMG submission 202157) | Salt marsh sediment microbial communities from the Plum Island Ecosystem LTER, Massachusetts, United States - WE1603-20 | ecosystem: Environmental > Aquatic > Marine > Intertidal zone >...
TGAGACTGCCTATAATTATCAACCGATCACGGTCCAGGTCGCTGATCCGGAGGGTCTGGCGACGATCGATTCCGTATATTTCTATTCCTTAAAGCCGGATCTAACGTATGCTAATGATGGAAAACCGCTGCTCCTGGTCGATAACGGCTATGCATTTAATTACTCTGACTGGTGGATAGAAGCAGGAGATGTAATAGCCGGAGATGGTATCTTTACCTATGCGCTGGTTGTCTTGAGTGATTTTTCGCCGGGGAATTACCGGTTCAGTTTTTATATCCGCGATAAAGCCGGAAATCTTACCGGGCCGGAAGTACGTACGGTCGGGCTTATCGGAAATACTCCACAAAAGCAATAGACGGGGAAAAGATGACCGCCAATACAATTTTATTTGTTCTTTTTTTTATAACCGGTATTTCAGCCCAGATATATAAACCAGACGGATTTATCCTAAAAGCACAAGGCGAAGGATCGGCTGACCGGCAGCTCGGGAATGCCATGGTTGATATGGTTACCAGTGACTTCCGTTTGTGGGCAGGTTCAGGTTACGGATTGAACAGAACCACTGATGGCGGTCAATCATGGACGGCCTTTACCTCAAACGATTATCTCGGTAAAGGAGGTATTACCGCCATGGCCCTTATGGACGATTCCACTTTATGGATTGCCAGTGCCTTTGATACAACAGTGGCTGATGGAAGCACACTGGATGCCGGCAGTGGATTGAGTTTTACACGGGATATGGGAAATACCTGGACGCACATCAGACAGCCGGTTGATGACAGGAACGAAACGGCGTATAACCCGACGACCACCGTTATTCAGAATCTCACTTTCGATATTGCTTTTGTTGATTCGACTATCTGGATCACAAGCTGGGGCGGAGGTCTGCGCCGGTCAGATGATATGGGGGCCAGCTGGCAGGTAGTGACCACCGATGGAATACCATTTTCCGCGCTTGAGTACCTGAATCATCGTGCCTTTTCTGTCATGTCAGAAAACGGCAATCTTTGGGTCGGTACTGCAGCGGGGATCAGTAAGAGTGTTGATAAAGGGAAAACATGGCGGCGGTTTACGCATGATAATCAGGAACTACCCATTTCCGGTAATTTTGTTGTCGCGCTGGCCTATCAACCATATTCCAATACGATATGGGCGGCGACAATTGAAACAGACACGTCGGACTTTCGTGCGGTAAGTAAATCAGAGAATGGCGGCGCCTCCTGGGAAGTGGTCCTGCCGGGAAGGTTTGCGCATAATTTTGCGTTTGAGGGCGCCTATGTTTATGTCGCCACTGATTCAGGTTTGTATGTTTCAAACGATGCAGGCAGAAAGTGGTATATACTCCCCCATATAATAGATTTTCACACAGGGGAGGAATTATTTGCCGAGGAATACTTTTCTGCCGCTATTACAAAAGAAGATGAAATCAACCGCTTTTGGGCAGGCAATGCGGATGGTCTCGCTTCAACAACTGATCAGGGGAATCACTGGCAAATTCACAGATCTTTCCAGTCCACCCGTAAATCTTCTACACCGGCTGCATATGCCTATCCGAGTCCGTTTTCTCCCTCACGTCACGATTATGTCCGCTTTCAGTTTGATATTACCCGGGCCGGGGATGTAATCATTGATATTTATGATTTCGCCATGGATCACGTGGCATCTATCCATGAGGTCGAATCCGCTCCGGTCGATCAGACCTATGACAGGAGTGCCAAGTGGGATGGAAAGAATGAAGTGGGCATTCCGGTCGCCAGCGGGGTTTATTTTTTCAGGCTGCGTGTGGAAGGCCGGGTAACCTGGGGGAAATTAGTGGTTATCAATTAGAATCTTAGGTGCTAAGTGGTAATAAATATTTGACGGGCTCACAGGATGAACAGGATTATATGCATCAAATGGACTACAATTCAATCTTTTGTTCTTTCATGTGGATACCATGGTGAAAATTATAGTCCATTTCTATTATCATGTAAATCATGTGATCCTGTCTAAAAAACGCTTTATTTATCACGAAAACCGAACGCTGAATGAGGTATGATTTGAAGATAAAATTGTTGGCTGTACTCATCCTGCTGGTGCCGTTTGTTTCCATGGCTGGTGAAAATGGCGGTTATGCCGGTTCTTTTCTTCGTATGGGACTTGGCGCCCGTTCAATTGCACTGGGAAATACGGGTGTCGCCTCACCGGTAACTGCCTATTCAGCTTTTTATAACCCGGCTGCATTCGGTCATTTAGAGGATCGCCTGGTGGGCTTATCCTACAGTTTTCTTTCACTCGACCGACGCTTCGAATATATCAGTTTTTCCATGCATGTACCGCCGGAAGCCGGTTTTTCAATCGGCTGGATAGAAAGCGGCGTTGGAGATATTTTATCTTATAATTCAATCGGAGAGGAGACCGGAGAGATCAAACATTCCTCAAACGCCGTATATTTTTCGTTTGGGCGCCGGTTCGGTGAGCGACTTTCATTTGGTGTATCGGTGAAAGTACTTTTTGAATCGATAAATGACGGGACCGATGAGTTTGACTATAATTCCAATGGCGTCGGTTTTGATTTGGGTTTTATTTACCTGCTGACTGACCAGATCCGCATTGGTGGTCAGGTTAAAGATATTAATTCGAAATTGAAGGCAAATACAGATCAGATTTTTGATCGGGGAGGGACAACGATTGATGTTTTTCCGGTTACATATAAAATTGGTGCCTACTATACCACTGATCTGGAATGGCTGAAAGCCGCCTATGATTTTGAGTGGAGTAACAAAGGCCTGAAAAAACATCATTTTGGTATTGAGGCGGTACATGGTCAGAATCTTGCCTTACGTATCGGTTTAAATGGCAGTGATCCCGTTTTTGGTGCCGGTCTGGATTTTAAAATAATGAAAACCGTCTCCTATCTCGACTATGCCTTTGTCCCTTCCGTCATCGATGAGGGGAGCAATCATATTTTTTCCTGGCAGGTTATATTTTGATATAATTTAGAATTACAAAATATGAATTATAAATTCAGCGATGCAGTTTACGGCATCGAAAACGGGACAGGTATCGTCCGAAAACGCAAAGATAGAAAATGAACGTAGGGACACGGCGTGCCGTGTCCCGGATGGTGTTAATATTCAACAGATGAATGATCAACATCCAATATCCAGCGATCAGATTTCATTTTATTGTGTTAAGAAGAATAAATATAGATTAAATCAAATAAAAAAAATTCGTGAAATTTGTAATAATCAATGTAATCCGTAGATAAATTCATGCTGATTCGTGGACAACAATTAATGAAAGAAGAAAAAATGAAGCGGACAATAGTTGCCATATTTTTCCTGTCAGTTTCTACATTAATCGCCGATACCGGGGCGAAGGTAGGACTGAGTTTTTTAAAGATTGGTGTAGATGCACGGGCAGCAGCTATGGGTGATGCTTACAGTTCCTGTGCGCATGATGCCGCTGCGGCTTATTGGAATCCGGCAGGACTGGCGGGAGCCGCAGCAAATTCCGCTGTGCTCATGCACAATGCCTGGCTGCAGGATGTCAATCAGGAATTTGCGGCCATACAATTTCTGAATGGTGATCACAACCTGGCCGTTTCCATCAATATGCTCAATGTGAGCGGGATTGAATTGCGTGATGAGACGGCAAGTGAGGTACCGGTCGGGACTACCGATGTGATCAACACTTATCTGGGTCTGGCCTACGCCACCACTATCATGAAAGATTGGCAGGTCGGGATTCAGTTGAAATATCTGTACGAGAAATATTATTTTGAATCAGCGGACGGTTTTGCCCTCGATCTGGGTATAAAGCACCAAAATATTCTGGCCGGCCTCAACTGGGCACTTGTTATCCAGAATCTGGGTAAAATGTCCGTACTGAGAAATGAATCCACCCCCCTGCCGCTGCTGCTCCGTACCGGTCTCAATTATAAACTCCCCTTTCAATTGCTTGAATATCAGCCATTACTTGCCGCCGACCTGGTATATGTCGCCGATGACATTGCCACTTTTAATCTCGGATTTGAGACACGTATAGTCAATCATGTAGATTTGCGCGCAGGCTATATTCTTGGCCGGGACAGTCAGCATTTCAGGGGTGGGTTTGGCATTGTCTTTGCTGCCTTTGATGTGGCTTACGCCTTCGTTCCTTTTGACTATGATCTGGGCAGTGCCCATCTTCTGTCACTGGCGATTGATTTTTAATTCAGCAAAATTTATTCCCCCTTAAAAAAGGGGGTTAGGGGGTTGTAATTTATAAAGTTGCAGCTAAAAATATAACCCCCTTAGTCCTCCCCGCCTGAGGCGGACAGGCTCTTTTACAAGGGGGAGACGGCCTTGTGCCCTTCGCAGAGCGAAACCAATTATCTGATTTTGCAACGCCCACAACTGTGGGGTGATATGGGAAGATGCCAGTCATTTAAAAATACACATGCATTTTGTATTATTATGTGTTCATAATGGAAAAATTGCAAATCAAAGCCAATGCCAAAATAAATCTCGCTTTAGCGGTAAAGTTCAAAAGGGAAGATGGGTATCATGAACTGGAATTGATCTATCAGGAGATTGATTTCTCCGATAACCTGATCCTGGAAAAAAGCAGGGATATAATTTTTACTTCCACTGACACTTCGCTTGGTCCTGCCCGCGATAATCTGTGTGTAAGAGCGGCGCGCCTGTTGCAGAAGGAGTTCGCTGTCGGGGGATTAAAAATTCATCTTGAAAAACAAATTCCAAGCGGTGCTGGATTGGGCGGTGGCAGTAGTGACGGGGCAGCCGTATTGAAAGGCGGATTGAAACTTTATGAGCGCAGTGTCCCTGAAAAAAAATTATTATCACTGGCTGCTACACTGGGTTCAGATGTGCCATTTTTCCTGAACGGCGGAACTGTCTACGCAAGGGGACGGGGAGAACACATCACGCCGGTACATCTATTCAGCGATTATAAAATCTTATTGATTTTTCCACCTCTGCGTATATCAACTGTTTGGGCCTATAAAAACTTGAATTTAGCCTTGACAAGCAAATATGCCGATTATAAATTTAGAGGCTTTAGGTTTCAAAATTTGGATCTTGTAAATTTCAAAAATGAATTCTTCAATGATTTTGAAGCTTCGGTCTTTGCAGCCTATCCGGTACTATCTGAAATAAAGTCCAGGCTTTATGAGAACAGTGCCGCTTTTGCTGCGATGAGTGGCAGTGGCGCCGTCATGTACGGGCTTTTTGATGATGAAAAAGTACTGGAATCTGCTCATGCCGCTTTGCAGAAAATATATGATTGCCGGATAAGCTCGCCAGTCACCGGGAAAGACAGAGCAGTAGGCAGCGGTGATGGGGCGTAGCCAAGCGGTAAGGCACCGGGTTTTGGTCCCGGCATTCGGAGGTTCGAATCCTTCCGCCCCAGCTATCAATCAGAATCAAATGTGTTTGCATAGGAGTACGCAATGTCAGAGTCACAAATTAAAGCAGAAATCAGAAAAGGTTCCGGAAAAGCGGACAGCGGCCGTCTGCGGCGCAGTGGTTTGGTTCCCTGTACCATTTACGGAGTCACCCGCGAGAGTACATCCCTGGCAGTTAACAAACGGGAACTTGACAAATTATTGTCCGCCGCACATTCTCTGATCAACATCAATGTTGAAGGTGATGAACAAAGTTCTGTGGTAAAGGAAATACAATACCATCCGGTAAAAGGTGATATTATTCATGTCGATTTCCAGCGTGTACAAGCCGGTCAGGAGATCCAGGTCTCTGTACCGCTCAAATTTACCGGTACAGCCGTGGGATTAAAATCCGGCGGTGTGTTTCAGGTGATACGTTCCGAACTGGATATTTCAACCCTTCCGAAATATTTGCCAAATGAGTTCGAAGTCGATATATCAGGTCTCGAGATTGGCGATGCCATTCATGTCCGTGACCTGAATCTCGAAAATATAACGATTAATATAGATGAAGACGAGACGCTGTGCCTGGTTGCCATGCCCAGACAGGTTGAAGTCGTGGAGGAAGAAGAAGAGGAAGGCGAACTGGAAGCAGAAGCGGAAGAGCCGGAAGTTATTTCTTCCAAATCCAGAGATGAAGATTCTGAAGAATCAGAGGATTAAACGAGTCTGGTGTTTGCACTGTTTGGCCTGGGAAATCCCGGCAGGCGGTATATACATACCCGGCATAACATCGGGTATATGATTGTTGATCATTTTTCAGCCTTTTCTCATATCCCCTTTAAAGCTGGTAAAGGGGATTATTATTATCGGATGATTGAAAAGGGAAATAAGCGGCTTATTTGTGTTAAACCGACCACTTTTATGAATCGCAGCGGACTGGCGGTCAGGCAGGTCTGTGACTATTATAAAATTGAGATAGAAAACAGCCTGATCATCTGTGACGACTTCAATTTACCCTTCGGTACGCTGCGTTTCCGGCAAAAGGGCAGCGATGGAGGTCATAATGGTCTGAAATCGATCATCTATCAGCTGCAGACGGAAAATTTTAGCCGTTTACGGTTTGGGATTGGAACGCCATCAACCGATACCGTAAATTTTGTTCTCGATAAATTCAGTAAAAGGGAAACAACACAACTGAATGATTTACTCCCGGTTTGTTCAGAATCAATTGAGTATTGGCTGGAAGATGGTATAGAGAAGACAATGTCTTATTATAACAGGAACTTTTTAACCGAAAATGGATGATGGGGTACAACATGGAGGCTAACTTTGTTCTGGTGTTAATTTCTGGTGTTCTGGCGCTGCTTTATGCGTTCTGGAAATCAGCATGGGTCGGTAGACAGGATCCGGGCAATGAAAAAATGAAAGAAATAGGCTCGGCGGTTCGCGAAGGGGCAATGGCATTTTTGTCGAGGGAATACAAAGTGCTTGCTGTTTTTGTCGTTGCTGTCGCCATTCTTCTGTATGCCGGCAATTATGCCGAGGGTGCGGGCCTTGTAGCTGTGTCGTTTGTCGTTGGTGCAATGTGCAGCGGCTTGGCCGGCTTTTTTGGTATGCGTGTTGCCACACTGGCCAACAACCGCACGACACAGGCGGCGAGAAGCAGTCTGAATGCAGCGCTGATTGTGGCCTTTAACGGTGGCTCGGTGATGGGGCTGAGTGTAGTCGGGCTTGGGGTATTGGGACTCTCAATTCTCTTCTGGCTTTATGGCGGTCTCAACCAGAGTGCCGATCTTGTCTTTGTCATGAAAATTCTCTCAGGTTTTGCGATGGGCGCCTCCTCGATTGCCCTGTTCGCCAGGGTTGGCGGCGGTATTTTTACCAAGGCCGCAGATGTCGGTGCCGATCTCGTCGGTAAACTTGAGGCGGGAATCCCTGAAGATGATCCGCGAAATCCGGCCACGATAGCCGATAACGTCGGTGATAATGTCGGTGATGTCGCCGGTATGGGCGCGGATCTGTTCGAATCCTATGTAGGTTCCATTATTGGGGCCATGGTATTAGCCGCTGCGGCGGGCATCGGAAACCTGGTTTTTCTTCCTTTGATTCTGGCTGGTACCGGTATCCTGGTTTCCATTGTCGGTACCTTCTTCGTCCGTACAAAGGAAGGCGGAAATCCGCAGGCTGCGCTGAATATAGGTGTTTTCGGGGCAGGCGCACTAATGCTCATTCTCAGTTATTTCGTGATCAGCTATATACTGCCGGAAAGCGTTCTGATATCCGGTAAAATGGTATCTGCTTCAGATATTTTTTTTGCAACCATCGCCGGTTTGATCGCAGGCGTCACGATTGGTCTGTTGACCGAGTACTATACGTCTGAGGCTAGAAAGCCTGCCCGGGCAATCGCTCATTCCAGCGAAACCGGGGCAGCGACCAATATCATCGCCGGCCTGGCCAATGGTATGTACTCGACCGGCTTGCCTGTTTTGACGATTGCCCTGGCGATCATAGTGGCTTATTACTTTTCCGGACTCTATGGAATTGCGATAGCTGCTCTTGGCATGCTCTCCACGACGGGCATCCAACTGGCTGTCGATGCGTATGGACCGATCGCTGATAATGCCGGTGGTTGTGCCGAGATGGCCGAGTTACCTGCAGAAGTCAGGGCCCGTACCGACAAACTTGATGCGGTAGGCAATACCACCGCGGCCATTGGCAAGGGATTTGCCATCGGTTCAGCCGCCCTCACCGCCCTGGCGCTGTTTTCTGCTTTTCGCGAAACGGTGGCTGTTTCCCTGGGTATTGACCAGTTGGGTCTGGATATAAACAATCCCTGGGTAATGGCCGGACTATTGATCGGCGGTGCGCTGCCCTTCGTTTTCTCATCCTATGCCATGAGGGCAGTCGGTGAAGCCGCCTTTGATATGATCGAAGAAGTCCGCCGGCAATTCAGGGAGATCAAAGGACTCCTGGAAGGAAAAGCCAAGGCTGATTATGCCCGCTGTGTCGATATCGCTACTGCTGCCGCGATCAAACGCATGGTAACCCCCGGCCTGCTGGCGATTCTGACGCCTGTGTTCTTTGGTCTTATTCTGAAATATTTTGGCGTTAACCGGATCGTAGCGGCTGAGATGCTCGGCGGCGTTTTAGCCGGTGTCACCGTGACCGGTGTTTTAATGGCGATATTTATGTCCAATGCCGGTGGCTCATGGGACAATGCAAAAAAATATATTGAAAGCGGTGCTCATGGCGGAAAGGGGTCTGCGGCTCATAAAGCGGCAGTGGTCGGCGACACGGTTGGTGATCCTTTTAAAGATACAGCCGGACCATCACTGAATATTCTGATCAAACTGATGTCCGTGGTGGCTCTGGTCATCGCTCCCCTGATCTGAGAAATGAAAAAAATGTGGAAATCTATTTTAACAGTTATTAACTAAAGGGGATCATTTATATCGCGCAGAGGCGCAGAAAAGCAAATATTAATATTTTAATTATTTAACAAATGTCATGGCTTGTGAGTTAAAATTCATTTTATGATTTATATTATTAAAATAATTTTTTCTCTGCGTTTCTGCGGCTCTGCGTGATATTTTTTTGTGGTCCGGATCTAAACAAACATCCATCCTCTCCCGTATCAGTTGCACACAGAATACGGGAGCGAAAGTCCAAAGGAGGAAACCAAGATGGCGATGTACGAGACAATCTTTATACTCGATAGTCTCCTTTCAACGGAAGAGATAGAAAAGCTCATCAAGCGGGTTAAGGAAATTATCGAGACAAATGATGGAAAAGTAATTTCCGTCGACAAGTGGGGTAAACGCCGCCTAGCCTATGAAATCCAGAAAAAACAATACGGATTTTATGTGGCTATCGAGTTCGATGCTGGGGGGCCCCTCGTCAGTTTACTCGGGAACGAGTATAATTTTAATGATAAAGTTCTGAGATATCTGACTTACCGCTATACTATCAATAAATTAAAAGCGCGTGAGAAAGAACTTCAGACAAAAAAAGGTCAATCTGAAAATCTGGACATTGAAGCGCATGAGAATGGCACGGCCCCGGAAAAGAACGAAAAAAGAGAAAAAGTAGAAACCGGGAAGAGTAAGGAGGTTGACAATGCCTAGAATGAAACAAAAACCAAAAAGAGAAGTCAATAATTTCAAACCTAGAAAGAAACGCGTTTGCCGCCATTGCACGGACAAACAATCCTGCCGTGATTTGTATATTGATTTCAAGGATACAAAAAAATTAAGCCGCTTTCTTACTGAACAGGGCAAAATTATACCACGGAGAACTTCCGGCAATTGTGCGAGAAGTCAAAGACAGTTGGCAATCGCGATAAAAAGAGCCAGACATCTGGCTCTAATTCCGTATGTCGCAGATATTCCCCGGTAGGTTGGAAGGAAAGGACAAGACAGATGAAATTAATATTACGTCAAGATTATGAACCACTGGGAGAAGCAGGAAATGTTGTCAATGTCAAACCTGGTTTTGCCAGAAATTTTTTGATCCCAAAAGGCCTGGCCATGCTGGCTAACGACAAAAATCTGAAAAAATTTGAAAATGACAAAAAACAAATGTTCTGGCGGCAGGAAAAGGAAAAACGTCTATCTGAAGAACTGGCTAAAACACTGGAAAATGTTTCATGTACCATCACGGTCCAGGTTGGTGAAGAAGACAAGATGTTTGGCTCCGTGACTTCTCAGAATATCGCTGAGGCGCTCGAATCGCAGGGTTATACGATTGACAGACGCAAAATCGTTCTTGATGAACCGATAAAGTCTCTGGGCATTTATTCCGTACCGATTAAACTGCATACAGACGTCGAGGCGAAAGTAAAAGTCTGGGTAGTCAAAGAATAAGAAGATCATTAAAAGGGCGGTTCTTAACCGCCTTTTTAGTTTCTGTTGATTTCCCCTCTTATAAAAGTGTAAAGAGATTTGACATTATATGCCGCTTGTCAATGTCGTTTTCAATCTAAATATCGATAAAGCATTTACCTACCATCTTCCTTCCGAATTCAGTTCGTCCGCTTTTGTCGGACAGCGTGTGCTTGTTCCCTTCGGTAAACGTGAAATTACAGGCATCATCGTTAAATTAAATGTCACCGCCGGCAGGCGGGAGTATAAGGACGTACTTGATCTGCTGGATGATGAATCCTTATTGGCTGCTGACTTACTTGCCTTAACAAGGTGGATGGCTGACTACTACCTGGCCGCATGGGGGCAAACCATGCAACTGGCACTGCCTAAGGGTCTCGAGAAGAAATCGCAGCAACTGGCTATGCCTGCTGATCACATCGGCCGGCCCGCGCCTGAAATGAGTGACAAACAGCATGAACTCTATGATCTGATCTGCAGGCAGCCGGGCCGTTCGCTGACCTACTACCGGAAAAAATCAGGTACAGGTTCCTTTTATCATGCTCTACGCGCTCTGGAGAGTAAGGGGAAGATTCTCCTTGACAGGCAGATGCTGGAGGCCCGTGTCAGAATAAAGATGGAGCAAATGATTACCATTGCCCGGGACATCGAGGACAAACTGAGCGGTTTGCGAAACCAGGATCGATTGCGTCAGATATTTCGCCCGCTGGCCGGTCAGACACTGAGTTTGTCCCAATTTAAGGGGCTCACCGGTTTCTCTTCTGCGCGGATAAAAAAATTCAGTGAACGGCGAATCGTGGAAACGGAAGAAAGGGAAATCTTCCGCGGTTACAATTTTGGTCTGACGGAAGCGAAAAAAAATATTATCCTGAACG
>Ga0307424_1001757_pt1 | contig 11124 bp, 11 predicted proteins | sample SalMarWE160320MG_FD_202157 | JGI IMG/M metagenome (GOLD analysis project Ga0307424, IMG submission 202157) | Salt marsh sediment microbial communities from the Plum Island Ecosystem LTER, Massachusetts, United States - WE1603-20 | ecosystem: Environmental > Aquatic > Marine > Intertidal zone >...
GCCGAGATGAAGCACGGGCCCATCGCGCTCATCGACGACGACATGCCGGTCGTGGTGCTGGCCCCCCGGGATCCGGTCTACGGCAAGGTCGTGTCCAACATCGAGGAGTTGAAGGCGCGTGGAGGCCGCATCATCGCGGTGGTGAGCGACGAGGCGCCCGAGCTCGAGGGGAAGGTGGACCACCTCATCCGGGTCCCTCAAACCATCCCGTGCCTCCTGCCGGTCCTCACGACGGTTCCGCTCCAGCTGCTGGCGTACCACACCGCCGTGCTGCGCGGCGCCGACGTCGATCAACCCCGGAACCTCGCCAAGTCCGTAACCGTCGAGTGAGCTTCCGGCCCGCCCGGGGGTGCACGCCATGAGGGTGGTGCTCCAGCGCGTGTCGGGCGCCCGGGTCCGCGTGGAGGGACACACCGTGGGCGAGATCGGTGCCGGCCACCTCCTGCTGGTGGGCTTCAGGGAGGGGGACGGAGAGGACCAGATGGCCTGGATGGCCGACAAGGTCGTCGGGCTGCGCGTGTTCTCCGACCCGGAGGGCCGCATGAACCTCGGCCTGGACGGGGTGGGGGGAGATCTCCTGGTCGTGAGCCAGTTCACCCTCTACGGCGATGCCCGCAAGGGGCGGCGACCCAGCTTCGTGGACGCCGCGCCGCCGGAGCTCGCGACGCGGCTGTACGACCGCTTCGTCGCGCTGCTGCGCGAGCGGGCGCCGGGCCGGGTGGAGACGGGCGAGTTCGGCGCGATGATGGCGGTGGAGCTCGTCAACGACGGACCGGTCACGCTCGTGCTGGAGCGAGACTGAATGCGCGCTGCCGGGGCTGCGCGATGAGCGGTGTGCGCCTGATCCTCGCCTCGGCGTCGCCGAGAAGGGCGGAGCTCCTACGCCGGCTCGGTCTCGAGCCCGAGGTCGTGCCCGCGCACGTCGACGAGGCGTACCTCCCCGGCGAATCTCCGGAGACGCACGTCGAACGGCTCGCCCGCCTCAAGGCGGAGACCATCGCCCGGGACGCACCGGGCGCGCTCGTCGTGGGTGGGGACACCGTGGTGGTGCTGGACGGGCGCATCGTGGGCAAGCCGGAGGACGACGAGGCGGCCGTCTCCACGCTGCTGGCGCTGGCGGGGCGGACCCACGAGGTGTTCAGCGGCGTCGCGCTCGCAGGGCCGCACGGCGCGCTGAGCGCCGTCGGCCGGGCGGAGGTCCGTTTCCGGGATTTCGGGAGCGGGGAGGCGCGCGCATACACGGCGACCGGGGAGCCGCGGGACAAGGCCGGCGCGTACGGGATCCAGGGGATGGGCGCCGCGTTGGTGGACGAGATCCGGGGCGACTACTATAGCGTGGTCGGCCTGCCCATCGGCCTGCTCGTCGATCTCCTGGGGCGGGCGGGCTGGCGCTACGCGTTCGGATCCCTCGAGCCCGCTCCGCCCGTGAGCGACCCGGTCCCATGAGCACTCCCGCCGTCCTCGCCATCGACCAGGGCACCACCGGCTCGACCGCCCTCGTCGTGGGGCAAGACGGCCGGATCCTGGGTCGCGCGTACTCGGAGTTCACGCAGCACTTCCCGCGGCCGGGGTGGGTGGAGCACGACGCCGCGGAGATCTGGGAGGTGACGCGGAAGGTGGCGCGCGAAGCGCTCGCGTCCAGCCCCGATGCCGATGTTCGGGCCCTCGGGATCACCAACCAGAGGGAAACGGTCGTCCTCTGGGATCGAGAGACGCTCGAGCCCGTCCATCGGGCGATCGTGTGGCAGGATCGGCGCACGACCGCGCTGTGCCGGGAGCTGCGCGAGGCGGGGTACGAGGCGGAGCTGCGGCGCCGCACGGGCCTTGTGGCCGATCCCTACTTCTCGGGCACCAAGATCACCTGGCTCCTGCGCGAGCGGCCGGAGTTGCGGCGTCGCGCGGAGGCGGGGGAGCTGGCCGCGGGGACCGTGGACGCCTGGCTCATTGCGCGGCTGACGGACGGCGCGGTGCACGCCACCGATCCCACGAACGCCTCACGGACGCTGCTGATGGGGCTTGAGGCCGCCTCGTGGGACCCGTGGCTGCTCGACCTCCTGGAGGTGCCCCGGTCGCTGTTGGGCGAGATCCGACCCTCCGCCGGTGACTTCGGGGTTGCCTCCGGGGGCCACCTGGGCGTCGAGCTCCCCATCGCGGGGGTCGCGGGCGACCAGCAGGCCGCGCTCTTCGGCCAGGGATGCTGGGCGCCCGGACTGGCCAAGAACACGTACGGGACCGGTGCCTTCCTGCTGCTGCACACCGGAGCGTCTCCGGTGACATCGGAACACGGTCTTCTGACGACGGCCGCGTGCGACGCGGAGGGGGGGCTCGCCTACGCCCTCGAGGGCTCGGTGTTCATCGCGGGGGCGGCCATCCAGTGGCTCCGCGACGCGATGGGGGTCCTCCGGCACGCCGAGGAGTCCGAGGACCTGGCCCGGTCGCTGGACGGGAACGACGGCGTCTACTTCGTTCCGGCGTTCGTTGGGCTGGGAGCGCCGCACTGGGAGCCGGACGCCCGCGGCATGCTGATGGGGCTGACGCGTGGCACGGGGCGGGCGCACGTGGTGCGGGCGGCACTGGAGGCCATGGCCTACGCGACGGAGGAGGTCCTCCGTGCGATGGAGAAGGATTCCGGGGTGGCGGCGCGGGAGCTGCGCGTCGACGGGGGCGCGGCCCTGAACGACTGGCTGATGCAGTTCCAGGCCGACGTCCTGGACCTCCCGGTCCGCCGGCCGGCGCTGGTGGAGACCACCGCCCTCGGGGCGGCCGGACTGGCGGGGATCGCCCGGGGGGTCTGGCCGTCCGCGGGAGTGTTCCTGGCGTCCCAGGGCGCCGCGGACCAGTTCGAACCCGGCATGGACGAGCGGCTCCGCTCCGATCTCCTGGCGGAGTGGGCGCGAGCGGTCCGCACCGCGGTCTCCTGGGCGCACGCCGGCGCCTCCTGAGCTCCGTCCGCCACGCCCGCGCGTGGGGAAAACCCCCCTCGGGGGTCAGGTAGGTCACGGAGGCGGACATGGGTGGTTTTCCTGACTGGTCGCGACGCGCGGGAAACGCCTAGATTTCTTGCGGTAAATGGCCATGTTCTGGACCGTGCGATGTCCGGAACATCCACCCGGATCCGGTGAACAAGCGTGGATCCGGGATCTGCCCACCCGGCCGCGCTTCGGGCCGGATAGAGAGGGGGAGCAGTCATGAAGAAGCACCCGCGTTTCCTGGTCGGCCTGGTAGCGGTGGCCGCCGTCGTCACCTACCTCATCTGGACCGGGGTGAGCGAAACGATGGTGTACTACCTGACCCCGGCCGAGCTCATGGCCAAGGTCACCACCGATCCGAGCTTCAAGGACGTGGGCGTGAAGGTGAGCGGGAGGGTCATCCCGGGCACGTACGAGCGTGTCGAGGGTCAGCTCCTGCACCGCTTCCGGGTCCGTGACCTGGAGGATCCCTCCGTGACCTTCCCGGTGGAGTATCGGGACGCGCTCCCGGACACCTTCACCGACGACACGGAAGTGGTGCTTGAGGGCAGGATGGACGCCAACGGCGTCTTCCAGGCCAACACCCTGCTCACCAAGTGCGGGAGCCGCTATGAGGCCGCTCCAGAGGATCTCAAAGGGTGACCGTCCTCGGGGAATTCGCCCTGTGGATCGCGCTTCCCGTCGCGATCTGGGGCATGACCCTCGGCTTCACGGGAGGGCGCAGCCAGAGAGGCGATCTGGTTCTCAGCGCCGAGCGCTCCATCTACGCGGTCACGCTGCTGCTCATGCTGGCGTCGGCGGGCGTCATCGCGGCCTTCCTCGGCGACAAGTTCGAGTACTGGTACGTGGCGAGCTACTCGAACCGCGAGCTCGAGACCTTCTACAAGGTGGCGGGGCTGTGGGCGGGCCAGCGCGGCTCGCTCCTCTTCTGGGCACTGCTGCTCAGCTTCTTCTCTTCGATCACGGTCTTCACGAACCGGCGCAAGAACCGGGAGTTCATGCCCTACGTGGCGGGCGTGCTCCAGGGCATCCTGACCTTCTTCATCGTCGTGCTGCTGTTCGCGAAGGTGAATCCGTTCGAGCGTCTGGGCTTCGCGCCCGCGAACGGCCAGGGGCTGAACCCCCAGCTCCAGAACTACTGGATGACGATCCACCCGCCCACGCTCTACCTGGGCTTCACCTCCTTCGCCATCCCCTTCGCCTTCGCCATCGCCGCGCTCCTCAACGGCCGGCTGGACTCCCGCTGGATCACGCTGACCCGTCGCTGGATCCTGCTCTCCTGGTTCTTCCTCTCCATCGGCATCGTCTTCGGGATGCGGTGGGCCTACGAAGAGCTCGGATGGGGCGGCTACTGGTTCTGGGACCCGGTGGAGAACGCGTCGCTGTTGCCGTGGCTCACCGCGACCGCGTTCCTCCACTCGATCCAGATCCAGGAGAACCGGGGCATGTTGAAGGTGTGGAACATGTCCCTGGTCGTGCTGACGTTCATTCTGACGATCTTCGCCACCTTCCTGACCCGCTCCGGGCTCATCGAGTCGGTGCACGCCTTCGCGCAGGAGCTCAGGATCGCGTACATCTTCCTCACCTTCATGGGGACGGTGCTGGCGGGATCCGTCGTGCTGATCCTGTACCGGTTGCCCAACCTGCAGAGCGAGAACCGGATCGAGTCGTTCCTGTCGCGTGAGGCCGCGTTCCTCTTCAACAACCTCATCCTGCTGGGCGCGGCGTTCTCGGTGATCTGGGGGACGGTGTTCCCGCTGGTGAGCGAGGGTGTGACCGGCCAGAAGGTCAGCGTCGGGCCGCCTTTCTTCCAGAAGGTGAACTTCCCCATCGGCCTGGCTCTCCTGGCGCTGTCCGGGATCGGCCCGGTCATCGCTTGGCGGCGTGCGACCCGGCGCAACCTGGAGAAGAACTTCCTGACGCCGGTGATCGCGGGCCTGGCGGTCGTCGCCGTGCTCTTCGGGCTCGGCGTGCACCATCCGCTGGCGCTGACGACCTGGGGCCTCAGCGCGTTCGTGCTCGTCATCATCGTCGTGGAGTTCTGGAAGGGCACGCGCGCCCGTGCCCGCATCGAGGGCGAAGGCTACGCAGTGGCGCTTTACCACCTGGTGACCCGGAACAGGCGCCGGTGGGGCGGCTACATCGTGCACGCCGGCATCGTCATGATCTTCGTGGCCTTCGCGGGCGCGGCCTACAACGTGGACGTCCGCCAGCACGTGATGCCGGGCGACTCCGTTCAGGTGAAATCGCCCTTCGGCCACACGTACACGCTCACGTACGAGGGCCTGTCGACCTCGGTCGGGCGGGGACAGCGCAACCTGATGTGGCAGGCCATCGCCATGATCTCCGTCGCGCAGGACGGGAAGCACCTGACGAACCTCACCACGGAGAAGCGCCAGTACGTCACGAGCCAGCAGCCGATGACCGAGGTGGGGATCCGCTCCACGCCGGCGGAGGATCTCTACCTGATCCTGTCGGCCATGGACGACATGAACGGTGCGCTGAACGCTGACTCGTCCGCGCAGGGCATCGACCTCCAGGTGCTGGTGAAGCCGCTGGTCGGCTGGATCTGGTACGGAGCCCTCGTCCTCACGGTCGGCAGCCTGATCGCGCTGTGGCCCAGCGTCGAGAAACGGCGCGTGGCGGAGGCGGCCCCCACCGGGGAGTCCGTGGCGGTCGGAGCCGATTGAGATGGCGCTCTTCCTGGGAGCGGCGCTGGTCGCGGCAGCGGTCATCCTCTTCATCGTGCAGCCGGTGGCGAAGGGGCTGCACGCATCCCTCGAGCGCGAGGAAGACGAGCTGACGGAGACCGAGGCCAGGAAGCGGGTGGCCCTGCTCGCCCTGCGCGACGTCGAGTACGACTACCTCGCCGGGAAGCTCGACGAGGAGGACTACCGATCGCTCAAGGGCGAGCTGACCGCCGAGGCGCTGGCGGCGCTGGAGGCCGACGAGAGGGCTCGCAGCGGGGCGGCCGGAGGGGTGGACGAGGCGGCCATCGAAGCCGAGATCGCCCAGGCCCGCCTGGGGCTGCGCGAGGGCGCCTTCTGCCCGGAGTGTGGCTTCGCCAACGAGCCCGGGAGCCGATTCTGCTCGTCGTGCGGCCATGCCCTCCAGGCCACCGCCGCGCGTTGACCTCGACCTTCCCGTGGAAGCCTCCACCGTCCCGGCTCTCGTGACGGCACGCCGGGTCGAGCCGGCGGTCCTGTCCGCGCGCGCCCTCACGCGTCGGTACGGCGCGGTCGTCGCGGTCGACGGGATCGACCTCGACCTCGCCGCCGGCGATTTCCTGACGATCTTCGGTCCCAACGGAGCCGGAAAGACGTCGCTGCTGAGTCTCCTGGGGGGCCGGCTCAAGCCGAGCGGCGGTGACGTCCACGTCGGGGGCCAGCGGCTCGACTTCGGCGAGACTTCATGGCGCGGTCGCATCGGCGTCCTGTCGCACCAGAGCTTCCTCTATGGTCACCTCACGGTGGCGGAGAACCTGCGATTCTTCGGAAGGCTCTTCGGGCTCGAGGACCTGGACGAGCGCGTCCCGGAGCGGCTCGAGCAGGTGGGGCTCGCGAACCGCGGGGACTTCCTCGCGCGTCAGCTGTCGCACGGCATGCGGCAGCGGGCGGCGCTGGCGCGGGCCCTCCTGCACGACCCCGAGCTGGTACTGCTGGACGAGCCGTACACCGGGCTCGATCCCCACGCGGCAGCTGTGCTGCGGGGGGTGCTGTCGTCGCTGAAGGACGGAGCGCGCACCGTGGTCATGGTTACGCACAACCTCACCCAGGGTCTCGAGCTGGCCAACCGCATCGCGATCCAGGTGCGGGGCCGCTTCACCTGGACGGGTGAGCGGGACGACGTGGACGCTGACGCGTTCGAGCACTTCTACCACGAGGTCGTGGAGAGCGGACGCGCATGACCTACCTCGGCCAGGTCTACGCAATCGTGTGGAAGGACCTTCTCCTGGAGCTGCGGACACGCGAGCGCATCGCGGCCATGGGCGCGTTCGCGGTCCTCGCCGGGGTGCTGTTCAACTATTCCATCGACGCGACGATCGTGCGGCCCCAGGACATCGCCGCCGGGCTCATCTGGATGACGCTCGTCTTCGGAGGGCTGCTGGGCATCGGGCGTACGTTCTATCTGGAGGCGCAGGACGGCGCCTTCCAGGGCATCCTGACCAGCCCCGCGCCGAAAGACGCGATCTTCCTCGGGAAGACCGCCGCCAACTTCGTCCTGCTCTACGTCGTCGCGCTCCTCGTCGTCGCGGTGTTCACGCTCTTCTTCGGGCTCCACCTCGGCACCAGCCCCGCGCTGCTCGCGCTGGTCCTCGCGCTGGGCGCCCTCGGCTTCGTGGCGCTGGGCACGCTGTTCAGCGCGGTCTCGTCGGGGACCCACATGGGCGAGACGCTCCTGCCGATCCTGGTCTTTCCGCTCCTCGTGCCGATGGTCATCTACGGGGTCTCGGCCACCAGCCGCCTCCTGGTGGGCCGGCCGGTGGCGGAGGTCGCCGGAAACCTGCGCATGCTGGCCGCGTTCGCCGTTCTCGCCGTGTTCGCGGGGGCGGGCCTGTTCCGATACGTCGTGGAGGAATGATGCCGTCGAAGAACGTTCGCACCGCCGGTGGGGTGATGGCGATGCTCGGAGTCGTCGGGGTGCTCGTCCTGCACTGGATGGTGTTCTTCTGGACTCCCACCGAAGCCAACCAGGGGATCATTCAGCGGATCTTCTACATCCACATGCCGTCGGCCGTCGTGGCCTTCCTCGCCTTCGGCATCGTCGCCATCTGCAGCGCCCTCTACCTCTGGCTGGGCGACGACCACCTGGACCAGGCCGCGGTGGCCGCGGCCGAAGGGGGCATCGTCTTCACCACGATCGTTCTCCTGACGGGGCCCCTCTGGGGTCGCATCGCGTGGGGCACGTACTGGACGTGGGAGCCCCGCCTCACCCTCACGCTGCTCCTCTGGTTCATCTACCTCGGCTACTTCCTGGTGCGCGCCTCCACGGAGAACCCGGATCGGGGCAAGCGCTTCGCGGCGGTCGTCGGCATCGTGGGCGCCCTCGACATCCCGCTCATCCACCTGAGCGTGCGGTGGTTCCGGTCGCTCCACCCCGGCCCCGTCGTGATCAAGCCGGAGGGGCCGACGCTGGCGCCGCAGATGATGACTACGATCATGGTTGGGCTCGTGTCGCTCCTGCTTCTCTTCGCGGGCATCTTCCTCATCCGCTACACGATCGAGGTGGCGAAGCAAACGCTGGACGTGCGCGACCAGCAGGCCCGGGTGTGAGCCCATGAATTCACGGAACCCCCTGAGAGGTGTCATGCTCCTGTCCAAGCGACTTCTCCGACGCTGCGCGACGGCCCTCCTCGGGCTCCTGATCGCGGCCACCCCCGCCCTGGCCCAGATGCCGGGGCAGGACCTGGGCGCGCAGACCATGCGCCCGTACCGCTTCGTCTTCATCGCGTACGCGATCGCGTGGATCCTGGTGTTCGGCTGGGTCGTCTCGGTAGCACGGCGGCTCTCGCACCTGGCCCGACGACTCGAGGAGTGAGGCTGGACGCTCCGTCGGGAGGATGAGGTCGATGCGGCGCGCGGCGGTCGTCGTCGCCCATGTGCTCGTCGTCGCCGAGGCGCTCGGCGCCCAGACAACGACGATGCCGAGCACGCTCAGCTACGGCACGGGGCTCCTGGACGTCCCGGTGGCCAGCGTGCTCCCCCACCTGGCCGTCACCGGCACGTACTCGGGCTTCTTCGTGAAGCTGGATCGCTCGGTGCAGGTCGACGCCTCGGGGAACACGATAGGCTACGGCCCACCGGTGGACGACTTCCGGCAGGACGCGTCCCTCGCGATGGGCCTGTTCGACCGGTTCGAGGTCGGCACGACGCTCCAGTCGTTCGGCGACGCCGCGTCCGGGGGCGACGTCTGGGGCTTGTTCGGACGCCTGCAGCTCCTGAAGCCCTCCAACCAGGGCGTCGGCCTCGCTGCGGGGGCGCGTTGGGTGAAGGCGCCGGACTTCGGCGATGGTCGGCCGTACCGACCGAATCGCCTCGGCTTCCCGGACCGGCGATTCCGAAGCTACCCCGGGCGGGCGGAGGTCGGGACCGGCCTCTCCCTGTACGGCGTCGCGACGGCGCACATGCGCGGGGGCGACGGCGGCCTCGTCCCCCGCCACGACTTCACCTTCTCGCTGGGGTACGGGACGGGGATGTTCCAGGACGGCGGCGACCTTCCCTTCTACGGTGCGGGCGACTCGGGGGGGTGGTTCTTCGGATCCGCGGTGCACGTCGGCATCGGAAGCGGATCCCTCCTCACCGTCATGGGCGAGTACAACGGCTTCGACCTCAACGTCGGGACCCAGGTCGACCTGGGCGGGATCCGCCTGGGCGTGCAGTACCTCGGGATCAACTACGACGAGCCATCCGGCGGATGGGACAGCGAGTACCGGAGACCCAGGCTCGGGGTGCTCGCCTCCCTGGCCGTCTGCCCGGGCGGGCGGGGGCTCCTGTGCAAGCCCCGGCTCATGCCCCGGCCGCAGCGGGGGATCGTGCAGCTTCCGGCTCCTCCCCCCGACACGGTCGTGGTGACGCGGGTGGTGGAGCGCCCGCTCCCCGACGGCACACCCGCGGTGGTGTGTCTTTCCACGGGAGAGAACGTCCGCGTGCTGGTGAGCGCCCGGGGAGACACGCTGGTCGGGCCGGATCGCGTCCCCATCCGCACGCTGCGTCCGGGGGTCGCCTTCGCCGGGGCCTACGCGGACGGTGCCACCTGGTTCACCAGCGGCGCGGCCGTGACGTTCGATGGCGGTCGCTACGAGAAGTCGGGCGCCGAGACCCGGATCGATTGCGGGGATGTGGCACGCGTGGGCGAAACCTCCAGCGTGCCGCTGTTCGCACCCAGCGCGGAGGAAAGGCCGTTCCAGGTGCTCTGGGTGCCGGTGCGGCCGGGAATCTGGATGGAGTATCGGCGCGGACCGCGCCCTCCGGCGTAGAGCCCCGCTGCGACCGCGCGGTGTGCGGTTCGGCGCGGGGTCGAGGGGCCTCGGCGATCGTCCGGGGCGCGGCACCGGGGCTCCGACTTCTTCGGGGGGCGTCACCGGCCGGACCCCTCGGGGGAGGAGCGGCTCCCTCAACAGCGTCTTTCCCGGGCCTCTTCCCTCCTCCGGACGGTCACCAATCCTCCCCCGAGGGGTCCGGCCGGCGCCGCTCTTTCTCCGGTCCGGGGTGCCCCGGCGCCGCGCCGCCGGCGCCTGTCGGGGCCGCGGGGCCCGGTGGTTCGCACCCCCTGTGCGGGTGGAGGTTCTGCGGTCGGGTCCGGGCCTGGTTGGGGCCCGCGCCCACCATGCGGGTCGGATCACCGCGTGTCCCGCGCCCGGACGGGTGGGGGTGGGCGCGCGATCGCTTCGCTCCGCGCTGTCGACCGGATGGCTCCGAGTGGGCGCGGGTCGCTTCGGTCCCGCTGTCCACCGGGTCGGGTCCGGGTGGGGGCCGCGTCGCTTCGCTGGCGGCTGCCTGGCCGGTCGGGCGTGTCACGAGGGTTCGCGCAGGCAAGGGGACGGTTCCTGCGACCGCCGGCATGCCGGGCAGCGGGGCGGGGAAGCCCCCCTCGGGAGGATTTGTGAGCGCAGGACGAAGCGAGTCGAACGGCAACGACCCATAGGCGCGAACCCCTCCTCCCGAGGGGCGCCCCCGCTCCATGCCCGCCAGCAAACCCTACTGCTGCTGCTGCATGAGCCGCTCCACGAGGCGGTTCGTCGCGTCCAGGACGGCGAGGGCGGCCGTGTGGGGGAGGCGGTCTTCGTCCTCGCAGGAAGCGGACCCGAGCAGCTTGTAGGTGCGTCCTTCCGCCGCGCCGTTCACGCGCACCACCACGACCCATCCGTCGAAGGCACGGATCGCCTTGACGCCCACCACGTCGAAATGCGGATGGGTGGTCATGGCGGTGATCGTGGCGTGGAGGGTGGCTTCGGCTGCGGCCCGGAGGCGGCCCTGGAGGGTTTCGAGGCCCTCGCTCTGGCCCTGGATCTTCCGGCCCTGCCACTCAAGGCGGACGGTGATCCGGCAGCGGACGTCCGGAGCGGACTCGTGTACGAGCTCCTCGAATCTCAGGCGCTGGCGTTGGGTCTCCAACTGCGGCTCGGCTCCGGATGCGGAAATTTCGACCAACTTCG
>Ga0307424_1001763_pt1 | contig 11098 bp, 10 predicted proteins | sample SalMarWE160320MG_FD_202157 | JGI IMG/M metagenome (GOLD analysis project Ga0307424, IMG submission 202157) | Salt marsh sediment microbial communities from the Plum Island Ecosystem LTER, Massachusetts, United States - WE1603-20 | ecosystem: Environmental > Aquatic > Marine > Intertidal zone >...
TGATTTCTCTTGTAGGGGCCACCGGCAAGGACCAAAAGAGAATGGATTTGTGATTGGCCAATCTGCGACAGGCATCAGATATCTTTTCAACATTTTTCAGAAGAATCTAGGGATTCTTACATATCCGGTGGTGCAGCTTTTGGGGGGCAGAACATCTATTCGAGATTCTATTTCCATCAGCTACATTTGTCATTCACACCCTCTCCGTAAGCCTTGGAACCTACCAGACCCTGTGCGATATTACAAAAGTTGCTGATAATTCGGGCAGTTCAAAGACACCACTTATTTACCCGGAATCAAGAACTAAGAGAGTTCCGGATTCTAAGCTCCACGGATGCAGAAGAGAAGTTCTATAGCCGGGGATTGACATCTGCCTGTAAATTTACTAAACAAAAGCAGCTTTTCAGTTTTTCTCGAAAATCAAACCCATCGGATTCTACCAACCCACCGCATGGAGGTGCAAATGCAAGCGATTGCCGGCACATCCAAGATCACGCCGCCCCGACTCCAACGAATTGTGGAACGTCCCCGGCTCCTGGAGATGCTTGAGAGAGAAAAAGAAAAGCCACTCGTTCTCGTATTAGGACAGGCAGCACAGGGGAAATCCACACTTGTTGCATCCTATTCAGAACGATGTAAGAGGCCGTCGGCATGGATAAATTTAGGCCGTGAGGAATCCGATCCGGTGAACCTCTTTCGGCTGGTGGTGCAATCCGTTCAACATGCGTTGAAAGACGGCGACTTGTCCGGCCTACTTCAATATGTGGCCATGGATATGGGGCCGAGAGCAGAGACGCCTCTCTATCAAGGCTGGACCCAGGCCCTTATCGGGGCCATCTCATCCCCCGTTCAGATCGTCCTGGACGGACTGGACCGCCTTGCACCCCAGGCGCCCTCCTTTCATTTACTGGAGGTGTTCCTTCACCAGGTGGGTTCCGGAATCCGCCTGATCCTCCTTTCCAGAACAGAGCCGCCCTTTGACATACAGAACTTGAAGATGAGACAGGAAGCAGCTGTGATCGACAATGATCAGCTGGCATTCACCCTTGAAGAAACAGAAACGTTTTTCAGAGAGATCCGCGACCTTTCCCTGCCGTCAGATCAGGTGGAAAGGATCCATGCTCTGAATGAAGGCTGGGTCGGCGGCCTGCTTCTTTTTTCAGAAGCTCTCAAGAGCAGGCCTCAAAGGACGCAACAGAGATTCCTTGCAGAAGAGTCCATCACTGAGTTCAAGAGAGAGGCCTTCCGGTACCTCGGCGATGAGATTTTCTCCCCGCTCAGCAGGGATTTCAGAGACTTTCTTGTGAAATCATCCATCCTGGAGGTAATCGATCCGATTTTTGTAAAGGAATTGCTGGGGATGAATGATGCAGAAGCCATCCTGCGGGAGATGTCGGAGCGAAACCTCTTCGTACAACTGCTCTATGACCAAGAAAAAGGCTGGTCTTTTCGCTATCACCAGATGTTCAGGGACTTTCTCCGGACCAGGTTCGAATTGGAGACCACCCGGGAAGAGCGGGAGCGCTTGTTTGCCAAGGCAGGGCATGTCTACGAGCAGCGTGCAGAGTATGAGAGTGCTCTGGATTATTATCTGCAAGCAAAGGCCTACCCGGAAGCGTCAAAGGTCCTCGAGAGGATCGGAATAGATCTTCTGAAAAGCGGCAGAATGGGAGACCTCTCTCAACGTCTCGGGATGCTTCCCGAAGGTCTGATTCAACAAAATCCCTGGCTGCTTTATTACCTTTCCATGACGAGGCGTTTTACCGCAGCGAGGGAAAACACCAAGGATCTTCTCACCTGCCTGGATCTTTTTGAAAGAGAAGGGGATGTAAGAGGCCAGATTATGTCTCTCGCCTTTTTGATTGAGGCTTTTCTTCTGAGCGGACGTCATTCTATTCCCATGGAGGGTCTGATCACTCGAGCTGAAACACTGCTGGAGAACCTACCTCAAGATCTTTATGCGAATGAAAGCGCCGTGCTTTTGTTTCAAGTCGGTCATGGATGGACGTTGTCTTGTGGAAATCCGAGGAAGGGCTTTTGGTGCTGTGAGAAAGCATACCTCATAGCTGGACATTGCGGCGACATCAATCTACAGGGTTCTGCTGTGTGCAGTGCTATAGAAGCGCTTTCATGGCTTGGAGAGTTCGAATTGGCCGATGAGCTCTGTTTGGAGCTTCAAGAGTTGGTCGAGGCATCTCCATACCCCGAACAGCAGGTCTACTACCTGATCGCTTTGGCAACACTTTCCATGCTTAGAGGAGAAATACAAAAAGCGAGAGAGCAGATCAGCCTCGCCCAGTCAGTAGTGGGAAAACACGGGTTGATCTATTGGCATACATACGCACTTGCAACGGATCTCTTTGTAACTGTGTACGAAGGGGAACTGGAAAGAGCTGCGGGCATTGCGAAGCATATGCTGGACTCGTCTTCATCCATGGGAAACCGCGGGTTCGAAGGTATAGCACTGTTTGACATGGCGTGGATCTCCTATCACAAGGAAGAGTGGCATGAGGCCAAAGAATTCATAGATCGTTCGGCACGAATCCTTTCTTCAGAGGAAAGCCTCAATCTTTATCATTATCACGGTGCAGTTGTGATTCGAAGCCTCATTTTGTATCATCTGGACGAGGTGGATGAGGGAGATGAGGAGCTTCACAAGACCATTGATCACCTCGGCAGTGTGCCGGATTACCTGGATTTAGTAGATGCCCACGTTGTCATGGCATTCCGAAAAACAAGCCGGAGAGAGAACGATAAAGCTAAAGCACATTTGGAAGAGGCATTCAGAATCGCCGAGGAAAAGGGACATTATCACACGGCGCTCTTAAGCAGGGAGGATTTTGCCGATGCCTGCGTTCTGGCACTGGAGATGAATATCGAAGGAGCCGCAGAGTACGCATCCCATCTCCTCTCGGCGCACCTCCCGGATCTGGCCGATTCCCGGCTCAAAGACCTCGAAATGCATTCCTCTCAGAAGGCTGCGCAGCGGTTCCGGGAATTACGAAAGGAGATTTATCTTTCCGCACTGCCCCGGCTGCGCATTCAGTGCTTGGGAAAATTTGAAGTGCGGCGGGGTGATGTGCCCATAGAAGATGAAGCCTGGGAAAGAGCTCAGCCCAAGAGCCTGCTGAAAGCCCTTATCGCCAGGGATGCGCGGCAGACATCCCGTGAGGTCCTCATGGAAGATCTCTGGCCCGAAAGCAATGCTCAATCTGTAGAAAGGAATTTCAAGGTCACCCTCCATCGCCTGCGGAAGACCCTGGAGCCGGGAATGGATCAGTCCTTTGGGTCTTCTTACCTGCATCTCAAGGACAACCTCCTGTCCCTTGATAAGGACCTTTGCTCCGTTGACATCGAGGATTTCTTTTCATTTGCTGAGAAGGGGCAAAAGGGAGAGGCCGAAGGGAATTTCAAAAAAGCCCTCACCTGTTACGGCAAAGCCGTCGAACTCTACCGGGGCGACTTTTTGGCGGCGGATCTCTATCTGCCCTGGGTGGAGACAAAGAGAGAAGCTTTTCGAAGAACGTACGTTGATGTCTTGACCAGAATGGCGTCCCTCTGGGAAAGGCAGGGGAAATCAAAAAAGGCAATCGAATGCTGGCAGAGGATCATTCAGGCTGAGCCTTTCACGGAGGAAGCCTATCAGAAGATGATGCTGCTCTATGGGAAGCGCGGCATGCGGAATGTCGCCCTAAGGGTCTACGAGAAATACAAAAAGCAACTCAAAGCGGAACTCAATGTGGAGCCGGATGAAGCGACTACCGCTATCTACAGAAAAATCGCTGAAGATGCCAAGTAAATGATCTGATCAAAGTGGACCATCGCTGTCTTGTTCAAACGGAGGAGGATGTGGAGCATGAGGATCAAGTTGAGGCGTAGGCATTACGTATTTCTCGCAGTTTTGTGTCTTATTTTATCATTCAAGAAGAATTCGCAAGCCGGAGCCCTCATCCACGGGGGAAAGGCGGCCGGCATGGCGGCCGCGTTCGTCGCTATAGCCGACGACCCGTCCGCTGTCGTGCACAACCCCGCGGGACTCACGACTCTGCGGGGTACCAATATCTACTGGGGAGTGACCACTGTTATGGGATCGACGGAGTTCAAAAACCCTGCCGGCGAAACCGAGGAATCGGATTTTCAGGTCTTTTTCCCGCCCCATCTTTACATTTCAAGCGATATGAGGCAGAAGAAAATCGCGGTCGGTTTTGGGATATATTCCCCTTTTGGGATAGGAGGCAGAGAATGGAGCGACGAAGGCCTCACGAGATATGTTTCCACCAAGAATCTCATCAGCACGCTTGCCGCCAACCCTGTCCTGGCCTATCGGCCTTTTTCCTGGCTTTCCGTGGCGGCAGGGTTTTTCTACCTGTACTCATCTACTGAGTCGGCAAGGATGATCGATCAATCCGTGTTGGGAGCCGGAGACGGCAGATTCTCCCTCGAAGGCGATGGAGGCGGCTACGGGTATAACTTCGGGGTGCTTCTTTTTCCCGGCAGACGATTCAGTTTTGGATTGGCTTACCGGAGTGGAGTGGAAGTCGATCAGGACGTCGGCCTGCGCATCACTAATCTGGCCCCGTTTCTCCAACCATTCACCGGTGGTTCCGCCTTCCGCACCGACGCCAAAACCTCTCTCGATTTTCCACCGGTCCTGAATTTCGGAATGGCATATCGGCCTACCAAGTCCCTGACTTTCGGCCTGGAATTTGAGTGGACCGGATGGTCCAGTTTCGACAAAATGGACGTGGATCTTCGAGAGGAAATTCCCAAGGCAGGAGTGTCCGATTTCTCGGTCGATTTCGGATACAAAGACACATGGATCGTAAAGATGGGAGTTGAACTCGCCATAAAGGACAATTACTACCTGAGAGGAGGATATGCCTACGTTAACAGCCCCGCCCCCGTATATACCCTCAACCCTGGAAATCCAGATGCCGACCAGCACTCTTTCAGCATAGGATTTGGATACAGGAAAAGAGACCTGGTTCTGGATTTCTTTTACGTGGCTGATTTCTTCAAAGAAAGAACCACCGACAATCCCATCTTACCGGGCACGTACCGGGGGCTTGCTCACTTCGCCGGCTTGAGTGTCGGGTACCATTTCTAGCCGGATAATTTTCTGCGCCTCGTAGATCCGGATCATTTTTGCAAGTTCTTGTGAATGTATTTTTGTGATTTTTTTCATCAATATCCGAGATTTTCCATTCAATCCGTATCCTGATATCAATAACAGGCCTATTTTTATGAAAATTTCCCTTTTTCTTTCTTCTGCCCGCGGCCGGCTGTCTTGGTAACCTTCTGGTAACTGGTGGGGTGCTAAAAGGCCGGAGGTGTGAATTCCTTCAAGAACCGATGAAGGGAACCACGGCGAGAGGACGAAAACCGCCCGCTGTTTCTTCAACAAAAAGAGGGAGAAAGGAGGAGAAAAATCGCATGAAGCAGAAAATTAGAGGTATCATGGTCTTGCTTTTTATTGCAATCTCTTGTCTTTCAACGGGAAGGGTTTGCAGGGCAGGTGATTCACAAAAAGAAATCATTTATTCGGGGCACATCAAGAATATGATCATGAGCTGTGAAAGCAAAGACTGGATGTGCGATTCGACATCACGGTCTATCCGCGGTGAATACGCTTTGTATAAACTGAAAGAAAGCTTCCTCAGAGCTAACAGACCGGATCTTGTTCATGAGATGATTGAGGAGAACGTCGGTATAAAGCCGTACCAAATGACCTATTACTTAAACAAGAGGTTTTTTGAGGTTTTACGAAAATCGATGGATTATTGCGAACGGCCGGGAACAGTTGCCGCTATGAAATAAATCCTCCACTTCTCGAGATCGAGACCTTTGGGACATTCAGGATTCTACGATCCGACTCCCCGTGAAAGAGGAGGAGCAGCAAGGCAGCCTGACCAAGAGATTGCTGAAGCCTGTCCCGGTCAAAGGACAGAAAGGATCCCCAAGGAAGTCCTATTTGGAAGCGTATGGCCGGGGGCAAGTCTAAGTCCGGAGAAAGCAAAAAACACTCTTAAGGTCACCTCCATCGGATCCGCGCGATTCTAGTGCCCGACATGTGAACAGCGCCTCCAGAAGAGGCTCGGCAAGGAACCGGCAGAGATAACCGTTTCGCTTGGCGGGGGGTTCCACCACACAGTGGAAAGGGGAAGTCTTGGCTTACGGGCCACAGGAATCGGCACCTCCTGTCTTCCCTCAGCCCCCGCCAAGCATTTTTTCTAAACTCCCACCACTCTGGCCTTTTGATGGGTAACAGCAGGCGTCTCCAGAAATGAATGGAGGATCCTTTGCAAAATCAAAGAGGACAGAGTACATATCGCAGTAACCAACGAGGACAAGATTCTGGAGGTTCATAATATAGGATTGGCCCTGACTGGGTATGCGAGGACAGATTCAGGGAAGCTGGTTCTTGGGGATAAGTCTTGCCTCAAGCAGGTAGGGAGGGCAAAGAGTTGAATGTGGATATTTGTGCGCTTTCTACAGCGAGAAGAGGCGCCGACTGCCTCCCGGAAGAATATTCCGAGGGCGACCCTCAAGGTTTCTTTTACGCAATATTTCTGACGTTCAATAGAAGTGGCTAAGATATCTTGCCATAAGAACGACCGAGAAGATTTATCTGGTCGCGAGGGAAAGCTGTTTGGCGGCCCCACATTAAAACTCTACACATTGGCTCTGCAGGACAATCATTTTCATTTGATGGCAAGAGCTGGAAAACTCCGTTACCCGGTAATACGTGAGGAAATTCAGAACGCTTTCAAGTTCTTCGCCTTCTTCAGTTTGGACCCGTTCCATGCCCATTCGTATTAATACGCCCGACTGAAATATACTGCTATGTATCACAACCTCACCCATTCCTGTGATAAGAGAATAATATCCGGGTTGGCAATGAACGGAGGATGTCCATGTCGTGGCAAGATATCTCCAATCTTACCCTTGCTCCACAAAGCCACCCGAAAGGTCATGTTTAATTTGGGTGTCCCTTACTCACCACATCTTTAAGATTTCGTCTGACACTTATAATAAAATATGGGCTATTCGTAGGCGAAGATAACGACAGGATCCCGACTGATAATAACTCTATAGATTCAATATGATAGGCGGTGGTCCCCAAAAACTGGACAATGTGATAAGCTCTGAGTCAGAACGATGAGAAAGGATCTGACTATGAGCAAGAAACGAAATCGCTACACCGCTGAATTCAAAGCCAAGGTTGCCCTGGCGGCCCTCAAGAACGAAGAGACGATCTCCGAGCTGGCCGCTCGTTTCGGGGTCCACCCGACCATGATCAACAATTGGAAACGCGCTTTAACGGACGGCGCTCCCGACATCTTTGACAAGGGCCATAAATCACGCAAGCAAGGTGAAGTCCAGGTCGATGACCTTTACCGGCAGATCGGACAGTTGAAGGTGGAAAACGATTTTTTGTCCAAAAAGCTCAGTCTGTAAGCCGCAAACAGCGAAAGCAGATGGTCGAACTGGCAGAGCCAAGACTGAGCATTGCCCGTCAGTGCCGGTTATTAGACATCCAGCGATCCTCTTTTTACTACAAGGCCAAGTCTATCAAGGCCGAGGATCTGGAGCTGATGCGGCTCATCGACAAACAGTACCTGAGAACTCCGATCTGGGGTTCCCGGTCCATGAGAAACCATCTGCGCAGACTGGGCTACAAGATTAATCGCAAACGGGTTCAGCGTTTCATGCGGCTGATGGGTCTAGAGGCTATCTATCCAAAGCCCAGGACCAGCCGGCCGCATCCGGAGCACAAGATCTATCCATACCTGCTGCGCAACCTGAGCATCGATCATCCCAACCAGGTATGGACGGCTGATATCACCTATATCCCCATGAACCGAGGGTTCATGTACCTGGTGGCTGTTATGGATTGGCACAGCCGAAAAGTCCTCTCCTGGCGGGTATCCAACACCATGGAGGCGGACTTCTGCGTCGATGCTGTCCAGGAGGCCATCAGACGTTACGGGAGTCCTGAAATCTTCAATACGGATCAGGGCGCCCAGTTTACCAGTAAATCATTCACGGACTTGTTGAAAGACCATGGCATTCAAATCAGCATGGACGGCAGAAGGCGCGTCCAGGACAACATCTTCATAGAGAGATTATGGTGGACACTCAAGTATCATTACCTGTATCTCCGATCCTTCAACAATGGATCCGAACTGCGGAGAGGACTCCGGTACTGGTTCCGGTTTTACAACGAGGAGCGGTTCCACCAGTCCCTTGACAACAGAACCCCGGATGAGGTCTATTACGAACTCCCTCATCCTTTCGCTGAGGCTGCCTGATGTCTCACATAACAAACCGGCTCAGAGCTTATTTCCTTCATCAGGCTGTCCAACCAATGGGGTCCACCTCCAACTTCACCGTATCCTCTTCGTTGAAAAACCCCACGCGCTTACCTTTCTGAATCTGGCTGAAGAGATCCGCAGGCTTGCCGGTGAGGTCCTGAAACTTATAGGGAACGCTGTCAACTGCCAGATCGAACGTCTTGCTGTCAAAATCGATCACGATCTGGACGTGAAACGGCCCCTGGTCAGGCGGTAATCTCTCGGGTGTCGCCCGCAGCACTTCATTCCACCGAAATTTCTGGGGCGACCTCAAAACACCGTTTACGCAGCGCGGGTATGGCCTATGGTCGAGTCGCAACATCCGGAAGTCTCCATCATCTGTGTAATCAAAGACAAAGTTGAGCAGTGACGCCGACGAGAGATCGAGGTCGAACTTCACGGAGAAGGCCCGAGTGATCGGGTCCTTCAGCACGACGAACGAGTGGTGCCGAGAATCGTCCCTGGCGACCCTGAGGTGCAGGACGCTCTTGGAGTCATAGTGTGGGGTCCCCGCGATCTTCTCGAAGATGTGCTTGTCCACCAACACATTGCGGTCCAGATCACGGACCGTCGCGTTAAGAAGGCCAAGTGCCATTTGCGCCTGGCCAATATCGATCTCCCAGCCTTTTTTTGTTTGAGCCTGTGGGTGCATGCAGTTCCGATATTCCCTGAACCGCTTGAACAGCGCGGGGTACTCGTCTATGACGGACATAATGTGCAGATCCCTGAGCTGGACGTATAGCTCGTCAATGGTGAGATCGTCGAAACCCTTCTTTTTCCCCTTAGCGTCATTGGGGCAGGTGTTCGAAGCCTTGATCTCGGCCTTGTACCTAGCTGCGATGTGTTTGAAGATACCCTCGATGATGCCGATCGCCATGAAGACCGTGCTGTAATGGGCGTTGACCATGAAGACCCGATCGAGCTCGTTCAGACGCTGATCCAGCGCAAGCCGCAGGTCCACGTCGTCAATGAAGTCAAGCTCCTTGGCAGTGACTTGGGTTATGATTTCCATTGGTTCCTCTCATGCAGACTATGCGTCCGAAACCTAGCCCAACGGTTGAGCTAACCAGCCGCGCCAGCAGCTGTCAGAAAAGCGACAGCCTTCTCGCGGTCTGGTTAAGCGATTGGTTATAACTCAAGCTTAAGTCCAACCTGCTTCTTTTGGATTAGTCAATTTTTCTCTGATAATTTTGGCAACGACACCAGCATTTGTTGGGTCCGGACACCTGACAAATTCTGTAGTGATACCATCAGAGTTGATTTCTTTTTCGTATTTCGTATTTTTGTATTTCCACGGCAATGTGCCTCCAAATTGAAGAACCCTTACCATTGAATTGATGCTATCCAACAACCACGGACAAATTTTTCCAATATCTTCAGGGTATTTGTATTTTTGACCTAATTGATGATGGTCACAATTCTCACCCTCAAATATTTCAATTTCAATTTGATATTTGGTAGTTCCCATTTTTTAATTCCTACTGAGTTATAACACCCAGCTTGAGAGGTGCGAATGGAGCGCAGCGAAATGAGCATCCTACTCAAAGCTGATGTTAGCCAAATCAGCTATTTACAACCAGTCGATAAAGTTTAATTCTGACTCGCAACTATTCCGTAAAATGTGCTGCCAGGCATAAACCTGTGGACTTCAATTTTCCCAAAGCCGCACTTTTTCAAAATGGATGTAATATCATTCAGTTGAGGAAGAGGTGTGAGTCCTTTCAAAGAGCTGTTAACCATATTCAGATTTGCCGTAGCCATATCCTTACCTTTGCTATTAAAGCTCATAGCCACAGCCAGCACACCCGCCGGGGATAGCATGTCCCGAAGAACATTTATCAAGCTAAAACGTGCTTCTTTGTCGAAATAATAGAGAAGATTGTACAAGGTGATGACATCGAAAGGCCCCATAACCTCACCGGATATATGACAAATATCACCATGGTGAATCTCAAATCGATCGGAGAGCCCCCATGTGGAGATATTTTCTCTGGCCTGTTGTACTACCTTTTCATCTATGTCTATTCCGATACCTGTTGCATTGCCGTTGGAATCGTAAGCGGATTTCAATAGTATCCCAGATCCACATCCTACATCTAATACCCTCATAGGATTTTTGTCGTGAACAATGCTTGAGATGAAATTCTTAATTATTGGCTCGGCAATTTTGGAGAACCTTGCCACCAAATCCCCAATTTTATCCAGATCATCGCTAAGTTCGCCGCCATTAATCCGATTACTCACATTGCGATAGGCATCACTGTAATAAGTGACATTGCCCTGTATCATTGCTGCGAGCATATCTCCGTTGCTTCCCGTAATTGCCTTAGATCTTTTTCCTTTGATGCTAAATAAGCCATTATTCAGCTCCAGCTCTTTGGAAGCTAAACCCACTTCCAAAAGGGCATCAAGGACTTCCGGACGTTTCACGTCGAGTTCTTTGATTAGCATGTCCTTGCTACACGGTTTAGCGAGAGCTTTCAGCAGACCGGATTCATGTGCAGAAAAGATGAAATGCATCCTGATGAATGCCTGCCAGTCTTTCATGATGGGATATAATCCTGGAATTTTCATAATTCTGAGAAATGAAATTATATATCTTAGATTCATAATGCTATCTCCGCTTTGAGGAATCTGGCTAACGCCGGCTGTTGAGCCGCGAGACTCGCAGGTGCTGACTGAAAAAGGCAGTTTCTTTTCAGTCAGTGCCGAGAATCGCAGTCGGCTCCAACGCCCTTGATAGG
>Ga0307424_1001764_pt1 | contig 11093 bp, 6 predicted proteins | sample SalMarWE160320MG_FD_202157 | JGI IMG/M metagenome (GOLD analysis project Ga0307424, IMG submission 202157) | Salt marsh sediment microbial communities from the Plum Island Ecosystem LTER, Massachusetts, United States - WE1603-20 | ecosystem: Environmental > Aquatic > Marine > Intertidal zone >...
GCGCGTGGCGCTTTCGCGTGTTCAGAGCAGGAACGACGACGAGTCGTAGCAGCGCTGCGGCGAGGAGGAGTGACGCACTATCAACCGCGAAACCGCCATGCGCCCATCAACATGGTGTGTATCAAGTTGGAAGCTCGTGGGTTGGGGCGGCACGGCCCCGCCTCCTGCGTTGGGGCTCCTCGACGTAGCTACGGCTATGCCTTCGTCGCCCCGCCTTGGATTCGGGGCCGTGGCGCTCCCAACGCAGGGTGCCAGACTTGTGCAGCGCTTCCCTAGCTCACGCGGGTGAACTCACCCGTGCGGGTCCTGACGGATACGAGTAGGTTGGGGCCCGGACGGTCCAGGGAGGGGGCCGGGGGAGGCTCGATCGCGGTCGAGCAGAAGATCTCCAGCCGTTGGAACTGGGATCGACCGGGCGACGTCGGGTCGACCAGGAACACGAGGTTCAACCGGCTGAGCTCGGGAGGCGGTCGATCGGGAAGCGGATCGAGTGTGACGTTGTATTTGGTCAGGTAGCTCGCGCCGCGCGTCCCGAGCTCGGACACACCACGCTTCGTCTGGAACGGGCTGGGGTCACCCACGAAGAAGGGGGGCACGCGCTTCGGCGTCGGCTCGAAGCCCGACCCGAGGTGGTAGACGGCGCGCAGATCCGGCCGACCCGGGTCGGAGATCTGGAAGAACCAGTGGTTCGGATTGCCCGGGTCGAGGAAGACGCCCGGCAACAACACCCCACGCATCACGAGCGTCTTCGGGACGGTCCGCTCGAACTCGTTCAACTTCCGGAGCGTCTGGCCCCCCGGATCGACCCGCCCGTCCATGCCGCGAAAGCTGAAATGGTGCAGCTGAAACGTCTGGATGGCCTTGATGGTCAGAGGACCGCACCGGCCATCGACGACCAGCGGCGGAGCCGGGCCTCCCTTCTGTGGCGGCACTCGGTTGAGGAGTTCCTGGACGGTCACCACGTCCGGAGGACGATTGACGCCTCCGAGACGCCCCACCGACGCCGAGATCGATCTGGGCATTCCGGAACCTCCTTGTCCACCGTGTCCGGGGGTGTCAGCGGGTGGCCGCTTCCTGCTCCCATCCCTACATGCGTCGAACCGCGACCGTAGGGGCCACGCATCGACCGAATGCGCTCCGCTCGGCCTGCCGACCCGAGCGTGACGACCGTGCACACGATCGGAGGCCGGGAGGTCGGCCAATCAACACATTCAGGCGTCCGAAGACATCGCCGTCGAGGTGGTGCTGAACGACAGGATGGAGGGGCGTTATCCCTGTCGCAGCGCTGTGATGGGCGCCACTCGTGCGGCGCGGCGGGCCGGCAGCCAGGTTGCCAGCAGCGAGGCCGCGGCGAGCACGAGGGGCGCCGCCAGGAAGGTCAGCGGATCGAGGGCGCTCACCTCGTAGAGCATGCTGCTGAGGACCTTGGCCACGCCCGCGGCCAGCAGGGTCCCCACGCCGAGACCGACGGCGGTCAGCGCCATGCCCTCGTGAACCACCAGCCACAGGGTGTCGCCGGTGGTGGCGCCGAGGGCCTTGCGGATGCCGATTTCGCGGGTGCGGCGTGCCACCGTATACGCCTTGACGCCGTAGACGCCCACCACCGCGAGGCCCAGCGCGAGGGCGCCGAAGGTGCTGAAAATGCGGGCAGCCAGGCGCACCATCCACAGGGTGGCGCTCTCGGCGACGTGGTCGCGCATCGACCGCAGGTTGACGATCGGCACCTGGGGATCGACCGCTTGCACCTGCCTGCGGACCTGCTGCAGCAACGCGGCCTGGGCCGCCTCGTCGGTCGTCGAGGCCCTCAGGTGGATGCTCATGCCAGCCTGGAAGTCCTGCCCGAACGGAACGTAGACGTGCGGCCGGCCGGTGGCGGAGGCGAAGAGGTCGTCTCGCACCGTGCCGACCACGCCGACGACCTCCATCTCGTCGCTGTCGTGGTCGGCGTCGGTCCGGTGGAACACGATCTGACGGCCGACCGGGTCCTGTCCGGGCCACAACCGCGTCGCGAGCACCTCGTCGACGACGGCGACACGCGGGCCGCCGTCCGAATCGGTCTCGGCGCGGGTGAACGCTCGACCTCGCAGGACGGGGATTCCGAGGGTGGCGAAGTAGTCGGCACCCACGATGTTCGACGTCGCGCCGACCGCCTCTACCTGCTCGTCGCCGGGCGCCGATCCGCCCGCATCCTCGGCGCGCATCACGCTCTGGCCGGACGAGACGGCACCGAACGGCACGGTGGCGGCCACGCTCGCCGACTCGATCCCGGGCATGGAGGCGAGGCGCTCGTGCAGCCCCTGGTACAGCTCCTGGCTGCGTGCCTCGTCGTAGCCGAGCAAGCCTGGGTCCACCTCGACGATGAGCCCGTGGTCGAGGTCGAAGCCGGGCTCGACGTTCGCCGCCGCGACGGCGGCTCGGACGAACAGCCCGGCGGTGACCAGCAGCACCAGCGACAGGGCGACCTGCCCGACGACCAGCAGGTTCCGGCCCCCGAGCAGGCGGAGCCCAACGCCGCGCCGGGCGGTTTCGGCGCCCTGCTCCTTGAGGTCCTCCATGACGTTCGGCCGCGACTGCCGCAGGGCCGGGCCGAAGCCGAACAGCAGGGTGCCGAGCACGCAGAAGGCGGCGGTGGCCGCCAGCACGCGGACGTCCGGCGTCGAGCGCAGGACGACATCCATCGCCAGACCGTTGACCGCCAGCAGCTTGTTGAGCGAGGCACCCAGGAGGCGATTGGCCCAGGAGGCGACCAGCAGGCCGGCGGCGCCGCCGAGAGCCGACAGCATGAGCCCCTCCGTGAGGAGTTGGCGGACGAGCCGCCGGCGCTCCGCGCCGATCGCGGTGCGGATCGCGAACTCCTTGCTGCGGGCCGCGCCCCGGGCGAGCAACATGTTGGCCAGGTTGATGCAGGCGATCAGCAGGACGATGCCGGTCATCGCCAGCAGCAGGACCGCGGCGACGCCGAGACTGCCCTGGTCCGACGGCTGGGTACTGATCGACAGGCGCGCCAGCGGCCCGACCACCAGCGTGTAGTCCTGGTTGATTGCCGGGTAGGCCTCCGCCAGGCGGGTGGCGAGCGTGCCGACGCGGGCATTCGCCTCGGTCAGGGTCAGACCGGGCCGCAGGCGGCCGACCAGCAGAAGCCGGTGGTTGGAGCGGTCGTTCAGGGGCAGGTCGGTGTCCCGGAACATGTCGCTCAGGAGCCGGTCGTCCATGCCCAGCGGCAGATACAGCGGCGCCGACATCAAGGCCGTGCGGCCGGTGAAGTGGCGCGGCGCGATGCCGACCACGGTGAGCGCCTGCCCGTTGACCTCGACCGTCTTGCCGACGAGATCCGGGTCGGAGCCATGGCGGCTCCAGTAGTCGTAGCTGACCACGACCACCGGGATGCCGCTCGCCGGCACCTCCTCCTCCGCGGTAAAGAAGCGACCGCGGAACGGGCTGACGCCGAAGGTGCCGAAATACTCGTGGCTGACGACCTCGGCGAAGACGCGCCGCGTAACGTCGCCCTCGCGGAGGCCTACGGTGGTCAGGTCCTGCGCCAGGATGCTGCTGAAGGTCGTGTTGAGGTCGCGGATATCCTGGAAGTTCGGGTAGGAGAACGCCCGGTAGGAATCGGGCCGATCGACGTTCTTCTCGTAAACGGCGACGAGCCGGTCCGGGCTGTCGGCCAGGATCGGTCGCAGCAGCAGCGAGTTGGTCAGCGTGAAGGTCGCCGCGTTGGCGCCGATCCCGAGGGCCAGCACGATCACCGCCACCGCCGTGAACCCGGGGTTCTTGAGCAGCATGCGAGCGGCGTAGCGGCAGTCCTGCCAGAGGCTCTCCATGGATCCATCCTCGGGAGCGGCGGGGGCACATCCTGCCGTACCCAACGTTGGCACGGGGGAGATGGTTTCATGGGACGGCGCCCGAGAGCCAGCGACGATGGCGGGACGGTCGCTGGCTCGGGGGGTGCTCCCCGGGGCCGGTGCCCTGGACGGGGTTCTCTCCAGCCAGGGTCTCGTCGCCCGCGAACATGCCGTTCACCTGGCCAGTCAGATAGTCCCTATGGTGTTGCGCGCTGTGGCGTAAGTGTGGCGTAACCCCACCGGAAGAGAGTGGCACGGATGGCACAACCGCCTTCCCGGGAAGGGGCCAGAGGTTGTTCTCCCGTACCGTTTCTTGTCGCTCAGTGACCCCGTAATGCATTGTGATTCCAGGACTTACAATCCCCTGGGATCAATCCCATCTGGGTTCGAATCCCAGGCCCGGCATCGCTGTGGTGGTTTTGCCATTCAGCCCCAAGCCTAGCCAGGCCAGGAGGCGTCTTCGACGCCCGCGGAGTGAAGAAGGGGAACCCGGCGGTGCCCCGCCAATCTTCGAACCGCCGTCGGCCACTGGAGCCTACGGCTCTCCGGCCCCCTTCACCTGGACGTTTCCTCTGATCACCGTGGTCCAACCGACCACGGCTCCCGGCGGGGGCACCCAGGCTTCGAGATGCGCGATGATCTCGTGACAGTAGTCCGGGTGTGCGAGGTAATCGTCGAAGGCGTACACCCCTGTGGCCCTGTCCGGCGGCGCGTTGACTCCCTCGCCGTTGTCCTCCACCACGAACCAGACTCCCACCCCTACGAACTGGGGAAAGGTGAACTGGGTGCTGACTCCGCTCATCACCGCGACGTTCCCATCGATCGCCAGACAATCGATGGTCATCTTGAGCCTGGTGTCGAAGTAGCGATTCTGCAGGATCAGCTGCCCCGTCACGGCTCCATCGACCTGTTTCACCGCGTTGAATGCGATGACGTTCACGCTACCGTCGGGTCTTGCGGAGTGGCCGGTACCGTTTGCGGATTCCAACACGCCGGGCTGGCCGAGGGCTGCCATCTGCGGGGTGGGACCGTCGTCAAGCGGATCGGGGGAGACGCTGGTGAGAGCGTCACCGCAGCCGACGAAGACGGGGAGTAGAGACAAGAACATCACCGTAGGGATGCGGATCTCGCCGATCTTCATCATGTCCCTCCTTCTTCTTGGATTGGGGGGGGCGTACCGGTCGCACGGGACGCCGCGGGATGTTGCGGACCATTCCAGGATCCCCTGGAACCACGAGTCGAGTGAGCAATGTGGCGCGGCGCCGTTCTCTGAACGTTCCGGCGGAGGAACACCCGAGAAGACGCGCGAAGAAGTGGGTTGCTCACCCTTCTCCGTTCTCGGTAGAATGCACGTACATCGGAGGCGCATTCCCAGGGGCGGTGTTTCCCTGTGATTTCATTCCGAGTCCTCGGCACACTCGATCTCCGCCACGAACACGGAGAGGAGTGTTCGTATGCCCTTCTCCGCCAGAAGGGTGTCGCTCTCCTCACGTATCTCGCCCTCTCCGCTCCCCGGGGGTTCGTTCGCCGGGACACCCTTGTGGGCCTTCTCTGGCCCGAGCTCGACCAGACGCATGCCCGAGCCGCACTCAGGAAGGCGCTCCACTACCTGCGCCGCGCTCTCGGAGAAGGCGTCCTGGTCAGCCGTGGGGACGAGGAAGTCGCGGTTGTACCGGAACGGTTCTGGTCCGATGCCTCGGCGTTCGAAGATGCGCTGCGGGAGGACGAATCCGAGCGTGCCCTGGAGCTCTACCGGGGAGATCTTCTTGTCGGTTTCTTCTTACCGGCCTGTCCAGAGTTCGAGAACTGGCTGGAATCGGAGCGCACCCGCCTGCGGGAGATGGCGGCCGGGGTGGCATGGAAGCAGGCTAGCCTCCTCCTGCAACAGGGTCGGATCACTCAAGCCGAGCGACTGGCCCAGCGTGCCATGGAGTTGGTTTGCACAGACGAGGTCCAGGTTCAGCGGTTCATCGGGGCTCTGATTGGTGCGGGGGATCGAGCGGCGGCGTTTCGCTTCCTCGAGCGGTTTGCCGCACTGCTGAGGGGGGAGTTTGACCTCTCCCCGTCCAGGGAAACCATGGAGCTCGCTCGCCGGCTCCAGGAGGATCCCGATCCGCCTGCGCCGAGCTTCGGTTCGCGCTCGACAGCCAGGGTGCCCGAAGACGCCCGGGAGGCCTCCGACGATGCCGAAACCGTTGGATGGGACCGAACCTCTGCGTTCGATGAGACGCCGGCGAGGCTCGGGCGACAACGTGTAGTCCTGACGGTCTTGGCGGGGCTTGCCCTCGGAGCCGTCGTCGGTATCACCGTCACCGGCAACCGTACGGCCAAGCTCACAGACAGCCGGATCGCCGTGCTCCCGCCGGTGAACCGGACGGGCGACGCATCCTTGGATTCCTACGGAACCCTGGCGGCAGATTGGATCACGGAAGCCCTGGACCGTGCAGAATTCGGCCGTCCGGTGCCCTTCCTGGAATTGATGTTTGCGGCAGATGCCATGAAGGCGACATCCGACCCTCGCGTCGCTCTTCAGGAGAGGTGGCCCGCCGAAACCGGCGCCGACCTGGCCGTGGCTGGATCCTACTATCTCCTTTCCGACAGCCTCTTCTTCGATCTGATCATCGTCGACGCTCGGGGAACCGTCCTCGAAGGGGTTCCCCCGATCGGGGGGCCGTCAACAGATGTCCGGAGTATCCTCGATCGACTCCGATTTGCCGTCCTTTCGCGGCTCGGACGGCGCCTCGCTCCCGAGGGTTTCCAGTTGATGTGGCCGGAAGGCGATCCCCCCCAAGACCTGGCGAGTGCCCAGGTGCTCTATGAAGCCGCCCATGTCTATGGCACCGAAGGCGCGGCTGCGGCTATTCCCCTCTTCGAGCGGGCGGTGGAGCTGGATTCGACCTATCTCGCCCCCCAGCGGTGGTTGCTGGGGGCGTACATGGATACAGGAAGGTACGCGGAGGCCGACTCGGTTTGCGGGTTCCTGGAGGACCGGATCGAAGGGGCACCCAGGGAAGCTCGCTTGGCGACCCAAATGAACTGTGGAGCGATCCACGGTGACTACCTGAAAGCCCTCACCAAGGCGCGGGAGCTCCTGGAGTTCTCCTCCATCTACTACCTCCGCGTCGGGTGGCATGCCCTGGACGTCAACCGGCCGCACGAAGCGGTCGAGGTCTTCTCCCGATACGACCCTACGGCGAGCCGGGTGGCCGCGTCCTTCGCCCACTCGAATGATGAGGGCTTGGCCTTGGCCTACCACTGGCTTGGAGACCACCGACGGGAAGTGAAGGTCGCGAAAGAAGCGAGGCGGCGTCTTCCTGAGAACGCTCCGCTCATCCGGAGGGAAATCGCCGCCCTGATCGGCCTCGGCAGAACGGAGCAGGCGCTGAGCGTCCTGCAAGAAGGCCTGGCACTCGTTCCTCCCGGCAGCAGTCCTGGTTCGTTCCTGGACTCGGCGGCAAGGGAGTTCGACGAACACGGGAATCCCCCGGTGGCTGCAGAGCTCTGGGAGCGCCTCGTCTCCTGGCAGGAGCGCGGAGCCGAGCCCACGGGCACGCACCTCGACTGGACGATGGAGCGAGTCGATGCCCTGCTTCACTTGGGTCGGCCCTCAGAGGCTGAGGCTGCCCTCCGGGAACTCGCCGACCACCAACTCCAGACCCTGGGAGCACGGGGAAGGCTCGGCGTCGCCCTGGCCCGGCTCGGTCGAACGGGCGAGGCGAATCGGATCTCTGAGGAGCTTCGCCTGTGGGATGACCCCTACGACTATGGCGAGAACACCGCTTGGCGAGCGTACATCGCGGCGTCGAGGGGAGAGGGAGAGCGGGCGGTGTCGCTCCTGCGCGATGCCCTCGCGGAGGGCATGACGTACTCGACGCTGGCTCCCCACGACTCACCCTATTTGAAACCTTTGCGAGGCCAACCGGCTTTCGAGGAGTTTCTTCGGCCCAAGGGCTGAGACTAGTCGGAGGGGGATGTGACCGAAACTGTGACCGGTGCCCTGCGGACCCCTGCGGTTGCGAGCCCACCTACGCGCCGGTCGGTCGGCCCGGAGAAAGCCCGATGGGATCTCGGAATGTCGCGCTGCGGGTCACTGCCATGATTGCGCCAGGAGTTTCTCGAAACGCGGATTTCCCTTGAGCGGCGCAAACATCGGATCGATCCGCAACCACGCCGGAGTGATGAAGAACGGCACCTGCCGCAGACGCTCGACCGCGTTCAGCGCGCGGTCGGGATCGTCGACCGCCAGGAAGAGCCGTGCCGCCTCCTGCAGATAGTAGCCGTTCGCGTAGTCGTCCGTGGTCCCAATCTGGGCCAACACGCTGTCGGCCTGCCGCACGGCATCGGCCTTCCGACCCAGATAGGCGAGCATCACACCGTAGAGGACGCGCAATTCCGGGTCGGTTGGATTGGCGGCGAGCTGGGCGACCGATGCGGTCAGGGAAGAGTCGGCATACGCCTGGGCCCGGGCGCGATCTCCCTCATCGAATGCCGCGATGGCGAGCGATTGGCCCCACCATGCGCGGTCGTTGTCAAAGGACGAAGGCGTGAGGCGGAACAACAGCCGGCGCTGGGCGGCGGTGAGCACCCACGCCATCTCGTTGTAGCCGGCGAGGTAGGCGATGACGTCCGGCTCGGGGATCGTGTCGAGCGCCGCCTTGACGACCCGGCGGGCACCGGCCAGATCGCCGTCGATGAGGAAGCTCTCCACGTTCGTCTGGAAGACGCCGAGATTGGCCGGATCGAGAATCGCCAGTTGCGCGGCGATCTCGCGAGCCTCGGCGCCCTGGTGCAGCGAGATGAGGATTCCCTGAAGTATCGCCAACGTGCTCGGCGACTGCGGATCGAGATCGCGGGCTCGCTCGGCGAGGGTCAGTCCCTCGTCGAGGCGCCCCATCACGCGAAGGAGACGCGCGGCCGTCGCCAGAATCTGCGGATCGTTCGGCGACGCCCGGAGCGCGAGCTGCACCTCCTGGTACGCCTTGGCGGCATCCCCTGCAACGTTCATGTAGTAGAGCGCCATGGCCCGGTGGCCTTCGGCGCCGTCCGCCGCCAATTGGAGCGCCCTTTGTGCAGCTCGATAGGCGCGCTCTCCAACCGCGGGATCTCGCGTCCCGTTTGCGTATTCGAGCGTCAGGGCCGACGTCAGACTGGTCCAGGCGTCGGTGAAGGTGGAATCGAGGGCCACCGCCTGTTCGAAGAAACCCGCCGCCCGCCGCACGTCGCCGACCGAGTTACTGTGGATGGAGCGCCCTTTGAGGTACAGTTCGTAGGCAGCGGTGTCATGGGTCGGGCTTGCCGCCAGCAGCTGGCGTTCGTCGGCGCCGAGCACGACTCCCAGCGCGGTCGCGACCTCGGTCGCGATGGAGCTCTGGACCGCGAAGACATCGGCCACGTCGGCGTCGAACGGCTGCTGCCAGGTCACCGCCCCTGTTCGCCCGTCCACCAGTTCGGGAATCACCTGAATCCGGCGCCCGCCGTTGGCCCCGGCGGCCCAACGCACCTTCCCGATCAACAGGTACGTCGCCCCCAGCTCGTTCGCGATCTGCTGCGGCGACTCGGACGTCTCTCGGTATCGATCGGTGCTGGTTGAGGCGATCACGGAAAACTCCGGCAGATGGGTGAGCTTGCCGCGCACTTCGTCGGAGATGCCGTCTGCCAGGTAAGCGTCCCCCCCAACGCCCTCACTGGTGAACGGCAGGACGGCAAGGCGCTTGTCCATCACCGCACTGTTGCCGGCCGGACCGCCAACGGCCATCCCGGTGGCGGTCACGGCCCAGAGGGCCAATGCCGCCACACCACACAACGTGGCGTTGCGCAAGGTAAGCCAGGGATCGAGGCGCTTGGCCGTGGCACCGGCTGCGCGGCGGCGCTCCGCAGCCGCCGTCAAGGTGAGCGCTACCGCGCCGCCGCCGATCAGCACCACCGCGAGACCGAGGATCCAGGGAGGCAGCCCCTTCCGCAACGTCATCAGCACCAGCGCGGTCAGCGCCAGCAGCGCGCCGACGCCGAAGGTGAGCCAGACCTTGCTCTGTGCGGCCGGCGCCGTGACCGGAATCGCGGCCGAGCCGCCGTGCAGCTGGTTCTCGACTTCGCCGAGCGCGGTGTCCAGCGCGGCTGCAGACTCGAACCGGTCGGCAGGGGTCTTGGCCAGTGCCCGGGCGACGGCGTTGGCGAGTTGCGCCGGGACGCCGTCCCGGGTTGCCGTGAGCGGCCGGGGTTTTTCGGTGAGGCTGCGGGCCAGCACGACCTGCGTCGTGGGCCCGGTGAACGGCGGCTCGCCGGCGATCATTTCGTAAAGCAAGCTGCCCAGGGCGTAGACGTCGGCACGGCCGTCCACGTTGGCCCCACTGAACTGCTCGGGACTCATGTAGTGCGGGGTGCCCACGGCGAGGCCGGTCCTGGTGATCGTCTCGCCCTGGGAGCTGATCCCGCGGGCGATGCCGAAGTCCGCCACCAGGACATGGCCGTGACTGATCAGGATATTCGCGGGCTTGATGTCTCGATGGATGATCCCGCGACCGTGGGCATGGTCGAGCGCTTCAGCCACTTCGCGCGCCAGGCGAACCGCCTCGGTCAACGACAACTGCGTTTCCCGCTCGAGCCGCGAGGCGAGCGACTCCCCTTCCACATACGGCATCACGTACCAGAGGATCCCGTCGCTGGACCCGGAATCGAAGACCGACAGGATGTGGGGGTGGCTCAGTCGTGCGGCGAATCCGATCTCACGCAGGAAACGTTCGGTCCCCAGAGTTTCGACCAGCTCGGGCCGCATCACCTTGACCGCTACCTGGCGGTTGTGCTTGAGGTCTTCGGCCAGGTAGACGGTCGCCATGCCGCCCTCGCCCAGGATCCGCTCGATACGATAGTGGTCGGCGAGCGCGCGCCGCACCCGCGACACCTCGACCGCAGAGGTCGGCTCGGTGCGGTCCGGAGCCTCCGGTGGAGGGGGGGTTGGGGTGCCGCACTTGAGGCAAAAGCGTGCCGCTGCCGGAAGCGGGGTGTGGCATTCGGGACAGATGCGACTGGCTGCTGGCACGGAACGCTTGGGCCCTGGGGTGTTGGACGTCTTGAAGAAAATTGGTGTGATGCCGGCGACGCAAGGCGTGGCAGGGGGGACGAGCACCTGCGTGGGCGCGATGTCCTCGTGCCTCCCACATGGGAGCTGGCACGACCAGGAACAGGAGGTTCAACCGCCCTGTGGGCCCGAGGAGCACGGTGGGCTGCTGAGGCGCCGGAGCGACGCCGATG
>Ga0307424_1001765_pt1 | contig 11087 bp, 8 predicted proteins | sample SalMarWE160320MG_FD_202157 | JGI IMG/M metagenome (GOLD analysis project Ga0307424, IMG submission 202157) | Salt marsh sediment microbial communities from the Plum Island Ecosystem LTER, Massachusetts, United States - WE1603-20 | ecosystem: Environmental > Aquatic > Marine > Intertidal zone >...
CCATCCGGCGCTCAAGGACGCCATCATCGCGCTGCTCAAGCGGTATCCGGTAGACCTCACGCTGTTGGAGCCGGAGCAGAGATACGACCTTGTTTGCCACGCAGACTTAATGATCGTGGCGTCGGGCACCGCGACCCACGAGTGCGCGGTAGCAGGTACGCCGCATATTGTGGCCTACCGATTACCGTGGCTGTATGACCTCATTTACTCCACTTTCACCCGCTTCCGGCTGCCGGCGTACGCCTTCCCCAATATCATCGCGGGCGAGCACGTGGTGCCCGAGTTGGTGCGCGGAGAATGCAACGCCGACTACATCGCCGGGGTCGCCATGTCGCTGTTGGATGATGTGGCGGAGATGGCGCGGATGCGCCAGCGGCTGGAAAGCGTGCGCGGGATGATCTACCGGCCGCAGCCGCTGGAACGCGCCGCCGATCTCATCGTGCGGCTCATCGGCTCCGTTGGCCAAGGCTAATCGTATAGAATAGGCGCGATGGATTTCATCCTTCCGCAGGCCGCCAAGACGCAGGAACGCGCGCTGACTGTCAGCGAAGTGACCGACTTCGTGCGCGGCGCGATTGAAGGCGAGCCCAAGCTGCAGGGGGTGTGGGTGCGCGGCGAAACCAGCAATGTTCGCCCGGCTTCTACTGGCCACCTGTATTTCACGCTGAAGGACGAGGACAGCGAGCTGGCGTGCGTGTTCTTCGGCTATTCCCGGCAGCGCAAGAAGCCGCTGGAAGACGGAACCGCCGTTCTGGCCTTCGGCAACATCTCGGTGTACGCGCGCAGAGGCTCCTACCAGCTCGTGGTCTCCGACATCATCCCGCAAGGCGAAGGGGAGCTGGCGGCGCGGTTTGAGCAGCTCAAACGCCAGCTGGCGGAAGAAGGGCTGTTTGCCCCCGAGCACAAAGCGCTGCCGCCGGAGATGCCGCGCACCGTGGGGGTGGTGACCAGTCCGCAGGCGGCGGCGTTCACTGACGTGGTGAACGTGCTCACGCGGCGCGCGCCGTATTTGCACGTGGTGCTGTTCCCCACGGCGGTGCAGGGCGACGCGGCGGCGGAGCAGATTATCCAGGCGTTGAAGCAAGCGGATGCGAGCGGGGTGTGCGAAGCGATACTGCTGGTGCGCGGCGGGGGGTCGCTGGAAGACCTGTGGTGCTTCAACGACGAGGCGCTGGCGCGGCAGTTATACAAGATGAAGACGCCGGTCATCACCGGTGTCGGGCACGAGGTGGACTTCACCATCGCCGATTTTGCGGCGGACTTGCGCGCGCCCACGCCCTCGGTGGCGGCGGAAATGGCGGCGCCCGATGTCCGCGATTTGCGCGCGGGCCTCGCCAGCCGGGGCGGGATGCTGGCGCGCTCGGCGCTGGGGCGCATCCGGCGGACGGAAACGGCGTTCCGCGCGGTGCAGGCCGGACGGCTGGTGCGGCGGGTGCGCGGCGAACTGGCGGACACCGAGGCGGGGCTGCACGCCGCGGCGAAAGCGATGCTGCGCAGCCTACGCGCATGGACCGGCCGGCAGGAAGAACGCACCGCGCATCTCTCCCAGCGGCTGGCTCCGCGCAAGGCCCAGCGGCAGATGGAAGACCGGATGAGCGACCTGGACCGCACGGCGGCCGACCTCGTTGCTGCGTCTATGCGGAAGATGGATGAACATGCGCGCGGGCTGACGCTAGCAGGAGCCAAGCTCGGCGCGGTGGATCCGCGCGAAGCGCTGCGGCGGGGCTATGCGCTGTTGTGGGATGAAGAAATGGAGCACTTGATCACACGCGCGGCCGCGCTGACGCCGGGGCAGGCGTTCACCGCCGAGCTGCACGACGGGCTGGTGCGCGGCGAGGTGAAGGAAACCGCGCCGAAGGAGGAGCGATAATGAAAGGTGTGCTGCTGGCCGGCGGCTCCGGAAGCCGCCTGCATCCGCTGACGAAAGTGACCAACAAGCACCTGCTGCCGGTGGGGCGCTACCCGATGATTTACCACCCGCTGTTCAAGTTCAAGCAGGCGGGCATCACCGAAGTGGTGGTGGTCACCGGCCGCGAGCATATGGGCGCGGTGGTGAGCCTGCTGGGAAGCGGCCGCGAGCTCGGTATGGGCTTCACCTTCCGCGTGCAGGACGAAGCCGGCGGCATCGCGCAGGCGGTGGGGCTGGCGGAGAGTTTTGTGGGCGGCGACCGCTTCCTGACACTGCTGGGCGACAACCTCTTCGCCGACAGCCTGGCGCCGCAGGCGGCGGAGTTTGCAGCCGGCGACGCGCTCGCGCGGGTGCTGCTGAAGAAAGTGGGCGAGCCGCAGCGCTTCGGCGTCGCCGTGTTTGATGCGGGCGGGAAGCTCACTGATATTGAGGAAAAGCCGACGCAGCCCAAGAGCGACCTCGCGGTAACCGGCGCGTATTTTTACACGCCGGACGTGTTCAAGGTCATACACGAACTCAAGCCCAGCGCGCGCGGCGAATACGAAATCAGCGATGTGAATGTGCACTACCTCAAGCAGGGGCGCATGAGCTACGGCGTACTGGAGGGGGCCTGGCAGGACGCGGGCACGTTTGAAAGCTACCCGCGGGCGAATGAGTTGGCGCGGGATTGGGAATTGGGATTTTGAATGGTTGTTAGTTGCTGGTTGCTGGTTGTTGGTTGTTGGATGGAGGAAAGCAGGACTGGGGGATTCATCCTCCACTCCTCTCTACTTGAATGTGGGGACTAAAGTCCCCACTCCCGCTTCCTGTTTATGAATCGCGGCTGGAAAGCCGCGACTCAGACGGTGTGGGCAGCCTGGAGTCTGCCCCTCCCGCCCGAAGATGCTATCCTGAATGCATGAGGACATACCACGCGGTGGTGACGGCGGGCGGGGAGGTGCCCAAGGCGCTCCGGGCGCGGTATCCGCTGGCGGCGAAGGCGCTGATACCCTGCCGGGGGAAGACGCTGCTGGAGCACGCGGTGGAGGCGCTGCTCGCCTGCCCGCAGACGCCGCCGCCCATCGCGGTGGTGGGCCCCCCGGAAGTGAAGCCAGCGCTCGCGCGGTTTGGCGGCGACGCCGCGTGGGTGCAATGTGGCGAGACGCTGCTGGATAATGCGATGTGCGGGCTGAGGTTCCACGGGGGAGTCGGGACGCTGCTGCTGCTGTCGCCCGACCTGCCGACGGTCAGTGCGGAGGCGCTGGCGCGCTTTCTGGAAGCGGTGCCGCCGGAGGCGGAGATTGCAGTTCCGCTTATCACGAAGGAGCAGTTTCTGCGGCGCTATCCCGGCGCGCCCAACGAATTCCTGCGCACCACCGAAGACGAGGTGACCATGGGCAGTGCGTTCATAATCACGGCGGAAGCGCTGCGCAAGAACGTGCCGCTGGGCAACGACGCCTATAGTGCGCGGAAGTATCCCTGGCGGCTGGCGTACATTGCGGGGGTGAAGGTCACGCTGCAACTGCTTACCGGACGGCTGAACCTCAACGATGTTGAGCGGAGAGTCAGCCGCTTGTGCGACGCGGAAGCCCGCGTCGTGCGGGTGGATGCACCGGAGCTGGCATATGATATAGACCTGCCGGAGAACATAGACTACCTGGAAGCGGCGCGGTAATTGCAGCTGCGGCCAACTCCACTGAATCACCACTGAATGCGCCGCAGGGGCCGGCGTTTCCGCCAGCCCCTGCGAGTATCTCACAGGCTGTTGTAGAGAAGACTAAGGCGTCGCCACGTACAGCTCAACGGTGGCGGGTGCTCCGCCGTCCTGCGGGATGATAACCGTCCACGCCCCCGCGGCGAGGAAGGTCACCGGCACCGTTACCGTGCCGTCCCAGTCGGCTTCGCGGTCAGCCCGCTCGCGCGCAAGGACATTGATGGTGACCGTCTGAGCGCCTGCATCAACCGCCCACTCCTGGCTCACCAGCTCGGTGTAGGCAGTAGTGTTGAAGTTGACCGTGATGTGGGTCAGCGTGTTGATTACAACCGGATCCGGGTCGGTCTCAACATCGCCCACGTTGGGCGTGTAAGTGTCGCCGGTCCAGACATCCTGCTCGGGATACACGTACAGGTCAATCACGGCCTGCGTGCCGCCGCCCTGGGCGATGATAAGCTGCCACACGCCGCGATCCAGGAAGGTTGCCGGCACCGTCACCGCGCCGTCCCAGGCGGCCGCGGTTCCGGCGCGCTCGCGGGCGTAAACCGTTAGCGACAGCGTGCGCGCAACCGGATCCAGCGCAAACTCCTGGCTGACCAGCTCGGTGTAGTTCGTGGTCGCGAAGTTTATGGTGACGTGGGTTAGGCGGTTGACCGTGACCGGCGACGGGGTCGTCGTGATATCGCCGACATCCGGCAAGTAGGAGTCGCCCATCCATACGTCTTCGGGCGGAGTTGACGGATCGGGCTGCACCACCAGGTCAACCGTGGATTCGCCGGTTTCTTGCGCCACCACCAGAGTCCACACTCCACTTTCCAGGAAGGTCACCGGTATTTCCACCGTGCCGTCCCAGGAGGCCTCGGCGTTCAGAATGTCGCGCGCCACTACCGTCAGCAGCAGCCGGTGCTCGCCGGTGACGACCTCAAACCGCTGGCTGATGAGCTCGGTCGCCGCGCCCTGGATGAAGCTCACCGTAAGGTGGGCAAACGAGTTGGCGACCAGCGGATCCGGGTCAGTTTGGATATCCCCCATGTCGGGGAAGTACTCGTCGCCGTCCCAGATGACTTCCTGGGGCGCGCCCGCCGGCGCTTCCACGAAGAGATCCACGCCGACCGCAGCGCCATTCTCCCGCGGCGCTACCAGGTGCCACCAGCCGCTGTCCGGGAAGGTGGTGGTCACGATGAGCGTGCCGTCCCACGTCCCGGCAATGTTGTCGCGCTCCCGCGCATAAACCGTGACGGTGAGCGTCCTGGCGTCAGCATCAAGGACGATGTCCTTGCTGATGAGCTGGGTGAAGTCGGTAGAGTCGTAGGTGATGGTCAGGGTGGAGAGTTGCCCCGCCACCAGCGGGTCGGGATCCAGTGTAATCCCGCCAGCCTCAGCCAGGTACTTGCTGCCCGACCATTCGTCCCACCAGTCGTTGCCGCCGCCGCGGCAGCCAGCCGCCAGCAGGGCGGACAGAGTGAGGGCCAGGATGATACCCACCGCCAGACCCGTGTTAATCAGTCTTCTCACAATGCACCCCCGATATTTCGGTTTGCTTTCCATAGTGCGGAGCCGGACGCTGCGCGCGCCAACTCGCGGGCGGGTCTGACTTGCCCGAGCGGATAGCAGGTGTTAACCACCCACTGCCCCGCACGGGTCACAGGTATTTTACCACATTGTTGATAAGGTGTGGATAGGGGGGATGAGGTGTTGATAAATCCGGCTAGATGAGCCCTTGCAGCTTGACCAGATTGTAGTAGTAATCCTGCTTCTCAATGAGCTCGCGGTGGCTGCCCATTTCGCGGATGCGGCCTTGGTCCAGCACGACAATCCGGTCGGCGTTCTTCACGGTGGAGAGCCGGTGGGCGACCATCAGCGTGGTGCGGCCGTACATCAGTTTGTTGAGCGCATCCTGCACAATCGCTTCGGAGATGGAGTCCAGCGCAGAGGTGGCTTCGTCCAGCAGCAGGATGCGCGGGTCTTTCAGCAGCACGCGAGCTATGGCGATGCGCTGGCGCTCGCCGCCGGAAAGCGTCACCCCGCGCTCGCCCACCACGGTATCGTAACCGTCCTTTAAGCGCATGATGAAATCGTGGGCGTTAGCCCCGCGGGAAGCCCTTATCAGGTCCAGCTCGTCTATGCCGCTGCTGCCAAAACAGATGTTGTCGCGGATGGCGCCGTGGATGAGAATCGTCTCCTGGCTGACGATGCCCACGTTCTGGCGCAGGGATTCCAGCGTGACGCGCGACACGTCCTGGCCGTCGATGGTGATGTGGCCGTTGCTCGGCTCGTAGAAGCGGGGAATGAGATGGAGGACGGTGGTCTTGCCGGAGCCGCTCTCGCCGACCAACGCCACGACCTCGCCGGGGCGCACCGTCAGCGTGAAGTCGCGCAACACGTCTTCGCCGCCGCCGTAGCGGAAATCCACATTCTCAAATACTATGCGGCCGTTGGCGATCTCCAGCGGCTGGGCGCCCGGCATATCGCGGATTTCGCGGGGGGTGTCCAGAATCTGATGGATGCGCGCGATGGCGGCGGAGGCGCCCTGGATGTTCACCACCACGCGCGAGAGCTTGTTCAGCGGGCTCGCCACCATCGTCGCCAGGCCGACGACCAGGAAGACATCGCCGATGGTGGACTGGTCCTTGATGATGAGGAACGCGAGGAAGGCGAAGAACACCAGCGGCGCCATGAAACCGATGAACTCCACAATCGCCACCAGGATGGCCATCCACTTCACCGCGCGCAGGTTCTCGCGCAGGGTGCGGAGGTTCACTTCATAGAACTGCCCGCTCACCTTTGCCTGCATGTTGAAGGACTGAATCAGGCGGATGACGTTCAGGCCTTCGGAGAGCACGCCGGTAAGCTCGCCGGTGTACTCCTGGATGCGCTGGTTGATCTTGCGCAGCCGCGCGCCGGCGAAGCGCAGGCACAGGCCCACGAAGATGGAGACAACGAGAATAACGACGCCGAGCATCCAGCTGCGGACGAACAGGATCGCCAGCGCGCCGACCAGCATCAGCGGGGCGATGATGAAATCCTCCAGCGACATCACGATGAAGTTCTGCACCGTGATAACGTCGTTGGTGAGCCGGGACATCAGGTCGCCCACGCGGCTGCGGTCGAAGAACGAGTAGGACAGGCTCTGCATGTGGTCAAAGAGCTTCTGGCGCAGCTCGGCGGTCACGGAGTGCGCGACCGAGTTTATCGCGTAGATGCGCGTGGACAGCGAGAGGGAGCGCACCAGCAACGCCATGACCAGACCGCCCAGCGTCCACCACAACAGCACCAGATCGCGCTTGACGCCGATAACGTCGTCAAAGAGGAACTTCACTATCACGGGGATGGATAGCTGGGAGACGGAGTAGATGAGCGCGGAGATGAGCGCGATATAGAGGTAGCGGCGGTGCGAGAGGATGAGCGGGCGCAGGCGGCGCAGTTCCCACCAGCGTGCGCGTCCCCTCCCCTTTGCGCTTGTGATTGTTGACATAATGCGAGCCCGGAGCCGGGCTTTATTCTAGCACTAAGGAGCCGCTTCGCCGTGCTCCGCCAGCAGCTGGTCGAGCAGCCCCTTGACCTCAATGCGCAGGCGCTCCATCTTGGCCGCCAGCTCCGGCGGCAGCTCGCCGGGCAGGTCGCCCTCCCAGGCGGAATACAGGCCCTTGAGGGCGCTGATTATTTCTTCGCGGCTGAAGCCCTTGGGTTCTTCCATGGCGCTCACGGATACATATGGTGCAACATGCGCGGGAAGGCGATGGTCTCGCGGATGTGCGCCGCGCCGCAGAGCCACTGGATGATGCGCTCCAGCCCCGCGCCGAAGCCCGAATGGGGCACGGTGCCATAGCGGCGCAGGTCCAGATACCACTGGAACGCGTCCTCCGGCAGGTTATGCTCGCGGATGCGCGCAAGCATGGTGTCCAGGTCGTCTTCGCGCTGGCTGCTGCCGATGATTTCGCCGACGCCTTCCGGCGCCAGCAGATCGGCGCCCAGTATGGTCTCCGGATCCGCCGGGTCGCGCTTCATGTAGAAAGCCTTCACCTGCGCGGGGAAGTTGGTGACGAACACGGGGCGGTCAAACTGGTCGCCAAGGAAGATTTCCTCCGGCGCTCCCAGGTCGTCGCCATACTTGAACTCGGCCTCGCGGCTTTCCATCTTTTCGTTGATGAGCCCCACCGCTTCGCGGTAGGTGATGCGCGGGAAGGGCGGCTGCACCGGCTTCAAGAGAGTGGTGTCGCGCTCCAGCACCTCAAGCTCGGCGGCGCAGTTGGCCAGCACGCGCTCCACCGTGTACACCATCATCTCTTCCTGGAAGCGCAGGTTGTCCTCGTGGGTGTAGAACGCGGCCTCCATCTCCAGCATCCAGAACTCCAACAGGTGGCGTCGGGTCTTGCTCTTCTCCGCGCGGAACGTGGGGCCGAAGCAGTAGACGCGCCCCAGCGCCGCCGCCGTGGCCTCGTTGTAAAGCTGGCCGCTCTGGGAGAGGAACGCCTTGTCGCCGTGGTAGTCCACCTCAAACAGCGTGGTGGTGCCCTCCACCGCGTTGGGGGTGAAGATGGGCGTGTCCACGCGGGTGAAGCCGCGCTCGTAGAAGAAGTCGGCCCAGGCCTTCTCCACCTCGTTGCGCACGCGCATAATGGCCGCCTGCTTGGCCGAGCGCAGCCACAGGTGGCGGTTCTCCATCAGGAACTCCACTCCGTGCTCCTTCTTGGCGATGGGGTAATCGGCCACGGGCTGGATGGCCTCAATGGCGGACACCTGCATCTCCACGCCGCCGGGCGCGCGGTCGTCGGCCGAAAGCGAGCCGGTGACGATGAGCGAGGACTCCAGGCCCAGGCCGGCGCAGAGCTCCATCGCCTCGGGCGGCAGGTTGCCGCCGAAGGCCACGCACTGCATGTCGCCGGTGCCGTCGCGGACGATGAGGAAGTGGATGTTCTTACCGCTGCGGATATTGCGCAGCCAGCCGCGCAGCCGCACTACCTCGCCGAGGTGCTGCTTGGCGTCGCGGATGTAGATGGTTTCGCCCATAGCCAAACCTGCCGAAGCGTCTATTGTATCCGGTTGAGGGAGATGTGCAAGGTTCGCGCCTCCGGCGCGGTTGTTGGCGGCTAGTTGTCGGTTATTGGACGGAGAAGAGAAGAGCCGGGCTGGCGCTATGGCGCGAATATGTTTCCTGCGGTATAATAGAAGCATAGTATATTGTGAAGCCCGAACGCGGGGAGATTGAAGAACCATGGGCAGGCCGCAATATGCTCACAGGAAACAGCTTCGCTTTGCCGCGCTCGCCTTTCTCACTCTAATAATCGCGGTCATCACAGCCACTTGGTTGGCGGCGGCCTGCGGCGGGAAAGCCCCTGATAGGGGCATTCAGCACAATTCACCCGGCATTGGCCGCCTGGAGGCCGTCCCCACGGGAACATCTTTCAGCGACGCGTGGGCCGAATTGGACGCGCTGGCGTGCCCGGAGGGGGTTGACGGGAAGCTGTGGGAAGAGTTGAAAGCAGCGCTGAAAGAAGCACTGGGTAAGACCGCCGCCACGCCACCTACAGGAGACATCAACCGCGTGGCCGACCTCGCAATGGAGGACCACAACGACGGGTCATACACCTTCACCTGGCACTACCGCAATCTGGGGGACTACGACCAGGATGGGAAGGTGAGCATCAGCGATATCACGCCGATTGCGCAGCACTTCGGCGAGACCTACGATACAGAGACCGAACCCAACTCCATCCAGGCCGTCATTGACGGCAGCGGCAACGGCAAGGTGGATATCGCAGACATTACAGCTATCGCACAGAACTTCGGGACGGAGTGCGCCGCGTATTCGGTCCGGAGCGCTGCGTCGTACCCCGCGAGCATTGACGATACTACCGTGTTGGACACCGTGCCGGTGGAACCGGAGCAGTGGGAGGAGCGGGGGGCCTTCAGCGTGGACTTCGCCTTGCCGCCGTACACCTACATAGCGGTGGCGCCGGCGGACAATGACGGTACGCTAGGGGAGCTGTCCAATGTGCGCTACACGCCCAACCACCTGCCGGCGGCGGCGATTGCAGCCGACCCCGCCCAGGGCGATGCGCCGCTGACGGTCAGCTTTGATGCGAGCGAATCCCACGACCCCGACGGGCCGATAGCCAAGTACGAGTGGGACTGGGAGGGCGACGGGGTGTGGGACGAGGACACCGGGGCGGTCTCCACGGCGCAACACAAGTACAACCAGGCGCGGATTTACGATCCAGCGGTGCGGGTCACCGACAGCAGCGGGGCGCAGGACGTTGCGTCCACCACCGTCACCGCCGGCACCTGGCACATATACGAAGCTACCGACCATAAGGGATATTACACCAGCCTGGCAGTGGTCAACGGGCATCCCGCCATCGCCTACATAGGATTGGAGACGGGGGAATACCGGCTTATGTATGTACGCGCGGGCGATTCACTGGGAACGAACTGGGGGACACCGGTGGCTGTCAGCGAGGATGATTATGGCCTTGACAGCAGCCTGGTCTCGCTAGTTGTAGTAAGCGGCAATCCCGCTATTGCCAGTGGTATCTATGATAACGATAGCGTGAAGTACGTCCGGGCGGAGGACACCAGTGGCGATGCCTGGGGTGGGTCGCAAGTCATCGGCAGTGCCCGTTTCCGTATGGGGCCTCCCGACTGCAATATCGGACTCACTCTTGAAGTGGTTAACGGCAACCCTGCAGTGGCCTATGTGGACCACGATACGAAAGCAATAGCCTTCAACCGCGCGCTTGATCCCGATGGCGCCGCCTGGGGAAGCCCTGTCGTTGTCGAGCCCGTGGACTCCTCATATTGCTATCCGGTGATGGCCTTGGTAAATGGCAGGCCCGCCATCTGCTACCAGGAGGACTTCGGGAGCTTCTACTACGCGCGGGCGCTGGACGACGACGGAGCTTCCTGGGGGGGTCCGTCAGTCTTCGACTGCGATGACTTCATGTATTCTTGCTCGCTCGCTGAAGTCCCAGCACATCCGGCCATCGCCTACTTCGGCCACGAGGACGTGGCCATGCTCGTGCTCGCATTCCGCCGCGCCAGCGACGCGAACGGCAGCATGTGGAACGAGCCGGTAGTGCTGTGCCGCGGCGTTGCTGACTCATGCGTCTTGCCTGGGCGTGCGCCTTCCCTTGCCGTCATTGACGGCCGGCCGGCCGTCGCGTATGTCAACCACTACAGCGCGCTCGATAGAGGAGTCCTCTTTGTCGAGGCGAGGGACGCCACCGGAGACGAATGGCGGGAACCAGTTGCCGTACACTTCTATAGCGGTGAGTACGACTACTGCTCGCTGGCGGAAGTAGAAAGCCATCCTGCCATATCGTTTGGTGCGAACCACGTAGGCTTCGCGATCTACTATTAGCGGCAGTTTTTCATCGGTCACTCGCTCCAAATGGGAGCAGGCGCACAAGTTGCTGGCCTGATTTAACCGGTGGCGGGTGGCGCGGGGGGCGCACACACCGTATAATGGGCGTCCCCATGTGGCGG
>Ga0307424_1001767_pt1 | contig 11082 bp, 9 predicted proteins | sample SalMarWE160320MG_FD_202157 | JGI IMG/M metagenome (GOLD analysis project Ga0307424, IMG submission 202157) | Salt marsh sediment microbial communities from the Plum Island Ecosystem LTER, Massachusetts, United States - WE1603-20 | ecosystem: Environmental > Aquatic > Marine > Intertidal zone >...
GAAAGACGGCGCACGGCTGGCCGTCGCGTGCTGGGATGTCCCCGACAGGAACCCCTTCGTCAGCCTGATGATCCGGGTGCTGTCGCGGCACATGGACGTCCCCCGACCACCCCCGGGGACACCGGGTATCTTTGCACTGGCCGATCCGCAGCGCCTGCACGCGGTCATCGAGGCCGCGGGCTTTCATCACGTGGAACTGGTCTCGCTCGAGCTCGACGTGATCGAGGTCGCCGACGGGCGCGCCTACTGGGAGGCCATGTCCGACCTCGCCGCACCGGTCATGACGCTGGTCAATCAACTCGACGCGGAGACGCGCGAACGCTATATCGAAGATGTCATCGCGAGCGCCGACGCCCTGAAGCAGGGCGACACCCTGAAGATGCGTGGCACCACCTGGATCGCGTCGGCGGTACGGTAATCCCGGTGGCGAACCGGATATTCCGGCAGGTGAATAATTCGCCACGGAAGAACACGGAAAGAAAAATGGTTTCGTAACACTGCTGTCGCGTCTAAATCCGTTGAACGATCAGTAGATCTTTCACCATGCACAACCTTGCAGGTGATTAACCAAGGAACCTCTGATTCATTCACCAATCCCCGTCATTGCGAGCGAAGCGAAGCAATCTCCTGTTATGGAATCAGTCAGTTAGAGATTGCTTCGTCACTACGTTCCTCGCAATGACGAATTAATCAGAGGTTCCCTAATTCGGGTCATGAAATTCAACCCCGGCTGAACAAACCTTGCGTCCTTTCTCGGCAACTGCTCCCTGCGTTGCTCTCGGCTCGGGCATCCTGCTTCGCTCCCTGGACCCGTACCACCGACATCCCTGCAGGCGTCCCGGAGGGAGAGGGAGTTTGTGGGACAGCTGTGGTTTCGTGATATTTCCGTGTTCTTCCTTGGATTCCGTGGCCAATACCCGGTATTTTGCCTTTCCGGTCTGCCCGGATTAATGCACCTGCGCCACACCGATGCCGCGTGGATCACTGGCGGCATACACCTTCCCTTGCCTGCGGTCGAGCCAGATCGCCTGCATGTTACCCCAGGTCGACTGGAACGCCTGCAGCCTGTGCCCCATGGCACGCAGTGCCTGCAGGGTCCTTGCATCGAATGCGTGTTCCTCGTACTGCACGACATCCGGCAGATACTGGTGATGGTAGCGCGGCAGGCTGACCCAGGATTGCGGCAGTCCGCCGTCCGCCATGTCCAGGATCGCCAGCAATACCATGGTGATGATGCGGCTGCCACCGGGCGTACCCAGGATGGCCACGCCATCGTCGCTCTCGACAAAGGTCGGCGTCATGCTCGACAGCGGCCGCTTGCCCGGCTCGATGGCATTGGCGACGGAGCCCACCAGGCCATACACATTGGGCACGCCGGGTTTGGCGGAGAAATCATCCATCTCGTCGTTCAGCAACACCCCGGTGCCCGGCGCCACCACGCCGGAACCAAACGGATAGTTGATACTCAGGGTGGCGGCGACCCGGTTACCTTCGGCATCGAGCACCGAGAAATGCGTGGTGTCGTCACCACCTTCGGGCAGCTTGCGGCCGGGCAGGTCGGCACTGGGCGTGGCGTGTTTCAGGTCGATGGTAGCCGCCAGCTGGTCGGCATGTGCCCGGCTCAGCAAACGCTCGACGGGCACCTGGTCAAAATCACTGTCCCCGAGAAAGTCGGCCCGGTCGCGGTAGGCACGCCGCATGGCCTCGATGACGAGATGTACCCGCTCCGCCCCGGGCAGGGTGGACAGATCGAAGCGGGACAGCTGGTTGAGCATCTCGGACAGCACGATGCCGCCGGAGGAAGGCGGCGGTACCGAGGTAATCCGCAGGCCATGATATTCGGCACGCACCGGTACCCGCTCGACCACCTCATAACGATCGAGGTCATCCTGTGTCCAGATGCCGCCGGCGTCCCGGACACCGGCCACGAGCTGGTGTGCGACCCGGCCGGCATAGAACCCGCGCCGGCCCTGATGCGCAATCGCCTCGAGCGTGTCGGCCAGTTCGGGTTGCACGACACGGTAGCCGGTTGCCGGCACGGCATCCTGTGCCAGGAAGATCGACGCGGCTGCGCTGTCGTGCTGCAGGAGGGCCAGCCGGAACTGCGCCAGTTTCCGGTAGTGGTCTTCCACGGTGAATCCTTCGCGCGCCAGCCGGATGGCCGGCGCCAGTGACTGTGCCAGTGGCAGTCGCCCGTAACGGCCGGCGATGTGCACCAGCGCCGCCGGCTCGCCGGGGATCGCCGCGGCCAGTGCCCCGTCGACCGACAGGCCCGGCACCACGTCACCGCCATCATCCAGGTACATGTCGCGTGTTGCGGCCAGCGGCGCCTTTTCCCGGCCATCCACCATGACCTCGAGACCGTCCGAGGCGCGATGCAGTAACCAGAAACCGCCACCACCCAGCCCGGAGCTGCAGGGTTCGACCACGGCCAGCGCCGCGCTCACCGCTACCGCGGCGTCAAAGGCGTTGCCGCCGGCCGCGAGGATGTCCATGCCCGCCTGTGTCGCCAGCGGGTGGGCACTGGCGACGGCGGCCGGGTTGTGTGCCGGGACCGCATCGTGTTGCGTGCAACCGGCACTCAGCACCAGCAGCCACAGGATTACAGGCAGGAACTTCCGGATTCGCGGGATCAATGGGGTCTGTCCCCGGGTTATTCCATCACCCGGCCTGCCGTGCCATCAGGCCTTCGTATTTCAGTATCAGTTCGTCCCGGTTTTCCTCGTGATCGGGATTGACCACGATACACTCGACCGGGCAGACCTCGACACACTGTGACTCATCAAAGTGTCCGACACACTCCGTACACAGGGCCGGGTTGATCTCGTAGATCTCCTCACCCTGATAGATGGCATCATTCGGGCACTCCGGCTCGCAGACGTCACAGTTGATACATTCGTCGGTAATCATCAGTGCCATGATTCATTCCTGAAAAAAGGAAACAGGTCCCCTGCTGTCCCCGATTCATTGAAAAACATGAAGGTTAATTCAGCAGCTCGCGCAATGCAGCCACAACTTTACTGTGGACAAACGGCGTGACATCGCCACCCAGCGCCGCGATCTCACGCACCAGGCTGGAAGAGATATAGGCATAGCGCTCGGCCGGGGTGAGAAACAGGGTTTCCACGTCCGGCGCCAGGTGGCGATTCATGCCGGCCAGCTGGAATTCGTATTCAAAATCGGAAACCGCACGCAGGCCGCGCAGGATCACACCGGCCTTGCGCTGATGCACGAAGTCCGCCAGCAGGTTGTCGAAACTGCAGACCTCGACGTTGTCCAGATGTCCAAGCACCTCGCGCGCAAGCGCCACCCGCCGTTCCACCGGTAACGCCGTACCCTTGCCGGGATTGACGGCAATCGCCACGATCACCCGCTCGAACAGGTGCGAGGCCCGCTCCACCAGATCGGTATGACCGTTGGTGATCGGATCGAAGGTGCCGGGGTAGACGACGGTGTCCATGGAGTGATTATAAGGTTAATACGGGGACAGTTTACTTAATTGCCGGAAAACATTGCGAGCCAATTGCAAATCGGGCAATTGAGCAATCTGTCCCCGGATGAGTACGAGCGGCCATCCCTGTACATCGCCGCTCCGGGCTTCCTGCCCTCCCGCGGCATACGACCGCCAGGGATGGCGGGAGTGCGGAAAATGCAGGAGCAATTTTCTGCCAGTACATCCCTGTACATAAAAAAGCCCCGCCGTTGCCGGCGGGGCTTCCTGTTACTGCGGGAAGCCGGTGGCTTACATCATGCCACCCATGCCACCCATACCGCCCATGCCGCCCATATCCGGGGCCGACGCGGATTCCTTCTTCGGCGCCTCGGCAATCATCGCCTCGGTGGTGATGATCAGTCCGGCGACCGAGGCCGCATTCTGCAGCGCGAAGCGGGTCACCTTGGCCGGATCGAGAATACCCATCTCGATCATGTCACCGTATTCACCGGTACCGGCGTTGTACCCGTAGTTGCCCTTGTTATTGGCCACGGCGTTGAGGATCACGGACGGCTCGTCACCGGCGTTCTTGCAGATCTGGCGCAGCGGCTCTTCCATGGCACGCATGGCGAGCTGGATGCCGACGTCCTGATCATGGTTGATGCCCTTGATGTCGGTGATCTGGGCCTTGGCACGGATCAGGGCGACACCGCCACCCGGGACCACGCCTTCCTCGACAGCGGCGCGGGTCGAATGCAGCGCGTCTTCCACGCGCGCCTTCTTCTCCTTCATTTCCACTTCCGTGGCGGCGCCGACCTTGATCACGGCCACACCACCGGCCAGCTTGGCCATACGCTCCTGCAGCTTCTCCTTGTCGTAGTCGGAGGTGGCATCCTCCATCTGGGTACGGATCTGGACGACGCGTGCCTCGATGTCGGCGGTACCGCCGGCGCCATCGATGATGGTGGTGTTTTCCTTGGTCACGACCACGCGCTTGGCGGTACCCATGTCATCCAGCGTGGCTTTCTCCAGCGACAGGCCGACTTCCTCGGAAATCACCTGGCCACCGGTCAGCACGGCCAGATCCTGCAGCATCGCCTTGCGGCGGTCGCCGAAACCCGGGGCCTTGACGGCACAGACCTTGACGATACCGCGGATGGTATTCACCACCAGCGTGGCCAGTGCCTCGCCTTCCACATCCTCGGAGATGATCAGCAGCGGCTTGCCGGACTTGGCCACGCCTTCCAGTACCGGCAGCAGGTCGCGGATATTGGAGATCTTCTTGTCGTGAATCAGGATGTACGGGTCTTCCAGCTCGGTGGACATGCTCTGTTGGTTGTTGACGAAATACGGCGACAGGTAGCCGCGGTCGAACTGCATACCCTCGACCACGTCCAGCTCGTTCTCGAGCGACGTACCTTCCTCGACCGTGATCACGCCTTCCTTGCCAACCTTCTCCATCGCCTCGGCGATGATGCTGCCGACCGACTCGTCGGAGTTGGCGGAGATGGTGCCGACCTGGGCGATCGCCTTGCTGTCCGAGCAGGGCATGGACATTTCCTGCAGGCGGGCGACGACCGCGGTGACCGCCTTGTCGATACCGCGCTTGAGGTCCATCGGGTTCATGCCGGCGGCGACGGCCTTCATGCCCTCGCGCACCATGGCCTGGGCCAGCACGGTCGCCGTGGTGGTACCGTCACCGGCCACGTCGGAGGTGTGGGAAGCGACTTCCTTCACCATCTGGGCGCCCATATTCTCGAACTTGTCCTCCAGCTCGATCTCCTTGGCGACCGACACGCCGTCCTTGGTAATGGTCGGGGCGCCGAACGCCTTGTCCAGCACCACGTTGCGGCCCTTCGGACCCAGCGTGACCTTGACGGCGTTGGCCAGAATGTTCACACCCGCCACCATGCGGGCGCGGGCGTCATCACTGAACTTGACTTCTTTTGCAGACATGACAAATCCTCTATAAATCTGTGTAGGTTATTGAATATGTTGGGTGGAAGCCTGATCAGGCCTCGATGACACCCATGATGTCTTCCTCACGCATCACCAGCATGCCTTCACCCAGTTCCTTGACCTCGGTACCGGAATACTTGCCGAACAGCACGGTATCGCCGACCTTCACGTCAAGCGGGACAACCTCCCCACTTTCCAGGCGCTTCCCCTTGCCTGCAGACATAATTTGCCCACGCATAGGCTTTTCAGCAGCGGAATCAGGGATCACGATACCACCAGCAGACTTGGTCTCTTCTTCCATGCGCTTCACCAGCACGCGATCGTACAACGGACGGATCTTCATGTTCACACTTCTCCTCTTGATAAGGATGACTCGGACTCCGGGAACTGAAGCGGTGCAACGACATTATTAGCACTCGCCTCTAGTGAGTGCTAATAATAGGGGCGAAGCTGGTGAAGTCAAGGGATGCGGGCAGAAGAATGTTACTGCCAGTATTTCAGGGTGCGCATGGCGCACCCGGCGTCCGGAATGGCGCTTGTTTGCTGACGATCAATTGTATTCCCGGGTATTCCGCGCGCTTTCGTGACGATCTGTCTTCAGTAATCCCATCAATCGTCGCGGTGAAACTCACCCTCGATGGTCCGGTTGGCGTGGCCAGGGGGGTGCACGCCCCCCGGCGTGACCACGGCAATACGGCGCAGCGCCCACCAGGCCAGCCTGCGGCGCAACGGCGGGACCAGGCAGGCGAACCCCAGTGCATCGGTGAAGAACCCCGGTGTCAGTAGCAGCAACGCCCCGATCAGCAGCAATGCGCCTTCCACCATCTCGATCGCCGGCGTCTCGCCACGTGCCAGCGTGGCTTGCAGGCGTTGCAGGGTAACCAGCCCCTGGTGTCGCGCCAGTGTGGCGCCGATCACGGCAGTCAGCACCACCAGTGCTACGGTAGGCAAGGCGCCGATGATGCCGCCGACCTTGATCAGCAACCAGATTTCCAGTAGCGGAACGAACAGGAACAGCAACAACAGCAGCGGGAACGGATTCATGGCCCGACCATACCAGAAAGATATCCATGGGATCATAGTCAAGTGGTACGTGCATAACCTGAATCCTGGTAAATGGCCACGGAAACACACGGAAGCACACAGAAACACCACGGAATTATTCATGACCATTCCGTGTATTTCCGTGTGCTTCCGTGGCCATTTGGTTTTTTCTACTATCGATATACCCCAGGTAGGTACCCGGCGTCAGACTCGATGATTTTTACAGTTGCCTGTCACCACCCCGCTCCGGTATGTTGCCGGCATGCCGACAGAAACCCTTGTGGTGCTGTGTACATTGCCCGACCGGTCACACGCCTACCGGATCGCGCACACGCTGGTTGAGGAACAGCTGGCCGCCTGCATCAACCTCATCCCCGGTGTATCCTCGGTCTATCGCTGGCAGGGCGCAGTCCATCAGGACGAGGAAATCCTGTTGCTGATCAAGACCACGCAACCCGTATTTACCCGACTGGAGCAACGCATCCGTGCCCTGCACCCCTACGAACTTCCCGAAATCATCGCAGTCCCAATCCGGACCGGACTGGCGGAATACCTGCAATGGATAAACGACAGCCTCAGCCCCACTCCCTGATCACGTACGCCCGGACACTCCTGGCACTCTGGCTACTGGCCCCGCTGGCCCACGCCGCCGCCAGCCCCGGCCTGACCGATGCGGACCTGCTCGATCCGGATGACGCATTTGCCGTCACCATGCGGGTTGCCGACGATACCCACCTGCAGGCCAGCTGGAAGATTGCACCCGGTTACTACCTGTACCGTAGCCGGATCCACTTCAGCACCGACACACCCGGCATCTCCCTCGGCAACCCGGCACTCCCGGACGGCGAGATCAAGCACGACAAGTTCTTCGGTGACCTCGCCATCTTCCGCGACACGGTCACCGCCACGATCCCGTTCACCCGGACCAACGACACCCCCGCCGATCACCTCGATCTGAAGGCGGTCTCGCAAGGCTGCGCGGATATCGGTGTGTGCTATCCACCCCACACGCAAACGGCAGCACTGGTGCTGGCCTCGGCCACGCCGGCACCGGCAGAAGCTGCCGGCGACAAGCCCGGCCAGGCAGGCGGCATTCTCGGTTCACTGGGCAACAGCCTCGGGCTGTCGGCATCGGAAGAGGATTTTCTGGACCCGGACGTGGCATTCCAGCCCGATGTCTATGCAGACTCGCCGGACCACCTGCGGGTCCACTGGGTGATCGCCGACGGCTATTACCTGTATCGCAACAAGTTCACTATCCAGCTGGCCGAGGCGCCCGGCGTCACGATCAGCAACATCGCAATCGAACCGGGCGAGACCAAGCACGATGAATTCTTCGGCGATGTGCAGATCTTCCACCACGAGGCCACTGCCGAGGTCACGCTGCAGCGCACGAGCCGTGCACCGGCGGACATCAAGCTGGCCATCGGCTACCAGGGTTGTGCCGAGGCCGGCATCTGCTATCCGCCGATCAAGAAGCAGCTGCCGGTGAGCCTGGCCGCGGCTGACGCCACGGGCGGGGGTCCGCCCGGCAAGGCGGCCAGCGCGGCCCCGGCACAACAGGCGGACGCCGCGGTTTCCCTGTCCACCGGTAACCAGGACGAGATCGTCCGGGTGCTGACGCGGAGCAGCCTGCCCTGGATCATCCTGTTCTTCTTCGGTGCCGGCGTACTGCTGGCCTTTACGGCCTGCATGTACCCGATGATCCCGATCATCTCCAGCATCATCGTCGGACAGGGCAGGAACATTACGACCGGCAAGGCGTTCCTGCTGAGCCTGGTTTACGTCGAGGCGGTTGCCATCACCTACGCCGTGATCGGCGTGGTCTCCGCGCAGCTCGGCGCCGGTGTACAGGCATTCTTCCAGAATCCGTGGATACTGAGCCTGTTCGCGCTGGTGTTCGTACTGCTCGCCCTGTCCATGTTCGGCTTCTACACCCTGCAGGTCCCGGCCGCGCTGCAGGCGAAACTGAGCGAGTCCAGCAACCGCATGCAGGGCGGCACCCTGCTCGGCGTTGCCACCATGGGCGTCCTGTCCGCGCTGATCGTCGGTCCCTGCGCCGGCCCGGTACTGATCGGCGCACTGATCTACACCAGCCAGAGCGGCAACTACCTGACCGGCGCACTGGCCATGTTCGCACTGGGCAACGGGCTCGGCGCACCGCTGCTGATCATCGGCACCTCCGGCGGCAAGCTGCTGCCGAAGGCCGGTGGCTGGATGGACGCGGTCAAGGCCGTGTTCGGTGTCATCCTGCTTGCGGTAGCGATCCTGATGCTGGAACGCATCCTGCCCGGACCGGTCACGCTGGTGCTGTGGGCGCTGTGGCTGATCATCCCCGCCATCTACATGGGCGCGCTGGACAGCGTCGCCCCCGGGGTATCCGGCTGGCGCCGGCTCTGGAAAGGGCTCGGGATCGCCATGCTGGTGTATGGCGTCATCCTGATCATCGGCGCCACCACCGGCGGGCATGACCCGCTCAATCCCCTGCGCAACCTGAATACCGGCATGGTCAGCGGCAGCGCCGGCGGACACCCGGCACAGCAGCTGCAGTTCACGCGCATCAAGACCGTGGCCGATCTCGACCGGGCACTGGCACAGAGTCGCACAGAGGGCAAACCGGCCATGCTCGACTTCTATGCCGACTGGTGCACCTACTGCGTCAAGATGGAGGACTACACCTTCTCCGACCCGGCCGTGCAATCCGCACTGGCGAACACCACGTTATTGCAGGCTGACGTGACTGCCAACGACAGGGACGACCTCGCCCTGCTCAACCGTTTCGGCCTGTTCGCCCCGCCGGCGATCCTGTTCTTCGACAGGAGCGGCACGGAAGTACGTCCGTCACGGCTGATCGGCTTCAAGGATGCACCACAGTTTACCCGGCACGTGCAGGATGCATTCGGCAACCAGGGTGTAAAATAAGGGCGGATTTCACTGCTGTCCCGCTAACTCCCTCTCCCTCCGGGACGCCCGCAGGGATGCAGGCGGTACGGGTCCAGGGAGCGAAGAGGACGCCCGAGCCGAGAGCAACGCAGGGAGCAGTTGCCGAGAAGGGACCAAGGTTTGTACAGCCGGTGCTGAATTGCATGTCCCGGCCTGGCTAATCACCTGCAATGCTGTGCATAGTGGAAGACTTACTGATAGTTCAACGGCCTTGGATGGGAAAGTAGTGGCCGGATTTCTTATTTTCCTGAACAATTAATGGCCATGGAAGAACACGGAAAAATTACTCATCATTTTTCCGTGTTCTTCCGTGGATTCCGTGGTTACCCTTCTTTACACGTCTTACGACTCACAACATGTAAACGGTGTCCGTGATGGACAACCGCAACCCTGACCAGCAACGGAACCCCGACACGTGGAAAAGTCCGAACTCCTGAAACAGCTGCAGCTTGACGAAACCGCGCGCAGTCAGGGGGCAAGACCGGCCCTGCCGCTGGTCGTCGGCCTGGTGTTTGCCGTGATCGCGGTGCTGGGTACCTGGTACTGGCTGGCCAATGGCAGGGTGTTCACGGTCCGGACCGCAACGGCGCAGGCGCTCGGCAGCGTGCAGGGCAGCGTATCGGTGCTCGATGCCACCGGTTACGTAACCGCGCGACGACAGGCTACGGTGTCGGCCAGGGTTACCGGCCAGGTCACCGCGGTGCTGATCGAGGAAGGTCAGCGGGTGCAGGCCGGTGAGGTGCTGGCACGGCTCGATGACACCGATGCGCAGGCGCAGCTCGGACTGGCGCAGTCAAAGCTAACGGCGGCGCGCGCGCAACTGGAAGGGCTGCGCCTGTTGCTCTCCCAGGCACAGCGCGATGCTGCACGCCAGCAGGACCTGCTTGCACGCAAGCTCACCAGCCAGCAGGCCGCCGACGATGCGCGCACCCTGGTCGACACCCGCAAAGCGGACATCACCACCCAGCAGCGACAGGTGGAGGTGGCCGGGCGCGGCGTCGAGGTCGCGCAGGTCGCACTGGACGATACCGTGGTACGCGCGCCCTTTGCCGGCGTGATCACGGTCAAGGCGGCGCAACCGGGCGAGATCGTGTCCCCGTTCTCCGCCGGGGGCGGCTACACACGGACCGGGATCGGCACCATCGTCGACATGGATTCACTGGAGATCGAGGTAGAGGTCAATGAGGCCTATATCGGGCGCGTGCAGGCAGGCCAGCCGGTGGAGACCACCCTCAATGCCTACCCGGACTGGAAGATTCCCGGCAAGGTCATCACGATCATCCCGGCCGCCGATCGCAGCAAGGCCACGGTGAAGGTGCGCATCAGTATCGATGTGAAAGACGCCCGCATCGTCCCCGACATGGGCGCACGGGTGACATTTCTCGAACACGGTCCGGCTGCAGCGCAACCCGAAACCCCGGCCGGGGTGCTGGTTCCGGCCAGCGCCATCCGCATACAGGACGACAGCGAACAGCTGTTCGTGCTGTCCGACGGGCACGCGCAATTGCGTACGGTGAAGCTGGGTCAGGCCTATTCGGACCTGCGGCAGGTGCTCGAGGGCGTGCGCAGCGGCGAGCGCGTCATCCTCGCACCACCCGCCGAACTGCAGGATGGCGATGCGGTGAAGACGGAGCAACCGGGGTAGAAAACCGGGGTCAGATCCCAGTTTCTGCTTATATTCCATCTGGTGAATGAAAGGAATA
>Ga0307424_1001768_pt1 | contig 11069 bp, 9 predicted proteins | sample SalMarWE160320MG_FD_202157 | JGI IMG/M metagenome (GOLD analysis project Ga0307424, IMG submission 202157) | Salt marsh sediment microbial communities from the Plum Island Ecosystem LTER, Massachusetts, United States - WE1603-20 | ecosystem: Environmental > Aquatic > Marine > Intertidal zone >...
ATGCGCTTTGCCTCTCGCCGTGCCGATTTCGGCCGGAAGATAGGCCCAAAAAGTTAAGGCGACCGCAAGGACGTGCAGCCTAAAGTGCTCGTGTCACCTGCTTTCACGAACGCCCCGACTCGGGCTAATTCTTCGCCAGCGCCATGACCCACGAACTCATCATCGCGCCGTCGATCCTCTCCGCCGACTTCGCCAAGCTCGGCGAGGAGGTGCGTGCCGTCGACCAGGCCGGCGCCGACTGGATCCATGTGGACGTCATGGACGGCCATTTCGTGCCGAACATCACCATCGGTCCTGACGTGGTGAAGGCGCTGCGCCCCCACTCCAAGAAGCCGTTCGACGTGCATCTGATGATCGCGCCTTGCGATCCCTACCTCGAAGCATTCGCCGACGCCGGCGCCGACATGATTACGGTGCATGCGGAGGCGGGGCCCCATCTCGACCGCTCCCTCCAGCTCATCCGCAGCCTGGGAAAAAGGGCTGGCGTCAGCCTCACGCCCTCGACGCCGGAAACGGCGCTCGAATACGTGCTCGACAAGGTGGACCACATCCTGGTGATGACGGTGAATCCCGGCTTCGGCGGCCAGACCTTCATCCCCGCCCAACTCCATAAGATCCGCGCCATCAAGAAGATGATCGGCTCGCGGCCCATCCATATCGAGGTGGATGGCGGCATCCATGTTGAGACCGCGCCACTCGTGGTCGAAGCCGGCGCCAATGCGCTGGTGTCGGGCTCCGGTGTGTTCGACGGCGGCAGCTACGCCGACAACATCAAGGCTATCCGCGCCGCCGCCATGCGCGGTCGGGTGGCGGCGGCATAGACCTGACGACGTCGCCGGAGTGGCATGACCGTGGACAGGGCTCTATCGGAAGGAAAGCTCGTTGCCGGCGTCTCCTACGACATTCCCGGGATGGGCTTCCAGAACCCTCAGACAGGCCGCATCGACGGGTTCGAGGCGGATCTCGCCAGAGCGCTCGGGGACAAGCTGTTCGGCGCGCCGGGCCATATCGAGTTGGCGCAGGTCATCGACAAGCAGCGCATCGAGGCGCTGCAGAAGGGTGAGGTGGACATGGTGGTGTCTCAGCTCACCATCACGCCGGATCGCGCCGAGCAGGTGGATTTTTCCATTCCCTACTGGGTTACGCGAGAAGGGATCCTGGTCCGCAAGGGAAGCGGCATCAAAGGCCTCGACGACCTCAAGGACAAGCGCATCGTCGTCACCGCCGGATCCATTTCCCTGCGCCGCATGCGCGCGACGTTCCCTGAGAAGGATCTCCTCATCACGCCGCTCGGCATCGACAATCTGCGTGCGGTGGAGAAGGGCGAGGCTGATGCGGCCTCGAACGACCTCGTCGACCTGTCGATGATGGTCAGTGAGGCGGATCGCCCGAACGACTACGAGGTCATCGACATTGGCGACAGGTTCGATCCAAAGCCCTTCAGCGTCGGCGTGAAGAAAGGGCGTCAATCTCTTGTCGATCGCCTGAATGCCGCAATCGAAGAGCTCAAGACGAACGGGAAGATCGACGCCTTGATGACGGAGACTCTTGCCTCGCTCCGTAACACTCCCGCTTGACTACGAGAACTTGTGCTTGCGGTAGCGTTCGATCAGCGCGTTGGTCGAGCTGTCATGGGCGAGCTTCGGCGCCTCCTGGCTCTTGAGCTCGGGGATGATGCGCACGGCAAGCACCTTGCCCAGCTCGACACCCCATTGGTCGAACGAGTCGATGTCCCAGACCGCGCCTTGGGTGAACACGCTGTGCTCGTAGAGCGCCACGAGTGCGCCGAGCGTTCTCGGATCGAGCTTGTCGGCGAGGATCATGTTGGTCGGCCGATTGCCTTCTGTAACGCGGAAGGGCGTCTGCGCCGGCGGCGATCCTTCCGCGGTGAGCTCGGCGGCCGTCTTGCCGAAGGCGAGCGCTTCGGCCTGCGCAAACAGATTGGCCATCAGGAGATCGTGGTGATCGGCGAGGTGGCTCAAGGGTGTGAGGAAGCCGATGAAATCGCAGGGGATCAGCTTCGTGCCCTGATGGATCAGCTGGTAGAACGAGTGCTGGCCGTCGGTGCCGGGCTCGCCCCAGATGATCGGTCCGGTCTGGTAGTTCACATGCGCCGCGGCGAGATCGACATGCTTGCCGTTGCTCTCCATCTGAAGCTGCTGGAGATAGGCGGGAAAGCGCGCCATGTGCTCGGAGTAGGGCATGATGCCGAGCGTCTGCGCGCCGAAGAAATTATTGTACCAGACCGTGAGTAGGCCCATCAGCATCGGCAGGTTCTTCTCGACCGGCGCCGTCTTGAAATGCTCGTCCATGGCGTGGAAGCCGGCGAGCATGTCGCGGAAATTCTCAGGACCGATGGCGATCATGGTCGACAGTCCGATCGCCGAGTCCATCGAATAGCGGCCGCCGACCCAATCCCAGAACTCGAACATGTTCGCGGTGTCGATGCCGAACTTCTCGACGCCCGCGGTGTTGGTGGAAACGGCGACGAAATGCTTCGCCACCGCAGCCTCGGAGCCGAGCTTGTCGACCGCCCAGGCGCGCGCGGTCGCCGCGTTGGTCATGGTCTCGAGCGTGGTGAAGGTCTTGGACGAGATGATGAACAGCGTCTCCGCTGCGTCGAGATCGCGTGTCGCCTCGTCAAAGCAGGCGCCGTCCACGTTGGAGACGAAGCGGAAGGTCATGTCACGGTCGGAGTAGGGACGGAGCGCCAGATACGCCATCTCCGGGCCGAGATAGGAGCCGCCGATGCCAATATTGATGACGTTCTTGATGCGCTTGCCCGTATGCCCGGTCCAGGCGCCGCTCCGCACCTTGTCGGCAAACGCCGCCATGCGGTCGAGCACGGCGTGCACGTCCGGCACCACGTTATGTCCGTCGACCTCGATCACCTCGTCGCGCGGCGCGCGCAAGGCCACGTGCAGGACGGCGCGGTTCTCCGACACATTGATTTTCTCGCCGCGGAACATGGCGTCGCGCCGCTCCGCCACTTTCCGCTCCTTGGCGAGGTTGACCAGGAGGCCAACCGTCTCCTCGGTAATGCGGTTCTTGGAGTAGTCGAGAAAGAGGCCGGCGCCTTCGACCGTGAAGCATGCGGCGCGATTGGGATCGTCGGCGAAGAGCTGCCGCAGATGGGCGTCCTTGATCTTGGCGTGATGCGCGGAGAGCGCCTGCCACGCCGGAGTGTCAGTCAGCTGCGTGGACATGGGCGTCTCCCTTTAGCTCAGCGCCTTGGTCTTGGTCTCGATGGATTTCAGCAGGTCCTGCCAGGACGACACGAAGGACGCGGCGCCTTCCTTCTGGAGTTGCGCGGCCAGAGCCGAAACCGAGATGCCGGCCTTCTCGTAAGCCGCCAGCACCTCTTCGCAATTGCCGCCATCCGGGGCGAGAACGCCGCGGAGCTTGCCGTGGTCGGCAAAGGCCAGCAGCGTCTTGTCCGGCATGGTATTGACCGTGTTCGGCGCGGCAAGCGCGGATATATAAAGAGTGTCCGCCGCGCGGGGGTCCTTGGTGCTGGTGCTGGCGAAAAGGAGCCGCTGCGGCCGCGCGCCAAAGGACTCGAGCCGCTGCCAGCGGTCGGAATCGAGCATCGCCCGATAGTCGCGATAAGCCTGGTGGGCGACGGCGATGCCGAGCTTGTCGCGCAGCTCGTCCGGCGCCCTGTCCATCACCGCCTTGTCCCAGCGGCTGATGAAGATGGAGGCCACCGAGCGCACGTCCGGATCGAGACCGGCCGCGACCCGGCGCTCTAGGCCCTTCATATAAGCGTCGGCCGCGGCGTTGCAGTCATCCGCCGAGAACAGCAGTGTTACGTTGACGCTGACACCGGAGAAGATCGCTTCCTCGATGGCGGGCAGGCCTTCCTTGGTGCCGGGAATCTTGATGAACAGGTTGTGCTTGTGGGCGCGCGCGTAGAGCCGCTTCGCCTCGGCGATCGTGGCTCGGGTGTCGTAGGCGAGAAGCGGAGAGACCTCGAGCGACACGAAGCCGTCCACTGTTGCCGTCCTCTCGTGGATGGGCAGGAACAAATCCGCTGCCCGCGACAAATCCTGGAGCGCGAGCTCGAAGAACAGCGCTTCGCCCGTATAGCCCGCCTTCATCAAGCGCTCGATTTCCGGGTCGTAGCTGTCGCTCTTGGAGATAGCGTTATCGAAGATTGTCGGGTTGGACGTGAGCCCGGTCACGGAGAAGTCGTCGATGTATTTCTTCAGCGTACCGCTATCGAGCATGTCGCGCGTGATGTCATCGATCCATAGGCTCTGCCCCAGCTCGTGTAGCGCTTGCGTTGCTTTCACGACAGTGTCTCCTTAAGCGTCGAGAAATCGTGCTCCATAAGGTCGGCGATGCGGTCGACCGTGATGTCCGCCGGCTTCTGGCCCGCGAGCGTTTTTGGATCGTGCGCGTAATGGCCTTGCCGGGGAAACACGGTGGTCACCCGCGCGCCCAAGGCGTTCTTCACCGTATTGAGCACCGGGAGCTTGTCGTCGACCATCACATAGTGCCGGGCCGGATAGGCCCGTTGGATGGCGTCAAGCTCTTGTTCCTTGTGGACGTAGCCGAGCACGTGACCGTCGAAAGCATCCCACAAGCCGGCACGCACCAATTTGTGCGGCTGAAATACGCCGTCGCCGTCGGTGAGGATCACCGGCTGACCCCAGTGGCGGACATGGCGGATAAGCGCGAACACGTCCGGGTAGAGGCGCTCGATGAAGGGGTAGTCCAACAGCCAGTTGGCGAGGCGTAAAGCGCTTGGGTTGTCGATATGCTCCAGGCGAAACCGTTCTAGGGCGCCGAGGACGTCGACATAGCCGTGCTTGATGCGCTGCTCCTCGTAAAGGACCCAGAACCGCTCGTTCCCCGCCTTGCCGAACGTGTGCTCGACATGGGACGCAAGATCCGTCTTGACCCGGTCGTTGTCGAGCAGCGTGTTGTCGACATCGAAGAGAAAGAGCATGTCGTGGGTCTTCGGCATCGCGCGGTCTACGCAGGCTTAGGATTGAGCCAAGGCCCGTCGCCGCCGACGAGCTGCTCGGCTTCGTCCGGGCCCCAGGTGCCCGGCTTGTAGCGGTAGAGCGGCGTCACATCGCCAAGGACGTTGTCGACGATGCGCCACTCCGCATCGACGATGTCTTCCCGGGTAAAGAGATCGCTGATGCCCTGCATGGCGTCGCCGAGGAGTCGCTGGTAAGGCGGCTTATCCACACCGGGTTGCCTGGTCAGGATCAGCTCCACATCGTCGCCGATCATGCGGTCGCCTGGCGTCTTGACCCGCGTGCCGAGAGCGATCGTCACGTCGGGCTGGATGCGGAACCGCATATGGCCGCAGCCCACGGATTCGATCTCCCCGAAGGTCTCGCGCGGCGGCTTTCTAAACTCGACGACCGCCTCGGCAACGCTCACAGGCAGTACCTTGCCGGTGCGGATGAAGATGGGAACGCCCTCCCAACGCCAGCTGTCGATGGCAAGCTTGGCGGCGGCAAAAGTCTCGACCGTGGAGCCCGGATGCACGCCGGGGACCTTCTCGTAGCCTTCGTACTGGCCGCGGACGATGTCGCGCGGCTCGAGCGCCCGGACCGCCTTCAAGAGGCTCGCCTTCTTGTCGCGGATCGCCTCGTGCTCCTGGGCCGTGGGCGGGTCCATGGTCAAGGACGCCAGGATTTGCAGCATGTGGTTCTGTAACACGTCGCGAATGGCGCCGGCCGAGTCGTAGAACGCGCCGCGATCCTGCACCCCGAAATTCTCGGCCATGGTGATCTGAATGCTACGCACATGGGTACGATTCCAGATCGGTTCATAGATCGAGTTGGCGAAGCGCGTGTAGAGGATGTTCTGCACCGGCTCCTTGCCGAGATAGTGGTCGATGCGGAAGATATCGTCTTCGGAGAAATAATGATCGAGGATGCGGCTCAGCGCGGCCGCCGATTTGCGGTCGCGGCCGAACGGCTTCTCCACCACGAGACGTGCATTCTTGGCGCAGCCCGATTTGGCGAGTTGTGACGCCACCTCGGAGAATAGCGCCGGTGGGATGGCGAGATAGTGCAAGGGGCGCTTGGCATCGCCCATCTGCTTGCGCAGCTCGGTGAACACATTCGGATCGGCATAGTCGCCATCAACGTAACGAAGCTGGCTAAGGAGTTTCTTGAAGGCATCGGAGTTGATGTCGCCGCCATGCGCTTTGACGCTGTCGGCCGCGCGCTTCTTGAGCTGGTCCAGGCCCCAGCCGGCCTTGGCCACGCCGATAATGGGCGTGGATAGACCTTCGTCGCGCACCAGCCCGTAGAGGGCCGGAAAGATCTGCTTATAGGCGAGATCGCCGGTCGCGCCGAAGAACACGAGTGCGTCGGATTCGCCTTGGCTTGCCTCCGTCATGACGCCTTCTTCTCGAGGTGACCGCCGAACTCGAAGCGCATGGCCGACATCAGCTTATCGGCGAACTCCGCATCACCCCGCGAGGCAAAGCGGCTGAACAGCGCCGAAGCGATCACCGGGGCAGGGACCCCTTCATCGATCGCCGCTTGCAGGGTCCAGCGGCCTTCGCCGGAATCGGAGACGCGCCCTTCGAACCCGGCAAGGTCGGGGCTGTGGCGGAGCGCGGCCGCCGTGAGGTCGAGCAGCCACGAGCCGATGACGCTGCCCCGCCGCCACACCTCGGCGACGTCGGGCAGGTTGATGTCGTATTGATAGAGCTCAGGGTTCCGCAACGGCGTCGTCTCCGCGTCGGTCTCCTGCTTGCGCTTTCCGACATCGCCATTCTTGAGGATGTTCAGGCCTTCCGCGTAAGCCGCCATGATCCCGTACTCGATGCCGTTATGCACCATTTTGACGAAGTGGCCGGCGCCGTTCGGTCCGCAATGGAGATAGCCGTTCTCGGCCGGTGACGGCTCGCCGGTGGCGCCCGGCGTGCGCGGCGCCTCGGCGGCGCCCGGCGCCAGCGCCTTGAAGATGGGGTCGAGCCGCGCGACCACGTCGTCCTCGCCGCCGATCATCATGCAATAGCCGCGATCCAAGCCCCACACGCCGCCGCTCACGCCCACGTCGACATAGTGAAGGTCATTTGCTTTCAACGCCTTGGCCCGGCGGAGATCGTCGTGATAATAGGAATTGCCGCCGTCGATAATGATGTCGCCAGGCTCGAGCAGCGGCGTCAGCTCGCCGATTACGGCATCGACCGCGCCGGCAGGTACCATCATCCAGATGGCGCGCGGCTTATCGAGTCCCTTCACGAAGTCGCTCAAATTCGTACTGCCTTTGGCGCCTTTGTCCGTGAGCGCCTTCACGGCGTCCGCGTGGGTGTCAAAGACATGCATGTCGTGGCCGGCCTTCATCGCCCGCACGGACATGTTGGCGCCCATTCGACCGAGGCCGATCATGCCGAGTTGCATCGTTCATCTCCTCGTTTCGACTCGAAATCAGGAGCGTTCCGGGAGCCGGAACGCGAAAGACTTACAGGCCCAGCGCCATCCTGGCCGCGGCCGCGACCCGTTCCGGGGTGAACCCAAAATGCTCCGAGACAACCTTCAGCGGCGCCGACAGGCCGAACGTGTGCATGCCCAGCACGACCCCCTTGGGGCCCGCATAGCGGTCCCAGCCGATCGGCGAGGCTTCCTCGACCGTGACGCGCGCGGTGATGGCGGAAGGCAGCACGGATTCGCGATAGGCTTCATCCTGCGCGTCAAACAGCTCGCGGCAAGGCATTGAAACGACTCGCGCCTTGATCTTGTCCTTGGCGAGCAGATCGCGCGCTTCTAGACACAGCGATACCTCGCTGCCGGTGCCGATCAGGATAACGTCCGGCTTTCCGTCGTCGGCGTCGGCCAGCACGTAAGCGCCTTTGGCGAGGCCTGAGGCCGGGGCAAGCTTCGAGCGGTCGAAGATGGGGAGCGCCTGGCGCGACAAGATCAGCGCGACCGGCCGGTTGGTGAGCGGCATCACGAGCCGATAGGCCTCGACCGTCTCGTTGGCGTCGGCTGGACGGATCACCATCATGCCGGGGATGGCGCGCAACGACACCATTTGCTCGATCGGCTGATGGGTCGGGCCGTCCTGGCCCAAGCTGATGGAGTCGTGGGTAAAGATGTACAGCACCGGCAGGTCCATGAGCGAGGAGAGCCGGATCGCGCCGCGCGCATAGTCGGTGAAGATCAGATAGCACGAGGCGTAAGCCTGAAGGCCCGTCAGCACCATGCCGTTGACGAGGGCGCACATGGCGTGCTCGCGAATGCCGTAGCGCAGATTGTGGCCGCTATAGTCGCCGAGCTGGCCGTAAGGCTGGAACTCGCCGGCATCCGGATAGTCCAAGATCACCTTCGTGCTGCCGGCCACGTCCGCCGCGCCGCCCAAAATCCAAGGGACCTTCGCCGCGATCGCATTCAGGACCTTGCCGGAGGCTTCGCGCGTGGCGATGCCCTTCGGGTCCGGAGCGAAGCTCGGGATGTCGCTGTCCCAGCCTTTGGGCAGTCCGCGGCCCCGGATGAGATCGATCTGGGCGGCCTCGTCGGGGTGTTTCTTGGCGTAGTCGGCGAACAGCTTCTCCCATTTGGCCCGGGCGTCCGCGCCGCGCTGGCCCATATGCGTGGTGAAGTGCTGGCGCACGCCATCCGGCACCACGAAGAACTTGTTGGGATCGAAGCCGAGAAACTCTTTCGTCCGGCGCACCTCCTCGGGGCCGAGCGGCTCGCCATGAGCCGCCGGCGTGTCGTGCTTGCCGGGTGAACCGTAGCCGATATGGCTGTGCACGATGATGATGGTCGGCTTGTCGTCGGTGGTGAGGAAGGCGTTATAGGCCGCGGCCAGCTCGCCGAGGTCGTTGGCGCTCGAGACGTGCAAGACGTTCCAGCCATAGGCATCGAACCGCTTCGCCACATCCTCGGTGAAGGTGATGTTGGTGTGACCATCGATGGTCACGTTGTTGTTGTCGAAGATCCAGCACAGGTTCGAAAGCTTCAGGTGTCCGGCGAGTGACGCGGCCTCGCTGCCGACGCCTTCCATGAGGCAGCCTTCGCCGCACAGCGCATAGACGTTGAAGTCGAAGAGGTCGAAATCCGGCTTGTTGTAGGTCTCGCCAAGCCACTTGCCGGCCATGGCCATGCCGACGCTGGTCGCCACGCCTTGGCCGAGCGGGCCGGTGGTGGATTCGACGCCGGTAGTCCAGCCATATTCAGGGTGCCCCGGGCAGCGGCTGCCTTCCTCGCGGAAGCTCTCGATGTCTTTGAGCGAGACCGCTTCGCCGCCCTTCTTGTGGTACGAGCTCTCGTCTGCCTCGATGCCGGCCAAATGGATCAGGCTGTAAAGCAGCATCGAGGCGTGCCCCGCCGACAAGACGAAGCGGTCGCGGTTGATCCAGTGCGGCGCCTTCGGGTCGTAGCGCAGGAACTGCTGCCACAGCGTGTAGGCCGTTGGTGCCGCGTCCATCGCCGTGCCGGGATGGCCTGAATTCGCTTTCTGGATGGCATCGATGGAGAGCGTGCGGATCGTGTTGATCGCAAGCTCGTCGATCTTGTCTGGGGTCTGCTGCGTCACCGGCGCCTCTCCTCCGAAAAGCTCAAGCCACGGTCACAAAGGCGGATGACGCCTCAGTGAAGGTTTGATCCATCCGCTTGTCCCAGACCTTCACGCCGCCGGTGATTCCGTCTTCGTTGGAGACGATCTTCACATTGTCCGGCAAGGGCGATTCGATCAATCGCGCGTTACCGCCGCCGATATAGAGCCTGTCGTAGTTGACCACCGTCTTCAGGATCTTGAGGATCTTTCGCACGCGCTTGTTCCATCGCTTCTTGCCGATCTTCTTGAGCGCCTTTTCCCCGATATATTGGTCATAGGTCTTGTCGGTCTTGATCGGGTGCTGGCTCATCTCGAGATGCGGCGCGAGATGTCCATTGTCGAACAGCGCAAACCCGAATCCTGTTCCAAGTGTCAGCGCGCATTCCACGCCACGCCCCGAGACCGCGCCGAGGCCTTGGACGGAGGCGTCGTTCAGCATGCGCACCGGCTTCTTGAGCCGCTCGTGGATGACCGCGGCGAGCTTGAAGCCGTGCCACAGCTTGGTGTCGAGATTAGGAGCCGTAACGACGTAGTCGGCGCGCACCACGCCTGGAAAGCCGATGCTGATCCGATCATGCGGCCCGAGCGCCATGGCCAACCCGACCAGTGCCTCAACCACGTCTTGCGGTTTCGCGGGTTGGGGTGTCTCCACCTTGTTCGGCCCCTTCAGCATCGCGCCACTTGGCGACAGGATCCCCGCCTTGAGATGGCTGCCGCCGATGTCGAAGGCAAGCGTCAGCGGGCTTTGAGCCTCATCCTGAGTGCGCGTCACCCGAAAAGCTCCATGGTTACATTGCTGTCGCGAAGGGCGGCCTAGTGTCTCAGTGTCGGAACTGCCGCGGGTGCGGCGTGTTCATCGGACCTCTTGCACAATGTCGTACGAAAACCATCTCAACATAACGTGAAGCAAACAGATCAAGTCTTAGAACTGCCGGACGTTTTTACGAGGCGTTTAGGTAGTCCGATCCTCGCGGGCAGATGAGCGGTGAGTTAGGGCATACTGCTGGCGATCATTTGCCGCCACAATACTGCCTCGCGCGGTTACGGAGCTGTGAGTTTGTCCATCATATCCACAGGCTTCTCTCGGCATTTCAGGCGGATTGGGGGGACTTGGTTTGAACGATGGGGCATCCTTTCGTGAGGAGCAGCCCCTGATCGAGACAAAACGAGGAGGCCACGGTGGCAGCGTCCGAAACCAAGTCTAAGGATCAGGGCGATCTGAAATCGCTTTCCCTCGACGCGCTTGAGGCGAAGCTCGGCGCTTCGCTCGACAAGGGCCTGACCCAGGCGGAGGCCGACAAGCGGCTCAGCCAATACGGGCCCAATGAACTCGCCGAGAAGAAGGTCAACCCTGTCCTCAAGTTCCTGAGCTATTTTTGGGGGCCGATCCCCTGGATGATCGAGGCCGCAGCCGTATTGTCGGCCGTCGTCCAGCACTGGACCGACTTCATCATCATCACCGTGCTGCTCCTCGCCAACGCCTTGGTCGGGTTCTGGGAGGAGTATCAGGCCGGCAACGCGATTGCCGC